>Ga0207800_1000004_pt1 | contig 348798 bp, 303 predicted proteins | sample LuqExpMetageno11_FD_187769 | JGI IMG/M metagenome (GOLD analysis project Ga0207800, IMG submission 187769) | Tropical forest soil microbial communities from Luquillo Experimental Forest, Puerto Rico - Sample 11 (SPAdes) | ecosystem: Environmental > Terrestrial > Soil > Tropical forest ... | reverse complement strand
TTTCCTTTGGGTGCATATTTCGAGCTTTTCTTTTTGCGGCGCACGTAAGTTCCGGGCAGGATGACATCAATCAGGTGCTTTCCCAGCAAACCAAGTTTAACCGCGCACCCCAACGAGGCCAGGCTGATTACGATGGTTGCCAGGTTGTATTCGTTTGGCGTAAAGATAATCAGTTGGGTAAACGAAAGTATCAGGATGGCAATGCTGAAAATTATCTTCGACTTCAGCAAAGGCGTTCTCAATGTTTTGAAACGGGTGATCCCGTCTACAATTCCCGAGATAAAAGACAGGACCAGCGATAATGGCAATGCCCAGATTGAAAATGTAATAACGGAATGGGCAATTGTTTCCTGAAAATTGGGAAAAACCATATGAAAGAAGATCAGGAGCGGGGTCAGTGCCACGAAAGTTTGCGAAAGATGGATGGCAATGGGGTGGATATCTAAACTCAGGATTAATAAGCGGTTGGCCGATACGCGTTCACGATACGGTTCAAATACATTACGGGGTAACCCGCAAGCCGGACAAACATCACCTAAATCACTTTCCTTCATAACGTAGCCGCAAGGTCGGCAGCGTACCAGTTCTTCGTCTATCATAATTGTATTGATTTTATATTTGTTTATGTGCCACAAATATACTAAGGAAAAAATTACCGAACAATGAATAATCGAAGTTTTTTAGTTGATTAAATTGATTATCCGGCTGTGCAGTGCGTTGATTGGACGAATTAGTGAGCTGCTTTGTAGCGCATAGCGCCAGAGCATTGCCGGTTAATGATTCAATTCATGCCAATAGCGGCACCAGGGTGTCAGTCCGCATGCTTCGCATTTGGGTTTCCGGGCTATGCAGACATAGCGCCCGTGCAGAATCAGCCAGTGATGGGCTTTGGGAATCAATTCAGCGGGAATGTATTTCATCAGTTCGCGCTCGGTTTGCAGCGGGTTTTTAGAACCGGTTGTCAATCCCAGCCTTTCCGAAACACGGAACACGTGCGTGTCCACCGCCATAGTGGGTTTGTTGAAAATAACGGAAGCAATTACGTTGGCCGTTTTACGTCCTACGCCGGGTAGTGTTTGGAGTTTGTCTATATCGTCGGGCACAATACCATTAAAATCGGACATCAGCTTTTGCGCCATGCCCACCAAATGCTTGGCTTTGTTGTTGGGATATGAAATGGAACGGATATAGTCGAAAATTACTTCGTGGTTGCTGGCCGCCATCACCTCGGCGGTTGGAAAATCGGCCAACAGGCGGGGCGTAATCATATTCACTCGTTTGTCGGTGCATTGTGCCGACAGAATTACAGCCACCAGCAATCCAAAAGGGTCGGTATACGCTAATTCGGTTTCTGCCACGGGTACATTTTTATTAAACCAGGCAATAATGTGTTCGTATCGTTGTTTTGTTGTCATAAATGTATCGTTGCTTGTGGCACAATAGTTCTGCGTGATGATTGCTTCAGGCTATATTAGCTCACTTCGTTCACGTTAGTTGTTTTTCCCAATGCCTTAACCTATTCTTAAATATTTTTTCTGCAAATTTATATCAAAAGTTGTAATTGAGGCGTTCCTTTTTATTATTTTTGCATTTTAAATACAATAAGCTCAACTATAGATATCGACGAAGGTATAATCTCGTGAACACAGTGAGCATAACTATAAACCACATGGCACCTAAGAAACCCATTAAAACTATCCCCAAGCCGGAACCCAGACAGGAAACCAAATCAGCAATAAAGAAACCGAGCCGTCCCAGAAATCCTGATGAGCCAGGTTTTGGAACTAAATTAAAGATTTTTTTGACCGACGAACGTACCCGGATCATTCTGGGAATCGGCGTGCTGATTGGGGTGCTTTTCTTGTTCATGTCATTCGTATCCTACTTCTTTTTTGCGTATGTTGATCAAAGCAAAATGGATCTTTCGTGGAAAGAGCTGCAAAAAATGCGTTCCGAAATTCAAAACTGGGGATCGGTTTTGGGTGCAGTGGTGGCTGACGGCTGCTTGAGGCATGGATTTGGAATTGCTTCTTTCTCGGTTATATATTTCGGTATCGTAGTCGGACTTCGGTTGATGATGGTGCGCCTTACGGCAATCTGGAAAGCCTTTTTCCATGCTTGTTTTTGGTTGGTATGGTTATCGGTTCTGCTGGGTTACGTATTAATTCCTTTCTACGAAAATTATACATTCTCGTTCTCTCCGGGTGGTCAGCAAGGCGACGAGGTGAGCCGTTGGTTGATTTCATACGTGGGCAAATCGGGCACTTTGATGATTTTGATCGGCATGTTCTTTATTTATGCTATTGTTTCTTCCAAAAAAACAATTCCTTTCCTCAAAGGTCTCTTTGTACGCAAACCGAAGGCAGAAAAAGCGGTGGTTGAACCCGAATTCAGTTTTACCGACGAACCTGAAGAAGCTACCGTGGCGGTTGGTACCGAAATTATTCCGGAAGACTGGATTGTGAAAGGGACTGATAAGGAAGAAGAACTGATTATTGAAACTCCTGAGGTAGCTGAAGCTATCCTGGACGAAGTGCCCTTTGAAATTCAACAACCCGAAGAAAATGAAGATGCCAAGGCAGTAGATGCTGCTGAAATTGCCGATGCTGAAGATTCAGGCTTGACGGATGATGATAACGAAGATCCGTTTTACAATGTGACTAAATTAGGAAAATACGACCCGACACTCGATTTGTCGCACTACAATCCGCCAACACTCGATTTGCTGAAAGTGTACGGAACCGATAACGATACGCAGATTGACATGGTAGAGCAAACGGCAAATAAAGACCGCATCATCAAAACCCTGCAAAACTACGGTATCGAAATTGAAACGATTAAAGCAACTGTCGGGCCTACCATCACATTGTATGAAATTGTACCGAAAGCCGGTGTCCGTATTTCCAAAATCCGTAACCTGGAATACGATATCATGCTCAGTCTGGCTGCCACGGGTATTCGTATCATTGCTCCGATTCCGGGCAAAGGAACTATCGGTATCGAGGTGCCAAACTCCGATCCGCAAGTGGTGTCGATGCATTCGATCATTGCTTCCAAAAAATTCCAGGAATCTAAATTTGAACTTCCCGTAGCATTTGGTCGCACCATTACCAACGATATTTTCATGGTCGATTTGGCCAAAATGCCGCACTTGCTTGTTGCTGGAGCCACCGGTCAGGGTAAATCGGTTGGGTTGAATGCCATTATCACTTCGCTGCTTTACAAAAAGCATCCGTCGCAACTGAAGCTGGTACTCGTCGACCCGAAAAAAGTAGAGTTCAACATTTACGGCGATGTTGAAAAACACTTTCTGGCCAAGTTGCCCGACGGCGACGACGCCATTATTACCGATACCAGTAAAGTGGTGGAAACCCTGAATTCGTTGTGTAAGGAGATGGACGACCGGTATGATTTGCTCAAGAAAGCACATGTCCGCAATATCAAGGAATATAACGAGAAATTCTTTATTCGCCATTTGAATCCGGAGAAAGGACACCGGTTCTTACCGTACATCGTGGTGATTGTCGATGAGTTTGGTGACCTGATTATGACTGCCGGCAAAGAGGTGGAAATGCCGATAGCACGTATCGCCCAGCTGGCACGTGCGGTGGGTATTCACATGATTATTGCCACCCAACGTCCGTCGGTAAACATTATTACCGGGGTAATCAAAGCCAACTTCCCGGCCCGCGTGGCTTTCCGCGTTTCGTCTATGATCGATTCGCGTACAATTCTCGATTCTCCGGGTGCCAACCAGTTGGTGGGCCGTGGTGACATGCTTTTCTCGCAGGGAAATGACTTGATCCGTGTGCAATGTGCTTTTGTGGACACGCCGGAAGTAGAAAACATTGTACATCATATCACCCAGCAACAGGCTTACCCAACGGCGTTCTATCTGCCGGAATATGTAGGTGTGGAAGGCGAAGGAATTGATGCCAGTAGTGTGGATATGACCAAGCGTGATCCGCTTTTCGAAGAGGCAGCCCGGCTAATCGTAGCCAATCAGCAAGGCTCCACGTCGCTCATCCAACGAAAGTTTTCGATCGGCTATAACCGTGCAGGACGCATTGTCGATCAACTGGAGGTGGCTGGTATTATCGGGCCATTCGAAGGTAGTAAAGCCCGTCAGGTATTGGTCATGGACGATTATCATTTGGAACAGATTTTGAAACGACTCTGATCAATAAATAATTCAATAGTTTAAAATAGTATGTTTAAGAAAATAATTTATTCGTTTGCCGTCTTGCTTTGCTCAATTCAATTTGGTTGGGCTCAGAGTAATCCACAGGCGGAACAGATATTGACCGATTTGCTTACTTCGGCCAGAACATCCGCGATCAGAACAAATTTCAAGTTGATTGCCAGCGATAAAAGCAATCCGCAAGGCATGGTATCAAGCGGAACATTTACGCTGAAAGGAACTAAGTTTGTGTTGGAAATGAGTGAAATGAAAGCCTGGTTTGATGGAAAAACCCAATGGGCTTATGTTTCGCAAAACAATGAAGTGTCGGTTACCGAACCTTCCGAAAAGGAACTTGCCGAAACCAATCCGATGGCTATTTTGTCAGGTTTTAAATCGAAATGTGTAATTAAGTTCTCCGGAAAAACCAAATCGACCCAAAACTATTGCATAGAAATGACTCCGAAAGTAAAGAACAAGGATATTCTGAACATTGAGGTTCAGGTAAACAAAGCAAATGGAAACCTGTTTTCTATCAAACTGACAAATAGAAACGGTACTACTTCGCATTTGATCTTAAGCAATTTTCAGAAAGGAATCAGTGTATCCGATAATATCTTTGTTTTCAATCCGGCAAGATACAAAGGGATTGTTGTAAACGATCTTAGATAAATCGCCGCTTTATATTAGGGTGGTTGTATTAATCGAATTTATGAATACCGATATAGAATCCACTTTTTTGAAACCACAAAACCTTTTGAATTTGATTTTGTTTGTCAAATAAATTCTTACTTTAAAAACGATAAAAATTATATGAACGAAAAAGTACGCTGCCTCATCATAGGCTCTGGACCTGCAGGATATACTGCTGCTATTTATGCTTCCCGCGCTAACCTTTCACCGGTTCTTTACGAAGGTATGCAACCCGGCGGACAGTTAACCACTACAACCGAAGTTGAAAACTTTCCCGGATATCCTTCCGGAACAACCGGAACGGAATTGATGGAAGATTTGAAAAAACAAGCTGAGCGATTTGGTGCGGATATTCGTTTTGGAATGGCTACAGCAACTGATTTGTCGGCTGCGCCATACAAAGTGACTATTGATGGTGAAAAAATCATTGAGGCGGAAACGATCATTATTTCTACCGGTGCAACGGCGCAATATCTGGGACTTCCCGACGAACAAAAATATGCCGGTTCGGGTGTTTCGGCTTGTGCTACCTGCGATGGTTTTTTCTATCGTAAAATGACTGTAGCGGTTGTAGGCGGCGGCGATACTGCTTGCGAAGAAGCAATTTATTTGTCCGGTTTGGCTAATAAGGTGTATCTTATCGTGCGTAAACCATTTCTTCGTGCTTCGAAGATTATGCAAGACCGCGTGTTCAAAAATCCAAAGATAGAAATCCTTTTCGAGCATGAGACTTTGGGCTTGACCGGTGAAGGTGTTGTGCAAGGTGCTGATTTGGTAAGACGTCGCGGACAAGCTGATGAAGAAAAAGTACATATTGACATCGATGGATTCTTTTTGGCAATCGGTCATAAGCCCAATTCGGATATTTTCAAACCCTGGATTGAAACCGATGCGGTAGGTTATATTAAAACCATTGAAGGCAGTCCGCGTACCAATGTGCCCGGTGTGTTTGCTTCAGGTGATGTGTCAGACCCTCATTACCGCCAGGCCATTACTGCTGCCGGAACAGGGTGCCAGGCCGCCATCGAAGCCGAACGGTATTTGTCCGAAAGGGGATTGTAATCAATAATTTTGCAACTATGAAAAGCCGGAATATCTTTGAGATGTTTCGGCTTTTTTATATCTGTAATTTGTGTCAATGATTTACTTCTGCGATTTTTCCCGGATCAAATATTTTTTGAAATCATATGCTGATAATCCTGAATGTTTAAAGTGTTTTTTGCAGCTTTAATGTATTTATTCTCACTAAAAAATGAGTGGTCAGTATAGTTTAAAATTTCCTTTTCGTTTTGGCGGTTTTTTTGTACTTTTGTGCAATTAAAACAAAAAGCACATCTATGCAACCAAATATCACTAAATCTGCCTTCCGTAATTTCCATTTTGTAGGATTATTGTTGTCGGTAAGATTTATTCTCTCAGCCCAAAAGTTTCAGTTTTTGGTATCATTAGCTTTATTTATCTCAGTCTTGTTGATTTTTGTGCTGTATCGCATGTCAGTTCATTATCGTGACAATCAGTGTCATGGAACGATCAAATACGGACAGGCTTTCAGGTATATTTTTCTAATCTATTTGTTTGGTTCCATTGTGTCTTCCATAGTCATGGTCATTTACACCAGTTTGATTGATACTCACTATTTGACTAATACGTTGGATGTTCTTATGAAACTGTATGATAGTTATAAATTCCCTGTAGATGATAAGACTTATGCAGTTCTGCAAACTATTTACAAACCGGTTCCATTCGGAATGATAAACGTCTTCTTTAGTATGATTACTGGGGCATTTTGGGGACTAATTTTGGCCGCATTTGTAAAAAGAGAAAAGAGTATTTTTGAGTAACAAAAACTTAAATTGATTACAATCAGTTGTTTCTGTTTGTAATTCGTGATGAATAATATGGATATTTCAATAATTGTACCGTTGTATAACGAAGATGAATCGCTGCCAAAACTATTTGAGTGGATTGAGCGTGTTATGACCGAAAATAAATATACTTACGAAGTTATTTTTGTGAATGATGGTAGTACCGACAAATCTTGGGAAGTGATTGAAACACTCCAGACGCAATCGCAGAATGTGCGGGGGATTAAATTCCGCCATAATTATGGCAAATCGCCGGCTTTGTATTGCGGATTCAAAGCAGCTAAAGGCGATGTGGTTATTACCATGGATGCTGATTTACAGGATAGTCCGGATGAAATCCCAGGTTTGTTTTCAATGATAAAAGATGAAAACTTTGACTTGGTATCGGGTTGGAAGAAAAAGAGATATGACTCCAAATTAGCAAAAAATATTCCGTCAAAAATATATAATGCAACGGCTCGCCGGGTTACAGGATTGAACCTCCACGATATGAACTGCGGACTGAAAGCATATCGCAACGAGGTGATTAAAAACATTGAGGTGTACGGCGAAATGCATCGTTATATTCCGTTTTTGGCTAAGAATGCCGGGTTTACCAGTATAGGTGAAAAGGTAGTTGAACATCGTAAACGTCAGTTTGGTGAAACAAAATTCGGATTGAACCGTTTTGTAAATGGTTATCTTGATTTGATGACCCTTTGGTTTTTATCGAAATTCGGAAAGAAGCCCATGCATTTCTTTGGATTATATGGCAGTTTAATGTTTTTGCTTGGTTTTCTCGCTGTTGTAGTTGTGGGTGTTAATAAATTTATTGCTATTATTGAAGGTGTGAGGGCTCCATTGGTAACTGATAGTCCTTATTTTTATTTGTCGATGTTAGCCATGATGCTTGGAACCCAATTGTTTCTTGCTGGTTTTCTGGGTGAAATAGTGGCACGTAATTCTACCGAGCGGAATAATTATCAGATAGAAAAAGAAATTTAATGTAGTTGACTATCAACCTGAGAGTTTGATGATCTGGCAAAAACATTTATGAGGCAATTATTAATCGTTGGTTTAGGTGGCTTTATAGGCAGTATTGCCCGATTCATGGTATCAAAATTAAATTTGCATTGGCATTTTTTATCGATACCCATGGGAACACTTACGGTTAATGTTTTGGGTAGTTTTATAATAGGATTCTTGGCTGGTGTATCTGCTAAAAGTGAGGTATTGTCGGCCGGTATGCGTTTGTTTTTGATGGTTGGAGTTTGTGGTGGATTCACTACATTTTCATCATTCACCAATGAAAATCTGACCCTGATGCAAAATGGACAGTTTGCGTCAGTTTTATTATATACAGGATTTAGTATTTTCTTTGGATTCTTGGCTGTTTATTTAGGATATGTAACTTCAAATTTATTGTAATATGAATACGTCCGAAAATAGTGTATTGAAGTTTTATGCCAGCAATACTGATAAAATTGGTTTTGAATTGCTTTATGAATATTTAGTTGTGCTGGCTAGGAAAAATGGAATTGCAGGAGTAACTGTTTATCGTGGGATAATGGGTTATGGCCAAAGCAGCACTCAAATCAGCTCGTCGCGTTTTTGGGAGCTGACAGAGAAACTTCCGGTGGTAATTGAAATGATTGATAAAACGGAAGTACTGAATGTTTTTTACAAATCGATTGAGAATGACTTAAAAGAACTTCCGAAAGGTTGCTTGGTAACTATGCATTCAATAGACATCAAACTTCAAAAAACAGGAACAACGAAACGTTAGCAGGGTAAAAAAGAAGTAAAATATGGAAATAATGGATATTCTCAAAATAGTATTACCTGCATCGTTTGTTTTGTTAACTGCTTATTTGCTGCTAAATAAATTACTTCGGAGTGAAGAAAAACGTCGGAACTTTGAATTAAGAAAGGATGCCCTGAATGCGCTGACTCCTATTCGATTAAGAGCCTATGAACGTTTAATCCTGGTTCTGGAACGAACCACACCTGCAACTTTGATTGTGAATGTGGCTAAGCCGGAAATGAAGAATATAGATCTTCAGACCCAATTGCTGGCAAGTATCCGCCAGGAGTTTTCGCATAATTTATCGCAACAGATTTATGTGAGCGATGAAATCTGGACTTATATCCGTTCAGCTCAGGAAAGTTTGTTGCGGTTGGTGAATTCTTGTGCGGCACAATGTAATCCGGCTAATTCAGCATCGGAACTTGCTGAGAGAGTTATTCAGGTATATGGAGCCAGCGAACAAACGCCAACTGAAATAGCTATTGATAAACTTAAGAAGGAAGTTCGAATTTATTTTTCCTGACTTTGGTTTGTCAATGAACAATGAATTATTGGTTTCAATTTAGATTAAATGAAAAAAATTCAATATATTACATTACTTCTTTGCCTGATTGTAGGTTTTTCTTGTGCTGTTGATGAAAGTTGCAGAACGAATCGTTCGGTTCTTATGCAGTTTGGATTACACCATGTCAATCTGACTGATACATCGAGAACTGTTGCGGCAATGACAATAGATAGCCTGACTGTAAGAGGGTTGGTGGTTGATACGCTAACCGGGAAGTATCTGAACCAAAACCTGGACTCGGTTTATAAAAATTTAAAATCTATCAGTATAATCAACGTTCCGCTTCATAAATTTGAGCATATGTCGGTTTATGAGATTACGTTCAATAATAAAATAATTACCGGAAATAAAGACACGTTGAAATTTATCAATAGAAAGGACACTTTGACCATTTTGCACGAAAATATTGATAAATACTTGTCGTTGGAATGTGGAAGTATTAAAATCCATTCTATTGATACTGCTTATACAACCCACCATTTTATCGATTCCATCCGTATCATTAATCACAAAGTAAATAACATCAACCTTGAAAACATTCAAATATATAAGTAGTTTGATTCTTTGCATGTTGATGGTATATTCAGCACAAGCTCAGAAACTGAAAATAAAAGCCGTGCCCGACTCAATTAAAGTGCCATTCTTTAATGGGATTTTTGTACAGGGTGATGTGGCGTCTGTAGCGAGTTCCTTCTTTTCAAAAGGTAAAACATATTCTTACGAAGCTAATGTGCAGGCTGATTTTAAGCATAAACTGTTTCCGGTTTTTGAGTTAGGGTATGCAGGTGCTGATAAGGTAACCACTGATAATGTCGGTTTTAAGACCAATGGATATTTTGAACGATTCGGTGTGGATCTTAATGTGCTCACCCACAAAAAGGATTCGAAACCAACAACTAATTTGTTTTTAGTGGGTTTACGATTAGGAATGAGTAACTTTAAATATAACATTTCTAACCTTACAATCACCGACGATTATTGGGGAGGTCTGCCAAAAACAACGAATTATAATAATATTTCGACTACTAAGACCTGGTATGAATTAGCAGTAGGAGTGCGTGTTGAAGTGTGGAAAAATATATTCATGGGCTGGACTGTCCGGAGTAAAACGCTGATCACTAAAGATAAAGATGGAGATCCGACTCCCTGGTATATTCCAGGTTTTGGTATTAATAATACAGGTAGCAGTTTGGGCATTAATTATACAATAGGTTATAAGTTTCATTTGTCTGCAAAGAAAAAGCCGCTTGATAAAGTAAAGCAGTCTACTATTGTAATAACGAAATAATTAGCTTATCAATTTTAAAATAATCAACCAATTAGATACACAACCAATTTAAAACTTATGAATTCAATTGAAACATTAAATCGTGCAGCGGATAACATCCGTATTCTGGCTGCATCTGCTGTAGAGAAAGCAAAATCGGGGCATCCTGGCGGTGCCATGGGTGGAGCTGATTTTATCAACGTTCTTTATTCCGAATTTTTGGAATACGATCCTAAAAATCCAGCCTGGGAAGGTCGCGATCGTTTGTTTTTGGATCCGGGTCATATGTCACCGATGCTTTATTCTGTACTTGCTTGTGCCGGTAAATTTACAATGGAAGAATTGGCTCAGTTCCGTCAATGGGGAAGTCCTACTCCGGGTCACCCTGAAGTAGATATCCTTCGTGGTGTTGAAAATACTTCAGGTCCACTTGGTCAGGGCCATACTTATGCAGTTGGTGCTGCCATTGCTGCAAAATTCTTAAAAGCACGTTTTGGTGAAGTAATGAGCCAAACAATTTATGCATTCATTTCGGATGGTGGTATTCAGGAAGAAATTTCACAAGGAGCAGGTCGTATTGCCGGCCACCTGGGATTAGATAACCTGATTATGTTCTACGATTCGAATGATATTCAGCTGTCAACCGAAACAAAAGCTGTTACAAGTGAAAATGTAGCTCAAAAATATCTGGCCTGGGGCTGGAACGTAATTGAAATTAATGGAAATGACGCAGGGCAAATTCGCAAAGCATTGACCGATGCAAAAGCTGAAACAGCCCGCCCAACGCTTATCATTGGTAAAACAATTATGGGAAAAGGTGCTTTGAAAGCTGACGGATCAAGCTTCGAACGTCAATGCGCTACCCACGGTATGCCGTTGAGCGAAGGTGGAGCGTCTTATGCTGAAAGTATCAAACATTTAGGTGGAAATCCTGAAAATGCTTTTGTACTTTTCGAAGAAACTAAAGCATTATATGCAAAACGTGCTGAGGAATTGGCTGTTATTGTGGCTAAAAAACAAGCTGCAAAAGCAGAGTGGGCAAAAGCAAACCCAGAATTGGCCGAAAAATTAGTATTCTTCTTCAGTGGAAAAACCAAGATGAACTGGGATGCTGTAGTTCAAAAACCAGGTCAGGCAACGCGTGCTGCTTCGGCTACTGTTTTGGGCGAATTGGCAAAACAAGTTGAAAATATGATTGTTTCGAGTGCCGACTTATCAAACTCTGATAAGACAGATGGTTTCTTGAAAAATACCAAGGCATTTACTAAAGGTGATTTTTCAGGTGCATTCTTGCAAGCCGGTGTTTGTGAATTGACTATGGCTGCCGTTAGTATCGGTATGAGTTTGCACGGTGGTGTAATTCCTGCTTGTGCTACTTTCTTTGTTTTCTCTGACTACATGAAGCCAGCTGTACGTATGGCTGCTTTGATGGAACAACCGGTGAAATTTATCTGGACGCACGATGCGTTTCGCGTAGGTGAAGACGGGCCAACCCATGAACCGGTAGAACAAGAAGCACAAATCCGCTTGATGGAAAAATTGAAAAACCACAAAGGTCATAATTCTATGTTGGTTCTTCGTCCTGCTGATGTTGAAGAAACTACTGTGGCATGGAAAATGGCTATGGAAAATACTTCCACTCCAACAGCATTGATTCTATCCCGTCAAAATATCGTTGACCTTCCAGCTGCTTCAAATCGCAAAGCTGAAGCTGAACAAGCTCAAAAAGGTGGTTATGTGGTGGAATGTGATGGTAATCCGGATGTAATTCTGGTTGCTTCAGGTTCTGAAGTTGCTACATTGCACGAAGGAGCTGCTTTATTGCGTGCCGATGGTGTTAAGATTCGCTTGGTTTCGGTTCCTTCTGAAGGTTTATTCCGCAGTCAACCGGAAGAATATCAGGAAAGCGTTTTACCTAAAGGAGCTAAAATCTTTGGACTTACTGCAGGTCTTCCGGTAAACTTATTAGGTTTGGTTGGAGCTAATGGTAAAATCTGGGGATTGGAATCGTTTGGTTTTTCTGCTCCATACAAAGTGTTGGACGAAAAGCTTGGCTTTACCGGCAAGAACGTTTATGAACAAGTAAAAGCAATGCTTTAATAAATAGAAGTAAGAGGTAAGGAGTAAGAGGTAAGCAATTTGCTATATCATTTTATTCCTTACCTTTTTTTTTCTTACTTCTTGCGTTCTTACCCCTTACCTCTCAAAAAATGGATATAATTTCAATCATCGTTATCGGTATCGGATTGTCTATGGATTGTTTTGCTGTTTCGATCAGCAAAGGGATGCATGTCAAGAAACATTATTTCTGGTTGACATTCCGGATGGCTTTGCTGTTTGGGTTCTTTCAGGCGTTAATGCCATTAATCGGTTATTCGTTGGGTGTTGGCTTTGCCGGATATATGAAAGCTTTTGACCATTGGGTTGCTTTCGGACTGCTGGTACTTATTGGTGGCAAGATGTTGATTGAAGGGCTTAAATACCGGGATCCGGATTCCGACGAAACGCCCAATCCGTTTAAATGGTCGTTATTGCTATCGTTGGCTGTGGCAACCAGTATTGATGCCCTGGCTACCGGTATTGTTTTTATTCCTTACGCACATTTAATCTGGACTGCCATTGCCGTTATCGGAATAATCAGTTTTCTTTTCACGTTTGTGGGCATGTACATTGGTGTGCATTTTGGCAAACGGTTTCACCTTAAAGTAGAAGCTTGGGGTGGAGTTATTCTCATCGGTATCGGACTGAAGATACTGCTTGAACATTTATACAGCTAATATTAAAATAAATAATTTAATCAAGTTTTACGCAAACATTTTATATGATCTTAAAAAAGCTAATTTCTTGTTTTCTAATCGTTTTTTCAACGGTTACTTTTGCTCAAGAACAAACTACAAAAACCAAAATTTATGGTTATGTAGGCAATGATTTCTTTTACAACTCCCGCCAAAATGTGGAAATGATTGATGGAGTCGTTCAATTATTTCCAAAACCCATAGAACTAAGTAATGGTTCCGACAAAAATGCAGTTGCACAAGCCGAAATGCTTAGCGTAAATACCCGCCTGGGTGTAGATATCAGCGGAGGGGAGCTTATTTTGGGTGCTAAATCGACAGGTAAAATTGAAGCCGATTTTGCCGGCTTTGGAACTTCTTTTTATGTATTCCGTATCCGACAAGCTTATATGAAGTTGAACTGGAACAAAACGGAACTGTTGATCGGACAAACCTGGCACCCATTTTTCGGAAGTGTGGTTCCGTCAACCTTTTCTGCTAACGGTGGAGCGCCCTTCCAGCCGTTTAACCGTAGTCCGCAGGTGAGATTAAAACAAAACCTTAGTTCTACCCTTGCCTTTACGGCTTCCGCTTTGTATGAAATGCAATATGCTTCGCAAGGACCTTTAGGAACCGTGAATACTTACATGAAAAATGCTGTTACCCCTGAACTTTTTGTTGGATTGGAAAATAAGACCAAGCATTGGACTAATGGGGTAGGGGTGGATTTCAAAACAATTAAACCTGACCTGAATTCCGTTTCGTCATTAAGCGCTGTGGCTTACACACAATTTGTTCAATCGAAGTTTCAACTGAAAGCCAAAGCTATTTATGGTGAGAACCTGAGCGATCAGCTTATGGCGGGTGGTTATGGTGTGAGTAAATATGCTGCCGATTCCACTACGGTTAAATCATATACTAACTTCAATAACCTGAGCACATGGTTGAATGTGGTGTATGGATCTAAAGTTCAGGTGGGACTCTTTTTAGGATTGTCGCAAAACTTGGGAACTAACGAGAACCTGGCTCCCCGGAAAGGTGGAAAGCTGACTGCTTATGGTTATGGTTTTTATGATGGGGCACAACAAGTTGTGGATCATCTTTACCGGGTTAATCCGCAGGTTAGTTATAACCTGCCTAACATGAAATTTGGATTGGAGTATGATCTTACTTCAGCTTCTTATGGTGCTATCAAACGTGACGGAAGTGCAATTAATCCGTATACTGTCAATAACCACCGGGTACTTGCTTCGGTGATGTATATTTTTTAAACGGAAGATTACTATGAGGAGGGACTTATCATTCCCTCCCCGTAGTACTTTCTTTCTTCAGGCAAACTGCATTTTGTTTGTCTTTTTTCTGAGCCTTACCATGGTGGACTCAATCACAATAATCGTTTACTTTCAATTGTAGATTATGATTAAAGGTTCGTTTTTCATTCTTCTCTTTTATTTTCTGGGACAAATACTGAGTATACTCATTCATGGTTTCATTCCCGGAAGTGTAATTGGCATGGTGCTGCTTTTCCTGTCGCTGTTTTTCAAAATCCTGAAACCGGACTACGTGAAGGATGCTGCTACGGTAATTACGAAGAATATGGCTGTTTTCTTTGTTCCGGCGGCAGTAGGTTTAATGGTGTATGCGGGGGTGCTGTCGCATTCATTTATGGCTATTATATTTGCCATTGTTATCAGTACGGTGCTGACTATTGTTACGGTGGCATTGGTTCAGGAGCATTTTGAGAAACGCAGGATGAAAGGAGGCAACAACCATGAATGAACTGATTGGACAATTTAAACCGCTACTATCGGGCGAGATATTTCTGCTGATGCTCGTGATGGGAAGCTTTTTGCTGGGCGTTTACCTGTACAAGCGCACCAAAATAACCTTGCTGCAACCCCTGCTTATCTGCATGCTTATTATTATCCCGTTTCTGAAAGTTGCGGGCATTGACTATAAAACCTTTTGTGAGCAGACGCGGATACTCAATTTCATGTTGGGGCCAAGCGTTGTGGCGCTGGGTTATGTGCTGTACGAACAGATAGAGAATGTAAAAGGCAATGTGGTTTCCATTCTTACTTCGGTGTTTGTGGGAAGTGTTGTCGGGATACTGAGCGTTATGTTTGTTGCCAAATTATTGGGGGCCGACCATATGTTGATTTCATCGCTTGCCCCCAAGTCGGTAACTACGCCTATCGCCATAAGCCTGGCCGAAAAAAATGGAGGCATTCCGTCGTTAACGGCAGCTTTCGTGGTGATTTGCGGTATCTTTGGTGGATTGGTAGGGCCGATTATCCTACGCAGCATGGGCATTAAAAGCAAGATTGCACAGGGACTGGCCATGGGTTCGTCTTCGCATGCACTGGGCACGGTGAGGGCGTTGGAAATGGGGGCCCTGGAGGGTGCCATTAGCGGACTGGCCATTGGTATCATGGGTATCATGACTGCACTGATTGTCCCGTTTGCCGAAATGCTATTTAAATAAAACTTATATTTTTGAACAAACAAACGCGAACCGACTCTGCCGGTTCGCGTTTGTTATGTATTGTGGAAAGAGGATTTGGGCGGCAGATCACAGGAAGTGGTCTTCTCCGATTTCTATTCCGTGTTTTTCAAGGACTTTCCGGCATTCCAGTTCCAGGTCGATTGTTTTGTGCAGTTCGCGCTGGTTTTTTATGTAATCAATGATCCTTTCCTTGTCGGTATAATTGTAGGTTAATCCGACGTAGCCGTTTGCCCAACCATCGAATTCGGGGAATTGTCCGTTGGTTTCGATCCAGTTGCCGGCGGATGATTTTATTTCCCGGATAAAATCGGCCAATGCCACCGATGGATGTAAATCGGACAAAAAGTGGATATGGTCTTCGGTGCCGTTTATGCAGTAAAGCACACTGTGTTTGTTTTTAATGACTGTTTTGATGTGTTTGTAAAGGTCATCACATTCGTTGAGATTGAGTGTTTTCTGCGTACTTCTGGTGCGGAAGATAATGTGGTAGAAAATTTGACGATAACTTAACATGATATAGAGAATTAAAGGTTTGTCATAGTTGACAGATTATCCGGCGTGTACTGGGCCGGATCTGTTTTTAGCCTGTGCGTTGTCAAAACGGTTTGCAAAAAACAGGATATAACGTATACCGGGTAAAACTTTACAGGGTATGCATTATTCGAAGATTTTCAAGCGGCGAGTCTTTACACTCGTCGCTTTTCATTTCAGTCCGCTTTTAGCGTTTGTCTTCGATACCGAATTCTTTCCATTGTGATTGTGGAAAATCCAACTTTACGATTTTCTTGGCTTCAGTCATTTGGCTGTCAATCTCGGCCAGTTTGGCTTCCAGTTCAGCAGTCTTTGACTTCAGGTCGGCTTTGAGCTTTTCTTGTTGGTCATTGAGTGTTGCAGCAGCTGCGCGGCTCATTTCCAAGCTATCGATAAACGGCATATCCAGTCCCCGGCGCATAAGTTGGGTGGAGTTGGCCCTCAATCCTGATACCAGTACTTGTGCGTCGCTGATTCTCTCAGCATAAGATATATTACGCATAGTTATTCGTATATGATGTAAACAACTAGAGGGAAAGCCTCACGCCCATGTACCCCCTCTGTTTGGTGCATAGAGTCGCTTCAGTTATTAACTGGTTGATCAATTCTGTCATATTAAATACTCTTCCTGCCGTGGGGAAACCTTCCCCGTGATGCATACTTCTTTCCCCATGATGGGGAAGCCTTCCCCGTGATGAATAATTGTTTCCCCATGATGGGGACGCTTTCCCCGCGACGAATATATGTTTCCCCATCATGGGGATTGTTTCCCCGTGGCGGGGGAGAACTTCCCCTTGATGGGGAACGTGTCCCCACGAAAAAAAGGATTCTATCCGGCTACGTTGTTTGATTGTTCAATTGACAAATCGTCCTGTACAGGTGCGGGAGAAATTTTATTATCCGAAATAAAGGAATAATTGGAACTCGCTTGTTAACTCGTTCGCAAAGATATGTATTGTAATTAAGCTAAACAAGAAGAATGAGGAAAAAATTTAGAATTGTTGATAACTTTTTTGTGCAAATTTATAAAAACCCAGTGTTGACGGGCGTTTTGGAGAATATTAAAAAAACCTGCGAATGGTTTTATTCGCAGGTTATCTTTATTTTATTTGCCGGAAATTACATTTCTTTCATCAAATACCGTCCCGTTCTTCGGGTTCGTTGAGTCAGAAGCGTGGTTCTGCCGGTGGTGGTTTGGCTGATAGTTTCTTCGTTTATACCCCGTATGGTAAGCAGTTCGAGCCCATCGTTATAAGTTACTTTGAAGTCGTTGGCCAGTTCGTCGAGCGCTCCCGACAAATAGCGGGTATTATCTACACAAACCGATATGCTGACAGCCGAGCTCTGGATCATCGATACCTTGAGGCGGTGTTTGTTCATTACCGCAAAGGCTTTCGACAAGCTTTCTTCGAGCACAAAGGAGAAATCGCGGGGGCGTACCGTTACCAGTACCTGGTTTTTGCGAAGTATAAGTACCGGAACGTCAATGGGCTTTTCGGTGGTGGCTTTAATTACCGATCCTGCTTCAGCGGGGCTGCCAAACGGACGGACATAAAGCGGAATTTGTTTGTTTTCCAGCGGTTTTATTGTTTTCGGGTGGATAATTTGTGCACCGCTGTAGGCCAGTTCCACGGCATCCAGGTAAGTCATTTCGGGAATGAGCACCGTGTTTTCAAAAATGCGCGGATCGGCGTTCAGGATACCCGGCACATCTTTCCAGATAGATACGCTTTCGGCATTGAGCAGGTTGCCTACCACGGCTGCCGAATAATCGGAACCTTCGCGCCCCAATGTTGTAGGCTCGCCTTTAATGTTGGCCCCGATAAATCCTTGGCCGATATAAATCCGGTTTTTGGTAAAATCGGCCGCTTTTTGCAGGCGCACCTGCGATTCGTCCATACGCACATTAGCTTCGCGGTAATTACTGTCGGTTACAATCAGCCCGCGTAAATCAAGCCACGAATTATCGATACCCGATTCGGCTAAAAATGTAGATACAATTTTTGTCGAAATCACTTCGCCGTATGACACCAGGCGGTCGTACCAGCGGTCGTAATCATCGCCAATACCTTCGGTAATATAGGTTTTCAGTTCGTTGAAAAGAGGTTCTACGGCTGCTTTTCCCAGTGCAGGATTGGTAAACAGTTCGGTAATGATTTCGTGATGGTAAGCTTCCACTTCGGCCAGTTTATCAAGCGAAGCCTGATGATTGGCCTTCATAAAGCAGTCGAGCACCACTTCCATGGCATTGGTTGTTTTTCCCATAGCCGAAATCACGATAAAAAGATTGTCGTCAACACCCGAAACGATACGAACGATGTTGCGGATTCCTTCTGCCGAGCGCACCGATGCGCCACCAAATTTATAAACCTTCATTTTTGTTATTACGAATTAAACGAATTAGATTTTTGGTGGGCAAAAGTACAAAAAATATACTAATATGCTAATAAAATAATGAGATAATGTGGTGATGCGATGATGTGAAAATATGATAATGTGATGATAGGCTGATGTAGAAATGTGATAAAATGAAGATATAAAATAATAGATACACAGCAGATACATTCAATAAGTTTTATCCTATCATCTCATCAACCCATCAACCTATCACCACATCATCACATCAATCAACCACTTTCACACAAATCAACTTGTCATACCGCTCACCCCACGGACGATGATAGACGTAGATGGTATATTCGTTGCCGGTTTGCCAGTAACTGCCATCCACCCGTTCTACCGACGCTTTATGCCCACCTTTCGGCATGAACCAGTACTGGTAATTATAACCGCCTTGTTTGAGTAATATAGTCTGGTTATAGCTTTCGGTGTTTCCGTCGTATTTAAGCCTGGCAGCATCATTCAACTGATTATAATTAAACTCCCCGCCCAGGTAAAGCTGCCCATCAAAAAAAGGTTGTTTGGCTGGCAGGTTGAAGTGCACCAGCATATAATCGGCTTCGGTATCATTGTCTTGTGCTCCTTGCAGATTGATAATGAACTTCCCATTCACATCGCGGTCGGAGCTATAGGTTTTAGATGTTTGGATCTTATTGTCGTATAAAACCACATCGTAATGCGGACGGGTATAGTTTACGGCTGCAACCCCTTCGCCGGCGGCATAAACCGAAGAAAAGTCAAAGCGGTGGTATTCGTTTCCTCCTTCAAATATCAACGCTCCATTATTTATATAGCTCAGTTTTGACCCCGAAAAGTAGGTGGGTTTAATATCCGTTACCTGGTTGTCAATCCGGTTGTTTTGTCTCACCACTACTTTAATTTCCGAAGCCGGGTCGCGTACCGGATAACCGTTCAGCACCACATCAAAATCCAGTTGTTGTGACTTGCCGGCCAATTCCGTGTCTGTGTTTCCACGTACAGTTGCCGAAACGCCGATGCGTGGTTCCACAATAAAGAAACAGGCCTGCGCAATGGGTTTGTCCGTTTGGTTATCTTCGTAAATTATTACCACGTAATTACCGGAGACTTTAAATCCTATATCGTTGTTGGGCAGTTGGAATGAATAATGGGTATAAAGGTAAGTCGTGTTCAGCGAGGTCACATAATCCGTGATATTGCCCGAGGTGAATCCACTCAGATACTCGTTGGTGTTAAGATCGGACGCAGTCCAATCGGCATTGCAATGCAACACCTTATAGCTGTAGGAATGGGCTTCGTGCGACATTTCGTCGAAACTCACCTGCATGACGTCCGAGCTGCTTAGTTTCATGATGGGCAAACCAAGTTTCTCTCCAACCAGACCAATTTGCAGCGTTTTTACATTCGGGGCAAAGATTTGGGTGCGGTAGGTTGTTTGGGAAGCAACAACGGCACTTAAGATTAAAAGCGGTAATAGCAGTAGTTTTTTCATATAGTTTTTCTCAGGGGAAAAGGTGGCTTCAATTTTCTTGTCACAAAAGTAAAATAATTAGAGGAAATTACAGAATATGAACGGATAAATTGTACTCGGATTGTTTTGGATTAAACAATCGCTGAAGTCAAAATCTGATAAATCGGAAAGAACAAAGCACTTCGAGTGGTAAATTTTTCCTACATTTGTGGAACAAAAATGATTGAACTATGCCTCCTTTAGCCGAACGCCTTCGCCCGCAAACTCTCGATAATTATATCGGACAAAAACATCTGGTAGGAGAGAATGCCATCCTGCGTAAGATGATTGAGTCAGGTCATATCGCTTCGTTTATTTTGTGGGGACCTCCGGGGGTGGGTAAAACTACGTTGGCAAAGATTATTGCCAATAAGCTTGATCGTCCGTTTTACACGTTGAGTGCCGTCACTTCAGGTGTAAAAGATGTGCGCGACGTGATTGAGAAGGCTAAATCCAACCGGTTCTTTTCGCAAGCAAACCCCATACTTTTTATCGATGAAATTCATCGTTTCAGCAAATCGCAACAAGATTCATTGCTTGGTGCGGTTGAAAACGGTACCGTGACGCTTATTGGTGCAACCACCGAGAATCCATCCTTCGAAGTTATTACGCCTTTGTTGTCGCGCTGTCAGGTTTATGTGCTGAAATCGTTGGACAAAGAAGATTTGCTGGAATTGGCTCATCGTGCCATCACCACCGATATTGAACTGAAACATCGTGAGATTGTGTTGGAAGAGACCGAATCATTGTTGCGGTTCTCGGGCGGCGATGCACGAAAGTTGCTGAATATCCTGGAACTTGTTGTAAATTCAGATACCTCGGATAAAATAATATTTACCAACGAAATAGTTACCGAACGCTTGCAACAAAATCCGTCGGCCTACGACAAGGATGGAGAAATGCACTACGATATTATTTCAGCTTTTATAAAATCTATCCGTGGCAGTGATCCCGATGCTGCCATTTATTGGTTGGCACGTATGGTGGCGGGTGGGGAAGACCCCAAGTTCATTGCACGCCGGTTGGTTATCTCGGCAGCCGAAGATATTGGTCTGGCTAATCCTAACGCATTGTTGCTTGCTAACGCTTGTTTTGATGCTTTGCAAAAAATCGGTTGGCCCGAAGGCCGTATTATTTTGGCAGAGGCTACTGTTTACCTGGCTTCGTCCCCCAAAAGCAATTCGGCTTATTTGGCCATTGATGATGCATTGGCGTTGGTGGAGCGTACCGGAAATTTACCTGTGCCATTGCATTTGCGCAATTCGCCTACCAAGTTGATGAAAGAATTGAACTATGGCAAGGATTATAAATATTCGCACGATTTTCCAAATCATTTTGTAGAACAACAATTCATGCCCGACGAGCTCGTCAAGGAACGGATTTGGAAAGTGCAAAATAACCCCGCTGAGAGTAAACTTGGCGACTGGTTGAGGACATTATGGAAAGGGAGGTATTAATAAATACCTCCCTTTCTTTCAAAACTAACACCAATTAAAAACAATCAACCAAATCAATCAATAACAAATGTAGTAATGGAATTTCCCGGTACAGTTGATTTTACTGATTTTCCATTCATCCAAATCAATAAGCTTTCCGCTTTCTTTACTTGATTCATGACTACAACCGCAATTTTTCCATCAACGTTCTGGAAAGCAGTGGTGAGTAGAAAACTTTTGCTAGACCCTATTGAAATACGTTTGGCTCCGGGTCTAATAAACTTGGAAAAATGACCAATATAGTAAAACTCACTGTTGTAAATAAGTTCATCAGTTTTAGTGTTGTAGTGAACAGGAGCAAAGCAGAAGTTTTGAACATGATTTGGTCCACCTTGTTCATCCAGCAAAACATTCCAGTCTGTCCAGCCTACAGTTCCGTTGTTGAAATCATTAATCATCGATTCGCCATAATGTTCGCCATGGCTCCAGTCGTTTACGTTATTTAAATCGAATTTGTCAATGCAACCTTCCGTGAATATAAGATTTTTATCAGGGTAGGCTTCATTTACTCGTTGCACGTTCTCGAATTGTTGATTGCCTCCACTCCAGTTTTCGTACCAGTGGAAACCAATTCCCCAAATGTACTTTGCAGCTTCTCTATCATTGAAGATTTCGTTGGCGCGTTGTAATACTAAATCGCGATTGTGATCCCAAATAATGACTTTCTTGTTTTCCAATCCGGATTTATGAAGCGTCGGACCTAAAAAGTACTTTACAAAATCTTTTTCTTCACCAGCCGTAAAAATACATGACTCCCAGGTTTGTTTTGCCATGGGTTCATTCTGTACAGATACACCCCAGATCGGAATACCTAGTTTTTCGTATTCACGAATAAACTTCACGAAATAATTTGCCCAGGCTTGGTTATATGCAGGTAATAACTTTCCCCCATGCAGCATGTCGTTGTTATCCTTCATCCATGCCGGAGGGCTCCAGGGACTGGCGAAGAGGGTTAGTTTGCCTCCCGCAGCTGCAATTGCCTGTTTGATAAATGGGACACGATATTTTAAATCAGGGCTAATATTAAATGTTTTTAGCGAAATATCTTTGTCCGCAACGTAAGTATAGCTGGCACTCGAAAAATCACAACTATTAATCGATGTCCTGGCCAAAGTATAACCAATCCCCTCGGTAGGGCTATAATAAGCTTTAAGAAAGTCTTTCTGCTTATCTATGGGCATTTTGAAAAACGTTTCAGCCGATGCATCTGTTAAAGCTCCACCAATTCCTAATAAGGTTTGGAATTTTTTATTTTGATTAATAAAAATGCTCACCTCTGCTTCAATCGGTTGATCGTAGTTCTCGAATTGAAGTTCACCTATATAGGATAATCGTAAATTTCCTGCTTCGGCAGTGGTATATTGCTTGGCTGAAATATAATTATTCGTTTCTTTTGCAGCAATATATAGGTTACCATACATTAATGCAACTGCCAGAAGTAAGAAGTGCTTTTTCATTTTATTGTCTTGTTTTTTTCTCAGTTTTTTGTTTAAAACTACCAAACATAGGTTGCTACTGCACCTGCAGCCAAACTATGACCTACTATTTTCTTATTGAACTGAATATTGAATGTTTGTGTTGAATTACTTTCATTTAATACAATCAGTACTTTTTTCCCGGTAGGAGTAAGGTACGCTACATTTGGTAGATTGTCTACTTCGTTCGATTCAATACGCAAGGATCCAGTTGGAACAAACTTGGACGCATGGGCAATAATGTAATAGGCTACGTTACGTGATACACTGTTTCCAATGGTTAGTGCCCCTAAACAGGTTGTACAACCACCGTCGGTGTGCGGATAATAATTGGGGTCAGATGCCAAATTCCATTCAATAACATTTTTACTCCAGTTGCGCGGAGCACCAATGATAAGATTTTTTAGATGCCATTTCAGGTTTTCGGCAAAATTACCCGGGGCACCTACCCATTGTTCTGTGAAGTACACATTCTTGTCGGGATATGCATTATGAACAGTTGAGAGAGCAGCTATATTACCATTATAAAGATGGAAAGCTGAACCATTGCTATATTTTCGTGCATCCGGGTCGTTTAATACAGTCAGAGGGTAGCTGGGTAGGTCGCAATTATGATCATACAGGATGATTTTTGTTTTGATATCTGCTTTTGTAAACTCCGGTCCTAAATAATTTTTTACAAATACAGCTTGGTCTTCGGCAGACATAAACATACTTGGATTATTGTCCGGATTGAGTGGCTCGTTTTGTGGTGTAATAGCATCGATTGTAATTCCATTAGCTCTCATTGCCTGAATATATTTTACAAAATAGCGGGCATAAACTCCAAAATATTCTTTTCTCAAGCTACCACCTTTTGTGCTCTTGTTTGTTTTCATCCAAACAGGTGCTGACCATGGCGATGCCAGAATTTTGATGTTCGGATTGATAGCTATTGCCGATTTTAAAACTGGAATCAAATCATCCAAATCGGGTTTGATGCTGAAATACTGCAATGTGGTGTCGACTTTCGATGGATCAATATCGTCGTAGGTAAACACGGATGAACTTAAGTCAGATGCTCCAAGGCTTATTCGCAAATAACTAATACCAATTGCAGTGCTATCGTTGGAGAAAAGCTCTTTCACTAAATTAGCTCTGTCGGTGGGTGCCAGTTTATTTATTAGAAAGGCACTTCCACCAGTCATTGCAAATCCAAACCCATCCATGCTTTGATATTTTGTGAGAGGGTTTACGGTTATTGATGGATTTACATTTGATGTGACCGCGAAATTTAAAGCTTCAGTTTGTTTCTTTAGATAAGTACCTGTATTTGGATTAGTCAACCAACATGAAACTTTACTACTTTGGTTTTTCGATTCTGCTTTTCCAAAAACAGTTGCGAACGATAAAAACATTATCAGTAAAATCTGATCTTTTCTCATACTGTGTTTTATTTGATTATAATTATCTTAATAGTTTTGTTTTTATCACCACACAAACGTCCCAACACTTCCGGCTTCCAACACAGGAGAAACCGTTTTATTATTAAATTGTATATTAAATGATTTAGTTAAGCTTGTATTATTCAGTACAACCAGCACTTTTGTGCCATCTGTATTTTTAAATGCAACGTTTGGTAAATCTCCAAAATACGTTGAATTTACTCTGATAGCACCAGGATGTACATATTTTGAAGCGTGTGCAATAATATAGTAGCTGACATTTCGTTTTGTTACGCTTCCTCCACTAATAGTTAATGCTCCCAGACAAGTTGAGCAGCCGCCAATAGTATGTGGCCCTAGTCCGGAATCGGATGCAAGGTTCCATTCAATTATATTTTTACTCCAGTTACGTGTTGCTCCGATGATCAGGTTTTGAATATGCCATTGCAGGTCACCTGCAAAATTTCCAGTTGATGGAGTGTATTGCTCTGTGAAATAAAGATTCTTATTTGGATATTTGTCATGCACCGTCGACATTGTACTGATATTCCCTGAGTATAAATGAAAAGCAGAACCATCCACCATGTTGTATGTTGTTGGATCGCTTAATATCTGCTCTGCATATTCTGGAACATCTAAGTTATGATCATAAACAATTATTTTAGTTTTGATATTATTTGCTTTAAATTGTAGAGCTAAATGATTTTTGATAAAATCATTCTCTTCGCTGGCTTGCATCACCATGGCAGGATTGTTATACGCGTTGAGCGGCTCGTTTTGAGGAGTTACGGCTTCAATAGGAATGCCCTCCGCCTGCATTGCCTGAATATATTTTACAAAATATTTGGCATATACCTCATAACATTCAGTTTTTAAACTTCCTCCATAATAACTTCCGTTTGTTTTCATCCAAGCTGGTGCCGACCATGGAGTTGCAATAATTTTAATAGTCGGGTTAAGTTGAACAATTTGTTTCAGGATAGGGATTAAATCTTTCTGTTCTTCATTGATAGAAAAATTCAGAAGAGTCGAATCGCCAGCAACTTCATCGTAAGAAAATGTATGGTCGCTTAAATCGGAAGCACCTATACTGATGCGTAGATAACTCACTCCTATGTTGGTTGAATCTGTAGTAAAAAGTTCTTTTAATAGATTTGTCTTATTTGTAGAAGAAAGTCCGTTTATAAGTGTCGCACTTCCACCTGTAAGTGCAAATCCAAAACCATCAATTTTCTGATAAGTCTGAGTAGTGTCAACCAGAATTGTTGCATTAGCATTTGTTGTCTGACTAAAATTTAATCCAACATACTGCCTGGTAAAATAAATATTGGCAGATGGATTTGTTTTCCAATACAAAACATCGGTAGCAGGTTGGGCATAATAGATTGTTGTATTCAAATCTGTATTAGTACATCCTGTTGAATTGCATGCAGATGCCTGAACGGTATAGGTTGTATTTTTACCACCATTTTTAGAGAATGTATAATTTAAATCTCCTCCTTTCGGATCGCGTAACGTAAGAGTTACATTATCGTCTGGTAAATAGAGTTGATAGTAATCAGTATTATCGGCGGTTAAAGTAAAAGTTGCAACTCCGCTTCCATCTCCGTAAGGAGTATTGTTTGAATAACCAGCAAGAGATGTTTTTACTTTAAAATTTGCTGGAGGAAGTTCATTTTTGCTACAAGAACTAATAAACATGACTCCGGCAAGCAACATAAGTAACTTTTGTATATTGAGACTCATAACTCTTCTTTTTTTAATTTGAAAATTGTAATTATTGAGCATAATATCGCACCCAGTCAATTTGATATGTCATGTTGTCAAGTGTTTTATCGATACCTGCATAGCCACCCCAATCTCCTCCAAAAGCAAAATTCAGGATAACAAAAAAGTTGTTATCGTAAGGCCAGTTGTCTGCAGTTTTTGTAGACGGAGCAAAATATGTGTAATATGGTTTTGAGTAATCGTCGACATAGAACGAAATTTTATTTGCATCCCAGAGAAGACCGTAAACATGCCATTCAGCCTCATCGTTGGTTGAAGGAAGTTGATACCTGCCGTTTTTGGAATTACCACCATAATAGCTTTGGGAATGTAATGATCCCTGAACCCACAACGGGTCAACTCCAACATACTCCATTATATCAATTTCTCCGCACTTTGGCCATCCTGTACCAGCTCCAATACTCTCGCCAAGCATCCAGAAAGCCGGCCACGTCCCTTTTCCTTTGGGTAATTTAAGACGCGCTTCTAAACGGCCATATTTAAAGCTTTTTTTCCCTGATGTATTTAAACGAGCGGACGTATAGCTACCATAAACTCCGTCATTATTTATTTTTTTACAATTAATGGTTAGTACTCCGTTTGCGATAGAATAATTACCCGAATTAGTATAAGTTTGCAATTCATTATTAACATGAATGTTGGTTTCTACAGCCCAGTTATTGGTGTTTAATGATGTTCCATCAAACTCATCTGACCATTTTAACGTGTATTGCTCTTTATAATAGACTGAAACCTGAAAAGTACTATCTTTATGTACATTGCCATTGTAAGCTGCCACCAGAACAGTGTAAGTTGCAACTTGTCCAGGCTGAGAAGTATAAGTGTAATTTATTGTTCCCCCTTCTTTATTGTCTATAACAAAAGTTTTACCATCTGTTTGAACCATGTAAGATGTTGCATTCTTCGCTGAAATCGCAAAATTTACAGTTCCGCTCCCATCTCCATTAGGAGTAGAGTTAGATGACCCTGTAATTTTTACATTAACTGATAAATTACCAGGTACTTGTTTTAGATCAGGTGTATTACTGCCGGTACATGAGGTTACTATTAATGTTAAGGCAAATATGTGCAGTATATTTTTTAATGACATCTTATATAAGTATTGGATTGTTGAAAACTAAATTTAGTGCGATATGTTAAAAGTTGATATTCAAGAGGTTATATTAGAAGTCGTAATAAATAACAACACTAAAAGCTAAATAATTTTATTTTTAAAATGTGCTCCCGTTTATTCATAAATTCATGTATACAATTTTGAATAACAGCCGGATTTTGAGAAACAAATCCGGCTGTTATGCTTTAAAAGGGAATTATTTTTACATTCCTCTGAATTCTACATTAGTAATTGAAACTCCAGCTTGCATATTATTACCTCCTCCACGAATTACCAAATAAACAGTTCCTGTTTGAGTAGCTGTGAAAACACCGGTATTATCTGCTGCTTTACCTAACATCAACTTTGAAATCTTTCCTGAAAAAGGACTTTTAGCTGCAGAACTATCCCAAGTACTGACACTATAACGTTTCCCGCCTGCAGAGTAATCTCCTGATACTGTTGTCGGATTTGTATAATCACAATATACTTCAAGCCAACTATCAGAAAGACCTGTGGTTGAACTTATCAACATATCTATATGATATTTTTTACCTGCTGTTACATTAATTGCTTGATATATACCATTTCCAGCGTAACCACTTGCCGTCAATGTTTCTTTTCCTGAAGCTGTAGGAGAAGTCGCAGGAGTAAAAGTCCATACTCCCGCACCGCTACCTGTGCCACCTATGGTCCATTTGGCTAGATCAGTGGCATTAATGAATTTACCTCCCAAAATTAAATTCCCAGACTTAGGATCAGAAGTTGCAACAGTAATGGTTTGTGAAATAGTGTCGCTAGAGATACCACCGGCTCCTACAACAAAATGCCTTACCTTGTAATTTCCTGCATCTGGGAGAAAGAGAGTATCACCAGGGTTGAATTTAGTTAAAGTTCCATCGCCTAAATCCCATTGTGAGAATATAACATTTTTATTACTAGAAGGAGTAAGCTTATATTTATTTGCGACTACTGGTGCTACAGTAAACGATGGGTCCAAATCACTTTTAGTTATGCGGGTTTGATTTACATCTCCATAATTTACTTCAGTACATGCAATCATAGCGAACGGAAGCATTATGGCACAAAATGTCTTTATCAATGATTTATTCATAATCTCATATTCTTTATTAAATTAATAATTGTTTTGAGTTAAAGTCCCTTGCGAGGAATCGACATCACCTTGCGGTATAGGAAGATATTTCTTGCTCTCAGTCCATCCAACCGTGCGGTGAAGAGTGGAACCAGCTACAAGTACTGTGGCTGCTTTGCCACTTCGTACCAAATCCCAATAACGTTTTCCTTCACCTACAAATTCTTTATGGCGTTCATCCATGATAGTGTTAATGCTAACTGGCGTCGTCGCAAGACCAGCACGTGTACGAACTGCATCTAAATAACCTTGCGCCTGACCACCTGCATCATTTCCTCCGTTAGTTGCCAATGTAAGTTCAGCTGCGTTTAATAAAGTTTCAGCATAGCGATACACGCGGGCATTATTATTAAAATTCATATCGGCACTTCCGGTGTAACCGGCATTTCCTCCTTTGCGTGGAAGATATTTTCTCATAAAATAGCCGGTATCTTCGAAACGTCCAGCATAAGTTGCTCCTGTGGCAGCTCCATATGTTGCGAAATTCAGAATGCTGGCATCACGGCGTTTGTCTGTTGCATCAAACATTGTGTATGCACTTTTGCACACCGGTTCGAATCCCCAACCGCCCTCATAATCTGGACTTCCGCTCAGACTATTGATACCTATAAGTCTAGGATAAACTGTACCTCCGGTGGCAAGTGCTGCACCCCAATCATGAGCACCGTTTTTAGCAGTATAATTGATTTCAAAAATCGATTCTGCACCCCATTCTCCGGTAGATTCCCATAGCGAAGCATAATCGCTAACTAAAGAATACTTGGCAGAAGTAATAATATCTTTCATATATCCTAATGCTTTACTATAACGAGTATTATCATTTTGATACATAACTACTTCAGCATAAAGCATTTCTGCCATAGCTTGAGTGACATGTCCTTCTGAACCTGAAACAGACTTAACTGGTAAAACTTTTTGATCAATAATTGTTTCTATATCAGTGGCTATTTTTTCATATACTTGATCATGAGTACTTTGTGCGCAAAGATATGGTGACGTTAAGTTCTTTTCGTAATAAGGTATATTTCCCCAGTATTTCCATAAAACCTTGTAATAAAACGAACGAAGAATAGTTGCTTCAGCTTTATACTCAGCTTTTTCTGCATCTGTCATATCGGCTGCATTGCCAATAAATTGTAATACGATGTTCGAGCGGTTTACTCCCGAGTAACAAATGGTCCATGAATTACTAGTCACCGATGTTGACAGTGCACTATAATTGCCCATTTTGTGCAAATATAAACAGTCGTTTTCATCGCTACCGCCAGTCATCACATCGTCGCTCATTACATCTGACACAAAAGCCAGATTTTCGTACTGACCAAAAGAATAGTCGAACCATTTCAATGGATCGTAAGCAGCAACGAGTGCTTCAGTTAAATGTGCTTTTGTATTGTAATAAGTTCCATCAGCTAATAATTGACTAGCTGATTGAACTGTCAAAAAGTTATCCGTACAAGAATTCAAACTTAAAGCAGATATAGCTATGCTACTTATAATTATTAATTTCTTCATTTTTTGTGTTGTTTAAAATTAAAATTTCAAATTCAGTCCAAAGGTAAAGGTTCTTGCCTGTGGGTAACAGCCGCGGTCAATACCAATTGAGGTGCCTCCAGATGAGATTTCAGGATCAAAACCTTCATATTTAGTAAATGTCAACAGGTTTTCCGCGCTTACATACAATCGCAAACTGCTGATCAATACTTTTTTAGTAAATGCTTGAGGCAATGTATATCCTAACTGCATGTTTTTTAAACGCAAGTAATCACCATTTTTCACAAAAAGATCAGATGACAACCAGTTACCATTATTGTCGCTCCACGAAAAACGAGGTGTGCTGTTTGAAGTTCCTTCGCCAGTCCATCTGCCCCACATATACGAAGGCAGGTTTATGTATTTCAGATCAGTTCGTCTGGTAGCATCGTAAATCTGGTTGCCAATAGTTCCCTGAAAAACCATACTCAGGTCAAAGTTTTTATAACTTACGTTCATATTGAACCCGTAAGTCCAGTCTGGCATTCCTTTTCCAATCTTAGTACGGTCATTATCGTCAATTTTACCATCGCCATTAACATCAACAAACCGAACATCACCCGGTTGTGCATTAGGTTGTATCATACCTCCTTTTGCATTTTTATAAGCATTTACCTCATCCCAGTTCTGGAAAATACCGTTTGTTTTTCTTCCATAAAAATACGGATAAGCGTAACCGTTTTGAGATCTGGATATAGTTCCTACGTTAGCATAAGAATCCAGATTTTCAAACCCGGTTTCGTTACCAAGGTCAAGCAACTTATTGTAGAGATATGAAGCATTAGCTCCAACTTTGAAATCAATACCCGATACTTTAAATCGATAATTGGCTTCAAGTTCAACTCCTTTGTTAATCATTGAACCTACATTTCCAAGAGGTTTTGATTCTCCCAGATAAGATGGAACAGGCATTGTTTTTAACATCCCATTTGTGTTCTTTACGTAATAATCTGCCGCCAAGTTTAACGAATTATTGAAAAGGCCTAAATCTACTCCAAGATCTTTTTGTACAGATTCTTCCCACTTTAAATCAGCATTAGGAGTTCCACTTGGCTTAACTCCATTAACAATTATAGCCGACTCTCCTGCACCAAAATCGTAATTATTGTTTGAGCTGGTTAAAGATACGTATTGAAACGCTCCAATATTAGCATTACCGTTTTTTCCCCACGAAGCACGAATTTTACTGCTTGATAACCATTCGGGCTTATTGTTTTGGAAAAATGACTCGTTAGTCAGATTCCATCCAAGTGAGAATGAAGGGAATGTAGCCCATTTATTGTTCGAACCAAAGTTTGATGATCCATCACGACGAACAGTTGCCTGGAACATGTAGCGCTCATCAAAATTGTAACTGATACGTCCAAAATAGGAAGCCAGAGTGCTTGGACTATAAGCACTACCGCTCACTAACTGATTTCCATCCGCAGCCAAACCGGTAGCAAAATCAATATTTGCCTTGGCTGGATCTTCAGCAATCATCAAAAAACGTGTTCCCGATAAATATCGACCGGTTTGTTTTTTTGCCGATTGGCCGAGAACTACATTAAAGCTATGTTTGTCTATTTTCTTATCGTACGAAAGTGTGTTTTCAAGCTGCCATGTCCACTGTTGATTCATAGTTGAATGAACAGAACTCCGGGTGTTGTTGTTAGACTTGCCAAGATAATATACTATATTGTAGCCGTTTGTATCCCAAAAAGATAAGTCGTTACCAAACGATGATTTAAACTTTAGGTTATCCCATAAGGTTAATTCAGCAGCAAAGTTTGCAACAAATTTATTCGATGTGTTAATATCATTGGGTAGAGAAAGTTGTCCAATCGGATTTGTGATTTCATTATAATCATCACCCGCAATATTAAGTAAAGTGCCGGTTCTGCTATCACGAACAGGATGTGTTGTTTTGGCATTTACAGCTGCTATTTCGCTTGGTGTATCAGCATAAGGATCTAACAGAGGTGAAAAAACCATAGCACTACCAAGTGGTGAACCGTACTCTGAGTTGGTGCTTATGCCTCTTGATTTAATGCTGGCATAAGAAACGTTCTGAGTGAAAACGAAATGGTTGAGGAAATTACGTTCCTTTGTATCCAACAATACGTAGTTTGTGTTCGATCTTATGGTGTAACGATCATAATTTGATCGATTAAAATTACCTCCAACAATACCATCCTGACTATAATATCCAGCAGATAAATAATAATTTATTTTATCATTACCTCCACTTATGCTTAATTGATGCTGTTGTTGTGCTGCATTCGCGTTAAATACCTCACTTTGCCAGTCAGTACCTTTACCCAATGAATATGGATTAGCATAAAGCACTCCTTGTCCTGCATTTACCGAAGCTTCGTTCATCATAACAGCATATTGAGATGCATCCAATACAGAACGATGTTTCCATGGGTTCTGAATTCCATAAGTGAAGTCATAAGTAACAGACATTTTTTGAGATTTACCGTTTTTTGTCGTGACTAAAATTACGCCATTAGCTGCACGTGCACCATAAATAGCGCCTGACGCTGCATCTTTTAATACTTCAATTGATTGGATGTCCTTTGGATTTAAATAATCAATGCCACCATCAATTGGCATCCCATCTATAACATATAACGGATCAGAATTATTGACTGTACCAATACCACGAATACGAACTTGTGACATTGCTCCAGGTTGTCCGGAAGATGCTGTAACTGTAACTCCCGAAGTATTACCTTTCAGAGCATCCTCAATACGTACCGGAGCAACTCTGTCAATGTCTTCAGAGGAAACTCTTGAAATAGAGGCTGTCACAACACTTTTCTTCTGTGTACCATAACCTACCACAATAACTTCATCTAAGTTTTTTGTATCTTCAGACAAAATCACGTTCAAATTGGTTTGTCCGTTTACATTTACTTTTTTAGATGAATACCCTATGTACGAGAATACTAAAGTTGAATTTGAAGAAGGCACTTCAATAGAAAAATTACCGTTAAAGTCAGTAACTGTTCCTACTTTTGTTCCTTCAAGAACTACACTTACTCCAATTAATGTTGTGTTTGTTTTTTCATCTGTGACTTTTCCTTTTACAGTATTTGCGGCAGATACCGATGCAGTACAGATTATCAAAAAAATGACAGTGCTAATCAAACTAATAAATAGCTTGTTTGGATGTAAATTAAATACTTTACATCTTTGATGTGACTTTTTGTTCATAGATTTAATTTAATAATAAGACAATAGTTTTGGGAAATTAATGATTTCATTTTGATTTTGTGTTTTGATTTAAGTGGAATTATTCATGTTGCTGATTTAATTTATAGGATTAATTTAAAGTTTGCCTTTAAACTGGCGTCTGAAGAGTTTCCAACAAATATCTCATAATCGCCAGTTTCATTTATATTTTCAACCTGATCGTTGTAAAATTTCAAATCGTTAGGTGTGATGCTGAAATTAATAGATTTGATTTCTCCTTTTTTCAGGAAAACCTTTTGAAATCCCTTTAGCTCTTTTACCGGGCGAACTACGCAACCGACTAAATCGCGGACATATAGTTGGACAACTTCTTCACCATCGTAATTACCTGTGTTATGAATAGTGACAGATACGTTCAGTTTACCACCAGAAATTGATAACTCTTTAGATGATAATTTTAAATCACTAATGTTGAAATCTGTATAACTTAGCCCATATCCAAATGGATATCGTGGGCTATTTTGTAAGTCTATGTAAGCTGATACATAGTTTTTGTCATTCTCATCTTTAGCAGGTCGTCCAGTGTTGAAATGATTATAGTAAATTGGTATTTGGCCTTCGGTACGAGGAAATGAAATAGGTAATTTCCCTGCAGGATTGTAGTTTCCAAAAACAACATCTGCAATTGAGTTACCAGCTTCAGTTCCTAACCACCATGTATATAAGATTGCTGGTACGTGATCAGCAGCCCAATTGAAAATCAAAGGACGACCACTATTCAATAATAGTACGACAGGTTTACCTGTTTTATAAATTTCTTTCAGTAATTCTTCCTGAACTCCTGGAAGTTGGAGGCTGCTTCTGCTTTTTGCTTCACCACTCATATTATGAGCTTCGCCTAAAGATAAAATAACTACGTCAGCAGCTCGTGCAGCATTAATTGCATCTGCAAATCCTGTCTTATCATTATCATTAATGTTACATCCTTTCGAATATAAAACTTCGGAATTTTTATCCAATTGATTTTTGATACCTTGATACTGGGAAATAATTCTTGTTGAATCATCAGGGAATGCTATAGACCAGAATCCGTGATTGGCAATTGTAGCTTTAAATAACGGTCCAATTAAGGCAATTTTTTTTGTTTGTTTCGAAAGCGGGAGTAACGGTTTGCCGTCAGCTTGGACATCGTTTTTAAGTAGTACAATGCTCTTTTCTCCAATTTCACGTGCCCATTTTCTGTTTTCGGGATTATTAGTTTGTTGCTTTTCTCTTTCTGTATTGCAAAAACGAAACGGATCATCGAATAAACCAAGTTCAAACTTCTTGACTAAAATTCTTTTTACTGCTTCATTGATAATAGATATATCTACTTTACCATCTTCGACTAATTGTTTTAGATTGTCTCTATAGCAGCGACTTTCCATATCCATATCAGAACCAGCGATGATGGCTTTCATTGCAGCTTCAGAGCCATTTTTTGCGTAACCGTGTGCAATCATTTCGCCAATGCTGCCCCAGTCACTAACAACAAACCCTTTAAAGTTCCATTGATTTTTTAAAATATTACGTTGTATATATTTGTTTGCCGTTGCGGGAATGCCATTTATATCGTTAAATGAATTCATAAACGTAGCAACATTGGCCTCAACAGCAGCTTTAAAGGGTGGGAGATAGGTTTCATTCAATTGCCTTAAACTCATATCCACCGAGTTGTAATCGCGTCCACCAATTGCAGCTCCATATGCAGCAAAGTGTTTTGCACAAGCCATTACAGCATCTACATTACCTAATCCATTTCCCTGAAACCCTTTTACTCTTGCTTTTGCAATTAAGCAGCCAAGGTACGTGTCTTCGCCTGCACCTTCCATTACACGTCCCCAGCGAGGATCACGTGCAATGTCAACCATTGGGGCAAACGTCCAATGAATGCCGTGCGCTGCAGCTTCTGTGGCAGCAATTCTAGCGGACTTTTCAATAAGAGCTAAATCCCATGTTGCGGTTTCAGCCAATGGAACAGGAAAGGTAGTACGAAAGCCATGGATAACATCTAGCCCAAAAATCATTGGAATCTTTAAGCGCGACTGTAATGCCAGTTCTTGTAGTTTTCTGGTTTCTTCAGCACCCACCACGTTTAGCATCGAACCTACTCTTCCTTGACGGACTTGGTTTGCTTTATCTCCGTCGGCGGTAATTTTGCCGGTAGCATTTCTATCGCTTGTGTATTGATTGAGTTGTCCGATTTTTTCATCGAGGGTCATTTGCCCTACAAGTTGGTCGGCTCGAAATTCAGGAGTTGATTTTAATTGTCCAAAGGCTTTTGGAAAAATAAATGAGAGAATAATTAATGGGAGAATTTTTTTCATGTGACTTTAGTTATAATTGGTATTAAACAGAATTTTAGTAGTTCATTTACATACAAGACAATTTATATCCAGTCCTGGTTTTGTTATCCAATTGTTTTATACAACTTTATAGTTTTGATTTAAGGTTTGTTTTAAACTAAGGTGTCAAAAACACAATAACTTTGATGTTGCAAATATAAAGTGTATTATTTCAATTACCAAATAAAGAGTGTGTTTATTTTACACTAAGCTTCACATTTAACTTGATTAAAATAAAAAGTTCTATCAACCAATTAGTTGATAGAACTTCAAAATGAGAGGAAATCAACTAATTTATTAAGGCTGCATTCCTAATGCTTTTATGTAATTTTCGTTGGCAATGCATTTGTCGAATTTCATATTGATAATCAACTCATTCATAGCCTCTAAAACATCGGACTGTACAGGGCGGACCGATCTTACTTTGTCAAAACCACTTCTATCTTTTTTTGTATATTCAACAATTAGATTCCATTTTTTAGGAGCAATGATTTTCATGATGCCACTTGTATTCTCAATTTTTTTATAAGGCCAAAAGTGCCAGCCAATATTGTTATTCTCTAATAGCTTGCGAAAAGCAGCGACCCATTCGTCCTTATTTTCACCGGTTTCGCCCATGTAAAGAGGTAAATTCACTTTTTGGCGAAAGTCTAAGAAATCCTGAATACTTGATTGTGTCGTGTCGCACCAATACCGATGACATGTATACATCATCTTTTTATCAAAATACCAATCAGTGAACACACTGAAATTACCATCCCATTGAGCTCCCCCTAACATGACAATGTGATTTTTATCAAATTGCCTTATAGATGATACAGCCATTTTGTAAACCGGTTCTAGTTTCTTGTTTATCTCATTTTTATTGTCGAAATAGTGTGCAATTGGTTCATTCAGTAAATCATAACCAATGATAGTGGTTTCATTTGCGTAGTGTTTTGCTATTTGTCCCCAGATGGAAGTAAATAATATTTGATCATTCTCATTTTCAAATAGCCATGGATAGCCATAACTGTCATCAATATTGTCACCAGTTTGTCCCCCAGGAGCATCGTGCATATCCAGAATTACGTATAAACCCTCCAGTTTACACCATCTTATGACTTTGTCCAATAGCTCAAATCCCCTGTTGGCATTATTATGACCCATGTAATCTTCATTTGTAAACAGTTTATAATGAAATGGTATGCGAATGGAGTTCATTCCAGTCTTTTTGATATAATGAATGTCTTGCAGAGTGATGTACTGATCTTGAAATTGATGCCAGAATCTATTCGTTTGTTCTGCACCAACTAGTTCTTTTAGTGCTTGATCAATTAATCGATAAGAACTAACGTTTTCAAATAGAAACATGTAGCCTTCAGGATTTAGCCAATTTCCTAGATTGGTTCCTTTGATTTTGAAGTTGTCTCCGTTAGGTGCAATAATATTTTGTCCATCAATCTCGAAAAATTTTTTTGAACTACTTTTATTGTTTTCAGCGAAGCTTGAATTTACAAATATCAGTTGCAATACACATAAAACTAGCGTATTAAGATAAAAATGTTTTTTCATAACAAAATTGTTTTAGAATTTAAAGTCAGAGTGTCAATATTACAATATCTTTGCGTTGTGCAAATGTAATGTTCATTTAATTAAACACCAAACGAAGATCAAAAAATAACATTTTGATTGTATTCATTCATGCTGATAATTTTTTAAAAATAAATATCTTTGCATTAATATTAAAAATCTATTATTATGCTCGATCAAAAGGAAATTGCATCTCAGATTATTGTTCCGGAAACTATACCGACAGTATCTGTCGATTGCGTGATTTTTGGATATGATGACAATAAGTTGAAAGTTTTGATTAGACGTGAGTTTGTTCCTTATGATGGGGAAATATATCTGGAATGGAAACTTCCTGGAAATCATGTCCGTAGGGATGAGAAAATATGTGACACAGCTTCACGTATTTTAAAAGAACAAACTGGATTGGAGAATATCTTTGTAAAGCAATTTATGGTGTTTAGCGATCCTAATAGGTTGAAACGAAAACAGCGTGATTATGAATGGGTAAAACCACGTTTGGAAGATGAACGGGTAATAACAGTCGGATTTTATTCGCTTATCAACGTGAGTGATGTAGATAACAGTTCTTTAGTTGAAGATGCAAACTGGGCTAATGCCTATGAAATTAAAGAGCTTATGTTTGATCACAATGAAATTTTTGACGAAGCGTTTAAGAAATTACGTTACGACTTATTGCATGAACCGTTGGTATTTGAACTTTTGCCCGAAAAATTTACACTTACCCAAATGCAAAAACTCTATGAGGCCATTTTTAACACGATCTATGATAAGCGGAATTATAGAAGAAAAGTGAACAAAATGCCTTATCTGATTCCTTTAGATGAAATGCAAACTGGGGTTTCTCACAAACCCGCAAGACTATATAGCTACGATCGGGAAATCTATGAAAAAACACGTACTGAACGGTTTGACTTCAGAGTGTAATGAATGGTTTTAAAAGTCAAATTGAGAGTTTATCTTTACCAATAATAGTATTTCTCAATTTCATTATAAAGATATAGGTGATAGGAATTAGGGATAAAGCATTTGCCCAAATAAGTGGTCCATCTTGTAATAGAATTCCATAAACTAGCCATAATGAGATGCATACCACAACGATGCAATACATAACAAGAGAAATGCTATGTGTGTCCTTGGAGCGAAATACCTTAATCGCTTGAGGAAATTGATTTAATACCGACAGTAAAGAAGCCAGAAAACCGACAGTTTCAACAGGTGTCATATTTTTTGTTTTTGCGAAAATGTATAAGCTGTTAACCTATTGATTCATATATAAATCCAAATTCATTCATCTCGTTTTTATCATAGATGTTTCTTCCATCAAGAACAAGTTCTCCTTTCATGGATTTTTTTACTACAGCCCAACTTGGCATACGAAATTCTTTCCATTCAGTTACAAGTAGTAGGGCATCGGCATCTAATACAGCATCGTAAATATCATTGGCAAAATATATGTTCGAAGAATTTGGTTGGATTAATTGTGCCATTTTTGATTGAACTATTTCTTTTGCTTCTTGCATGGCTATTGGATCAAATACCCGAACATTACAGCCTGCTTGAAGTAATTTTTCAATTAGCACCAATGATGGAGCTTCTCTCATATCATCTGTGTTTGGCTTGAATGATAGTCCCCAAATAGTAATTGTTTTCCCGTCTAAATTCGATTTAAAGCGTCGTTCCAATTTGTGAAACAATACTTGTTTCTGGTAAGCATTTACTTCTTCAACAGCTTTCAAAACTCGTAATTCGTAACCGTTTTGGTCTGCAGTTTGTATCAGTGCTTTTACATCTTTGGGAAAACAAGATCCACCATAACCGCAGCCTGCATATAGGAATTTACCACCAATTCTCTGATCTGTGCCTATGCCTTTACGTACCATGTTGACGTCAGCGCCAACCAATTCACATAAGTTAGCCATATCATTCATAAAACTAATCCTGGTAGCTAACATGGCATTAGCAGCATATTTTGTCATCTCTGCAGAAAGAATGTCCATGAATATAACCCGAAAGTTGTTTAATAAAAACGGACGGTATAATTTTGTGATTAATTCTTTCGCTTTTTCGCTTTCAACACCTACAACTACACGATCAGGACTCATAAAATCCTTAATAGCATCCCCTTCTTTTAAAAATTCAGGATTCGAAGCCACATCAAATTCTATTGAAATGCCACGTTTGTCTAATTCTGTTTGTATTGTTTGTCTAACTAATGTAGCTGTGCCAACCGGAACCGTACTTTTGGTTACTAACAGCACATATTGTTTCATGTTTTGGCCGATAGATCGGGCAACTTCAAGTACATATTTTAAATCAGCACTTCCATCAGCATCTGGCGGTGTTCCTACAGCACTAAAAACAACTTGAACTTCGTCTAATATATCTGTTAATTTTGTTGTGAAGTGCAATCTGTCAGCCTTGACATTGCGTAGAACCATATCTTCTAAACCTGGTTCATAAATTGGAATAATACCTTTAGCTAAGTTATTGATTTTTGATACATCAATATCAACACAAGTAACATCAACACCCATTTCGGCAAAACAAGTCCCGGAAACTAAACCGACATAACCGGTTCCAACGATTGCTATTTTCATTAAAAAGACAAATTATTATATGATTTTGAGAAGTAAGATTAATTAAAAAGATTTCGGTGTTATTCTATATAGGCGCTCACGACTTTCTTTATACCTTCTTCCAGCGATATTTTCGGTTCCCAGCCTAAGCTTTTGAGTTTGGAAACATCCATCAATTTACGTGGAGTTCCATCGGGTTTGGTACTGTCCCAGATTACTTTTCCGGTGTAACCAACCGTTCTCATGACTATTTCCGATAGCTCTTTGATGGATAAATCCTCTCCACAACCGGCATTCACGTGCGATGGTGTGGTATCGGGCGCATTGTAGTTCAATAACAGAAAAATGCTCGAATCAGCCATGTCATCTACATGCAGGAACTCGCGCATAGGTGAGCCTGTTCCCCACAAGGTGATTGAAACTTCGTTGTTCGTATTTGAGATTCCGTATTTATTCAGGACTTGTAGAATGGGCTCATCACTAAACGAACCATTTACACCTTCAATTGGAAGCTTGTTCAAATCAGCGCGAAGTTTATTCCAATCATTTTCCATTAAGCATTTGCCCAAGTACATTTTGCGAATCAGTGCTGGAAGCACATGCGATTTTTCTAAATCGTAATTGTCATTCTGCCCATATAAATTGGTTGGCATGATGGAAATAAAATTGCAACCATATTGCGCATGATAAGCCTCACACATTTTTATTCCGGCAATTTTAGCAATGGCGTAAGGCTCGTTGGTTGTTTCCAACAGTCCTGTAAGCAAAGCATCCTCGCGCATGGGTTGTTCTGCCATACGGGGATAAATGCAGGATGAACCCAGAAACAACAATTTTTTTACGCCATGCAAATAACTCTGATGAATCACATGATTTTGAATCATCAGGTTTTCGTAAATAAATTGTGCTCGATACGTGTTGTTCGCAACAATTCCGCCGACTTTAGCGGCTGCCAAAATAACGTATTCAGGCTTCTCTGTTGCAAAGAAATGTGCTACAGATTCTTCGTTCAATAAGTTGAGTTGTTCTTTTGAACGGGTGATTATATCTGAAAATCCTTTATTTTCAAGGTTTCGTTTTATTGCAGAACCAACCATGCCGTTATGACCGGCTATATATATTTTTGAGTTTTTATTCATTGTATTTATGTCCCTTTTGGGGTATTGGGGGTCATTCAAAATAATTCAACACTCGGAATCCGCCTTCTTTCAGATAAGTTTCTTTCTTCATAAGTTTTACATCTGAAAGCATCATATCTTCCACCAAGGCTTTTAAATCGTATTCTGGAACCCAGTTCAACACCGTACGTGATTTTGTTGCATCACCGATAAGTAATTCTACTTCAGTCGGACGGAAATAATTTGCATCCACTTCCACGATCGGCTCGGTTATAGTACGAATAGCTGTCAGGAATTCTGAGCCTACACGTTCATTAAACAAGTTTTCATCTATACTGCCAATATAACCTTTTTCATCGATACCTTCTCCTTTAAAGTCGATTACAATGCCAATCTCAGCAAAAGCCATCCGAACAAACTCCCGTACTTCGGTAGTGATGCCGGTTGCAATTACATAATCGCTGGGTTTATCCTGCTGTAAGATCAGGTACATGGCACGCACGTAATCTTTCGCATGTCCCCAGTCGCGTTTTGAAGAAAGATTCCCCAGAAATAATTTGTTTTGCATACCCATGGCAATACGGGCTGCTGCACGGGTAATCTTGCGGGTTACGAAAGTTTCCCCACGCAAAGGAGATTCGTGGTTAAACAAAATCCCATTGCTGGCATGAAGCCCATATGCTTCGCGGTAGTTCACCGTAATCCAGTATGCATACATTTTTGCTACTGCATAGGGCGAGCGGGGATAAAACGGTGTAGATTCCTTCTGAGGTACTTCTTGTACCAAACCGTATAATTCAGAGGTTGAAGCCTGATAAATGCGGGTTTTCTTTGTCAGATTAAGCAGGCGGACTGCTTCCAGAATACGTAATGTACCAATTCCGTCGGCGTTGGCTGTATATTCGGGCGTGTCAAAACTAACTTTCACGTGGCTCATAGCTGCCAGGTTGTAAATTTCGTCCGGTTGTACTTCTTGTATGATCCGGGTCAGGTTCATAGAATCGGTCATGTCGCCATAATGCAAAACCAGATTCCTGTTATCTACATGCGGATCCTGGTACAAATGGTCAATACGATCGGTATTGAAAAGGGAAGAACGGCGTTTCAAGCCATGTACGGTATAACCTTTTTTTAATAATAATTCGGCTAGATAGGCGCCGTCTTGTCCGGTTATACCGGTTATCAGAGCTACTTTTTTCATTTTTTTATTGGTTTTTGATTGTTTTTATTGTATTAACTATTGACAGGATAACAATGACAAATGCATATTAGTTCACTTTAAATTTCAGTGTCATCCTGATAATAATGAAAATATTTCTCGGCATCGCCTTTTTTCTTTTTCGAAGTATATCCATAACTAAATCCGAACAAATAAGCATATTTATATAATTTGTATTTAGAATATTTGCTTTCGTCATCAAGTACATCATTTAAAACCGTGTACAATTGAGGTATATTATCCAGCTTTAGTTGAGCGCATAATTTCTTAAAAAAAGTTTTATTTGTTTTGCCATTTCGAACAACAAATAAATTTACATCCGAATGTTGTGCTAAAGAGTATGCATCGGTTACCATTCCAATTGGGCTGGAATCGACAATGATAAAATCGTATCGCTTACGCAATTCTTCAAACATTTTCCCCAATTTATCTGAACGGATTAATTCTCCTGGATTAGGAGGAATTGAACCGGCTGGTAAAATATCAAAATCTACTTTAGGTAATTTTAAAATAATGTCATCCAGTGTGCATTGTCCTACTAGATAATTGGTTACTCCAAGAGGGTGAACTATATTAAATCGCTGGTTGACGCTTGGTTTCCGAATGTCCATATCAACCAAAATGGTTTTTTTACTTGCCATTGCATAAACGGAAGTCAGATTAATCGAAAAATATGTTTTACCATCTCCAGATTCTGTAGAGGTTGTCATCACCACTATGTTTGTTTTTCTCTGGACGATAAACTCTACGCGCGTTCGAATAATTCTAAACATTTCTGTGTAGGCCGAACGTGGATTTTTAGATACAATAAGTGGATCGGTACTTTTTGTGTGACGGACAGCCCCAATCAATGGGAAGGTCGAGTTTTTCTCAACATCTTTAGTGGAATGTACTGTGTTATTCAACAATTCTATGAGAATAACTATAAATGTTGGAATTAAAAGACCGAACAACAGAAAAACCATTGTTGTTTTTGACCTTTTGTCTGAATTTGTAATGGTAACTATACGGGCTTTATCGAGGATGTCATTATCAGGCGTATTTGATGCTTTTAGGATCTCAGACTCAGCTCGTTTTTGTAAAAAGAAAGTGTAATAATTGTCATCCATCTTATATTTTCGTTCGATGGCAATCATTTCTAATTCTTTCTTCGGAAGTTGCTCAATCTCTTTATTTACAACTGCAACCCTTTTGTTGAAATCATTTTTCTCAATATCTAGCGAAGCTCTCATGCTTTTGATTACTTCCATAACAGTTAGTTTGGCTGTCTCAATTTGCTTGCTGTATTTTGCATAGATAGGATTTGCTTCAGTGACTTCCGATCGTAAATTGTATAATTCGTTGATTTGTTGTACAAAGGTCATAAGCATGGGTTCGCTTAAGCCTAAACTGGATGGTGCAACGATTGCGCCATCTGCAAAATTTGTTTTCAGATATTTAGTCAGGTAATCCAAATAAGTTTCTCGTAGCTTGAGTTCTGCCTGTTGCGCATCATACTTTGTTGATTTGCCTAATAAGTCACTCGTATGGCTCGAAACATCAACAATCTTATTGCTTTGTCTAAAACTGGTCATTTCGCCTTCAGAGGTTGATAATGACTTGGCTACATTTCCTAGTTGTTCGTTTATAAATGCGATAGTTTTGTTGGCAGCATCGTTTTTTCTATTTAGGTTATCGGCCAAGAAAGTTTCACAGAGTTTATTGATGAAATCAATGTCCCGGTCGGGTGTATCGCTGATAAGAGATATTTTTAATACTGAAGATCCTTCAGTTACGTATCCAAAAGTTAATCGGTTGACAAAGTCGGAGGTTAATGATTCTTTCGTGCGGAATTTAAAGTACATTTCTGTATTACCCACATATTTATTTACATTATTTACCGTAAGAAAAAATAAGTTGTGTTGAATGGGTTGGCCGCATTTTCCTGTTATCTGAAATTTGCTAAACAAATTATTATCATCCACCGAAATAATGTAAGTTCCATTTGGACGAAGTTTTATTTTGAAAAGCACTCCATAAGCTTCAGGCGCAATATAGTCTGTCTGGATTACAATAGGAGTTGTTCTATATAAATTCCGAGTTTTAAAACTTCCTTTAGAGATATAATCTACTTTTAGAAAAGGTAAACTGTCTACAACCTTGCTTACCAGGTCGTTTGATCCAAGCATAATGACCTGATTCTTCACGTTTTTATATCCCGATTGTATCCCAAATCCTTGCATCAAAGCCTGGGAGCTATTGGGGTTGGGAGAACGGTTTTCGTCAATTAATACTCTGCCTTCGGTTTGAAAGGTAGGTAACCACGAACGGTTTTCGACATAAGCTAAACCTAATGATACAATGATTCCTATAACAAAAAGATACCAGTTGTTAAGGAAATATGAGACCCATTCCATTATGTCGAAGCCAGATTCTTCTTCGCTATTAAATGGTTTTTCAAAATTATTTAGTTCCATATATATTGATCCGTTAGGTAAAACAAATGATTAAAATTATTTTTTATAGTTCAGAACTCCAAACAACAAGGATAAAGAAAAATTTATAACCCCCAGTAAGGTGCTATAATTATTTACTTTATAAAAGCTTGAAAATTCACGTTGAACATAAATAATATCGTTTGGGTAGATATAGTAGTATTTTGAATCAATAATACTTTTTGGACGGATATCGAAATCCAAAACCTGAGTTCCTTTTTCAGATTCACGGATGATTCGAATATGCTTTCTATCGCTGGCTTCACTGAAATCACCAGACATAGAAAGAGCTTGGAAAATAGTTAGTTTTTCTTTGTATATCGGAAATATTCCTGAACCGGCATCTCCAAATATGGTGAAAGATTTATTTGCCATACTCAATTTAACTACAGCGTCAGGCACAAGTTTCTTGAAGTTGTTTTCGATAACCACCGATGCTTCATCGAGTGTAAGTCCTGCTACGGGTATGTGCGACAAAAAAGGCAAGTCAATAGTTCCATCAGTATAAACGCGGTAAGAAATTTGATTTTGACCTGTTGAAGAAGCTGATGAAGACGTGATTTTAGAGATTGTTTCGTCGGAGGTTATAAGTCTATAAATTAATTCGTCGTTGATTTGGATTTTATAATCATTGTAAGCACTTTTTGTATAAACGGGTAAATTCCGGTTATTATCTTGTAGTAACCGCAACTCTTTATAGTTGTAACATGATGAAAGTGTGAACACTGACAACAGCAATGTAAATATTTTAGTTTTATTTCTCATGTTGTTTTTAAATCCGATTTTTAATAGATTTAGTTTGTGTAAATAATCAAATAATCAATTGATTTTAAAAACTTTTATAAATAAAATATCCCAACGAATATGTTGTAATCAACGTAGATAATGCTGCCCAAAAAGTGGAAACTCCAAAGAATTGTTTACTCATTGGTTGAAGGAAAATAACATCGTCCGGCTCCAGATAATAAAACTCAGAGTTAATTATATTCGCATTTCGAAGGTCGAAACTTTTAATTTGATTTCCTTTTTCAGTTACCCGCAAAATTCTAACTTTACTCCGGTCTGCATAGTAACTAAGATCACCAGCCATTGCTAAAGCCTGAAAGATATTCACTTTTTCTTTTGGAAATGGAAATTTACCTGATTTTCCAGAGCCAATGATGCTGAATGTGCGGCTAACCATTCTTACGTCAACCGAATTTAATGTAAGGACTGGTTTAATGGATTCTTGCAAAATTTCTTTTGTTTCCCGAAGAGTTTTTCCCTTGACATTGACATCTCCCACTAATGGGAACTTGATATTGCCGTCCGGTTTTACAAGGTAGGTATATAAATCAATATTTTCGGACGAAGACCCGGACATCATTTGCATACCGGTATTGCCCGAACCATTGAAGAGTGTGTTTGTTTTATCGTCGGTGGAATAAACTTGAATATACAAGCGGTCGCCCTCTTTTAGCTTATAATCCTGATAAGAAACTGTATCTTTATAAGCTTTATGATTGTTTTTTGAAGATTGCAGGTAGTTTAATTGGTGCGTTGTAATACACGAAGTTATCTGTATAGCCAACAACGCAAAAAACATAAGCTGAATAAGCGGTTTACGCATCCTTTATTTTTTTAGGAGAAATTTCAAGCAAAGATATACAAAATATGTAAAATAGCTACAAAATGCTACGAAAATGCAAACCAATTATTTAATTTATTTTACTATCAAAGTAAGCCTAAATTAAGCTTGACTGGATTTGCTTTTCTTGACAAACAAGTCCTTGTGTTGTTTAAATACGTATTGTGTGAGTTACTATGGAATTGGTACTTCTGAAAAAAACAATTAAATTTGCCAAGAATAAATGTGGCCGGATGCCCGGGTGGTCGGGGGTATGGCTGTATTTTAAAATGGAAGATCAAGGAGTTTTTGATTAAATTGCTGAAAACGAGTTGATGATGTAAATAAATGAAAATGAAAAGAATTATTCAAGGTTCCGTGTTGTTAATGGCGTTTGTCGTTTTAGTGTCTTGCGATTCACGTCGCAAGCAGGAGAAATTGGCTGATGAAAGGCTTAAACATATTGAAATGCTTATCAGTCAAAACTCATTTAACGCCGCCAAAATTGAGATTGACAGTGTGCATTCACTTTTTCCACGATTAGTGAATAAACGGCGTATTGCGGCTGCTTTTGCCGATACAATAGCACGACGGGAAAACTCACGGAACCTGGTATATTGTGATAGTATTTTACCTCTTAAACAACATGAGGTGGATTCCATTCAAAAGAATTTTCGTTTCGAGAAAGATTCGAAATATCAGGATATAGGTAATTATGTATATAAAACCCAGCAGACTGAAAGTAACTCAAACAGAACATATATTAAAACTTATGTTGATGAAAATGCAGAATTCTATTTGGTTAGCAACTATTGTGGCGGAAAAATCGAGCATACCTCGTTGGATGCTGCTGCTAATGACCTCTCAGCCCATACAGACACACTGAGCACTTCTAACCCGGCTTATCACAGTTTTGATGATGGAGGCGCGCATTGGGAAACACTTACTTTCAAAAGCAGCACAGATAAAAGCATTCCCGCATTTATAGCTCAGAACTCTTCGGCACGAATTAAAATTACCCTGCATGGAAAGAAGAAACCGTATGTGTATTATTTGGCTGATGCCGATAAAAAAGCGATTACAGAGACCTATCATTTCTGGATTGTGAAAAAGGATGCTGTTCAGTTGCAAAAAGAAATTAAAAAAGCGAAAGCTATCATTGAGAGAATCAGATTGGAAAAATTAAAAAAATAATAGAAAATGAAAAGAACACTTCAAGCACTCCTGCTATGTCTGATTGTAAGCGCGACAGCCATGGCACAAACGGCTAAAAATGTTGAGATCGTAGAACTTAACGCTAAAACATTTAAAGAAAAAGTTTGGAATTTTGATAAAGACAAAACATTCAAACGCATAGGTAATTTGCCAATTATTCTTGACTTTCATGCTACCTGGTGCGGGCCTTGCAAGATGCTGGCTCCCCATTTGCAAGCTATTCAGAATAAATATAAAGGCAAACTGGTTATTTATAAAATAGATGTTGACAAAGACCCAGAATTAGCACAACGATTCAATGTGCAGGCTATGCCAACGATTGTTTTTATGGAAGCTAAAGAGAAGTACAAATCAGAACTGGGATATCGAGATTATGATGAATTTGAGAAATTGGTAAAGGCTCATTTCATGTTTTAATTGTCTTGCTATTTTGTAAGCTTTTCCAGAAATAATTCCATCAACCGGGAAACTGCATATTCGTCTATTTCATTTATTGAAACCTGATTGAGATGACTGAATGAATCCGGCAGGGTTGAAATTTTTATACTAATAAATTGTGCATACATAACCCGATGACTCAGTACATGTTTCATCGGGTTTGATATTTTTACGATATCTGCCTTTGCCGTTTCGCTGAATAGTAATTTGAAATTCGGATTTTCAATTAGCTCAGCCGGATTTAAAAGATGGTCTGTCTCGATTAAAGGGAATTCATATAAATTTTGCCATACGTCTTTTGCTGTACGTTTTTGCAAAAATGTGTTTCCTTGAAATTCAATAAACAGATAATTGAAATACCGATTTGTAACCTTGGTTTTTTGCGATTTGACCGGAAGATCGGCAACTGTTTTCAGTTCGAAAGCCCGGCAAAGTAAATTTAAAGGACAGTTCAGGCAATCGGGTGAGCTTGGGGTGCATTGCAAAGCGCCAAATTCCATGATGGCCTGGTTGTGCAATGCCGGTTCTGATTGTGAGATCAGGTTTTGAGCCAGAAGCGCAAATTCTTTCTTGCCCGAATTGGTGTCAATCGGATTGTCTATGGCAAATAAGCGAGACAGAACCCGGTAAACATTTCCATCAACTACCGCATATGGCTGGTTGTATGCAAACGAACAGATGGCGGCAGCTGTGTAGTCGCCAATCCCGGCAAGTTTCAGCACGTCGGAATGCAGGGTAGGGAAGATGCCCCCGAAATCAGAAACAATCTGTTTGGCTGCTTTATGCAGGTTGCGGGCTCGTGTGTAATACCCTAAACCTTGCCAATACTTCAAAACTTCATCTTCGTTGGCTTCGGCAAGCGCTTTTGCGTCTGGAAACCGTTCAATAAGCCTGAGGTAGTAACTCATTCCCTGGTTTACGCGTGTTTGTTGCAAAATGATTTCTGAAATCCAAATTCTGTACGGGTCGGATATATCGCGCCAAGGTAAATCGCGTTTATTTTGTTCGTACCATTTAATTAAAATATCGGAAATAGGTGTTGTTTGTATTTGAAAGTTCATCTTGTATGTATTTGCATAAAAATACCCTTTTAGGGGTATTGTCCGTTGAAAGATTAATTTGCATCTTTGCAGACAAAGGTAAGTGGTTGTATTCAACGCTCAAAATCAGAACTCCTAAAAACATTTGAAATTCATGAAACAAAATTTATTATTCTTATTTGCAATGTTCTGTTTGTGCTCTTGCGGCTCCAAGCAATACACCCTTGAAGGAACGGTTGACAACAAGGCGTTGAATGGCAAAACTATTTTTATAAAAGAACGCGTAGATCGCGTATGGAAATCGATTGATAGTACGGTTATCGAAAACGGGAAGTTTGCTTTTAAAGGCACTGTTGATTCGGCTAAAATAGCTTATCTGGCTTACGAGTTTCCTGAAAATAATAAAGTTCGCCAGGCATTTATCCTTGAGAATGGAAAAATAACAGTAGCAGTTGACACAGCCGGATTTATGAGCATCAAAGGAACTGAGCAAAACGATTTGCTGCAAACTTATCAGGATGCGAAAAATACTTTCAATAAAAAATCAGAAGCTTTTTATAAAACCAAGGATAGCATAAAGACTCCTGAACAAGAATTAGCTTTTGCCAAGGCAGCCGATAAATTGAACCTGGAAGAGGTTGCTATCGATAAGAAATTTGTAACGGAACATGTAAATACATTGGCTGGCACCTTTGCTTTTGTAAATTCATTTTATAATTGGACTACTGCAGAAAAAGAAACTGTTATTAATCTCCTGAATGCTGAAACCAAGAAGTTAAAGCGCGTTCAGGAAATTATTGCTGATGTGGAAGTAGAGAAACGGGTAGCTGTGGGAAACAAATATGTAGACTTTAAACTCCCCGGATTGAACGGTGACTCTATTGCGTTGTCGGATTTGGTTGGTAAAACCGACTATGTGCTGATCGATTTTTGGGCTTCGTGGTGCGGCCCGTGCATGCAGTTTTTGCCGGAATTGAAGGCTTTTTACGAAAAACACCATGGAGTTCAATTTACTATTTTGGGCGTATCGCTCGATGATAAAAAAGAAGCCTGGACAAAATGTGTTACGGCACGCAAAATGGACTGGAAACAGGTTTCGGACTTAAAAGGGTGGAAATGCGAAGGGTCAAGAGCTTACGCTGTAAATTCGATTCCATGTACCATATTAATAGACAAAGACGGAAAGATTGCAGGACGGAATTTGAGTTTGCCTGAAATAGAGAAATTACTGTTGAAAAAAACGTCAGGCAAATGAAAAAATATCCGTTTTTGAAAAAAAAGTAGCTGCAATTGTTTTTTAATCAGAATAAAAGCAATATATTTGCAGTCCGTTTGAATAAAAAAAGGAAATATCATTATTAACTAACTTATAAAATATTACTGAAATGACTAAGGCAGACATCGTAAACGAAATTGCTAAAAATACAGGAATTGACAAAGTAACTGTATTGACAACTGTTGAAGCTTTTATGGAAACTGTAAAAGACTCACTATCAAAAAATGAAAACGTGTATTTAAGAGGTTTTGGTAGCTTTGTTATCAAACAACGCGCTGAAAAAACTGCCCGTAACATCTCGAAAAACACTACTATCATTATTCCTGCTCACAACATTCCTTCATTCAAACCTGCAAAAACTTTCGTGAGCGTTGTAAAATAATTTTTTATATATACCTAATTTAATTTAAGATGCCAAGCGGTAAAAAAAGAAAACGACATAAAATGTCGACTCACAAGAGAAAAAAGAGACTGAGAAAGAATAGACACAAAAAGAAATAAGAGTCTTTATGGTCTTTAGTTATAAAGTCCAAGAAAACAAACTTATAAGCGAATATCTTGGCTTTAAGTTTGTTTTTTTTATAAAACAACCCAATCAAAAATAATAAGAAGTGAATAGCGAACTAGTAGTAGATGTAAAACCATCTGAAATTTCTATTGCGCTGCTCGAAGACAAACGCCTTGTAGAACTTAACCAGGAGGGACGCGAAGAGCAGTTCGCCGTGGGAAATATCTATTTGGGACGGGTAAAGAAAATAATGCCCGGTTTAAATGCAGCCTTTGTGGATGTTGGTTACGACAAAGACGCTTTTCTACATTATCTTGATTTAGGGTCCAATTTCAACACCCTTACACAATTTACAACGCAGGCGTTGAGCGACCGTAAAAAAACGCCTGCTATTCAAAAAACAAAGCAACAACCGGAAATCGAAAAGAACGGTTCGATCAATGACATTTTGAAAACGGGACAGGAAATTTTGGTGCAGGTTACCAAAGAACCGATCTCGACCAAAGGTCCACGATTGACCGCAGAAATATCTATCGCAGGCCGGTTTTTAGTTCTGATTCCGTTTGCCGACAAGGTGTCGGTTTCGCAGAAAATTAAAACAGAGGAAGAACGTCAACGTCTGAAGCAACTGATTCAAAGTATAAAACCAAAAGGTTTTGGAGTCATTGTAAGAACGGTTGCAGAGGAAAAAAAGGTAGCTGAACTCGATAATGAGTTGAAAATTTTGGTGAAACGCTGGGAAGAAGCTGTTGCCAAAACTCAACAAACAAAAGGAGTTTCGCTTATTTTAGAAGAATTAGGTCGCACGGTAGGAATAATTAGAGATTTATTCAGCCCAAGTTTTAAACACATTCATATTAATGATCCGGGCGTATTTACGGAAGTACGTGATTACGTAAACCTGATAGCCCCCGATCGGAAAGACATTGTCAAACTATATCAGGAGGAAGCCCCGATTTACGATAGCTTTGGTATAACCAAACAAATTAAATCAGCCTTTGGTAAAACCGTATCGTTCAAAAACGGCGCATATCTGATTATAGAGCATACCGAAGCTTTACATGTTGTAGACGTAAATAGCGGCAACCGCTCGAAAGCCGGGAATGGACAAGAAGACAATGCCCTGGATGTGAATCTGGCAGCAGCCGACGAAATAGCCCGTCAACTTCGCTTACGCGATATGGGCGGCATTATCGTGGTAGATTTTATCGATATGCATGAAACAGAGAATCGTCAGAAACTCTTCGACAGGATGCGTGAAAACATGGCCAATGACAGAGCCAAGCACAATATTCTTCCGTTGAGTAAATTCGGTTTATTGCAGATGACGCGACAACGAGTTCGCCCGGTGATACATATCGATATCGAAGAAACCTGTCCGACTTGCTACGGCAAGGGACGCACCAAACCATCTATTCTGTTTACTGACCAGTTGGAAAGTAAAATTGATTATTTGGTAAATAAATTATCAATTAAAGAGTTTACATTGCAGATTCACCCCTACGTGGATGCCTATATCTCTAAAGGTTTATTCTCGATGAAGTGGCAGTGGAAACGAAAATTCGGTAGAGGTTGTAAAGTAATGGCTTCCCAGAAATTGGGATTCTTACAATACAAGTTTTACGACAAAAAGGGAAATGAAATTGACCTACAAGAAGAAATAGAAAAAATATCGTAACTATTAATATGAAAGCAGGCTATCCGCGATGGGTAGCCTGCTTTTTTGTTGGTATTACCCGTAGCGCCCTTAATAATACAGATCATTTTCAATATTGGTGTTTTGACTCAAACTCCACTTCCTCTTTTGGCTTGAACCAAAGACCGAAGCAAAATTTGTCTTTTTGAAATTTTCGAAACGATTAAAACGTTTGATTTAGTCCTTTTGAAATTTTCAAAACTGCCAAAACGACAGATTTAGTCGTTTCGGAATTTCCGAAACGATTAAACAACCCGGTTTTGTTCTTTCGGAATTTCCGAAATGCTTAAACAACCTGATTTAGTCCTTTTGGAGCTTACAAAAATGCCAAAACGACCGATTTAGTCCTTTCGGAAATTCCGAAATGATTAAACAACCTGATTTAGTCCTTTTGTAGCTTACGAAAATGCCAAAACGACCGATTTACTCCTTTCGGAAATTCCGAAACGATTAAACCACTTGATTTAGTCCTTTTGTAGCTTACAAAAATGCCAAAACGACTGATTTAGTCCTTTTGTAGCGTTCGAAAGGATTAAAATACCTGATTTTGTTCTTTTGTAGTCTTCGAAATGATTAAAACGCTTGATTTAGTCCTTTTGTAGCGTTCGAAATGATTAAACCACCTGATTTTGTTCTTATATAAATAGAGAAACGACCAAAACAGCTGCTTTGGTCGTTTCTTTGTTTGGAATATCTATGTGTTTGAATTCTTTTGCCGGCAAATCAAATCAGATTGATGATCAATCCCGGAATGAGACCCAACAGGATCATCAGGAAGGCAGCCAGTGTAATTTGTTTCTTATAATTGCTGCCCGAATCGATAGCCGGGGTACCAGCCGGTTGTTTGGCATACATGGCTATTATGGGGCGGATATAGAAATATACGCTGATCATTGAACCGATTATAGCCACGATAACCAATGGTAAGTTTCCTTGTCCGATAGCCGAGGCAAACAGATTGTATTTGGCCGCAAAACCTACCAGCGGTGGAATGCCGGCCAGCGAAAGCATGGCAATGGTCATGGCAAAAGCCTCCCGGGGGTTGTGTTTGGCAAGCCCGTTGAATGCTTTGATCGAAAAAGTACCTGTTTCTTCGCGCACCAGGATCAGCACTGCGAAAGCCGTGATCGTGGCAATGGTATAGGAAATGGAATACAGCAGCAATACGCCCGCTGCATCGTCCTTGAGCGCAATGATGGCAATAAGCATGTATCCGGCATGGGCAATACCCGAATAGGCAAACATACGCTTTACATTATCCTGATAAAAGGCCGAAAAATTACCGATTAGAATGGTGGCAATGGCGAATAAAGTCAGTGTGCTTTTCCATACGTTTTCCATGTCGCCGAAACTACTGCTCATTAAGCGGAAGAAGGCTGCAATGGCCGCCACTTTTCCTACCGTAGCCATAAAGGTGGTGATCAGGGTGGGTGACCCTTCGTACACGTCGGGTGCCCAAAAATGGAAAGGTGCTGCCCCGATTTTGAATGTCATCCCGATAGACAGCAACAGCAAGCCAATGGTCAGCATGCCCGGCATAGCGGCTTTATGCGCCACCACAAACAGGCGGATGGCTTCCAGGTTCATGCTTCCGGTGGCTCCATACAGTAGCGCAATGCCAAACAGCAGGAAACCGGATGCAAACGAGCCGGTGAGGAAGTATTTCATGGCTGCTTCGTTGGAGTTGGGGTCAAACTTTTTGCTTCCGGCCAATATATAGAGCGAGATAGACAATGTTTCGATACCGACAAACAGCATTAGCAGGTTGCCGAATGCCGTCATAACCAGCCCGCCGATCAATGCAAACAATATTAACGCGTATATATCTTCGAGTGGTCGCTTTACCGGTTTGTAGTAAACGGGGGCAAAAATAAAGACCAGCAGCGTGGTAAAAATCAGCACCACGTTGAAAGCGATACTGAAATTATCGGCTATATACATTTCGTTGTAATAATGGATAAACTGGTTCCATTCCAGGAAATTGAGCACAATAGCCACCGAAAGTCCCAGGTAGATGATGGGCAACAATGGTTTTTTCTTTTGTATGGCCCCAAGGAACAGAACGATGATAGCAACAATAAAAATGGTTATTAAGGCGTACATAAGTAGTTATGAGATATGAGTTATGAGATACGGGTTTGACATCACTTTAAATTATTTCACCACCGTTTGAAGCATTTGCAACACAAACGATGGATAAACACCGACTAAAAATATAGAAATGATAATGGGTACGAAAAGAAGTATCTCACGGGTTGTCAAGTCATGGAACTTGCTGGTAGCCGTTGTTTGCGGCCCGTACATAACCTGCTGAAACATTTTGAGCATATACACAGCGCCTAAAATGATGGTAAGTCCTGCAAATATGCCAATGTACAGGTTCGATTGGAAAAGTCCAAGCAAAATGAGGAATTCGCCCACAAAACTATTGGTCAGCGGCAAGGCAATATTGGCCAGCACAATGATCAGGAAAATGGTGGCAAACTTGGGAGCCGAACTGGCTATTCCACCCAGATTGCCAAGTATGTCGGTTCCGGTCCGGATAACGATTATTTGGTAGCAAAGGAAAAACCCAACCACATTCACCCCGTGCGAGAACATTTGCAAAATAGCGCCTTGTATCGCATAATGATTGGTGGAAAGTAATCCGAGCGCGATAATTCCTACGTGCGACAACGATACAAAAGCAATCATTTTCTTCAGTTTCGGTTGCCGGATAGCAATGATAGCCCCGTAGATAACACCAAACAGTATAATGGGTAAAAATACCAACGAGCCACCGGCCACTACATCGGGACAGATAGGAAGTATAAACCGGATGATACCGTACAATCCCATCTTGAGCATAATCCCGGCCAGTAACATTGAGCCTTGTACCGGCGATACGTTGTAGGTTTCAGCCTGCCAGGAGTGAAACGGAAACAAAGGTATTTTGATAGCAAAAGCCAGAAAGAAAGCCAGAAACACGGGCACCTGAGTCGCGTAGGGTAATTTGAGCTGATAAAATGCCTCGAAGCTAAAAGAATGTGGGGCAGGAGTGAGCGTGTACAGATATAGTATGGCTATCAGCATGGCAAAACTGCCCACTATGGTATAAATAAGAAACTTTACGCTGATTTTGACCCGGTTTTGTCCGCCCCAGATAACCGTGATCAGGAAGATAGGAATCATGGCAAGCTCCCAGAAGATATAGAACAGAATCATCTCCGAGGCTGTGAATACGCCAATCAGTGCCATTTGCATCAGCAGGATAAGTCCAAAGAAATTATGATTCCTTACTTTCCGGATATTATTGGACGCAATGATGATCGGAACCACCAGGGTGGTAAGCATGATCATTAGCAACGAAATGGCATCTAAATTAATGATGATATCGATATCCAGTAGTTGTTTTAAATTCAGGCTGAGATTTAGAATTTTATTATCGGCGAATGTAAAGGCATAGCCGGCAACCAAAGCAACAGCGAACTCTAACAGCGATGCAACCAGTGCAAACTCCCTGCTATGCTTTCCGGTTTTTCCGGTAAATAAAATCAATGATGCAAGTAAAGGCAGAGCAAGTAAAAGTACAATAATCATCTCTTTTATAGTATAATATTAAAAAATAGAATAGCGATAATGCTTAGAACCATAATCGTGAGGTAAAATCCCACATTACCGGTTTGCAAGCGGCGAAGGCGTTTGCCTACGAGCAATGTACCACTCCCAACACCGTTGATAATGCCATTGATAATGACCTGGTCTATGAATTCGCGGAACAAGTCGGAAATAAATCCAACAGGTTTCACAATACAGAAATCGTATATCTCGTCGAAATAGAATTTATTGGCAAATACGTTGGCAATTCCTTTTGCCTCGGTCATTTCATTGTCGTTCACGAAAAGATTATAAGTCATCAACACCAGCAGGCCGATAAATGCCAGGGGCACGCCAAAAATCATCCATTCGGTCTGCACATCCAGTCCCTGTGCTGCCGGAACCAACGAACTTGCCTTAGCAAATACAGGCGAAAGGAAGTTATCAAAACCTTGTGTCTCCGAAAACAATTTAGGCAATTGTACAAATCCGGCAATGACCGAAAGAACAGCCAACAGCGCCATAGGATATAACATTACTTTGGGCGATTCGTGTACGTGGTGGTTTGCCTTCAATTCTTTGCTTTCCGGTTTGAAAAACACAACAAATAGCAAGCGGAACATGTAAAGGGTGGTGAGCAACGAAATGAAAGTGGCTAAAACACCCATGCCCAATCCTTGCTCAAACGCAGCCGTCAAAATTACTTCTTTCGAGAAAAAGCCTGCTAACGGCGGAATACCTGAAATGGCTATCGTACCGATGGTAAAGAGTGCGAAGGTAAATGGTATCTTCTTCCGCAATCCGCCCATTTTGCGTATATCTTGTTCGTTGCTCAGGGCATGAATAACACTACCGGCAGCCAAGAAAAGCAACGCTTTAAAGAAAGCATGTGTGGTTAAGTGGAACATGGCACCCGAGAATGAACCTAGTCCGAGTCCCATAAACATAAATCCAAGTTGACTTACGGTTGAATAAGCCAATATCTTTTTAATATCGTTTTGAAAAATAGCGATCAACCCACCCACTAAAGCTGTCACAGCGCCTACTACCAGAATAACATTCATCGTCAGCGGCGACAATACAAACAGTACGCTAGAACGGGCCACCAGATAAATACCTGCAGTAACCATGGTGGCAGCATGAATCAAAGCCGACACAGGGGTTGGTCCTGCCATAGCATCCGGCAACCAGGTGAAGAGAGGAATCTGCGCGCTTTTTCCCATGGCGCCTACAAACAGGCAGAGTGTAATGGCCGTTAACGTCCAATCACCCGAAGGCATCAGGCTTGCTTTGGCCGCAATTTCGCTTATGTTTAATGTTTTGAATGTGCTGAAAAGAATAAAACTGCCCAACAGGAAACCAAGGTCACCAATACGGTTCATGATAAAAGCCTTTTTGGCTGCATTGTTGTTGGCATGATCTTTAAACCAGAAACCAATCAGCAGGTAGGAGCACAAGCCTACACCTTCCCAACCGATAAAGAGACAAAGGTAATTAGAGCTCAGCACCAATATCAGCATAAAGAATATAAACAGGTTCAGGTACGAAAAGAACCGGTTCACACCTTCGTCTTCCTTCATATAACCGATGGAATAGATATGGATAAGCAGCCCGACGCCATTTATGATTAGCAGCATCAGCGCCGATAACCTATCCACTGACAATGCAAATGGAATAGAGATATTACTGAACTGTATCCAGTCGAACAGGTCGGTTTCTACTGTCGAGTTCGACGAACTTACGTAACCAAACAGTACACCTGCCAGTATCAGGTTGATAAAAATAACCGCCGAAGCCAAGGGCCCTGACAAGTTCCGGTTCATCCGCTTTTGCAGTAAACCAATAGTGAGAAATCCCAGAAACGGAAAAACAAGTAGTAAAATTGATATTATTTCCATATTTAGTTGATAATTGGTAGTGGATAGTTGGTAGTTGTAGCCGGCAGTTAGTTTCAATAACCAATAGCCCCTTGCTACATACTGCTTACTATACTACTACTTACTAATATTTAAGTCTGTTCAACGCATTAATATCGATAGTTTTTGTAGATCTGTATACCACCACCAGCAATGCCAGCCCGATAGCTACTTCGGCTGCAGCCACTACCATGATAAAGAATACAAATATCTGTCCGGCCGGGTCGTTGCGATAAGCCGAGAAAGCTGCTAATAACAGGTTTGCTGAATTCAGCATTAATTCCACCGACATAAATATCACCAATGCATTACGTTTTGCCAATACCCCGATAACACCTATCGAGAATAAAGCCGAGCAAAATAAAATGTAATACTGCAACGGAATTGTTTGTAATTGTTCCATATTGAATGACCTCCGACCCTAAAGGGAAGCCAGAGTTAGTTTTGATTAATAATGATTTTATATAGTTCCACTCCCCATATTCCCCTTTAGGGGCTGGGGATTGTCTTTAATTTTTATCTTTTTTACCCAACATCACCGCTCCAACCATTGCCGACAGGAATAAAATGGACGACAATTCGAATGGCAATAAATAATCACTGAAAAGTATTTTTCCCAGATTCTTTACCAGCCCGATTTGTGTCAATTCGGGATTACCAACGGTAGTAACATCAAATGATTTGAGTGTTCCGATCAATACCAGAAAGAACATGCCTCCGGCAATAGCAGCAACAAACTTCATGATGGTAGATTTAGGAAACTCGCCCTGAAGGTTCAGGTTCAGCAGCATTACCGTAAACAGGAATAACACCATGATTGCACCGGCATACACAATGATATGCACTACTGCCAAAAACTGGGCATTCAGCATAATATAATGACCTGCCAGCATAAAGAATGTCAGCGTCAGGTATAACACACTATGAATAGGTTTCTTCGACAGCAGCACCATGAGGGCCGAGAGCAGCGCTGCAAAACACAGAAAGAAAAAGAGGTATTGTGAAAGCATATTTAGTTACAAGTTACAAATTACAAGACTTAGACATTTATTATGCATTATGCGACTTTGTTTTGTCTTTTTTAAATTCAAGCACTTCCGGAGTCTGGCGTTTGGATACATCTACACGTGCATCCATTTTCTCCACCAATACACTTTTGTCGTAAATGAAATCTTTACGTTTGTATTCGCTTGGAACAGTCCTGTTTGTCAGAAAAATTGCTTCCTTCGGACAAGCTGTTTCGCAATCGCCACAAAAAATGCAGCGCAGCATGTTGATTTCATACATGGAAGCATATTTCTCTTCGCGATACAAATGCAGTTCATCTTCTTTCCGCTCGGCTGCAATCATGGTTATTGCTTCAGCCGGACAAGCTAATGCACAGAGTCCACAAGCCGTACAACGTTCACGGCCTTCGTCATCGAGTTTAAGTACGTGCAGACCACGATAAATATCCGAATACGGACGTTTTACCTCGGGATATTGAATGGTCACCTCTCTTTTGAAAAAGTGACGGAACGTAATGATCATCCCTTTGAAAATGGCCGGCAAATAAAAACGCTCCAACAGCGTCATCTTTTTATTCGACACCACTTTCGACCGGTTGGTCAGTGATATTTTTGTTGAATTCTGATTCATCTTATTTTGTAAAGAATGGGAAAAAATTATTTTTTACCAACATATAAATAAAGCCGGTAATAATCATATTGGCAATAGCCCATGGCATCAGTCCTTTCCAACCGAAACGCATCAACTGATCGTAACGGAAGCGTGGCAATGTCCAGCGAACCCACATAAACAAGAATATAAAGAAAACTATTTTAGCAAATAAAGCTACTACACCAAGAATAGTTATCATATTATGTGATAATCCCAAATCATTCATAAATGGGAAGTCAAATCCGCCAAAGTATAACGTGGCAATCATGGCTGATGAGATGAACATATTGATGTATTCCGAAAAAAGATAGAAGCCAAGTTTCATCGAGCTGTATTCGGTGTGATAGCCACCAATCAATTCGGTTTCACACTCCGGAAGATCAAAAGGGGCACGGTTACATTCGGCAAAAGCACAAATCACGAACACAACAAAACCAATCGGTTGTGTGATGACATTCCAATGCATGCCGTGTTGCTGGGCAACAATTTCGTTCAGACTCAAACTACCGGTAGTCATCACAATCGTGATAATCGACATGCTCATAGCCAACTCGTAACTAATCATTTGCGAAGCGGCACGTACCGAACCCATCAAAGCATATTTGTTATTCGAAGCCCAACCTCCAATCATAATACCGTAAACTCCAATGGAAACTATGGCAAATGTGTACAATATCCCAATGTTTATATCGGCCACTTGCAATGAAAATTCATATCCTGCTATTTGAAGTGAGCCGCCCCAGGGAATGACCGCGCTGGTAAGTAAAGCTACCAACATGGTCAGGCATGGACCGAGAATATACAAGACTTTATCTGCATTGGCCGGCATAAACTCTTCTTTCATAAAAAGTTTCAAACCATCGGCAACGGGTTGAAGCAATCCGAATGTACCTGCACGGTTTGGGCCAAGCCGATCCTGAAAAAATCCGGCGACCTTACGTTCGGCTAGTGTGGCATACATAGCTATCACCAGGCTTAAAAGCAAAATAGCTACACATAAAATTATTTTAAATATTACTTGTACATCCATAATCTACTCCATTGTTTCTTTTATCGGGTTAATAACCGACGGAATCACCACATTCCGGTAATGATTTTGGTTGATAACCGAATACGGTTGTATCTTACGTGGACCTTCAATAATCCAGTCGGAACTTTGTTTTTTCTCAAACCGGCATTCGTTGCAAATGAAATCATGCACTTCTCCATAAACGTCTTTACGTCCGGTTACGCGATAGACTTCTTCACCACGGTACCAGAGTGTTACTTTGCCACTACATTTTGTACATTCGCGATGCGCATCCATAGGTTTCAGGAACCAAACACGATTCTTAAAGCGGAAAGTTTTATCAGTCAATGCTCCAACGGGGCAAACATCAATCATATTACCGGAGAAATCATTCTCAATGGCCTGGTGGATTAATGTTGATATTTCCGATTTTTCGCCGCGGTACAAAACTCCATGAACACGATTATCTGTCAACTCCTCAGCAGCATACACGCAGCGGTAACATAAAATGCAACGGTTTGGGTGAAACTGGATCAAATCTCCAATATCTATTGGCTCGAATGTGCGTTTTTCTTCTTCAAACCGTGAAGTGTTTGATCCATGCTCGTAGCTGAAATTTTGCAAATCGCATTCGCCGGCTTGGTCACACACCGGACAATCCAAGGGATGATTAAGCAGTAAAAATTCTACGATCGCTTTGCGTGCATCCACCACCTGAGGTGAAGTAAGATTCTCAACCACCATACCATCCATTACTTCTGTGCGACATGAAGCCACCAGCTTGGGCATCGGGCGTGGATCAGCATCTGAACCTTGTGCCACACGTACCAAACAGGCACGGCATTTTCCGCCGCTCTTTTTTAGCTCGGAATGGTAGCACATTGCAGGAGGAACCACGTTGCCACCTATCATACGGGCAGCCTGCAGAATGGTTGTTCCCGGTTCTACCTCTATGCTTTTATTATCAATTGTTATTTTATACATACTATAAATATGACCCCTACCCCCTAAAGGGGAACAGAGTTAGTTTCTATCGCTATAATTCAATTTTAAAATGCATTAACTACAAACACCGTTGAAAATCTCCTTTTCTCCCCTTTAGGGGTTGGGGGTTCTTTTATTCTCCTGTTACAGCAGGAATCTCCATGTATTTTTCCAACGATCCATGTTTTACATTTTTCACCACTTCCGGATTTTCAACATGAAATTCAAACTCGTGACGGAAATGACGGATTGCAGCAGCTACTGGCCACGCAGCTGCATCGCCCAACGGACAAATAGTGTTTCCTTCAATCTTTCCGGCAATACTTACCAATAAATCAATATCCTTCATTCTGCCCTCACCATTTTCAATGCGGTGCAGTACACTTTCCATCCAACTTGTTCCTTCACGGCAAGGCGAACATTGTCCGCACGATTCGTGATGGTAAAAGCGCGAAAAATTATAGGTGTTTCTTACAATACAGGCATCTTCATCGTATACAATAAATCCGCCTGAACCAAGCATCGAACCGCTGACAAAACCACCTTCAGATAGTGATTCGTAGCTCATTAAACGTGGTTGGCCTTCTGCTGTTTTCAGAATCAGATGTTTGGGAAGAATGGGTACTGAAGAACCTCCCGGAATGACAGCTTTGAGCTCTTTTCCACCTTTCACACCACCACAATATTTATCACTGTAGATAAATTCTTCAACAGGCAGACCCAGTTCAATTTCGTAAACACCCGGATTGTTGATATTTCCACAGGCGGAAATCAGTTTTGTTCCAGTGCTGCGACCCACGCCAATTTTTGCATATTCTTCGCCGCCGTTGTTTACAATCCAACCGATATTCGCCAACGTTTCTACGTTATTCACAACAGTGGGACAATCGTAAAGTCCCTTGATGGCCGGAAACGGTGGTTTTAAGCGTGGATTTCCGCGTTTTCCTTCGAGCGATTCGAGTAGAGCCGTTTCTTCACCGCAAATGTAAGCACCTGCTCCGGTATGAACGTGAAGATCTAAATCATAACCGCTTCCCAATATATTTTTGCCGAGCAATCCGGCTTTGTAACTTTCTTTGATAGCTTCGTTCAGAATCCCAATTACGGTTTTGAACTCCCCGCGGACGTAAATATAAGCTTTGTTGGCGCCCAAGGCGTATGAAGCACAAATCATTCCTTCTATTAAACGATGAGGAATATTCATGAGTAAGTACCGGTCTTTGAATGTTCCCGGTTCACTCTCGTCGGCATTGCAAACAAGGTAACGAGGGTTACCGCTTTTCTTATCGATAAAGCTCCACTTCATTCCGGTAGGGAAACCGGCACCACCACGACCACGCAATCCCGAAGTCTTTACTTCGTTCACCACTTCGTCGGGTGTCATTTTTTTCAGGGCTTTCTCGATCGATTTGTAGCCTCCATTTTCACGGTACACTTCCAGCGAACGAATGCCTTCAATTTCTATATTTTCTAAGATAATCTTTCTTTCCATGTCAGCTCTTCGGGTTTCTTTATTTCGCTTTCGCTTCTCAATTGGGCGATAATTTCATCGATCTTTTTTAAATCCAGAAATTCGTGGAACTCTGTATTCACCTGCATAACGGGTGCCGAACCGCAAGCTCCCAGACATTCTACTGCTTTAAGCGAAAATAGTTTATCTTCGGTGGTTTCACCTACTTTTATCTTAAGTTTATCTTCCAGATAAGCAATCATATCATCGGCACCACAAATGGCACATGGGCCGGTCTGGCACACTTCAATCACGTACTTTCCGACCGGATCCAAGTAAAATTGAGAGTAAAATGTAGCTACTTCGTATACTTCAATTGGGGTAATGCCCAATAATTCGGCCACGTAATCCATGATATCTACGTTCAGACTGCCACCCATTTCCTCTTGTGCAATATGGAGTACGGGAATCAAAGCTGATTTCTGCTGACCTTCCGGATAGTGCGATATTATTATCTTGATTTTCTCCAGTGTTTCAGGTGTAAAAGCCACTTTCAGGCCTTTCTTCACGTAGAGTTTATGTTTAAATTGTTTTTCGCTCATTTGTTATTGAAATCTCAATTTGATTATGAATTATGAATTAAATTAAGCGTCCAGTTCTCCTGCAATCACGTTCATGCTACTCATGGTCAGAATGGCATCTGAAAGCGATGAACCGGTGATAATCTCAGGAAAAGCTTGGTAATATATAAATCCGGGACGGCGGAAATGCAAGCGGTATGGTGTGCGGCCACCATCGGCCACTACATAAAAACCAAGTTCGCCGTTTCCTCCTTCTACAGCACTATAAATTTCTTTTTCGGGAACTTCAATCTCGCCCATTACCATTTTGAAATGGCTGATCAAAGGCTCCATTTTACTGTAAACATCTTCTTTTGCCGGAAAATAGAAAGCCGGAACTTCCACATTGAATTTCCCTTCCGGCATGTTTTTCAATGCATTATCAATCAATTTTATGCTTTCCCACATCTCGGTCTGACGAACGCAGAACCGATCATAAATATCACCGTTTTGCCCTACTGGTACCACAAAGTCAAAGTCGTTGTATGCTGAGTAAGGTTCCATAACGCGCACATCGTAATCAATTCCTGCAGCACGCAGATTTGGACCTGTAAAACTATAGTTCAAGGCACGTTCAGCAGAAATACCCCCTACATTTATTGTCCTATCCATAAAGATTCGATTGCGCAGCAACAGGTTTTCTAACTCCTGAAGTTTTTTCGGCAAACGAGCCACCAGATCTTTTATTTTTTGAATAGCCAAGGGTGAGAAATCGCGATCAAAACCACCCGCTTTGCCCAGGTTGGTAGTCAGGCGGGCTCCGCAAAATTCTTCGAATATCTCATAAATAGCTTCACGTTCCTGAAATACGTACACAAATCCGGTTAAAGCACCACTATCTACTCCAATCACACTGTTACATACCAAATGGTCGGCAATACGTGCCAATTCCATTACTATAATACGCATGTAATCAATACGTTTATTCGTCTCTACACCCAGCAGTTTTTCTACAGCCAAATGCCAGCCGATATTGTTTATCGGTGATGAACAGTAATTCAAGCGGTCGGTAAGCGTTGTAATCTGATAGTACGGACGACGCTCAGCTATTTTTTCAAAAGCACGGTGAATATATCCAATCGTTTGTTCTGCACCAACAATTGTTTCGCCGTTCATGGTCAATATATTCTGGAAGATACCGTGTGTTGCCGGGTGTGTTGGTCCAAGATTCAGCGTGCTATATACCTTCTTATCCTCTTGAGTTAAATCTAAATGGTGTTCTGAATTTATCGTTTTCATTTCTTCAATTTCTCTTTTAAATTATCGTCCAAAGAAACGATCATCTTTGTCACTTCGCGTGGCATCTTCCAACGGATATTCTTTTCGCATCGGATAATAATCCATATATTCTACGTTCAGAATTCGAATCAGATTTGGATGGCCAACGAATATGATTCCGTAAAAATCAAAAGTTTCGCGTTCCATCCAGTTAGCACCGGAAAAAAGCGAAACTATACTGTCTATCTGCGGATTTTCTTTTGTTACAAAGGTCTTCAGACGAATGCGTTTGTTTTCCACCAGATTATGCAGGTGGTAAATCACCCCCAGCTCTTTTTCTTGCTCCGGATAATGAATGCCGCACAAATCGGTGAGGAAAATAAAATTTTGTTTATTCTTCAAAAAATCGATTACCGCTTTTATTACATCAGAAGCAACGGTAAGCGTAGGTACATCAGCACCTTCTTCAACCGACACAATCTGTTTTTCGAATTTCAGCTTCAGTTCCTCAATTAATTTGCTGTATTCCATACTTATTGTTTAATCCTTTTTTGTATCCCAATTCGAGGGATTCAGGAAATTATTTGTCTATTTTAATTCCGTAACTTTCAAGCATTTCTTTGTATTCAGGACTATAACGGCGGCGCAAAGGCTCGTTGCCAACCAGCTCCTGAATTTTCATAAAGCCGTCGATAATCTGCTCCGGACGCGGAGGACAGCCAGGCACATACACATCTACAGGCACTACTTTATCAATTCCCTGTAACACGCTGTAAGTGTCAAAAATTCCACCGCTCGAAGCACATGCTCCAACAGCAATTACCCAACGTGGTTCTGCCATTTGCTCATAAATCTGCTGAACAACCGGCGCCATCTTTTTAGCAATAGTTCCCATTACCATCAACAAATCGGCCTGACGGGGCGAAAAGCTCAATCGTTCTGCTCCAAAACGGCCTAAATCATAATGCGCTCCCATAGTTGCCATAAATTCAATACCGCAACATGAAGTAGCAAACGGAAGTGGCCAAAGCGAATTTTTTCTTGCCAATCCCACTGCTTTATCCAGTGTCGTAGCAAAAAAGCCCTGACCGGCATATCCTTCCGGCGCATCCACTACTGTATATGTTTTATCTTTAGTATCCATAATCTTTTTTCCTTACTACTAACTACCTACTATCAAAACTAATCTATTCCTGTTCTTTATTCCAGTCGAAAGCTCCTTTCTTGTAGATATAAAAGAACCCGAAAATGAAAATGCCCATAAAAAGCATCATATCCAAAAAGCCTGTCCAGTTCGTATCCTTAAAATTTACCGCCCATGGGTAAAAGAAAATTACTTCCACATCGAATAAAACGAACAGAATGGCAATGAGAAAATATTTAATGGAAAATGGAAAGCGGGCATTTCCCTGAATTTCGATTCCACATTCAAAATTTTCATCTTTTTTTAGTGTACGAACTCTTTTGCGCTTGCTTGTTATAAAGTGAGTTACAAACATTACGATTACCACAAAGGAAATTGCAACTAAAAATTGTATTAAAACCGACTGGTAATCGGCAGCTGTGTATATTCTTTCCATCTACTTTGAATTTGACTGCAAAATTAAAGAAAAATTTCCGTAATCATACCGTTTGGATACTATGCCCTAAGAAAAAAAATAGCTGATAATTACTCAAGTTTCTAACAGTAAATACATTGAATTAGAGAAAAAAATCATTATTTAGCATAATCCAATCGATTATGTGACCCTAATAACGTCAAATAGGGCTGTGTTGTTTACTGAAATGAAAGAATAATTGTAGTATGAGATTTTGATTTGTCTTTGATGAGAATGTGAGTGAAATCTGGTTTCTTTTTCTTAGTAATAGGGCATGTGTTAGCGGGGTGCTTTTTCGGTGTTTTTGTGTTTGCTTTCTCTGTATATTTTACAGTTTGTTCTCTGCTTTTAGTGTGTCTAACCTCAAGATTATATGGTATTTATTTTTTTTTCTGTTATTGATCTGAGTAGTTGAGAAAACAGAATTCTACCCTTATTGAGTTTTAAATATATGCAACTATGATCATGTTGTATTTCTTATTGGAGAATCGGTCACATCTTCTACTCGTGTCTATAGTCTGTATTGTAGCTTAACGAAGCTTCTACTCGTGTCGATGGTCTGTTTTGTGGTTTGATGGAGTTTCTACTCGTGTCGACTGCTTATTTGGGGTCTGTTATGCTGTGTTAGCGCCTGCTGGGTGTCTCCAGCGCTTCTTTGTATTCCGGCTTACCTGCGGTGGAAAAAAGATGGCAGAGAGGGAAGGAGGGTGTCTAAAAGAAAATGGCTGTACGGACAGACCCGTACAGCCACCTTCGGCATTATGATTAAGAATTGAAATTTATGCTTCAGGAGTAGCTTCCGTAGCAGGAGTTTCAGCAACTGGTGCTTCTTCTTCGGCTGCAGCTTTCGCTTTCTTTTCTTTTTTAGCTGCTTTTTCAGCAGCTTGATCCATTTTATCTTTTAAGTCAGACAACGACTGAATGTCACCTAAAGTGGTTTTTTCAGCAGCTGGAGTTGAAGATACAGGAGCTTCTTCTTTCTTGGCACGCTTTGGAGCAGCTTTCTTAGCAGGAGCCTCTACAGCAGTAGCAGTAGATTCACCTTTTTCAGCACGTTTCACATCTTCGTGGATACGGCTGTGAGAAAGAATGATACGTTTAGCATCTTTGTTGAATTCAATTACTTTGAAAGCTAATTTTTCATCAACCTGAGCTTGAGATCCGTCTTCTTTTACCAAATGTTTTGGAGTTGCAAAACCTTCAACACCGTAAGGCAAAGAGATTACAGAACCTTTGTCTAGCATTTCAACGATAACACCTTCGTGTACGCTGTCAACAGTAAACATAGTTTCTAGAACATCCCAAGGGTTTTCTTCCAGTTGTTTGTGGCCAAGGCTCAAACGACGGTTAGCTTTGTCGATTTCCAAAACCTGAACGTCGATTTCTGCACCGATTTGAGTAAATTCAGATGGGTGTTTTACTTTCTTAGTCCATGAAAGGTCAGAAATGTGAATCAAACCATCAACACCTTCTTCGATTTCAACAAATACACCGAAGTTAGTAAAGTTGCGAACTTTAGCTACGTGTTTTGTTCCAAGTGCGTAACGTGTTTCGATGTTATCCCAAGGATCAGATTTCAATTGTTTGATACCTAAAGACATTTTGCGTTCGTCGCGATCTAGGGTAAGGATTACAGTTTCTACTTCGTCGCCTACTTTCAAGAAATCCTGAGCAGAGCGTAAGTGTTGTGACCAGCTCATTTCTGAAACGTGGATCAAACCTTCAACACCAGGAGCGATTTCAACAAATGCACCGTAGTCAGCCATAACCACTACTTTACCTTTTACTTTGTCGCCCACTTTAAGTTCAGCGCTCAAAGCATCCCAAGGATGAGCAGAAAGTTGTTTCAAGCCAAGGGCAATACGTTTTTTCTCGTCATCGAAGTCAAGGATAACAACGTTGAGTTTTTGATCCAATGCCACGATTTCTTCCGGATGCGAAACGCGTCCCCATGAAAGGTCGGTAATGTGAATCAAACCATCTACGCCACCAAGGTCGATAAATACACCGTATGAAGTGATGTTCTTAACGGTACCTTCAAGAACTTGTCCTTTTTGAAGTTTACCGATAATTTCTTTTTTCTGTAATTCAAGTTCTGCTTCGATAAGCGCTTTGTGAGACACAACAACGTTCTTGAATTCGTGGTTAATTTTAATAACTTTGAATTCCATTGTTTTGTTTACAAATACATCGTAGTCGCGAATTGGTTTCACGTCGATTTGTGATCCTGGTAAGAATGCTTCGATTCCGAATACATCTACGATCATACCACCTTTGGTGCGGCATTTTACAAAACCTTTTACGATTTCTTGTGATTCGAGTGCTGCATTCACGCGATCCCATGAGCGGGTTGCGCGGGCTTGTTTGTGAGACAGGATTAATTGTCCTTTTTTGTCTTCTTGGCTTTCGATATAAACTTCAACTTTATCGCCCACCGCCAATTCCGGGTTGTAGCGGAATTCGCTCATTGGTACGACACCGTCCGATTTGTAGCCTACATTGACTACTACTTCGCGTTTGTTGATCAAAATAACTGTTCCTTCAACAACTTCTTTGTCTTTAATTGCATTCAAAGTGTTGTCGTAAATTTTTTCTAGGTCATCCTTTGCTGTATCAGTAAGGGTGATTCCTTTTTCGTAAGCGTCCCAGTCAAAATCACCTGTTGGTACGGGTGCCGGAGCTTTTACTTTAGCAGCTGGAGCTTCTTCGATAACTTCTGCTACTAAGGGTGTTTCTTCAACTACAGTTGGAATTACTTCCTCTGGGATGTTTTGATTTTCTTCCATTTCTGAAAAATTGTTTTTTAATTACTAATAAATTAGTAGGTTAGACATTATGTTGACTTTATAAAATACGGGCGCAAAGATACAAGAATATATTGGAATTCCAAAACAAAAGTATCTAAATGATAGTGATAGGTGCAGATGTAAATAAAAACGCCTCACATATTCAATGTAAGGCGTTTACTAATTTCATTTTGATTGTCAGTTTGTCTATTTTTTCGGTTTGTGTTTCAAAGCTTGTTTAATGGCTTCCTGAGCCAACGGTTCCATCACTTTGTATCCTTCCACATTGGCATGTACGCCATCGTAAGTCAGTTCTTTTTTCATTCCGTGCCGTTCGTCTGCCATGGGTGTGAAATAGTCGAGATAGATAAATCCATTCCTTTGGCAATAGCTTCTGATCCAACCATTCAGGGTTACAATTTTTTCGGCTGGTTCCAGACCCGGCTTCCATGGATAGTCCAAAACAGGTAAAACAGATGACAGTACTACGCGAATCCCGTTTGCATTAGCCAGTTCGGCCATTGAAGCCAGATTATCTTCTATCATTTCGAGCGTTGAAGGGCCTGTGTTTCCTGCTATATCGTTTGTGCCTGCAAGGATCACAACTACTTTGGGTTGTAAGTCAATTACATCCTGACGAAAACGGATAAGCATTTGCGGGGTGGTTTGCCCGCTGATACCACGATTGATATATGGGTTTTTAGCGAAAAATTCAGGACGCTTCTCTATCCAGCCCTGAGTAATGGAATTACCCATGAACACAACACGCTTATCGCTGTTATCGGGTTGTCCAACTAATGCATTCTCGGCGCGATAACGGTTCAGATTTGGCCAATCCTGCGCTTGAATTTGTAATCCCGAGAATAAAAATGCACACATAAAAATACTTTTGATGAAGAAGTTTGGTTTCATTTATTATTTTGATTTAAGATGTTATCAAGTACTTATAATTACTTATGTATTGAGTTTTCAAAAATACAAAAAAATATTAGCCTGAAGTCAATATTTGCTTTCAAAAAAAAGAGCTGGCCAGATAAGGTCAGCTCTTTTGATTGATTTTGAATTGCATTCAAATTTAGTAAATGGTTTCGCCCAATGCAATTTTGAGTTTCAGCAAACTTACTGAATAATCAATTTTTGTTTTGAGCAAGGCCAGTTTACTGTCGGTTACTGCGGTGTAGCTATACATTAATTCCAGGTTGGTAATGGCGCCTGCATTAAAGCTGGTTTCGGCCAGCGTGTAGGCTTGTTGTGCTTGTTCCAGTTGCAGTTCGGATAAATTTACCTTTTTCAAGGCAGATTCGGCATTTGCTTTGCTTTCTACCACCTCGTTCACAATGTTTCGGCGAGTGAGGTCTATTTCCTGTACATTTCCCTTGATTTCAGCTTGTGCCTGTACTTTTATGTATTTGGAGCGGTCGGCATCAAAGATTGGGATTTTAAACCCAACGCCTACTGTAAAGTTGGCAGTAGGTTTGTTTAGGTCGGGGAAATATCCGTTTTTATACCCGCCCGAACCAAAGAAATTCAGTGAAGGGTTGTTTTGGATAGATACCATTTTCAGGCGTGTATTGGCCAATTCGTTTTTCTGACGCACCAGTTTCATTTCATTCCGGTGGTCAAACGCTACTGAGAAAAGAGAATCGTTTGATGCCAGAATCCGGGGAGCTAGCAACTCGTTCTTCACTTTCAGTTTGGTGTCTTGCGATTTCCCCAAGAATGAATTCAGCTGGCTGAGTTGGATTTGCAACGCATTCAACAGATCTGTCTTTTGACTTTCGTTAGACGAAATGCGAACTTTGGTAGTCAAAATCTCGTATTTGGTTGCAGAACCGGTGGCTTCTTTCTTTTCTACGAAATGAAAATGCGCCTTTAGCGTAACAAGTTCCTCGTCTTTGATCTTGATAGCTTCTTGCAGGAATAATATGGAATAAAAATTTCCAATCATCATCCCTGATAATTTCTGCTTCAGCTGATCTATCGAAAGGCCAACCAATTCCTTGCTCTGTTTCTCGAAGTCGATATTCTTTTTGGTTTTGCCAAAATCATAAATGTTTTCTTCTAAATTGACCCCGGCCGAATAGTTATTTGCCGGATTCATTTGGAAAGAACCCATTCCCGGGATAGTAATATTCGATGTTGGGCCTAACAGTACGTAGGATGCTGAAAAGTCAATATTCGGCAAATAGGCTGTCTTGGCCAATCCTATTTTTGCATCGGAAGATTCAAGGTCGGTCTGAGCTTTCTTGATAGAAGGATAATTATGTATTACTTCGTTGAGAACTTGAGACAAGCTCAAAGAATCTCCGGAAATATTATCTGCTTTTTGCCCCTGAACCATCGTGAATGGAATCAGCAATAAAAATACAGTTAGTTTAAGTATTGATTTCATTTTAAATATATTTATTTGTGAAATGTTAGAATGTTACTCCATCATCGAAAAATGTTCGCCACCATCTTCAGAGGATTTCAACGCCTTCTTCTTTGATTTTAAGAGTAAAATAGGAATAAATCCCAGAATAGAGATACAAGCTGCAATCAGAAAGTCGTCGTTTACTCCTTGTATAAAAGCTTGCGTACCGATATTTGACATCAGGATGCTCTGTCCTTGTTTGAGCGCAGTGCCGAAAGAACCACCGCCATGCTGCTGGATAAAGTAAGCCATATTTTTGGTAACGCTCTGAAATGTTTGCGAAGTGGATTGAATTGCTTCGCCATACATCTGGGAGTGGAAACTTACCCGGGCAGTTAATAATGTAGATAATAATGCTACACCAATACTACCTCCAACCTGACGGACGGTATTCATAATGCCGGAAGCTTGTGCCATTTTTTCGCGTGGAATGGTTAATAACGACAATGTGCTCAACGGTGTAAATATCAGTCCCATTCCTAATCCTCTAATGTAGAGTGACGTCATGATGTACGAATGCTCTGTAAGGAATGACAAATTGGAATTAAGAAGGAAACTTACCACCAATAATCCTACTCCGGCAATGATTGGTGTCTTTGCGTTTACTTTGTCTGCAAACCAACCCGACACAGGTGAAAAAGCACCTTGTATAATACCAACCGGCAAAAATACTGCCCCCGATTGCAGTGCCGTATATCCCAATGAATTTTGCAGGTAGAGAGGTAACAGGAATGTGCTTCCAAACATACCGATGCTAAACACGAACATTAACGCATTACTCATTCCAAAATTTCTGTCAACTAACAAACGTAAATCCAATAATGGATATTCCGTAGTGAGTTCTTGTGTGACAAATACGGCAAATGCAATAGCAGATATGGCAAAACAGGCCAGGATGTATGGCGCCGTCCACCCGGCTGAATTGGTTTGGGCATTTCCTTCGGAAAGAGCGTAAAGCAAAACCGGTAAGAATATGATAACCGATATAAAGCCGATATAATCGAATTTGCGGGCATTGGGACTTACGAATTCACGTTGAATAAGAATGGTGAATACTAAAGCTATGACACCAACCGGTATATTGACATCGAAAATAAGTTGCCAGCTGAAATTATCAACGAGATAACCGCCGATTAATGGTCCGAATGAAACTGAAGCTGCTGCAGCAATAGCCCAGAAACCCAGTGCCAGACCGCGTTGTTTAAGCGGGAATTCACGGGTAATGATAGCCATACCCAATGGCTGTACAGTTCCGGCGCCCAGTCCCTGGATTACACGCGACAGGATTAATGTGGTTTCGTCGTTGGATAAACCGCATAACAACGAACCCAATGTAAAGAGGAACAATCCCCAGAAATAGACCCTTTTGTATCCGAATTTATCAGCCAGCCAACCCGAAGTTGGGAGCATAGCCGCCATGGCAAGCATGTAGGCGGTAATTACCCACTCGATGGTCGAAAGCCCGACTCCAAATGATGACATGATTTTCGGCAAGCTCACATTGACAATGGTACTGTCCAAAACCACCATGAAAGTTCCCACCATAATATTGGCTAATACAAACCATTTGTATCGGGGGCTTCTTGGATGATAGACAGAATCACGGTTCCGGAGTTTGCGCCGAAGTCTATGTGTATGTGATATTTTGCGCATTCTTATTTGATTATCTTGACAATGGCAGACATGCCGGTCAAAAATTTATACGAAGAAAGTTTTTGAGAACCTTCTGTTCCGTCGATTGAAATCTTGATAGCTACACGTTGGGTTACTTTGGTAAAGTTACCTGAGGCATTATTTGGTGGAATAAGCGAGAACTGCGACGCAGTAGTTGAACCCATGGTGAATATTTTTCCAGTAAACACGACATCAGGGTAAGTATCAAGTGTAAATTTGGCTTTTTGTCCCAGGTGCAATGTTTCCATTTTAGTTTCTTCCAGATAAACCAGAATCCAGAACCTACTGTTATTGTTGATTGTATAAATTGATTGGCTTGGCTGGGCAATATCGCCGGAAAGCAACCAACGTTTAGCTACAACACCACTTACGGGAGCATACAACCGGGTGTTGTTCAACTGGGTTGAAATTACACCAATCTGAGCCTGGGCACTGGCAATAGCTGTTTCGGCGCTTTTAATCTGGGTTTTGGAAACCAATAGTTGTGCTTTTGCTGCTTCAAGTTGAGCCTGAGCTGTTTCTTGTGTCTTTTGGCTATGTTCAAATTGTTCTTTGGTGATTACTCCTCCGGCATTTTGCACTTTTGCACGGGCAAAATCTTCTTTTGCTTTATCAAGGGCAATTTCCAATACTTTAATATTCTTTTGGTCGAATTGGTATTTGGCTTCAGTTTGCGATTTGTTTGCTTCGGTTTGAACTTTGGAAGCCAGTACCTGTTGCTTTTGTGCTAATAAGTCCACACTGTCAAGTTCAGCCAGTAATTGTCCTTGTTTTACGGAATCGCCTTCTTCAGCATACAATTTGCTGATGCGTCCCATGATTTTAGGACTTACCGAAACATTATCAGAAGCCACAATGGCATCATCTGTTTTAATGTAGCTGGAATAGTCAATGTACCAATAAACACAACCAATAATTACCAATAAGATAACCGCGCTTAGCGGAATGTAAATTTTCCAATCTTTTTTCTTTTTCATATACCTGTTTTTGAATTTATGTTTTAAATTTTTTATTTTGTTTTACAACAAGAAGAATCGTTTTTGTCGTCAAGCAATACTTCCAGTAAAATTTCTTTAAGTTGTTGCGAAGCGACAGAGAGTATTTCTATTTTGCCTGAATCAAGTTTTTCCAACCTCATCCTCATTTCCTGGCTGATTTCCTGCTTTATTGTATTGAAGTCTTCGGCTCCCTTTGCAGTGATTTGCACATATACAATGCGGCGGTCTTTCGGATCAAAAAGGCGTTCCACCATTTCTTCTGCAATCAGTTTGTCCACCAGTGCGGTAGCATGCGATTTGGGCATCGAAAGTTTACAACCAATTTCGGACATGGATAATTTGTCGTGGCGGGATAGGGCTCCAAGCACGTATAATGATCCTGGATTAAGATTTGTTTTTGTTCGGATTGATCTGGTAAAGCTTTTACTTAGAAGTGGATGAATGGACATTAAATTCTCAACGACTGAATCGATTGAGATCGTATTATTCGTATTATTTTCTGACATTTTAGTTCTAATTGAAAAATGGTTACAAAAGTATAACTATTTTCTGAATGTAATTGTTCATTCTTTGTTATTTAACTAGAATGACCCGAAGGATTGGATTAATTTTTCGTTTGGCAAAAGTACAGGCTTTCACTGTCCGGGGGCACTATAAAATCGATGAACGAACTGTTATTTCCCGATAAACAGGAAAATTGGTATGCTAAAATTCCACAGAAGTAATTAGTTTTGTTTAATCATGAGCGGAAGAACCGGATAATTTGCTGCATTTGCCCCTGTGTTTATGTGTAAAAGCTGCAAAATACAGTTCATTTTTTTCTATCTTTGCGATTCAAAATTTAAAAACCATTTGTAAGGTTCAAAAACGTATGATTAAAGTAACATTCCCCGACGGTTCGGTACGCGAATTTGCCAAAGGCATTACCGGACTGCAACTAGCTGAAAGTATCAGCTCCCGCCTGGCACAAGAAGTCCTGGCTATTACAGTAAATGATCAAATTTGGGACTTAACCCGTCCAATCGAAACCGATGCAGCCATTAAATTGCATAAATGGGAAGATGAGGAAGCGAAACATGCTTTCTGGCATTCGTCTGCCCACTTGATGGCCGAAGCCCTTCAGGAATTGTATCCGGGCATTAAATTCGGTATCGGTCCGGCCATTGAAAACGGTTTCTACTACGACGTAGATCCGGGTGAAGTTTCTATCAAAGAGTCCGACCTGCCTGCTATCGAAGCTAAGATGCTGGAACTGGCAGCACGTAAAGAAGCTATTGTTCGTAGCGACATCAGTAAAGCCGATGCGCTGAAACGGTTTGGTGATATTGGCGAAGTATATAAAACCGAGATGATCAATGATCTGGCCGACGGTACCATTACATTGTATACGCAAGGTAATTTTACCGATTTATGCCGCGGGCCTCACTTGCCAAACACCGGCGATATTAAAGCGATTAAAGTATTGAGCGTGGCTGGGGCATACTGGCGTGGCGACGAAAAGCGTAAAATGCTTACGCGTCTTTACGGTATCACGTTCCCTAAAAAGAAAATGCTTGACGAATACTTGGTGTTGCTGGAAGAAGCGAAAAAACGCGACCACCGCAAAATAGGCAAGGAACTTGAATTGTTTATGTTCTCCGAAATGGTGGGCAAGGGGCTTCCGATGTGGTTGCCACGCGGAACATCGTTGCGCTTGCGTTTGGAAGATTTCCTGAAAAAAATCCAACGCCGTTTCGATTATCAGCAAGTAATGACTCCGCATATTGGTAACAAACAATTGTATGTTACTTCAGGCCACTATGCCAAATACGGTAAAGATTCGTTCCAACCGATTCATACACCCGAAGAAGGGGAGGAGTACTTGTTGAAACCGATGAACTGCCCTCACCACTGTGAGATATATAAATTCAAACCCCGTTCGTACAAAGAGTTACCTGTTCGTATTGCCGAGTTTGGTACCGTTTACCGTTACGAGCAAAGCGGCGAGTTGCACGGATTGACGCGTGTACGCAGCTTTACGCAGGATGATGCACACATTTTCTGTCGTCCCGATCAGGTGAAGGATGAATTCCTGAAAGTAATGGATATCATTTTTATTATTTTCAACGCGTTGGAATTTGAAAACTTTGAAGCGCAAATTTCATTACGCGATCCTAATAACCGCGAAAAGTATATCGGGTCTGACGAAAACTGGGATAAAGCCGAACAATCTATCATTGAAGCTTGTGCCGAAAAAGGATTGAAAGCAAAAGTTGAAACGGGTGAAGCTGCATTCTATGGTCCTAAACTGGACTTTATGGTGCGTGATGCTATCGGCCGTAAATGGCAGTTGGGAACCATTCAGGTGGATTATAACTTGCCTGAACGCTTCGAACTGGAATACACCGGCGAAGACAATGCCAAACACCGTCCGGTAATGATCCACCGCGCGCCGTTTGGTTCGATGGAACGCTTCGTAGCTGTATTGATTGAGCATACTGCGGGTAAATTCCCTTTGTGGTTGACGCCCGACCAGGTGGTGGTGTTGCCTATCAGCGAAAAATTCAACGACTATGCATTCCAGATAGCCAAAGAAATGAACTCGCAGGATATTCGCGTAACCGTTGATGACCGTAACGAAAAAATTGGCCGCAAGATTCGTGATAACGAGTTGAAACGTATCCCATACATGTTGATTGTAGGTGAAAAAGAAGCCGAAAATGGCGAAGTTTCCGTACGCCGTCAGGGCGAGGGTGATAAAGGCACCATGAAGGTGGCTGAATTTATCAAGCTGATTACCGAAGAGGTGGATGCGCTGGTGAATCAATATAATAAATAATGCACACTGCATAATTCATAATGAAAAACGCGAATCGGGTGAGCCGGTTCGCGTTTTTTTTTTTACAAATATCCGCGCTTGCAAATTGCGAGACCTCAATGTTCAATACCTTTCCGCAATCTCACTCAGCACTTCTTCGTGGGTTCGTTGGGTTTGGAAAACAGCTGCCGAAATGCCTGTCGAGCGCTGTATATTTCTGTCGAATTCATAAAGACAAAGATCTTTGGTGAGGTACATCAGGTTATTCAATTCCAGCGCTTGTTTTAGCCGGGGGATTTTATCGAAATCGGTGCTAAGAAAATAGCTCAACTTGTCCATGCCGCAAACTTCGAGTTCTTCTTTTGTTATACCCAGCGTTTCGCATAATTTTTTGCCAATAGGAGTGTTCGGGTTTATAACCGGCAACACGGAGAGAATAATTACACAGCCGTCCTGAACCACAAAAGGCAGATAGGCGATAATGTGATTTGCTGCATCTGACATTTCGAATGCTTCCCGCCCGTTTGACAACCGGATCTTTTTACCGGAAAGGACCGAATAAATCAAATATATGTTTTTTTCATAAATAGTGAGAGTGTCAAGACGTTCTTTCATGCGAAAGAGTGCGTGGCTCTGTATATAAAGTTTGAGCAATTTGGTGGATGTGCTGTTTTCAAACACTTTATTGCTTTGGATATTTATGTAATTTATCTTCGATTCGATAAAATTCGGTATCAGTATCCTGTATGCCGGACGTTTTTTGTCATGAATGATGAAAGCTTTCTTTTCGCATTCAATGGAAGTGATCTGGATATAATGCGCAAACATCATCCGCGTTCTTGTTTGTTTAAAGGCCAGGTCGAATCCATACATGCGGTAATTGAATTGGGATAAATGTCCCAAAAGCTGACGCAAGAACTCGAAATAGTCCTTCATTAATGTGTTTCTTCCAAAATCTTCAAGCAGATTAACCTGATCGGCTATTGTTTTATACACCCCGGCTTGTTCGCAATGCTGTTTTTCTTTATAAGAGGCACAACAGAAGGTTCCGAACTGGGAACCCATGGTCAGGTAGTCGTAAAATGAAAGTTTCAAAGCCGGATCGCCTATACCGATATGTTCCATAAATTCAGTCGATCTTTTCTGCACTTCCCTGATATACTGCCTGGGCACCTGATGGCCGGGTTTTGCTTCGAAATGGGGTGGAGCAAACTTTGCCTTCATCATTTCCATCTTTTGTTTTTTCGTAAACCTGTCATAAAGTGCCGGGTCCAGCTCCATCAGTTGGAGGGTTTTACGGGCCACCATGGAGAATTTGTCAAAAAAAGACTTTGTTACTTCATAATCTTTTTTTACGGATCGTTGCGGTGTTTTCTTTTTCTTTCTACTTTTTGCCATGAGTAAACGGGTTTAAGAGGGTGATTGTATTCTTTTTTAGATTTGCGATCCAAAAATAAAAAACATTTTTTACATTAACAACCAATCGTGGGAGAATTTTTTTAAATAAATATCTTTAGTTGGCCAAAATATGGCTCTAACGTCTTTAAACACGGGTTTTGAAAAAAAATAAAAGTTACAATAATAAAAATCCCGGATGAATTTGGATAATTTAAATCTGTTATATATATTTGTGTCGGAGTTCCGCTGTTTACAGTCAAATGATTAATGAAGATTAGCTCTCTGTGATTAATAATACCCGGTTAATTGCTTACAGGCTGTAGTCAGTTTTTTTGTGCGATAGTTTAAGATATTTATGCAATACTTGAAATTGCTAATGCGGTAGTGTAGATCGCGAATGCGGTAGTGTAGATTGCCAATGCGGTAGTGTAAATCGTCAATGCGGTAGTGTAAATCGCCAATGCGGTCGTGTAGATCGCGAATGCGGTAGTGTAGATTGCCAATGCGGTCGTGTAAATCGCGAATGCGGTCGTGTAGATCGGCAATGCGGTAGTGTAGATCGCCAATGCGGTAGTGTAAATCGCCAATGCGGTCGTGTAGATTGCCAATGCGGTCGTGTAGATCGCTATTGCGGAAACGAAAAATGGATAAAAAATTGGAAAAACAAGTCAACAGTTGGCTTGCTCATAAATAACCCAAGTTAATAACTAAAAAAATCATTTTGTATGGATAGAAGACAAATGAATGTATCAGAGATGTTGCTAACATTAGAAGAATTTCTGACAACTAATTTATTCAATTTCCAAAACAAACCGGCCATCATGGCGGTAATCGAAGAATTGAAAACTAAAAATGCCGAAATCAGAGTTCTAAACCAATCGCAATCGGTGAGTACCGAAGCCGACTTTGCCATAAAGGGTGAGGACGAAGATACACTCATCGCTACGGCGGGAAAAGTATCCGACGGATTAAAAGTCATTGCTGCCAGCACCAATGACACGCGTCTGAAAATTGAAGCTAAAATTTCCCAATGGGACTTGAAGCGTATGCGTAAAGACGCTAGGTATGTTCGCCTGAAACAACTCTATACAACGGCTTTGCCTTTCGTGGGTCAGTTGGTGCCAATGGGAATTACACAACTGGAAGTTGAAAGCCTGGATACCGAATCGACCAAATTGTTGAAAGTAAAACCGGTAATAAACAACATAAAAGTAAAAACAACCCAGGCAACTGCCGATCTGGGACAGGCGATAGAGGATATCAAAACGCTGGTGAAAGAAACACTTGATCCGTTGATGCTGGAGTTTAAACTATTGAATCCTACCCTGTATGGCGAATACCTGAATGCACGCAAGGTAAACAACCGCGCAGCAGGACATGAAAAAAAGCAGGCTGACCAGAAATAAATCAATCAACTAATTATCCGGTATATGTCCTAAACTAAAACTGGAAACTAGTTACGACCCTATTCGGGGTCAAAGGTCAGTAGAAACGATTGATTCACCCGTTGTCTTCGGCCCCGTACGGGGCCGGACTTAGGGGATTGGTAATTTCTACCGGCTCCTTGAATCCCTGCAGGATTCATTAGGCTAAACAACAGATACTCATTATAATTTATCCATTCAGTAGTTATATTTTTATGATATGATTACCCGTTTCGCCTAAAGTCAGTAAATTGCTTGAAAACAAAAAATATATCGGTGCCCTGCACCTCAGGACTCAACAATAATTATGCTTCTACTACAAATATCCCGGGACGCTGTCCCTTTGAGTCTTATCAAATTAGGTGCAGAGCACCTAAATCTTTGTAGAATAAAGTTGACCAGAGACAAAAAGAGGTGCAGAGCACCGAAATATATTTTGATTAAATAAAGTAGGCTACAAAACGGATATTCATATAAATCAAATAATAAAAAAACGCGAACCAATTTTCTGGTTCGCGTTTTTTGTGTTTGATAGTCACCTCACCTCACCTCAGTGATGTTTTCGGTTTAAGCAACTTCAATATCTTCGGAGTAAGTTTTGCTCAATATGCGGCTTCTGACTTTACAGAATGCCCATGGGTAATACACTCCAAGAGTAATAATAGTCAACAATGTTTGTCCCCAAATGAATAGAAAATCATCCAATGGCTCAATGTCGTAGCCGAAAGTTTTACTCTTCAGTTCAGATCTGGCATATGTTCTCTCGGCAAAATACTTGTACAATTGTAGTGTTGCTAAAGGAGAGTATATTCCTACCGTGATGATTGATAATATTATTTGAGTGAAAATTTTTGAGCTCGACTGCCAGAAATCAGTTTCCCATCTAATTGTATAATCTTTAAATTTGATATCTATTGTCCATTTGTAAACAAGATAGATATATGGTATTAGTATTATGAGTATGAGTATTTGATATAGCACTCTATATAAAGTTGATAATTCCTGGTGACTAGAGGCAGCCGATATTCCCATAAATACAGAAATGATAATTATCGGTAAAATAAGTGATAGAGTCAATATTACAAATAGCCTTCCACCAGTTCCCTGAAATTTGGGGTTGTTTGAATCGTAAGATGAATTATCAGTAAAGAATTTTTGTGTGTTTTTGATAAACCAGGGTGAATAAATTCCAATAGTAATTATACTTAGAAGCCCTCCTAATAATATAATTCCAATAAATTCTCCAAATTTTCCGTTGAAAATTAAACTTTTATCTTTGTATTCGATACTCTCAATATACAATTTCTGGATAAAAAAGCTAATGACAAACGCGATGCAGACTAAAGCTAAAATCGCAGGCAAGATAAATAATGAAGCCATTGGGTGTCCAGCTTGAATATCTTTCATTTTAAAAATGATAAGTAAGTACGGTGTCATAAAAAGTACCAGGAATAAGATCCAAACCGGTAATAGTTTTTGTCCTGTCAAATTGAATTTAAAGTAATTTTTCATTAGAGTAAATTTTTTTAATGATGTATAGATAATTTGTTTTAAAAATAATTGTTTCAGTCATAAAAAATGGCTTAAACAGTTCGGTTAAGCCCAGAAGTAACACCTGCAACTAAAAACCAGCTAACTGTTTAGAGTGTTTGTGTTGTTAATCTGGCGTAAAGATAATGATTATGCTTAAATTAACGATGGTTTTGATAAATTATTTTAAAAATAAGAGTAAAATAAACCTGGTTGGCCCGTCAGTAGGGCTTTTGGGCATGAAAATTCGATGCCAGGGCCTGCGATTTAGTGCAGATTCTTATTGTTGCTAAAATTAAAACGAAAAACGCGAACCGATATAGGTGGTTCGCGTTTTTTCGCATCTATTGCGCTGGACATATCATCTAGTCTGAAACTGTGGAAAGCGATTTTACGCTGACTTGCAACATTTTGTATGGCAGAATTGTTTCTTATTCGTAATCGGACATTTCGTTGCAGAATACAATTCACTCTACGCAATATGCGGTTGCAAGGTGGAGACCCGCTACCACTCGAATAAACGGAGCGATTCTGAAAAGCTATACGAGTAAGACAACAGAAAAATACGCGTTACAATGAAGGCAAAAATTCTACTATCGTTACTATTGCTATCGACAAGTTCGATTTGTTTTTCAACGACCTGGCAAGTCACAAACAGCGGTTTGACTTTTTCTCCCAGCGCCATCACGATTAATTTTGGCGATGATGTAAATTTTACTCTTGAAAGCATTCACAATGTTGTTGAAGTTACAAAAGCAACGTGGGATGCTAATGGTAATACCTCAAATGGCGGCTTCCAGCTAGGTTTTGGCGGCGGTCTGGTTCCCGTTTCGCAGCTTGCTGTTGGCATTCATTATTATGTGTGCAGCCCGCATGCTTCGTTGGGCATGAAAGGTACAATAACGGTTGTTGGCTCAACCGGAGTTGACGATATTAAAGTACAGCCGGCTGTATCATTGACCCCAAACCCGGCCAGTGATTTTATTCTGATTACTGCCAATGATAATAAGCTGATTGGTGCTAATTATTTTTTACTGGATCAAGTGGGGCGGCAAGTTTTGAAAGGAAAATTGATGGATACAAACACCTCTGTGGCCATCAAGAAACTAGCTTCAGGTTTATATTTCCTTCAAATAGGAGACATTAAAAAAGATATATTTAAGGTGTTGATTAGTAACTAAACATGTTTGGAATGCAGAAAAACGCGAACAGTAGCCCGGTTCGCGTTTTTTTATACCCAAATCTTTTGTCGTAACTAATTCTTTTGAGCCTTGATGCTGCAGCCAATGGCCACTGTGGTGGTTTGTGCTATCGGTTGGTTGGCAAGCAAGGCATCCACGGCGGCTTCCACGTATTTGTGGCTTACATCGTTCGCATTTGCATAGTTATCGTCAATCGCCCCGATATACCTGACAATGTTTTTGCCGTTTTTCTTCTGCAGCACAAAAACGTGCGGGGTTTTGGTGGCTCCGTATTGTGGAAAAACCTTTTGGCCGTCGTCAAACAAATAGGGAAACGTAAAACCCTTTTCTTTGGCCCGTTGTTGCATGCCTTCATAACTGTCTGTCGGTTCCACCTTCGGATCATTGGGGTTAATCGCAATAACCGGATATCCCAGCCCGGCGTATTTGTCGTTTAATGCAATGATCCTGTCCTGATAAGCTTTGGCATACGGGCAGTGATTGCAAGTGAAAATAACAATAAATCCTTTCGCATCGGTATAATCAACCAACGAAACCATGTTGCCATCTACGTTTTTCAATCTGAAGTCGGTAGCACTGTCGCCTATTTTATAACCTGAATTTTCCATATGCTTTTTCATTTTTTGACCATTCACCTGAGTCGCAATTGCCAGGAATAATAATGCACTTAAAATAAATCTTATTCGTTTCATATCGCTTGTTTTATAAATACTTATTAATTATTTGTACTAATTCCCTTTTCTCCATTTTTCCTTCTTTGAATTCTAATTTTTTACCATTGCGGTAAAATACCGTTGCCGGGATAGCGCCGCTCCATTGCTTGTCTACGGCCGGTATCCATTCGTTCATACGTTTATTGTCGTCGAGCAGATACACATCGGGTTCTATCTTATTTTTGGCTATAAACGACTTGACGCCCGAGTCAAATTCAAGGGCTATGTCCATGCTTACCAAAATCATTTTAAAGTGCGGATTGCTGCGGAAGCTTTTGTTTACTTCCATAAATCCGGGCAACTCATCCACGCAGGGTTTACACCAGGTGGCCCAGAAATTCAGGACATACAATTTGTTATCGTTTTTTTTGAGTACAGTTTGCAGTTGATCAAAGTTTACGATCTTCATAACTTGTTTTTGCTTGGGAGTGGCAACCTGTTCGTTCTTTTTCTTTACTACATTTTGTCCAAACCCGCTGAGAGTCATAATGCTCATGATAAGAATAACTAAATTTCTCATTGTTGCTTTTTTTTGAATTTCAAACGCTCGTGTTATTCAATTTGTTGGAAGGGATGTGTGATAATTCACATTGTAGCGGGCATTTTAAAAACTATTTTGGAAACAGCAGGCTAAATTCACCTTTGTTTGTTTTTTATTCGTAGGTACTTCTGTTGTTGTCAGGATAATTTATCACGGTGGTTTATAATTTTTCTGCCATAGCAAGCAATTGTTCCGACGTTTTCAGGTTCCGGCAGGTAGCTGTCAGTTTGAGTTTCTTTTCAAAAAAAGCATTGGTTAGTTTGGTGTTACCATAGCCACCGGGACAGTAAACGTAAATAACTTTATTCCAATGGCAGAATCTGTCGGGCAAATAACTTTCCGGGACAATAGTGTCCATAAGCGTTTGATCCGGCACTCCCGATAAAAAAGTCAGATACATATAATTAGGATTGTTGGATGAATCGGTGCTAAACGGATTGTTTTTTAATGTAGCTTCCAGCTCGATTTCGGTTAGTACCAATACGGCAATGTTTAATCCAAAGTCATGAGCAATACCATTGGTGATTCTTTGCTCTATTAGTTGCTTGTCCGTTTCGTTAGTCCGGAATATCAAATTCCCGCTCTGAATATAACTTTGCACGTCAGTGTAGCCGAGCTTCAGGTACGTTTGTTGAAGCGCATCCATTTTAATCTTGTTATGCCCGCCAACATTTATGCCTTTTAATAAGGAAATATAGGTTGTCAATGTGATGATGTGTTGAAGTGCGATTATTTATTCCTTTTCATTCTCCGATAGTTTCTCGATTCGTTTCAGAATATCATTCATCAGGTCAACCTGTACCTTATGAATTTCCAAAACTTCTTCTTGCTGACTAATGATTAAGTGGTCTATTTTTTCGTGAAGCATGCGTACCTCCAATTCCGATTTGAGGTTTATCATGTAGTCTTTTTTACCTCTTTCGCGATCTTTTTCTTCCTGCCGGTTTTGGCTCATCATAATCACCGGGGCCTGAACGGCAGCTAGACTGGATAAGATCAGGTTTAATAATATAAATGGATAAGGATCAAATCCTTTGTTGCCAAGCCAATATATATTGATGCCAATCCAAACCAATAAAAAAGCGGAAAACGAGATGATAAACGTCCAACTCCCGCCAAAGGAGGCTACTTTGTCGGCAATTCGCTGTCCGAAAGTCATGTTTTGCTGCTCATCTCCATCAAGTTTATCGCTCAGCGTGGTTTTGTCTTTCAATGAATCGAGTACAGTTTTTTCCAGTTTGGTGAGTTGCCCGATTTGTTTTGTCAGAAAGCTTTCTACGTATTTTTGTCGATAAACATTAAGTTCAGTGTCTGATAAAAACATCCCGGAAGTAAAGTTAGGATAGTCCTTTTTTATCAATTCAAAGACTGATTTGCGTACCGATTTTCCCGAAATTTTTTCGGAAACAGGAAAGTTTTTGTTGGATAAATCGCTTTTAAATGTAGTCATAGAATGATGGGTTATTATTTTGTAAATAGGGTTGTATAAGAGTGATGTTAAACTTTTTTACATTCAAAACAATTCCCATCAGAATATGTTTTGACACTATTGATTTATTTTAGAATTTAATTCCCGGTAATATTCGGAATTTAAAAAGATTTGTATTACAAATTGTAATTGGTAAATAATAAATTGAATTTTTTCGGAATAAACTTGCTTTTGAGCTAAAACTGTGAGGTTTATTCGGGAATTTTTACGACCTTTGTGACCCAAATACACTTATAAAAATTTGAATGAAGACAAACAATGAAAAATGGCAAGGAAATTCGAAAGGAAATTCGAATTCAGGAGCCGGCCGTGATGGTAAACCGTTTGAGAAACGCGATGTGAAATCGATATTGAAAGGCTCACGTGGCGGAGCAAAATTTGGTTCTGACAGACCGACTCGTGATGATAATCATACATCCGGAAATTCGGATTATAAAAAAAGAGATGACAGTCGCCCGGCATATGGTGAAAAAAAATCATTTGGAAGTAGTGATAGCCGCCCTGCAGGAGAAAAAAGATCATTTTATAGCAGTGGCAACAAACCAGCCTACGGCGATCGTAAACCTTACGAAAATCGTGAAGGCGGTCGTTCTTCATTCGGAGAAAAAAGATCATTTGAAAGTCGTGGTGACAAACCGGCTTATGGCGATCGTAAACCTTACGAAAGCAGGGAAGGCGGTCGTCCATCATTCAGCGGACCTAAAAAACCCTGGGAAAACAGGGAAGGAAGTCGTTCATCATTCGGTGGTGCAAAGAAACCTTGGGAAAGCCGCGACAGCAAGCCTAAACCATGGGAAGACCGTGTGGATAGCAATGGCGAAAAAACGTACGGTAGAATCCACAGCAACTCGACTGACGAATCAAGGCCAGAAAAATTGAGTTTCAGGAAACCTGCCGACGGGCAAAAATCGGAATTCGTTGAAACCCGTTATGACAATAAAAAGGATGGAGTTACTTTCCGTAAGCCTACTCGCAGAGCGGATGATAACTATGATTCGAATTCAAAATACAGCAATAAAAAACAACTTGAATTCAAGAAAGCAGTTGTTGACCTTACCAAGCCAATCCGTCTGAATAAGTTCTTGGCTAACGCGGGTATCTGTTCACGTCGTGAAGCCGATGAATATATCCAGGCTGGCGTAATTTCGGTAAACGGTCAGATTGTTACCGAAATGGGTGTGAAGGTATTGCTTACCGATAAGGTAATGTTCCACGAACAAACCGTTCGTTCTGAGCGGAAAGTATATTTGTTGCTCAACAAGCCAAAAGATTGTGTGACGACTTCGGAAGATACTCACGAACGGTTGACAGTGCTTGACTTGGTAAAGAATGCTTGCAGCGAACGTATTTATCCCGTTGGCCGATTAGATAGAAACACCACCGGTGTTTTGCTTTTGACAAACGATGGTGATTTAGCTTCAAAACTAACGCACCCTAAATACGATAAGAAAAAAATCTATCACGCAACGCTTGATAAACCACTTGCAAAAGAAGATTTCGAAACCATTATGGCTGGTGTGCCGTTGGATGACGGAATAATTGCAGCTGATGCCCTTGAATTCGTAAAAGAAGGTGATTTGAAACAAGTTGGTATTGAAATTCACTCCGGTCAAAACCGTGTTGTTCGTCGTATTTTCGAAAAGCTGGGTTATAAAATCATTCGTTTGGACCGTGTCTTCTTTGCCGGACTTACTAAGAAAAACTTGCCACGAGGTAAATATCGTTTCTTGTCGGAACGTGAAATCAGCATGTTGAAAATGGGAGCTCACGAATAATTTATTTGTAACGCATATATTTATAAAAAATCCTCTGCAACTTTTGCAGAGGATTTTTTGTTATAAAACCTACATACAACCCGTGGAAATTATAAAATCAGGCTCTAAAGTAAGCTCATGAAGAAAGTAGTCATTGCCGGTGGAACCGGATTCATTGGTACTTATATGGCTCGTCGCTTTGAAGAAAGTGGGTACGAGGTACTAATTGTATCACGTTCGCCTGAGCACATCTCCTGGAATCCCATAGAGTTGATTCAAGCTCTTGAAGGAGCTGAACTGCTAGTTAATCTGGCAGGAAGATCAATTAATTGCAGGTATACGGAAGAGAACCGCAAAGCAATTCTCGAATCGCGGATTAATACTACCCTGTGGTTGGGAAATGCATTGTTAGCTTGTGTAAATCCACCAAAACTGTGGATTAATGCCAGTGCTACCGGGATTTATAAGTCAACCACAGATCGTGCTTTGACCGAAGATGAAGCTGAATATGGTAACGATTTTCTGGCTGAAGTGGTATGTAATTGGGAAAAAACTTTTTTTGCGTTTAAATTAGCTGATACCCGGCAAGTTGCTTTACGAACATCGGTAGTTTTAGGACGAAATGGAGGCGCATTGTTGCCATTGGTTTTGTTGACACGGCTTGGGCTGGGAGGGATGCAAGGTGATGGGACGCAAATATTCAGTTGGATTCATGTAGAAGATTATTTTCAGATTGTGCTATATGTGTTAGAGAACCAATCATTTCATGATGTGATAAACTGTACTTCTCCTAATCCGGTTTCTAATCAGAAGTTTATGCAGGTTGTACGTAATATGCTCGGCTTTCCTTTCGGTATTCCTGCTCCAAAGCTAATCATTCGCATAAGTTCAAAGTTAATTGGAATTGAACCGGAGCTTATTCTGAATAGTGTGAATGTTCTGCCAAAACGGTTGTTGGAGGCCGGGTATGAGTTCAGGTATCCTAAAGTAGAAAAAGCACTTAAAGATTTGTTGATATAGATTAAAACAAAAAATTCCCCGGAAACACCTGATTTCCGGGGAGTTTTGTTTTAAAACCTTGGTGGTCCATCGTTTCCACCCATGCGTGGTGGGCGGTCTCCTCTGGATCCGGGACCAAATCGATCGAATCTAGGTTCTGCAGGGTTCTTAGAACCATTGAATTTATTGATTTTGTATGAGAAACTTAACATGAAATACGTGGTAAGTGCATTGAACTTGCTGTACTGAATATAGTTATCGCCAATAGTTTGACGGATATTTAATTGTTGATGCAGAATGTCATTTACTTTGAGTGATATAACTCCTTTGTTATTAAAAAGAGATTTGTCGATAGTGGCATTCCAGATTAGCTGGTTTTGATCAAAGCTTGAATATCCCTGTAAGGTTGTAAAGTTCAGATCGCTGGAGATATTAAAGTCGTAAGGTAAGTGAACCACGAGGTTTCCACCGGCTGTCCAGTCGTAGGTTTTGGAGGTAGCCACACTCAGGGTGTTATAAGTGTTCGTGTATTGGAATCTTCCACGAGCTCCTATTTCCAATACATCGTTGGTATAGGTTAATGAAAGTGCTTCAGATACATTGTATCTGCGGGTGTCACTCAGGTCGCCCAATTTGAAACTGTCGGTATTAATATCTGTTACCCCTTTTTTTGAATATCCGTAACGACGGTCCAGTCCAAACGAGGTGTTGGTATTGAAATGAAGCCGTTTCTGAATGATCGGGGTATTGAACATCACGTTTCCAAATAAGCTATAAGGAGTTGCTCCTGAATTTACAGTCTGGCTGTATTGTTTGTTTGCCAGATCATAGATACTATTCGTTACCAGGGCGTCTTTGGTGGCCGAAGCATTCAGCATGGCATTGAATGAGGAAAACGTGACATCATTAAAGGCTGAATAGAATATCCGGAGGTTGTGATTGAATTCGGGGTTCAGGTTTGGATTCCCTATCGTTTGGTTCATTATGTTCGAGTTGTTTTTAACCGGTTGCATCTGGCTTATGCTTGGCTGGTTGGTCTGGCCGCGGTAATCGAGGCGAAGGAATTTTTTCTTCCCGAAATTATATTGGAAACGTCCGGTTGGTGACACATTGAATACACCGTAAGTGGTGTCTTTTGCATAACCATCGGCATAATGGCGTAAATAGGATGTTTGCGAGGGTTCTGCTTTCACGCCCAACATTAAGTTGTATTCTTTGGATACGTAACGGTAGTTCAACTCGAGGGTTTCACTGTAGAAATTGTTCTCAAAATTATTGCTGTAGATATTATCCTTGGTGTAAGCGGAATCGTTCACGATATAAGTTCCTGCAAGATCTTTGTTGTATTGGCTTTTGTCAGATTGGTTATGTGTTGTCCGGACAGCCATTGCAGTTTCCAGCAGGTTTCTAACATTCCACAGCGGCTCAATATACGATAAGCGCAAGCTGGCGTTGTATTGATTTGAATTATTTTTGGTATACTGGTTAATAACCGTGTCTTTCCCAAAAGCTGTATTGTTTGAAAGATTCCAGCTTTGGTTGTTGCTTTGCGACAGTCCGCCTTGAAGATTCGCTGTGAGAACACGTCCTTTCTTGGATTTAAATTTATGGCTGTAGATCAGGTTCAAATTAGCACTCAACGAATTTCCATTACCATGGTTTTGCGAATTTCCAAAACTGGTTAAGCTGGTTCCGGTGTAATAGGAAGATGAGCTGCTGCTGTTTGAAGACGACCGGTTATAGCCTATAGTTGGTTGCAACAGGAATGTGTTGAGTGTGTCCGGCTTCCATTCCACTTCCAGGCGCATGTTTGCTGAATAATTTCCGATAGATGCTTTGCTGTTTGAATTAGTGGTGCTGGTATCGTTTTTCAGGAAGCTTTGCTTATTTGTTTCGGTAACAGAATAATTGTCGGAATGATTGAACGAACCATCTCCGCCAATTTTTAATCTTGGATTCAGCGTTGTGTTGTTATTAATCCCAAAGTTCTGTGTTTCGGTTATACCTCCGCTAGGATTTCCCATGCCGGCACGTCCGCGTCCACTGCGGGAAGTGTTTGTATTATTTCCGCCGCCCGTAATTGCAGTTTGTGCATCTCCATCCATGATATTGACAAATGCATTTCCATCATATCGCACATCGTTGTTGGCATCTACTCCCGCACCTCCGGTTATATTCCCAAATACTCCATGTTTCCGGTTAGGTTTGGTAGTCAGGTTAATGATTCGTTCTGTATCATTATCTTCAAATCCGGTGAGCTGGGCCATATCCGATTTCTGATCGTGTACCTGTACTTTTTCAATCATTTCGGCAGGTATGTTTTTGGTTGCCATTTCGATGTCGTCGCCAAAAAACTTTTTACCATCTACTCGTATCTTTTTAATTTCTTGTCCGTTTACGGTTATTTTTCCATCCGAACCAATTTCCACGCCCGGCAATCGTTTCAACAAATCTTCTACTACTGCATTCTGGCTGGTTTTGAAAGCGGTGGCATTGTATTCGAGTGTGTCGCCTTTCGTTACCATTTGGGCAGCAGTTCCTTTTACTTCTACCTCCGATAGCAAATGCGAATTTTCTTTTAGCTGGATATTCCTCAGAATAACATCTTTGTTGGCTACAGTTACATTTTGTGTATAGTTTAGGTAGCCTACCATACTTATCACTAACCGGTAATTTCCTGGTTTTACTTTTGAAAAAGTGAAACTTCCGGTTGAGTTGGTTTGGACACCTTGTACGAAAACCGAGTCGGGACTGGTAAATAGACGAACTACACCCATTTCAATAGGCAAGCTGTTTTTGTTGTCGAAAACCATAGCTTGTATGCTATGCTGGGCAAAAACCGAAACACTACTGGAAAGGATAACCGTCAGAATGAGTAAATACTGTTTCATAGGAGATGAAATAAGCAAATAAATAATGTAATTTTTATAGTTTCAATAAAAGAAAATCGCAAGAATGAAAAATCTCAATCTTGCGATTATGCAATTCATATTTTCATTTGTTTCTTTGGACGAATGCAAATGTAAAAGGTTTAATATGGATGTGAATTTTATAAATAAAACACGGCCAAAAGCCATTTTTCGATCCTTTTTTTGTCTAGTTGATAGAATTTAGTTTGTCTTTTAAGCCTTTTGAGAAATTACGCGATACCGGAATTTCAGTTGCAGTGTATTTCAGTGCCAGTCTCAGGCCTTGTGAATTTCCTTTTACCTGTATGATTTTATTGATGTTTACCAGAAATGCCCGATGACATTTTACCAGCGAGGCGTAAGGTTCAAGTTGTATCTCAGTTCGTTTTAAGGTGGAGCGCAGCAGGGTACTTTTTAGCTGTTGGTCTTTGGTATAGAAAATTTCTATATAATTTCCTGTTGATTCGATATATATAAGCTGGGTGAGTTCTATTTCGAAGTGATCTTTTTCGTTGTCGGCCACTAGACAAACCATGGCATCGCCGGCTATCTCGTCTTTCGGATGCAGGTTGCTGTTGAATTCCTGTGCCGACTTCAGGTTTTGCGATAGCATAATATTTTGCTGAAAGACTGTGACAATGGCTATGGGAATAATGCCCACTGCTAAGGTATAAACCTGAAAGATCAGAAAAGTGGATACTAGCCAGGATGAATTTAAGGCTGATGTGTAGATAGAATTACCCAGTCCAATGCTGAATATCACCCAGGTCTGCCAGATAATTTGCTTCTTTACGGTCCATTCATTGTATTGAAACCAGTTTTTAAAAAGGACCTGAACTACAGATAAATCGAAAATCAGCACTATGAGTGTGACTAGTCCATACCCGACACATATAAGCGTTTTATGCACCCCCTGATAGTTTGACAGTCCAAAAGGTTGGAAAATCAGCATGAATAATCCGATATATATGCAGAACAAAATGGCAATTTTCCATCTTTTGCCGTAGAGCGGATAGGGTTGGTTTAGGTATTCTTTAACCATAAATGGGCTGTTTGTGATAACGCTTGCAAATATACGGATATTTTGCTTAACGAAGAATAAGCCTGGAAGATGTGGCCTTGCTCTTGGGCTTGGGAGTGATGAAAAAACAGATTGATTCTCACGAACCAATCTGTTTAAAACAATCCAAAAAGGATATAATTATGGGCAATCCTGTTGGCAAATATAGTGAATATTTTAAATTTACAATTATTTTGATGAAATTATTTTTGTTTCCGTGTGTTTTTTCAACCGGATTAGTTATCAGCACCGTGTGTCACTGGTGTGGGTGTATGGGTGAAGTGCTGAGCCCGGTTAGAATTTCACAACAAAGTCGGCATAAGGGATACCGATAAAAATAGTATTGAAGATGTCATTGTTGTTGACAAACCCTAAGTCGATAGAAATTTTGTTGGCTATGAATCGCATGCCATACGAGAAAAGTACATTGTAATTATAGGTGTGTGTGTACCACGACGTGGATTGGAGGGTCATGGGATCGTAGCTGGAATGATATTGAGAATTTCGTGCAGGTGCCAGCCAGTTTTCGGTGATTAAAGCTATACGGCGGCCTACCCGCGTCATTCCACAAAGAATAAATGTTGGTTTCTTTACGTATTCCCCGTAGCTGAATCCGTTTCCAACTCCCAGGGTGAAGTTATGTTCTATCGATCCAAAGGTGGCTAATGCATAGCCCAGTTCAATTGTTTTGTTGCTGTTGTCTTCGTCCCGCAGGTCGTAATATCCTACGCTTGCAAACAAGAGTCCGCCACCCAGGTACAAATTGTCGGCAACTTTAAAACCTACTTTAGGCGTGATGTAAAAAAACGGTGAGAAACTGCTGCCGGTAGTCAGCGCTATGAACGGGGATAAAATATCCATGCCTATGCCTATTGAAAAATTGTCGGTAAAACCATAATTAAAAGAATTCATTATGATGCAGGTGTTTTGGTAGTACCCTTCGTTTTTGTGCAGGCTTATGGCCGAAGGTGCAAAGAAATACCGGGTAGGCATTGGGTTGGGCATCCAGTAGCGTCCTTGTTTGATACTCTCGCGTTTAATCAACACCATGTCGGCTATTTGATGCACCGGTATTTTTATTTTGTCTATAGAGTTGGTTTTGAAAGTAACGGTGGTGGAATCGATACAAACGATACTGCCAATAAATGAAGACCCATCCCGAAGCTCTATTTCATAGTATTTGCCCACTTTAGTCGAGTCGGTTTTAGTGGAGTTTTGGCCCTGAACGTAAAACATACAGCAAGCAGCGCTGCACACAAGGCTCATTAAGAATCTTTTCATGTCGGTTCGATTTAATATTAGTGTTGAGGTCGCAGACGTAATAGCTAAATCGGGAATTAATAACGTATATACAACAACCCTGCTATGCGTTTAGTTTCGGGCTTAAGTAGAGGTAATGTATCAGGGGTGAAGATAAGATAATTTGCCAAGGTATAAATAAAAATCGCATATCCCAATCAACTGTTTACTGGCTTTTGATCGGATTCTTTTGGGAAGAAATATATTGTAAGAATATGTGATTGGTTGTATGATTAGTCTATTCTTCTGAGAAATGAACCAAAACATTTCTATACGAATCAAAAATTTTTGATTTGGACACAAAACCAAGATATACTTTGTCGTCATTCACAACGGGCAGATACCACACATTTGTGTCTTCGAAAACTTCCATCACTTTTTCCATCGCCATATTAGGATTAACAGTTGCTGGTAGCGAGGTCATAAGTTTCCTCACATTAAAGCGGTCGTACAAATCAGGACGGAACATAATGTTTCTCACCTCATCGACCAATACAATGCCTAAAATAACATTCGTCCGGGGATGCAGGACGGGGAATAAATTTCGTTTGGATTGCGAAATGACTTTCACCAACTCACCCAGGCTCATTTCTGGATCTACAACAATAAAATCGGTTTCAATAAAATTTTCTATTTTGAGTAATGTGAGTATTGCCCTGTCCTTGTGATGAGTCATTAGCTCGCCTTTCTGGGCTAATCGCATGGCATATAAACTATGTGGCTCAAAGATGATAATGGTGAGATAGGACACGGTAGCAACGATCATAAGTGTCATGAAAAGATTATATCCTCCGGTTAATTCGGCGATCAGAAAAATACCGGTTAACGGAGCATGCATAACTCCAGACATCAGTCCCGACATACCGGCTAAAGCAAAATTGCTTTCAGGGACCATGAATCCAAAGTAAATCAAAACGCGGGCAACTATAAAGCCTGTCAGACAGCCCATAAAGAGTGAAGGTGCAAAGATACCACCCACACCTCCGGCACTGGTTGTAGAAGCCGAAGCAAATATCTTAAAGCCAACGATAAGTGTAAGGTAAGTAATGATAACCCAGGGGCTGTCTCCAAATCCCAAGAAGAAGCTACGGTCCATTGTTGATGCAGAATGACCGTTCAATAAAGCTATAATGGTTTCGTAACCTTCGCCATACAAGGGTGGGAACAGGAAGATCAGGAGGCTTAGTACTAGACCCCCTACCATGATTTTTTTGTAGGGTTTCTTTAGCTTGCGAAAAAATCCTTCCAGGTGGTTCATGCCCCGGGTAAAATAAAGTGAAACCAATCCACATACAATTCCAAGTAAAATCAGATAAGGAATACGGGTGATAGAGAAAGGTTCGTGCTTGCCAAATTCGAAAGTGGCGGCACTGCCCGAAAGGAAATAAGAAAGTGAGGTAGCGGTTACGGAAGAAATAAGGAGTGGAATAATCGATGTCAAAGTCATGTCAAGCATCAGTACCTCAAGGGTAAAGACCAAGCCGGCTATGGGTGCTTTAAAGATGCCACCAATAGCACCTGCCGATCCACATCCAACCAGCAACATAAGCGTTTTTTGATCCATTTTGAAGAACCGCCCCAGGTTCGACCCGATAGCAGCCCCTGTCAATACGATAGGAGCTTCTGCACCAACCGATCCTCCAAAACCAATCGTAATAGAACTGCCCACTATGGATGTCCAGACATTGTGAAGCTTTAGGATGCTTTTCCGTTGGGAAAATGCATAAAGAATCCGGGTAATCCCATGGCTGATATCGTCTTTCACTACATAACGCACAAAAAAGGATGCAATACCTATACCGATGGCTGGAAAAACAAGATACCAATAATTGACATCGTACCGGCTGAACCCCTCGGTCAGTAAATATTTTATTAAATGGACGGCCGATTTCAATAAAAATGCTGCTAGGGCGGCAAACAGACCTACTATAAAACTCAATATCAAAATAAACTGCCGCTGCTGAATATATTGTTCGCGCCACGAAAGCATTTTCAAGTACCAACTCTTTTCTTCCATTTCCTTTTTTTTTTAAAACCGGCTGCAAAGATATGATAAATAGTTGTTGAATATCCGATTCTTAGAAGAAAAATCAATCAAAAACATGCTTTAAAACATATATATATATATATATATATATATATATATATATATATATGCTAGACGATAGCTTTTCCTGCTGCTTTTCCACGATTTGCAACAACGGTTTGTGCTGAACCCTCAAAAACAGTAGCTAAATAAAATCCAATCAAGTTTACTTGCAGGTGCTTAAACGTCATTTCCGCTTGGGAGTGGCGTTTTTTTAGGTTTAAGGCAGGCGAACGTACCTTTTTACGTAGGCTGATGTACTTCAGAAGTGGGGAGCTGAAAAATAACAGACCGATTCTCACGAACCGGTCTGTTCAAATTGTTTCATAACCTCCAAAATTTGTCTATGCGCAAAATTTGTGATGACAAATGTAGTGAAAATTTGGAAACGAGAAATATTGTTGGTAAAATTTAGATCTTTCCCGTAGTTGAAAAGAAACTCCCCGATGCCATTGGTATCAGGGAGTTCAGGTGTTTATTTCGTTCTGTTCATTTTGTTCTGGTGTCCCATGCCAATTCCATTTCCCCGGGTTCCGTTGCGGGCATGCAGCCCATTAAGATGAAGTGTGTTTGTTGATTTGTTAGTCATATTCTTCTCGTAAGCAGCTTTAAGTTTAGTCCACTGTGTGCTGCCATTCATCTGCAGGCCCTTCATGGCACCTTGTCCAATCCGGTCTATTAGTTTTAGTAACGACATAAATTTGAAATTTAAAAGTTTGACATTCGTTGAATAGATACTCATCGCAGGTAAAACAAATCTGTTTCTAAATTGGTTGTTGAAATTTTCAATTTAAACTTTTCTTTACTTATTTCTAGTAATTTGATAGTGATTTCTGAAAATAGTTGGACTGAAACACTCCCCGTATGCCTATGCATACCGGGGAGTGTTGTTGTGCAGTTGTTACTTTAAGCTCAAAATAGGATTCATGTTGTGAATCTTATTGTAATAGTGTTTGATAAACAGGTTTGATGAATCAGTCCGGTGTTTTAATATCGGTTCATCTTTATTTATAACTGCGTTGCGCATGTCAATCACTACGCCGGGAATGCCATTTTCCTCATCGGGCTGAAAGATGCTATCGTTTTGGTTTCGTTTTGAGATGATCCAGTTGAAGATTAAACTCGGATCATATACTTTGTAATTTACATAATCCACATCAATGGTTCCTGTTCCGATATACCAGCTTTTGGCTTTTAGGATATCCCTGAATTTTACCTTTTTGTTGTTATTGAATTCCCCACCAATCAGGTTCATGGGTATGTTCACGTCCACAATCCATTTCTCCGATTCGGACGGAAGAATCTCGGCTACATCCAGCAACGATATCCCGAATGCCGAGCAGCCTGCACCCTCATTTTCGTAACGGGGCCACAACGCACCATTATACATTTGGTAAGGGGCGAAGCTGTAATGCGTTTTGTGTTCGTAGTAGTTGATAAACTGAGTAATCCGTTGATTGGATTGTGCATTTATTTTGAATTTTATGTAAGCCACCTTGTTTCGTTTCGAGTAAAGCTTAAGCCCCCTCTTTATATTCTTCTCCGATTCCAAATGCCCGGACATGGTAGAACCCAGTACGCCCAACCCGACTTTTTTCCCAAGTACAAGTTTAACTTTATCGCTATTTGAGTCTCCACACATGGCCCAGTAAGTTGGAGCGGGCTGGAGCGGAGAGTCTATCCGGGCAATGGTATGCCCGATCATATAATAATTCTTCTGTATGGCCGATTTGAAAAGGCAGTTTACGGAACTTTTGAATAGAGTGGACGGATTTGACCAATTGATGGGGCTGACAGATGTAATTACGTAAATTGTAATCTCGGAATCCTGGTTGGAGGTTTGGCTGAAAGCGGTTAAGTATAGGCCTTGGGTGAAAATCAGGATCGTAAATAATATTTTCTTCATTGTGCGGACTAAAATTTGATCAAATGTGTTTTTGTATTATGGAATATAAACAATGTAAACGGATTGTTGTTCTGTACAAAGGTCATAATTTTCTTTTTAATGTCGTGTTTCAGTGCAATATCGAGCAAACAAAATAGAAAATAATTTTCTTTTATTAAAAGAAAGATGTATCTTTGGTTTAAATATTATGAAATAATGGAAGCTATAAAAAATGAAAAACTGAAAGGTATGGAGGAATATCCTCTTATGGATACGGCTGAAGGAATTGTGCTGTTTCATCCTCACATACCACGAAATGCTAAACTTAAAGTTAGCGAAGTATTAGATACACGATGGATTGGGCAAGGTCCTAAAGTCGAGATTTTTGAGAAGAAATTTAATTCGATGTTTGGAGATTCTGGCGCTTCTGTTGCTACGGGATCGGGTACCGATGCCCTGCATTTGGCTTATATTCTGGCAGGGCTCCAGGAGGGAGATGAGGTTATTGCGCCTTTGTTTACCTGCACGGCAACCAATATCCCTTTCTTGTATATGGGGGTCAAAGTTCGTTTTGCTGACATTCAGCCCTATACGTTGAATATTGATCCAGTGCATGTAGAGAAATTAATTACAGAAAAAACTAAAGCGATTGTTTGTGTGCATTATGGTGGCTTACCCTGCGATATGGATGAGCTTCTGGAAATATCAGCTAAATATAATATCCCGATCATTGAAGATGCGGCGCATGCTTTAGGTGCGACGTATAAAGGTCGGACCATAGGCTCGATATCCGATTTTACCATGTTTTCATTCCAGGCGATTAAACATATAACTACCGGCGATGGAGGGATGCTCATTGTAAAAGATCCCGATTTAGTAGCTAAAGCCCACCGGATACGATGGTTTGGAATTGATCGTTTGGCCAAACAACAGGGGCACTGGGAGAATGATATAAAGGAAGTGGGTTACAAATACCAAATGACCGACATTGCAGCAGCACTGGGACTGGAAGGGTTGAATGAAATAGATGAGATACTTGTCCAACGCCGGAGATTACTTGCCCGGTACGAGAAAAACCTTGAAGGGGTATCGGGTGTGCGATTAATTGGAACGGGTTATACCGACAGGGAACATGCCGCCTGGTTATGTACGGTTGAGGTTGATCATCGTGAAAACCTGATGAGATGGCTTCGCGAAAACAAGATTGAATCAGGTCAGGTGCATTACCGGAACGACCGCTATTCGATATTTGGTGTCGACAATGAAGTTTTTCCGGCTATGGACAGAATGGAAGATAGATACCTTGTTCTGCCTTTGCATACACACATGGGGGTTGATGATGTTGATTATATTTGTAATACAATTAAAAAAGGATGGTAAATAAATATTTCTCTATTGAACCCATAACTTTTCACAGGAGAGAAAAAAAATTAGAGAATCCCAGTTCTTCGGTTTTGGTAGTTTCGTGGAACAACCTTGATTTCCTGAAACTTTGTATCGAGAGCATTGAAAAGAACTCTACCTATAGGCACCAGATTTTAATCCATGTAAATGAAGGTACTGATGGAACGTTGGAATGGGTGCAGGAAAAGGGCTATAGCTATACTCATTCAAGGGAAAATGTAGGCATTTGTTTTGGCATGAATGCCTTGTCATCGTTTATTGATACGGAATATGTTGTTCTGATTGACGATGATAATTATGTGGCACCGGGGTGGGATAAGTATCTTCTGGATGAGATAAAAAAAATAGGGCATTCGTATTTTGTACTATCTTCGACACGTATAGAGCCACTTGCCACAACGGATAAATCGGCTATTACACCCGGAGATTTTGGTTTGACGCCCCAGACTTTCCGCGAAGCGGAATTTCTCGAAAGGGTTGGGTCGTATAGTTGCGAGGATTGGAGCGGAAGCAATTGGTATCCCATGATCTTGCATCGCGACATTTGGTTTCTGGTGGGAGGATTGAGCAACGAATTTAGTCCAGGTATGGCGTCTGATCCTGATTTTATGATGAAACTCTGGCAGGCCGGTGTTCGCTATTTTAAAGGAGTTTCGGCCTCAAGGGCTTATCACTTTGGTGCGCGCACAACATCAAGAGTAAAGAAAAATAATGGGAAAAAACAATTCACCTTAAAATGGGGGATGAATAAATCTACTTTATTTAAGTATTATTTGAAAATGTCTGAGCCTTTTAGGGGAGAGATGGATGAACATGAAGCTTTTCGAAAAGCCAAAAGAAAGATAGCTTATGATCGTTTTCGGATGCGTTTCTTTTCTTAATCAAGCATAAAAAGCAACTCCCCGGTACGCATCAGGCTATCGGGGAGTTATTTTTTTATATAAGGATTCAACTGTCTGTTTCGAGGCAATGCCTTTGGGTAACTATTGCTGGTCTCTTCCGTAAAATATCTCCGGCTCGCCCATTACCCCCGATTTCTGCATTAATTTTTTTCTGGCAGGGTCAACCATAGCAGCTTTTGCTTTTTCCAGATCGGTGATTTTAAAGACCAGGTACACCAGGTTCGGATCGTCAATGCCCCGGGCCAGTACGCCATCTTCCAGCCCATCCCTGGCTCTGATAGCTGCTCCTTCACCATCAAAAACTTTAATCCAGGCGTCAAAATTTTTGATTTTGATAGTTACTTCGGCGTAATCCCCAGGTGTTTGTATGGCTTCGCTCAGACGCAGTACCTTAATAAATAGTATGCTGGGCGCAGAGGTAACGCCAGCCTTTTGCATGATATCTTTTAGTTTCGGGTCGGAGGCAAATGCTTTTGCTTTTTGCACGTCGTCAATCATAAACGGCATTTCTACTTCGTCCTGGTTTTCAATGCCACGGGCCAGGCCAATCAGGTGCAGTCCGGCTGCGTTCCTGTTGGTGCTATCGGCATCAAAAAACGGTTTCCAAACGTTGTAATTGGCCACGGTATGCTTAATCACCACCACATTAAAAGGCAGGGATACCTTGTCGGCAGGTTGGGCATTTTCGTTTGTAGCCAGTTGTTCAGTTGTATTTGCATTCAGTTGGGTGTTTTTGCTGGTATCTTTGGTATTACCGGCAAAAAGTGCGACAGCTAAGCTCAGCGTTAGCGCCAGTTGGGTTGTAAATAATCTTTTTATCATTTTGTTCTGAATTTAATTATTCTTGCTTACTCTTTTCGGTTTTCGGCTTCCCCGTATGTAAACTGTCAAAGGTGTATTGGGCTGCGAAATTAAAATCCTGTACGGTCGTTATAGCCGCGACGCATAACGATTGACCTGGTTCCCGTAGTTTCCGGGAATAAGAATCATGTACTAACACAAACTGTTTTGTATACAGTGTGGTTAGAACAGTTTGTGTGTTTATAAAGTTCTGATAAAAAGAATTTTATAAGTTATAATTGCGGTCATGTCTTGTGGGGTTGGTGGGGTGGTTGCACTGGCGGTAGTTTTCTCCGGGTAGCCAGAAATATTAGAAAATCAAATTAATTTAAAATAAATTCCCTAAAAGCTTGCAATTATCTTTTGGAGGGTATGATCTCCTAAAAGATCCGAAATCGGATGTTTTACAGGGTATACCGGATGTTTTGGTGGGTGTGACCTCCTAAAAGATAGGAGAAAGTTTTAAACCCTTCCCCCGCTAAAGCGGGTACTTCCCTTAAAAAGGGAAGAGCAGCTAAAGCCATAGATTCTTGCTATATGATAGGAGAATACCAGGTTTATAAATTTTGCTATTACAAGTAAAAATAGAAAATCTTCGCCCTTCTCAGATGTCCCCTTTTAAAGGGGACGAGCGAAGCGGAGGGGTTTGTGATCCCATTAAACAAACAGTAACTCCCCGATACACATCAGCATATCGGGGAGTTGTCTTTTCTTAAAGTCCCCTTTAGGGGATTTAGGGGCAGTCTTATTTCGCCATTTCAATAGCCACAGCCACTTGTACAGTAGCTCCAACCATTGGGTTGTTGCCCATTCCCAAGAATCCCATCATTTCTACGTGGGCAGGAACTGAAGAAGAACCAGCGAATTGGGCATCACCGTGCATACGTCCCATAGTGTCGGTCATACCGTAAGAAGCAGGACCGGCAGCCATGTTGTCAGGGTGAAGGGTACGTCCGGTACCACCACCTGAAGCAACAGAGAAGTATTTTTTACCGTTTTCAATACATTCTTTTTTGTATGTACCGGCTACCGGGTGTTGGAAACGGGTTGGGTTAGTCGAGTTACCGGTGATTGATACGTCAACACCTTCGGCACGCATGATAGCCACACCTTCGCGAACGTCGTCAGCACCATAACATTTTACAGCAGCACGGATACCATCAGAGTAAGCTTTTGTTTTCACTACGTTCAATTCGCCTGTAGCATAATCGAAATCAGTTTGAACATAAGTAAATCCGTTGATACGTGAAATGATCATAGCAGCGTCTTTCCCAAGTCCGTTAAGGATAACACGCAATGGTTCTTTACGTACTTTGTTAGCCGACTGAGCAATACCGATAGCACCTTCAGCAGCTGCAAATGATTCGTGTCCGGCAAGGAATGCAAAACATTTAGTTTCGTTGCGAAGCAACATGGCAGCCAGGTTGCCGTGGCCAAGACCTACTTTACGGTCTTCGGCTACCGAACCCGGGATACAGAATGCCTGAAGACCGATACCGATAGCTTCGGCAGCGTCAGCAGCAGTAGTAGCTCCTTTTTTGATAGCGATAGCAGCGCCTACTACGTAAGCCCATTTAGCGTTTTCAAAAGCGATATTTTGGATTGATTCGCAAATTTGGTAAGGGTCGATGCCTTTAGCAGCACAAATGGCTTTGGCTTCGTCGATATCTTTGATACCGTATGTATTAAGTGCCGCGTTTACCTTATTGATACGACGGTCATAACTTTCAAATAATGGCATAATATTTAAATTTGAAAATGGGTTAATTTGATGATTTGATAATTAATTTCGAACAGGTAGTTTCTGACTATAAAACTATAGACTAGTTCCTATTCGTGACGTGGATCAATGTATTTTGCAGCGTTAGCAAAGCGACCATAAGTGCTGGTGCATTTTTTCAATGCTTCGTTAGCATCTACACCTTTTTTAATCATGTCCATCATTGAACCCATGCGAACAAACTCGTATCCGCAAGCTTCACCATCTTCGTCCAATGCCATACGGTTAATGTAACCTTCAGCCATTTCCAAGTAACGAACACCTTTTGCTTTGGTTCCGAACATAGTACCAACTTGCGAGCGCAAGCCTTTACCTAAGTCTTCCAAACCTGCACCGATAGGCAAACCACCTTCAGAAAAAGCAGATTGTGTACGTCCGTAAACGATTTGTAAGAATAATTCGCGCATAGCCACATTGATTGCGTCGCAAACCAAGTCGGTATTCAATGCTTCAAGGAGAGTTTTACCAGACAGGATTTCAGCAGCCATGGCAGCTGAGTGAGTCATACCCGAACAACCGATAGTTTCAACCAAGGCTTCTTCGATGATACCGTCTTTCACATTCAAAGTCAGTTTGCAGGCACCTTGTTGCGGAGCACACCAACCCACACCGTGAGTCAAACCTGAAATGTCTTTAATTTCTTTCGATTTCACCCATTTGCCTTCTTCAGGTATGGGGGCAGGACCGTGGTCAGGACCTTTTTTTACAACACACATGTGTTCTACTTCGTGCGAATAAATCATACTTTTCTTGTTTAGTTAATATATTGATTATATAAAAATTTCTTTAATTGGATTTGAGCGCAAAAGTACATTTTTTTTATCGTTTCGCAATGGAGTGGTCTACGCAAAATGCCGATAATATTGAACATTTTTCGGGATATTTTGTTAAGAATTAAAAAGCAGCGAAGAGATCTTTTTTAGTTCACAATTCAAATAGGGAGTATGCTTAATTTTCATCGTATCAATAGTGTTTCCGATCCATTTTTTGATAGTTTATTCAATTTATATGCATTAGCATTTCCGCCTGCCGAACGGAGAAGCTGGGGTTCGCTTGAGTATGAATTAATGTATGAAAAAAGGTTCTATGCCTATGCGTTGATTCTGGACGATAAGTACGTAGGTTTTATAAATTACTGGATTTTCGATCAGTTTTTTTATATCGAGCATTTTGCAGTGGTTCCTTATTTGAGAGGAAAACATATTGGAACTGAAGCCATGCAGATGATTTTGTCGCAGACTAAATTGCCGGTAATTCTTGAAGTGGAAATGCCCAATAATACCAACAGCATTCGTCGGATTAAATTTTATGAACGGCTTGGCTTTACTGTTCTGTCGCATAATTACGCTCAGCCGCCTTACGAAAATGGTGGCTTCTTATTGCCAATATTGATCATGAGCAATAATAATCATTTCGCCAATACGCATTTTGATTTGATAAAAGATACGTTGTACGATAAGGTGTATCATTATGAGATAGAGAAAGAGCCCCAGTCTCAAGAGGATGAAATGAATTAGCTTTCATGGATTGAAGGGGTTTATATATTCATGAATTTCCAGGCTAGCCATGCCATGCCTCCCATACCGATTTTCAATGCTTTCTCATCGATTTGAAAAGTAGCACTATGCAATCCGCCGGTAGTAGCATTCATTTTTCCTTTTACTCCGTAACGGTAAAAACAACAAGGATACTTTTGTGTGAAGAACCCGAAGTCTTCTGAAGTCATTCGGGTTTCAAGTGTTCTTATATTTTCTTCGCCAACCCATTCTTCGGCAAAGCTTTTAGCCTGAGCGGTGATTTTGTCATGGTTAATCACGCAAGGATAACCATCGGGAATGTCTATCTCTGCAGTGCAACCATAGGCAGCACAGGTTTTATTGATAATTCTGCGAATGTGGTTTTTTGCTTCTACACGCCATTTTTCATCAAAAGTGCGGAAGGTTCCGGAAAGTTGTACTTCGTGCGGAATCACATTGGTGGCTCCATCAGCAATCAATTTGCCAAAAGTTAGTACCATAGGTGTCAGCGGATGGCAAAGCCGGCTTCGGACTTGTTGAAGCGAGACGATTGTTTGCGAAGCAGCCAGTACGGTATCGTCCACCAAATGTGGCAATGCCCCGTGACCGCCTTGTCCGTGTATTTTTACATGAATTTCATCGGCAGAGGCCATGATTTTGCCAGGCAGAAAACCCATGGTTCCGGTTGGAAAATCAACGGAAACATGTTGTGCCAGTATTACTTCAGGTTTCAACTCATTGAAAATGCCATCTTCGAGCATGAGTCGGGCCCCGCCCGGTGCTTTTTCTTCGCCCGGCTGAAAGATTAATAATATTGTTCCTTCAAAATCATTCCTCAGTTTTTGCAGAATTTTTGCAGCTCCCAGCAAACAGGCAGTGTGAGTATCGTGTCCGCAAGCGTGCATTACATTTTCAATAGTTGATTTATAGGGTGTTTCTACAGTTTCACACACAGGGAGGGCATCCATGTCGGCACGTAAGGCAATGACTCTCTTTGCCGGGTTACGTCCTTCTATTTTTCCCAAAACACCTGTGCCACCTACATCTGCACGAAAGGAAATGCCCATATTTGTCAGTTCGGCTTGAATAAACCGGGCAGTTTCAAATTCCTGGAATGAAAGTTCGGGATGAGCGTGAATATGCCGGTAGCAATTGAGTACATAGTTATAGTTCTCTGAGGCAAGTTCTTGAATATGTGATTTCATGTGTTGTTATGTTTAGTGCAGCAAAGGTAGCTATTTTTTAATATCTATTATTCGATGCATAATTGAATAATGGGTCGTTTTGTTTTACCTTCAAGATTGTGTAGAATTTAGCTTTATATTCTCAAACTTATCTATTTAATTAAATTTAAATAGATATATCAATTATTTCGGAGGAATAAGCGACATTTTTTATATTTTTGCATGTCTCTATAAAAATAGATCACAATTCGTAGTTTAATTAAATAATTAATTTATAAATATGAAAAAGTATAGTTTTCTACTTGTATGCTTGGTGTTTTCAATGGTAGCTATGGCTCAAAAACCGGTTATTAATTTTGAAGTAAAGTCACATGACTTTGGAAAAATCAATGAAAAAGATGGCAATGTTACTTATGTGTTTGAGTTTACTAATAAAGGCGATGCTCCCTTGGTGGTGAATCGAGTACAAGCTTCATGCGGTTGTACTACTCCAACCTGGACTAAAGAGCCTGTCGAAGCAGGAAAAAAAGGTATTATTACGGTTACATATAATCCGTCAGGAAGACCAGGTATGTTTACTAAGTCAATAACGATTTATTCCAACGATACTAAGGAACAATGTGTATTGATGATTAAAGGTGAAGTGATTCCTGTTGCAAAACAGCCAGAGAGTGCTGCTGTAAAAGTTTCAAAATAAGCTCTGAATACACTTTTTGATTAGAAAATCTTAGATAATTAGAGATTGGTATGAAGAAGTATAATTTGTTGCTTGTTTGCCTGTTGTTCTCGTTGGTTGCTATGTCGCAAAAGGCAGTTATCGCCTTTGATGAGAAAACGCATGATTTTGGGAAAGTAAAAGAAGAGGATGGCAAAATTACACATGTTTTCGATTTTGTAAATAAAGGAACCGGTCCCTTGGTGGTAAGCAGAGTTCAGGCTTCATGCGGCTGTACAACGCCAGTTTGGACAAAAGAGCCTATTGAACCGGGTAAGAAAGGAACGATAACGGTTACCTATAATCCGGCGGGTCGTCCCGGTGGATTTACAAAGAATATAACAGTGTATAGCAATGCCTCTGACGAACAAACTACGTTGACGATTCATGGAGAAGTCATCCCAAAACAAACGGGCGAGAATTCAGCTTATCCCGTTAATATCGGTGGACTTTTATTGAAAGCAAAAGTGGTTCAATTGAATAATGTTGACAAGGGTAAAATACAAACCCGGGTGTTGGAAATTTTAAATACAAGTAAGGTTCCGGTTATACCTTCTCTTGACAATCTTCCTGCTTACATGACTGCAACAGTCTTGCCGGAAACGCTAAAGCCGAACGAAGAAGGTAAAATTACGTTTACGTTCAATTCGAAGAACTGCAACCAATGGGGCCCGGTTTCTGACGAAGTTTATTTAAGTCTGAATGGTGCAAAGAAATTTTCGGATGATTCTAAGATAATTGTTGTAGGTAATGTTGTTGAGGATTTTAGCAAGCTGACTTTGGATCAAAAGCGTAAATCACCGATACTTGAAATGCCTGTAAAGTCTATAAATCTAGGAGCAATTAGTGCAGGATCAAAAGAAACAGGAAAATTGAAAGTAAGCAACAAAGGGCTGGGTATGCTTGAGATTCGTAGAATAATTAATAATAATAAAGAATTAATGATTCGCGCTTCAAAGAACAGCCTTGCAAGCAATAAGTCTACCGATATTGTGGTGAAACTGGATACGAAGAATCTAACTGAGGGAGAATACAAAAAATCATTTACAGTTCAAACTAACGATCCGGAAAATAGTTTCTTGATAATAGTTGTTGGCTGGAAGATTCAGAAATAAGATAAGAGAAAAGAAATATACTTTAAAATTTAAAGAGCCAGGATTTTTGAAACTTCTTGGCTTTTTAAGTCTATATATAATATGCATTATAAACATAACGATCATCCGGAAAATGATCCCTCATATAAAGGCTTGAGTGTGAATGAAGGAGTAGGATCTGTTCCAACGGTTAACCCGTATAAACAACCAACCCGCAAACGCAAACAATTTACAGCTTCCGAATTTGTGGACGGTATTTTGGCTGGAGATATCAGCTTGCTGAGCCAGGCGGTTACCTTGGTGGAAAGCTCATTGCCCGAACATCAGGTTATAGCCCAGCAAGTAATTGAAAAATGCCTTCCGTACGCAGGCAATGCTATTCGTTTGGGAATTACAGGTGTTCCCGGAGCAGGAAAGAGTACCTTTATTGAAGCATTGGGAATGCATTTGGTGCGTGGAGGTCGTAAGTTGGCAGTTCTCGCCATTGACCCGAGTAGCGAGCGATCTAAAGGAAGTATTTTGGGTGATAAGACCCGTATGGAAGAGCTTTCCGTAGCTAAGAATGCATTTATCCGTCCTTCTCCCTCGGCGGGTTCATTAGGTGGTGTAGCACGCAAAACGCGTGAGAGCATTATTCTTTGCGAAGCTGCCGGTTTTGATACTATCTTTGTTGAAACGGTAGGAGTGGGGCAATCGGAAACTTCAGTTCATTCCATGGTTGATTTCTTCTTGCTGATTCAATTAGCCGGAACTGGTGATGAATTGCAGGGAATAAAACGTGGAATTATGGAAATGGCTGATGGTATTGCTATCAATAAGTGTGATGGAAGTAATGTTGATAAGGCTCGGGTAGCCAAGACTCAGTATCAGAATGCGCTGCATCTTTTTCCGCCTCACGATTCGGGTTGGTCGCCTGAAGCAATAACCTGTTCGTCGGTAGAACTGAATGGAATTCCTGAGGTTTGGGAAATGGTAGAGCGTTATATTCGGTTCGTAAAAGCGAATGAATATTTTGATTTTAAACGCAATTCGCAGTCTAAATATTGGATGTACGAAACCATTAACGAACAACTAAAGGGAAATTTCTATAATAATTTGGATATTCAAAGCTTGTTGGTTGATAGTGAAAAAAGAGTTCTTTCGAATGAACTAAGTTCGTTTATTGCCGCTAAAAATCTACTTGACAAGTATTTTGATGGAATGAAATAATAACGAAAGTTGAATGTTTTCAAAATAAAAAGAACTAACACTTTGTAATCTTTCAATCTTATAAACTTCAATAACTTTAGATTCTGACAATGGAAATCAACAGAATTCATCATCAATCTTGTGTGGAAGGGCTTAAGCAACTTCCCGACGAATATGTTGATTTAATCTTCACAGATCCACCTTATTATCAATATCGTGCTCAGAACATACAGGGTTTAAATAATCACAAAGATGTAGTCATTGAATTTGATTTTGACGAATTTAAATCGGAGCAGGAATATCTTCAATTTATGCGCGAAATATTAACAGAGTGCTTTCGTGTTTGTAAGCCCGGAGCCAGTGGGTATTTATGGTGCGGTGATGACTTTGTGTCGTATCTCAACCGAATGGTCGAAGAAGTCGGGTTTCAATTCAGGAAAGTGATTCATTGGCATAAAACAAATCCATTCCCGGCTATTCATACACGAAAGATGTATGCTAATAGCATGGAAATGTTGGTTCATTTTTCTAAAGGTTCGCCTAAAACATGGAATCATAAGCATGTCAATGAAATGCATAATTTTATTCAGGCACCAATTTGTATGGGTAGGGAGCGTACTAAGCATAAAACTCAGAAACCCTTGAGAGTTTGTATACCATTTATTGAGATCAGTACTAATGAAGGAGATTTGGTTCTGGATCCGTTTATGGGTTCAGGTAGTACGGCTGTTGCAGCTAAAATGTTGAATCGCAGATTTATTGGTTATGAATTAAACGAGGAGTTTTATCAAATTGCGAACGAAAGATTAAATGAAATTGTTTAAAGAATTATAGTAAACAAAAAAAAGACCAAATTTGAATAATTTGGTCTTTTTTTTGTTTGTATGCAGTTTATATTCAGTCTGTTGTGTGATGTCAATATCCCCATTTGAGATATACAGCTCCCCAGGTAAATCCAGCTCCAAAGGCTGTCAGAATGATATTGTCGCCTTTTTTGAATTTGTTTTGCGCTTCCCATATCCCGAGTGGAATGCTTGCTGCTGAAGTATTTCCAAAATGATCAATGTTAATGATTACTTTTTCATATTCAACACCAGTGCGTTGAACAACGGCATCAATGATTCTCAGGTTAGCCTGGTGAGGAACTATCCATGTAACATCATCTTTTGTGAGGTTGTTTTTGTCCATAATATCAGCTGAAATATCAGCCATATTAGTTACTGCATGTTTAAATACATACGCACCTTCTTGATATGTATAGTGTAGTTTCTTGTCAATTGTTTCGTGACTGGCAGGAATAGCTGAACCTCCGGCTTTGATGTGAAGATGCTTCATTCCAATTCCATCAGTGCGTAATAATGAATCCATTACACCATATTCTTCGGTGGTTGGTTCAAGCATTACTACACCGGCTCCATCGCCAAACAAAGGTGCGGTTGTACGATCGCTATAGTCGGTGATTGAAGACATTTTTTCAGCTCCGAGAACTAATATTTTCTTGTACCGACCCGATTCTATAAAGCTAGCGCCCGTGGTGAGAGAAACTATAAAGCCAGAACAGGCGGCTTGTAAATCGAAAGCCAAAGCATTCTTAATTCCAACTTTTTCCGCAGCCATTGATGCGCAGGAAGGATAAATGTGATCGGCGGTAGTGGTTCCGCAAATAACCATATCAATTTCTTCCGGTTTAGTTCCGGTTTTAGCAAATAAATCCTCTATAGCTTTAGTAGCTAAGAAAGATGTACCAATATTCTCTCCTTTTAAAATACGACGTTCTTTAATTCCAACACGAGTTGTTATCCATTCGTCGTTGGTGTCCATCATGGTGCTAAGCTCTTCGTTATTAAGGATGTATTCGGGTACATAACCACCTACACCTGTAATAACTGCTCTGATACTAGACATACTATAATTGTTAAGTATATAAGAATCAAGCCCTAAAGGATGAATTTAGAGCTCGATTGATTGTTAGAATATTTTAGACAATGATGTCGGTATTAAACTGTTGCCAATTTTTCGATTGCCAATTTACCTCTGTAGTAGCCACATTCGCCGCAAACAGTGTGATAAATATGAGCAGCACCGCAATTTGAACATACTGCTAATGTTGGAGCTTCTGCTTTATAGTGCGTTCTTCTTTTTCTTGCTCTTTGTTTCGAAATCTTTCTCTTAGGATGTGCCATCTTAGTTGTTTATTTAATTGTTTTCTGTTATATTCTGCAAACCGTCCCATCGCGGGTCTGTTTGAATTTCCTCTGTTGTAAAATCATCATCGTCATCAAAGTCAAGTGATGAATTCTCATCATCAGTATCATCTTTCTGACGGGTAATATGTTTCTTTAGTTTGACAACCATTGTTTTATTACATTCGCCGGTTGCATGTACATGTTTTATCGGAATGTTCAGTACGATAAACTCATATAGGAACCAAGCTACATTGATAGCTCCTTCCGATTCTGGAACAATGACAATTTCGTCTTCTTCTGCAAACTTATCTCCAAATTTGACCTGAAGTTTTTCTTTATAGTGAATAGGTTGCTCCATGTCATCCAAACAGCGGTCGCAAGGGATGATAATAGAACCATCGAGTACAAATTGTATGTCAAAAGTGCTCAGCTTTTTTTGAACGCTGACTTTTGCTTTCACATTTCCTCTTTGTACTTCAGGACTATCAATCTTTTTGAAATAGGCATCATCAAGTTCAAACTCAATTATACGTGTTTCATTATTAATATCCTTTAATACTACATTATATAGCTCGAATTTAGACATTATTCACTTGATATTTAAAACCGCGCAAAGGTACAAAAATATGTTCTATTACGAAATAGTTTCTTTTTTATTTTATCAAATTTGTTTGAAATATTCATTTAATAGTCGTGACTTGAATGTCTGATGACTAAATTAGTTGTTTTTCGAGACCCTGTTTTGCTGATCTAGATCTTCTAATTCGCTTTTAAGACTATTCTAAACACAGTACCGACATTCAATTCTGACTGTTTGACAAATATTTTACCTCCATGATATTCTTCAATAATTCGTTTAGCCAACGAAAGTCCCAAGCCCCAGCCTCTTTTTTTTGTTGTAAATCCGGGCGTAAACACCATCTTGAATTTGCGCCTGTCGATTCCCTTGCCGGTATCTTTCACGTCGATATAAATATCATCCGTTTTTTGATTGATATCGATGTCAATTTTGCCGACCCCGTCCATGGCATCAATGGCATTTTTGCATAGGTTTTCAATAACCCATTCAAAAAGTGGTACATTTAGTTTGATAAATACTTGTTCATTAGCAGGGAAATTACATTGGATAACTACTTTTTGAGATGACCGCTTACTCATATACTGAACGGCGTTTAGTAGTGTTTCATTCAAACTTACGATTTGCAGATCTGGCTTAGATCCAATTTTTGAAAAACGTTCTGCAATAATTCTCAGGCGATTGACATCTTTTTCCATTTCGCCAATTAGATTGTCGTTCTGATGTCGCATTCTGAGCAAATCCACCCATGCCAAGAGCGAAGAAATGGGAGTACCAAGCTGATGGGCAGTTTCCTTGGAAAGTCCTACCCAGACTTGGTTCTGTTCTGCTTTTTTTGTTCCGGAGAATGCAAAGAACGCGACTAAAATAAAGGTGATAATAATGGCAAATTGAACGTAAGGGAAATAGTATAATTGCTTGAGAAATAAAGAGTCATCGTAATATAGATATTGCTTTGATCCGTCAAATTTTAGTTCTATTGGAGTTTTCTTTTCTTTGAATTTCTCAATTTCAGTTTTGTAAAAATCGGAGATATTCGTTTTTGGTTCATCTAAGTTTCTGGTAAAGATAACCTGGTTGCTGGCATCGGTGTAAATGATAGGAATAGTGGTATTACCTTCTATAATCTTTATTATCAGGTCTAAATTTGTATTTTCATCGGCTAAATTTGATTGTCGTATTGCCTCGGCCCAGATTTCAACCTTTTTCCGTTCCTCCAATGCCAATGAATTTGCTAATCGATTGGTAAATAAGGTTGAAACAGATACAATACCAATGGCCAAAACAATGAAAATAAGTTTCAGTCGCTGGGGTACTTCATATAATCTGCTGATATTTAGCATAAAAAAGAGAACGAATTGTATTTGAATGGTTTGTTTGTTGAAACGTCAAATATACTAAAAAAGTATGAATCAAATCTTTGATTTTAGATATGCATAAATTATTGTATCTTTGCAAACTTAGTACAAAAGAAATGGTTTTCAGAATTATAATTAATTTGGAATCTTTTGATTTTGGCTTATAACTCGTAATTTTTAGAGAATGCATAAATCCGGTTTTGTAAATATTGTAGGTAACCCCAATGTAGGTAAATCAACCTTAATGAACGCTTTAGTGGGTGAGAGAATTTCCATTATAACTTCAAAAGCTCAAACTACACGTCATCGAATTTTGGGGATTGTAAATGGTGATGATTTTCAAATTGTATATTCGGATACTCCCGGTGTTTTGAAGCCAAATTACCGGCTTCAGGAATCAATGCTAAATTTTTCACGTTCTGCCTTGTCGGATGCTGACGTATTACTTTATGTGACCGATGTTTTTGATTCGTACGAGAAAAATGAAGATTTTGTTGAAAAGGTGAAGTTGAATTCGGCTCCACTTTTGCTTATTATCAATAAAATAGACCTGATTGACGAAGAAAAACTGGTTCTTTTGGTTGAAAAGTGGAAGGAATTATTGCCACGTGCAGAAATTTATCCGGTTTCAGCGTTGGAGAAATTTAATATTGACGCTTTGTTTAGCCGAATTAAAGACCTTTTGCCTGAATCGCCTCCGTTTTTCGATAAAGATCAATTGACGGATAAGCCGGCTCGTTTTTTTGTAACTGAAATTATTCGGGAGAAAATCTTGATGAATTACGAAAAGGAAATTCCCTATTCGGTAGAGGTGGAAGTGGAACAATTTCAGGAGGATGAACGGTTGATTCGGATCAATGCTGTAATTTATGCCGAGCGTGATTCGCAAAAAGGAATTTTGATCGGTCATGGCGGCAAATCGCTTAAAAAAGTGGGAACAGAAGCGAGAAAAGATATGGAAGCGTTTTTTGAAAAAAAGGTTTTTCTGGAGTTATTTGTGAAAGTAGAAAAAGACTGGCGCAACAAAGACACTAAACTTCGAGGTTTCGGATATAATCTGGATTAATCATGAACTAATTTTTTTTATTTTTGTTTTATCTAAGTGAATGATTGTTATTTGATTATATTTATTTCATTTTCTTGTCTAGCAATTTATTATAATAAATTAAAAAACAAAATGTTATGAAAAATTCAATGGGTCTTATTGCAGCGTTTTTAGGTGGCGCAATTGTTGGCGGCGCTCTAGGTTTATTGTTTGCCCCCGAAAGTGGTGATGAAACACGTAAAAAGATTGTGGATGCACTTGAAAAACGTGGAATTAAATTGAGCAAAGATGATATGGAGGATTTGGTCGATGAAATTAAATCGCAGGTAATTGCAGAAGAAAAATGATTCATTAAATTCGTAATGCAATGATTAATAATCAAGAACCAGTTGAAAATTTTCAGCAACTTTATGATGAAGTAAAGAAATATGTTCTTTTGCAAGCGGAGTATGTTAAGGTGGAATTTGTTGAAAAATTGACTATTCTATTGTCGACTTTACTTATTATCAGCTTGGTCATAGTTCTGGCAATCATAGCTTTGTTTTACTTGTTTTTCGCAATAGCATATGCTGTGGAGCCATTGGTTGGGAGTTTGAGTCTGAGTTTTGGCATAATTTCGGTTATTTACTTTGCGTTAATAGCTCTGTTGGTCTTGTTCCGCAAGCGTTTAGTTGTCAACCCTCTGGTTAGATTTCTTTCAGATCTGTTTTTGACTAAAAAATAATAAATATGGAAATTGTTCCAACTTCAACGTTACAGAAAAAAGAAGTAAGTTTGGAAACTTTAGTGCTGCGTAAAGCAGAATTGAAGGATCAGATTCAGAATCAAAAACTACTTATCACCGCTTCGAGTCAAAAGTTGTTTTCGCCGGCTTCAATGTCGTCGTATATTTTTGGATCAATAAAAAAGAGTCTGAATTTAGTTGATGGATTTATGATGGGCTATAAAATTATATGTTCTATCAGGAAGCTTATCAGGAGATTTCGGTAGAATGATTTGGTGGAAATAAATAATTAGAGAGAAGGCGGATTTTCCGTCTTTTTTTATATTCGTGAAATCTATAAGAAATAATAGCCGTATATTTGTGTATAATAATACGGAATAAATGTTTGATGTAAATTCATCGATGCTGATAGAATTATATGGAAAGTATAAAATCAATTTTTAGAATAGGGCATGGACCTTCAAGCAGTCATACCATGGGCCCAAAATTGGCTGCAGAACAATTTAAGCATGAAACCCCCGAAGCGGCATCGTATAAAGTAAGTTTGTACGGCAGCTTGGCGGCAACCGGCAAAGGGCATTTTACAGATAAAGCTATTGCTGATACGTTTATGCCGGTTCCAGTAGATTTTGGTTGGCTGCCTGAAATGGTTCTTCCATTTCATACGAATGGGATGAAGTTCGAAGCTTTTGATACCAATAAGAATCTCATAAAAGATTGGCTTGTTTATAGTATTGGCGGAGGGAAAATTGCTGATGAAAATTCATATTTGACTGAGAAACATATTTACGAACAACGTACACTTTCGGAAATACTTCCGTTGGTAGAAAGTCAAGGTAAAACCTATTGGGAATATGTTCAGGATCACGAAGAATCGGATATATGGGATTATCTGAATGAAGTTTGGAGAACTATGCAGCAATCCGTGTTGGATGGGTTAGATAATGATGGTGTTTTGCCTGGTGAGTTGAAACTGCGTCGTAAAGCAGCTTCGTTTTGGGTTAAAGCCAAAAGTTATAAAGTTAGTCTGCAGAATCGTTGTTTGATAATGTCTTATGCGTTGGCTGTTGCAGAGCAAAATGCGAGCGGAGCAAAAGTGGTTACGGCACCAACGTGTGGATCGGCGGGTGTTTTGCCGGCCATTTTATTTCATTTGAAAAACTATCACGAGTTTTCGGATAAAAATATACTTCAGGCTTTGGCAACTGCCGGTTTGTTTGGCAATGTAATTAAAGTAAATGCCTCAATTTCGGGAGCTGAGGTTGGTTGTCAGGGTGAGATTGGGTCGGCTTGTGCTATGGCTGCGGCAGCTTCCAACCAGGCTTTTGGTGGCAGTCCGCAACAAATTGAATATGCTGCCGAAATGGGGTTGGAGCATCACCTGGGATTGACATGCGATCCGGTTTGCGGATTAGTTCAGATTCCGTGCATTGAACGAAACTCATTTGCGGCTCTTCGTGCCTTAGACGCAAATCTGGCTTCCATGCTTTCAGACGGAAAGCATATTATCAGTTTTGATAAAGTGGTGGAAACAATGCGATTGACAGGAAAGGATCTGCCAAGCCTTTATAAAGAGACTTCTTTGGGCGGATTGGCTAAGATAGGCAAACCAGGAGCGGATATGTGTTGATTTAGCTAAGAATCAAGAGTCAAGAACCAAGACAAAAGATATGGGATTTAAGACTCTAACATTAGATTGAATATTTTGAATGTAGATGATAATACATCAGCGCATTACCACATTATTCCATCAGATTTCATAAACAGTCATATCTTCTCCTAAAACAGTGTTTTCAAAGACAGCTTTTGCTTCATTGAGCAATTCGTTTTGATTCATGTAGCGGGCGGAATAATGTCCGATAATGAGTTTTTTTACATTGGCTTTTGACGCAATAGTTCCGGCCTGCCGGGCAGTGGAATGTTCGGTTTGTCTGGAGCGTATTTGTTCATCCTCCATGAATGTAGCTTCGTGATAGAGGCAGTCCACATCTTTGATGATCGGGATAATTTTCTCTGAATAAGCTGTGTCTGAACAATAAGCGAAACGTTTTGGCGGATTACCGGCTTTAGTCAGTTGACTGTTTGGTATTATTTCTCCTTCTTCGGTTTCGAAATCTTCGCCTTGTTTTATCTTTGGAATTCTCCAGGTTGGGATTTTATAGAAGTCAATCATTTCACGGATAATATGCCTGTCGCGTGGTTTTTCTTCGAACAAGAAACCACAACAGGGCACTCTGTGCTTTAGCGGAATGGAGAAGACCTGAATAGAGCGGTCTTCAAAGATCAGTTCATTTTTTCTTGGATTGATATTATGGAAAATGACTTTAAAAGGCAGGTCTGCACAAAAATAATGAAGTTGGGGCTGTATTATTTTTTCCAGATCGGGTTGAGCATGAATATGAAGCTCGGCTGTGCGGTTCAGCATTCCGAATGTGGAAATAAGTCCCATTAGTCCAAAGCAGTGGTCACCATGAAGATGTGAAACAAAGATATGTCCGAGACGATTGGTTTTTACGCCCATCTGACCCATTCGTATTTGGGTTCCTTCCCCGCAATCAATCAGATATTGCTTGTCTCTTATTTCTAATAATTGCGAGCTTGGAAAGTTTTTTCGGGTTGGCATGGCAGAACCACAGCCTAATATGGTGATAGTTGCTTTTTGCATGTGAATTTTATCTGTCAGTTTTCAATAAACTGAATATGACTAAATCAACAAAACCACGGCTATGAAGTTCACCGTCCCGTTCAACACCTTCGCGTTTAAATCCCAATCTTTTGGGGATACGTTGGCTTCTGAGGTTACCTTTGGCCACTTTTATTTGAATACGATTCAAATTCATGTTGTCAAAGGCAAAGTGGATCAAAGTTTTACAAGAGGATGTGATAATTCCTTTGTGTTGAAAAGCTTCTGACAACCAATAACCAATTTCAGTTTTTTTATTTGCCGAATCAGTATCTTTGAGTCCGATTAGTCCGACAAACTGATCGTGGTAGTAAATAGCGCAGGTAAGATCCTGCTTGTCAGAGTTCAGGTAGTTTTCAATAAAACTCCGGGTGTATGAGATTTCCCGTGTAAGTTCAACAAAGGGAAGCCATTTCTTTAAATAATCGCGTTCGTTGATTATAGTGTTGAAAATTGCTTCCGCATCTTCCAGTCCAATTTCTTTCAACCGGATGTTATTATCAACAACGATTATTCTTGATTCACTCATCGAATGGACATCTTAGATTCTTGTCTTTTCTTTCAGTTTAAAGTCTCTTCCGAGGTATTTTTCGCGCACAACCGGATTGTCAGCCAATTCCTTGGAAGTACCCTGAAACAGAATTCTACCTTCAAATAATAAGTAAGCCCGGTCGGTAATGGTCAGCGTTTCGTCAACATTATGATCAGTAATGAGGATACCGATATTTTTGTCTTTCAATTTCCATACAATGTCCTGGATATCCTGAACAGCAATTGGGTCGACACCGGCAAAAGGTTCATCAAGCATAATGAACCGTGGTTCGATAGCCAGACAACGTGCAATTTCTGTCCGGCGGCGTTCACCACCCGAGAGCCTGTCGCCAATATTGGTACGCACATGTTCCAAGTTAAATTCGGCAATTAATGTTTCGAGCTTAATTTTCTGGTCGGCTTTACTGAATTTGGTCATTTCCAGAACAGATTTGATATTATCCTCCACCGTCATTTTCCGGAAGACGGAGGCCTCCTGAGCCAGATAGCCAATACCACTTTGAGCTCGCCGGTATACAGGATATTTGGTTATTTCAACATCGTTCAGAAAAATTTTACCGGAATTTGGCGTAACCAAACCCGTAGTCATGTAGAAAGTAGTTGTTTTTCCAGCACCGTTAGGACCTAATAATCCAACAATTTCTCCTTGTTTTACGTTGATGGAAACATCGTTAACTACCGTGCGTTTGCCGTATTTTTTGAATAAGTGCTCGGTGCGCAACACCATATTGTCTTTTGTCATAAGCTATGATTAGAAGCACAAAAGTACACTTTTTACTCCGATGTGCAAAAAAACTTTTTTTCAGAAACTGTTTATTTAGTTTTTGTTAATCCTAGGTTGTTTCTAACGTGAAATAAACAAAAACAAATTTATTCTGTTTGAATTAAAACTAGATTTATTGTTACTACACTTTTGATTAATTGCCGGGCCACTAGCAAAACCAGATTTTATATTTAATTGTCTGTAAATAATTGAATTGTCCTTTGTTCGAGAGATAACTTTTAAAAATTTATTTTATGAAAAGGTGCTTTATCACAATTTCTTTTTTATTGTCATTAGTAGTAATGGCTTATGCTCAGAACCAAGTTCCAAATATTTCAACAACCGGAACGTTGACTGTTAGTGTTAATACCCTTCAGGGGGCTTTGAATGGATATTCGCCAAAGAATATTGTGGCAATCTGGATTGTTGATAGTAATGGAGCATTTGTGAAAACCTTATTGGCGCTGGCAGCAACACGAAAAGGAGACCTTTATAAATGGAAAGCTGCAACCAGTACTTATAACGTAGTGGATGCTACGACTGGTGCTACCCAGAGCGCATACGGTGTTCGGAATTGTACCTGGAATGGCACCGATGTGTCAAGGGTAGTTGTTCCTGATGGAAATTACACGGTTTGGATAGAATTGACAGATGATGCGGTTCAGGGTCCATTCACATCGTATACTTTTGCCAAAGGACCGAATGCTGTTAGTTTGAGTCCTGCTGCATTGGCTAATTTCTCGGGTATTTCCATTCAATGGGCGCCGACAGCTACTGCCATTGATGAAGTTCAACTTGAAAAGCTGTACACAGTTTATCCGAATCCGACCAGTTCGATGATTTATGTAACTGGTTTTGATATACAAGGTATTGATATTTATACGTTAGCCGGGAAATGTATTCTGAAATCAAGCATTCAAACTGTGAATCTGAATTCATTGCCAAAGGGGACGTATTTGGCTAAAGTAATGACAAAAAAGGGAACCTTTATCAAGAAAATAGAAAAGGAATAAGCTCAAATAGCAGATTTCATGGACTTCCGGTTCAAATCAACCTGATTTGAACCGGAAGTCTTTGTATAATCGGTTATATACCTTGTTTATGGTATGCAAAATACGGCATTAATGGTATTGTTTTGAGTTTTTTGAACCAATATCTTTGTATCATAAAATATAAAGATTGAATGTTATGAAAACTACTGCATTTTGCCCCATATCCGATAAAAGAATTGATGAACATGTTGCCCGCCTGAACGGGGGATTCACCGTATTGTTTCTTGCCTTGTTTGTATTGACAGGAAGCGTATTGCCAATTCTGTTTCTGTTCGCTGACTTTGCACTTCGTTCGGGAAATTATTCACGATTCAGCCCATTGGCTTATTTGTCACGGAATGTTGCCAAATCATTGTCATTAAAACCGTTGTTGATTAATGCCGGACCAAAGATCTTTGCAGCGCGCATAGGCGTAGTCTTTAATTTGGCTATTATGCTGTCTTATTTCTCAGGGCTTAATAATTTGTCGATTGTTCTGACGGGTGTTTTTGGGGCTTGTGCTTTTCTGGAATCAGCCTTTGGCTATTGTGTTGCCTGCCAGATTTATCCTTTCGTGTATAAACTCACGTTTCATTCTAAAATTCAGAAATTGAAAATCTGAACTATCAGTTATTAATTATTTGAGGCTATTTTCGTTTAAAAACGAAGGTAGCCTTTTTTGTTTTTTCTTATTTGAACTAATGTGAGTTTCAAAGCCAGAATATTACTTGTTTCTGAATAATTATTTAGTTATTTTATTACTTTTGTTTCCATGCTGGACACAGGTGGTTATCTTTGATCAGTAAATGAAGGATTCTGCATTATTAATTTTGAAATTGTTGTTATGTATCAGGAGTTTAAATTGCATTTGCAAACTGAATTGGCCAATATCGAGCAGGCCGGTTTATATAAAAAAGAACGTATTATTGTTTCTCCACAGGGTGCTGTTATTCGGGTGGCCGATGGAAAAGAGGTGTTGAACTTTTGTGCCAATAATTATTTGGGATTGTCGAACCATCCGGCACTGAAAGAGGCTGCTAAAAACGGCCTTGATACCCACGGTTATGGTGTTTCGTCGGTGCGGTTTATTTGTGGAACGCAAGATATTCATAAACAACTGGAAGCATCCATAGCCCGTTTTTTCGGAACGGAAGATACCATTCTGTACGCTGCTTGTTTTGATGCTAATGGAGGGGTTTTTGAACCGTTGTTGAACGAAGAAGATGCAATTATTTCGGATGCCTTGAATCATGCTTCGATTATTGATGGCGTCCGGCTTTGTAAAGCTCAACGTTACCGTTATGCCAACGCGGATATGCAGGATTTGGAAGAGCAGTTGAAAAAAGCCCAGGCGCAACGCTTCCGGTTGATTGTGACTGATGGGGTGTTTTCGATGGATGGCAATGTTGCCCCACTGGACAAGATCTATGAATTGGCCGGAAAATATAACGCCATGGTGATGGTTGATGAATCGCACTCAGCAGGTGTGGTGGGAGAGACCGGACGGGGTGTAACCGAACGTTACCACCTTCGAGGCAAGATTGAAATTATCACCGGAACACTGGGCAAGGCTTTTGGGGGTGCAATTGGTGGGTTTACCACCGGCAAAAAAGGGATTATCGACCTGCTTCGCCAACGTTCACGGCCGTATTTGTTTTCCAACTCTATTCCACCCATGGTGGCGGCTGCCGGAATCAAAATGTTTGAGATGATGGACGAAACCAACGAGTTGCAAGATAAACTGCACAAGAACACCACTTATTTTGTTGAACGTATGAAAGCAGCCGGATTTGATATCAAGCCTACCGAATCGGCTATTTGTGCGGTAATGTTGTATGATGCCAAGTTGTCGCAAGACGTAGCAACCCGCTTGCTTGATGAAGGCATTTATGTCACCGGATTTTATTTTCCGGTGGTACCTAAAGGGCAGGCGCGCATCCGGGTGCAGATTTCGGCAGCGCATGAGCAAGAACACTTGGATAAATGTATTGCTGCTTTTACCAAGGTAGGAAAAGAATTCAATGTTATTAAGTGATATTAGTTCACTTCGTTTGTGATATTTGTTCGCTTTGCTCATGATATTAGCCTTCGGCGTTATTTGCTTCGCGTTATTGCTCCCGAAGGTTTCACGTCATTTCAATCAATAAAACTAACCAAATTCAACGATTCAACAATAATATGAAAGCACTCGTAAAACTTCGTCCCGAGAAAGGGATTTGGATGGAAGATGTACCCATGCCGCACGTGGGCGTAAACGACGTATTGATCCAGATAAAGAAAACGGCCATATGTGGCACCGATTTACATATATACAAGTGGGACGACTGGTCGCAACGAACCATCAAAACCCCCATGACGATTGGGCATGAATATGTGGGCGTAGTGGTGGATAAAGGGCATGGGGTTCGGAATATCCATATCGGCGACCGGGTAACCGGCGAGGGACATATTGCCTGCGGACACTGCCGGAATTGCCGCCGGGGCAAACTGCATGTGTGCGAAAATACAGTGGGAGTGGGGGTGAACCGCGATGGGGCTTTTGCTGAATACCTGTCGCTTCCGGCTCAGAATGTGGTGCATCTGGATGCTCGCATTTCGGATGAGGTGGCTTCTATCATGGATCCGTTTGGCAATGCCACCCATACGGCCCTGTCGTTTCCCATGATTGGTGAAGACGTGCTGATCACCGGTGCCGGACTGATCGGAACCATGTCAACGGCTATTTGCCGGTTTGCCGGGGCGCGCAATATTGTGGTTTCGGATTTGAGCGACTACCGCCTGGATATTGCCCGGAAAATGGGCGCCACCATGACTATCAATCCGCGCAAAGGTGAAACCATAGAAGGTGCGATTAAGAGTTTGCACATGCATGGCTTCGATATTGGGTTGGAAATGTCGGGTTCGCCCATTGCTTTCGAAAGCATGATTGAGAATATGTACAACGGTTCGAAGATTGCTTTGTTGGGGATTTTGCCGAATACCACCACCGTGCAGTGGGATAAGATTATTTTCAAAGCACTGACACTGAAAGGTATTTACGGACGCGAAATGTGGGAAACCTGGTACCAAATGGAACAAATGCTGATTACCGGTATTGACCTTACCCCGGTGATCACGCATCGCTTCGAAATCGATGATTTTCAGCAGGGTTTCGACGTGATGGAAAGCGGCGAATGTGGCAAAGTGATTTTGAATTGGGAATAAAATAAGAAGCGCCTGTAAACTACAGGCGCTTTTCATTTTCTACAGCAATGGATAAACCGGATGTCAACGGACAATTTTGAGATTGAATGCCCCTGAATTGGTAGCTCCCATAATCCGGATCCATAGTGCCAGGTACATTTCAGTGCCCCTGGCTGTGGTAATGTCGCCCAGATCGAGAATATTTTCTTCTTTCCACCCGAAAGCTTTTAGAATTTCTTTTACTTTATCTTTGGCTGCAGCATCATTCCCGCTTAAAAAGGTATTATGATCGCCGTTGTTTATCATTCCCGGATTGACCATGACTCTGCACCAGATAGTATTTAATGCTTTTACCACTTTGGCCGAAGGAAATGCTTTCTGAATTTCTTCCCCCAGGGAACTTGAATTGCAAACGGAGAGTGTGGGTGGCATTCCATTCGAGAAATCCAGTGGATTGGCAAGATCCACAATTATTTTATCTTTCAGATTATCTTCTCCGGCCATGTGGAGTGCGTCAAGAGAGGCCAACCCTTTTGTACAGTTGAAAATAATCTCTCCGTAAGCAGCAGCATCGGCAAAAGTACCTGCACAAGCTTTGTCGTTATGTTTAGCAACAAATTCCAGTGCTTTCTCGTTGTTTGGCGTCCTAGAACCCATTATCACCGAGTATCCTAATTCAATTAATTTTGAACCGACCGTGTCACCAACATTACCGGTTCCTAATACAGCAATTCTGTTCATTGGTTCTTTTTTATTGATGGTTTTTATCATTCCTTGTTCACAAATTCTTTTAAGCGGTAGCGGATGAAATGATTCCAGCCTTCGGTGCAACTTTCCCTCGAAAAGTCCGGGTTATCGGGCGGAAAGCTTTCAATGCCCAGGGCTGTAAGTGTTAGCTTGGTATTACAATTTTCTGTTGAGAGTTCGAAGGTGACAGCCCATTCGCCGTCGTAACCACCAAATGTCCAGATGTAAGTGATTCTTTTCTCCGGTTCCACTTCGGTTACTCTCCATTTGTGCAGGTAGTCCCGGTTGTTGGCATGCACGTTGAATTCAGTTTCAAATCCCACTTCGGGTTTGAATGTGTCCATTGTTTCAAAATACCATTCTTTCATCTGGTTTTTATCGGTAATGGCTTTCCATATTTTACTAACCGGAGCATTGAATGTTTGCTCTACAACAACGGGAATAAACTTGGGTTGGTCATGCTGTGAAGCGGTATCAGAATGGGTGCCGGTCAGTGGTTGCGTTGTTTTTTCCATATTATTTAATTTTAATTTACAGGCTTTTGTTCGATAAAATGCCTGGAGCCAACGGCAGTCGGACCGTTGGTTTTAAGCAGGCACTTTTTTGTTGAAATGTAAGATCTCTTTAGCTGGCAATTTCCAATACAATCTTACCCCGGACTTTTCCGGATTGACTGTAGTTTTGAGCTTGTTTTACGTCTTCCAGCCGGAATACTTTATCTACAACCGGCCTTACCTGGCCATCGTCAATCATGGTTCTGAGTTCATTCAGGACGTATGCGTTTGGTCCAATAAAAACGCTTTCGCAGATGACTCCATACCTGATGCCCAGTTCTTCGTTTGGCTGGCCGGCGGTTGATACTAATATGCCGCCCCGTCTCAGCACTTTAAATGCTTTTTCCTGAACGGTACCGCCAATGGTGTCCAACACGACATCAATATCGGTAAGCCGTTCGCTGAAATCCTGGCTCATATAATCAATAACTTCGTTGGCACCCAGATTACGGACAAAATCAACATTCACTTTGGAGGTGGTTCCGATTACATAGCAACCTCTTGCCTTTGCAATTTGTACGGCCAGCGATCCGACTCCACCCGAAGCGGCCAGAATCAATACTCGTTGTCCCTTTTTAATTTTGGCTTTGTTTATCAACGTTTCCCAAGCGGTAATTCCGACCAGCGGAATAGTGGCTGCTTCGTCATATGTAATTGATTTAGGCATAATAGCTACCTCATTTGCTTTTACTTCAATATATTCGGCATACGACCCATCACGTTCAACGGCCGGGCGGCAGTATACATCATCACCAATTCTAAACCCTTTTACCGCACTTCCCATTTTTTCAATTGTTCCCGAAAAATCACATCCCAAGGTTAGCGGTAAGTTGTGATGCATGTTTTTCATATAGCCTTCGCGCAATTTCCAATCCAACGGATTTACCGATGCTGCATGAATTTTGACCAGTAGCTCATCCGCTGCAATGGTGGGAACAGGTATGTCTTCCAAGCGAAGAACATCAGCGTTCCCATACTCATGAATTCTAACTGTTTTCATACTACTACTGTTTTTTTTGATTAACAAACAACTTATCAAAGCATTCATCTATGTAAAACCAATCATCACTTCCACTTATTCACGACCCATATTGGCTGGCAATGAGTCTAGATGGCCTAGTTTCGGAGAATAATATTGTGTTGGCCTAGTTTCCTGTTTTGAATAATATGCGTGAAACAGAAATAGACCAATGTTGTTCACTCTTTTCGAACTATTTAATGCGCAAAGGGCGAAGTGTTTATTTTATAATATAACCGCCTGAGGTGTGTTTGAAGAGCAGATTTGATCAGCATTGTGTTTGTACTCCTGGTGAAAATATGAATCAACCGGCAGAAAAAAAGAGATGCATAATTTATGCATCTCTTTTCAATAATGATCGTGTGTTTTTTGGTTTTACCTTATACGCCGGGAATTGTTTCTGCCAGCATATTATTGCCAGCCTTGTCATAATAGATGCAGGTCATTTGCTGCATATCTACTGTCCATTTTTCGACTCCGGCTTCGGCCGCATCCCGGCAAAAAGTCATGTAATCGGTTTGTCCTTGCTGATGGATTTTCAGTTTGTGTTTAAATGCGGTTTCATCACTTTTATTGGCCACGGTTAATGTTTCGTATTTGGCTGTTGAGACCTTTTGATAATCATTTTCGCCAATATATACTGCATGCCCGTCGGACACGAAAGTGTCATAATTTTTTACTCCCAGCCGGATCAGTTCCTGCACGTAAGCCGGAAAATCGGCTCCACTTTTTACTTTGGCATGTGCTGCTTTTATTTGTTCTATTGTAAACATAGTGCGTAGTTTTATTTTGTAAAGTAACTTTCCAACATTTTATACCGGTAATTGAAAATGCCTTCAACCTTTCGGTGGACAAACATCTTACCGGCAATCCAACCGAAAAACGACATGCCAATATCGTAGTGCAACAAGTCGGTCATAAGTACACCACCGGCCACGGGTTTAAAATGGTGTTCGTGATGCCAGATACGATAAGGCCCTTTGCGTTGTTCGTCAATAAAATATACCTTTTCTTTGATGTGTGTTATTTCGGTACACCAGTTTACAGGAATGTTGAGCATGGGTTTCAAACGGTAATTGATGAGCAATCCCTCGTACATGGTGTCGGGCAATTCGGATATGATTTCGAAAACCAGATCGTTCGGGGTTACTTCGTTCAGATTTTTAGGAGTAGCGAAGAACCGCCATGCTTCGTCGAGGCTGATGGGCAGAAATTGTTCTTGTTTAAGTTTCATCATGCTGCAATTTGCGTTTAATATCCAGTTTTACGGACCCGTTATTGTTTTTCAACCAAGTATATGGCCGTGATCGGGAATAACTATAACAGCATTTGGAAACATTTGTTTTATGCTCTGCCCCATACGGGGGATGCCTGTCCTTATATCTTAATGGGGTAAATGAAAATGATAATTATGACTACGGCAATAGCACCGATCACAAGCATTTCGCCAAAAAAGATCAGGTACATGACAGCGAGTTTCTTCAACGACTGGTGCCATTTCAGGTTATTGAAAAACTGGATGAAGCACCATGCGGTAACAGCCACCTCCAATATTGTTGTTATAGTGTCTACCACGTCATTGCCGCTTCCATGCTTCGTGAGGGTGGTAAGCGGAAAGGTAATGAGGGTGATCAAAAGCCGGAGGCTGCTGGTGTAGGCATTCAGCACCAGGTGCTCTGCGTAATTATACCCTTCCTCGCGATAGGCCAGGAACGATGCCAGTGCGTAAAACGGAATAACGATAAGCGCCATAATGGCATTGTGGCTGTTCACCCATTCGACTATTGTATTGAGGGTGGCCGTGCTCACAGTGGAGCCGTTGATAATTACTTTGCCGGTCAACTCTTCGTTGTGCACAAAGAAGTGTTTCAGCAGGCCGTATACTGTTGCCAGCACCACTACCAATGACAGCGGTTTGAAATGTCCCACTCTTTTTCCGGCCATATATTCGTTTATGGTTATTCCGGGTTTTGTACACAGTTGTTTGAGTGAGTAGATGATACCTTTGTCGAAATGAAAAAGTCCATGCTGGATGTCATGCCACAGAAATTTGATATTAAGACGGTGGGTCATTGCCGATTGCCCACATTCGTTGCAGAATTTGCCTTCGAACTCGTTGTCGCAGTTTTTACAGGTTGTTGCCATGTGCTTGATATGTTGATTATTTTTCTGTTTGACCGATCAATTCTTCTATTTCACTCAGGTGCAATTCGAAATGGCCCAGGTAGCCGTTTATCATGGTGTGGAGCGACACTTCTTCGCCTTCTCCCGATAGCCATATGTTGTCCAGCTTGTCGGCATTTACGTTGTTGATAACATGTACGATATGGCGGTTGGTGTATTTCCACAGCTGCACCAGGTCGGTCCAGTTTTCGGCCTGATAGTTTTGGATAGCTATCCAGCGGTCGTTATTGCCCAGGGCGGCATAATCGGGGAACGTGAGTGGGCTGTCCTGGTATTGCAAATGGATGATCCGGTGTGTGTTGTTCGAAGCCGAATCGGTCATGTGTCCCAGAATTTGCTTGATGTTGCGGTTCTGGCTGTTTCTGCGATCGCTAATAACAGCTTCCGGCAAGGCCAATAAGCGTGGTTCCCAAGCTTCAAGTAGTTCAAGCAGGTGGGTGTTGTTGGAGTTGAATGTATTCATAATAGTTATAATTGTTGAGTAAATTGAGAGTTGGATTTTTTATCCCTTTCCGTGTTTTCATAATTTCTTCCGCATGCACACGCTATTTTCGTTTCCGGCATATTGCCCGTAGTTATCAATCATGGTGTAGCCCAATTTGCCGTACAGACCTATGGCTTCGGTTTGTTTAATGCCCGTTTCCAGTTGGGTGGCGTCGTAGTCCAGGCTTTTTGCCCAGGCTTCGAGTTCGGTTAATATGCGTATGGCAATGCCCCGTCCGCGGTGGGTGGGTTTCACGAACATGCGTTTTATTTCCACGGTAGTATCGTCCAGCTTTTTAAAACAACCGCATCCCGCAGGTTGGTTGTCTACGTATGCTACTATCAATGTGTCAATAATCTCCATGCGATTATAGGCGTCATATTGCGCTTGCAAAGCACCGTAGCGGCTGTTCAGGTCAGCATCCAGTTCGGCAATGAGCCGGACAAAGTCGGCGTTTTCGGAAGTTGTTTTTAGTAGTTTGAGCATAATTTGGCGGGGAGAAGTTGTGGCGTTGCCGCTGTTATTTTAATTAGTGCAAAAATAATGATTCTTTTTTAATGGTTTATTAGGATATATGCATTTTACCGACGTGATATTTATTTACTGGTGTCATATCCCTACGGGATGTTTTCTGGTATCGTAGGTACTAAAGGTCGGTAGCAATATGATTTAATAAAATCCGACGCCCTTTACTGAACGCCGGATTTTATTATGGATATAATATCCTTATTGGATATATTTTCAATTACGCTGTTGGCGTGTTTGTTCCTTTATCTTTCGGTTTCGAGATGAGCGCGTTGTGCTTTTTGCGAAGTTCGTTCAGGGTGTTGAAGAGCGAAAGCAGGGCGTCATTAGGCATTAGATTTACGGCTTGCTCTACGATGGCACAGAACTGTATGTAACTTTCGGTGGCGGCAGGACGCAGGTCGGTGCCCGAAGCTTCGTGATTGCCTGTATCGACAGTGCGGGTTTTATAGATTGTCGACAAACTCATGGTGTCGGTTTCCAGTTCAGTCATCAGCGTATCAACGCCTATAGTTAGCGCGGCATTAATCAGATCCTGGTTGCCACGATATTTTGTAATCATTTTTTGTGTTTGATCTATTTGACTACCTATTGCCGCTCTGGCAATATCCGAATAGGGATCGAAAAAGAAGTCAAAATCTTTGGCTGCTTGTTTCCGTCTCTCGTCGCGGGATTTCAATTCGAATGCAACCGTTCGTTTTATCTCGGCTAAAATGCCGGAACTTACTTTTCTGTTGTCAACCACCTGCTCGGTGTACTTGCTTTTTTGCGGACGATGTACCTGTAAGCTAAAACTTGCACTGCTCGTTTGCAGGTTGGCAAAAGCCCTTGATCCGATTTCGCCCAGAATGCCCACAAGCGGAGTTGCGTGTTCGCAGGTCTGATCAAACAGCGATGCTGCATCTTCGTTCGACAGGTGGTTTAAATGCACTGTTTCAAATTCTTTTTTTTCCATACTTTTCTTTGTTTTTAGGGTTATAATTAAGTTTAATAAAGCCATTCTATTTATCGGAAACGGGTTGGGAAATGTTATCGCCATTGGCGAAACATCCAAACATCCTTGCGAGGAGGTTTCGCCGTTCGCGAAACGGCTACGTTGCCTTGCGAGAAGGTTTCGCCATTCGCGAAACGGCTATGTTGCCTTGCGAGAAGGTTTCGCCAATGGCGAAACGGCTATGTTACCTTACGAGGAGGTTTCGCCATTGGCGACAAGTTTCCGATGGATGAATTGAAAAAACAAATATGTAAAAGAGCGTAATGAACAGACAAACAAAGGCATTATCAGGGTGAAGTGTCCATTCGTTTTGTCGTGCGAACGCAAAGGTAAATAACGAAATTTATATAACAAAGAAATTTGCGGAGTATTTTATATATGTAAAGTGATTTTTTTGAGGGTGGTGTGTCATTAGTATAATATGAAGTTGTTTTTGTATAATAAAAACGCACAAACCCGGGAAAAACCAGGATTTGTGCGTTCTCTTCTGAGTAAATGGCAATTTACTGTTTCTTGTTGAGGATCATGTATTGGGCCGTTTGCAGATTCGATTTAGCATAAGCATTCATCTTGGCTGCTTGTTCCGGATTCTCGGTTGCATAGTTATGGGTATCCTTGCTTTGGTATTTGTAGAGCTTTTGCGACCCGTCGGTTTTGCCTATCAGCAACCAGTTGCGGTCGATAACGCCGTACTTGTCGTCGGCATTAAAGAAAATATACGGGCGGCTTTCGTGCATCAGGTCTATACCCAGCGTATTGTTGGCGTATGGCTGTTTCAGCAATCCCATAATGGTTGGGAATATGTCAATTTGCCCGGCCATGCAGTCAAGCGTTTTAGGGTCTTTGATAATGTCCGGTGCGTAAAACAGGAGTGGGGCGTGGTTATAATCCAACGCCAGTTCGTAGGTGTTGTCCAGCGCAGCTCCGTGATCGGCTACAAAAACGAAGATCGTGTTTTTAAACCATTTCTGCTTCGATGACAACCGGATAAACTTGCGCAACGAGTAATCGGCAAACTCGGTGATCTGTGTTTTTATTTCCTTGGTATGGGGTTTAAAGTAATCGGGTAAATAATAGGGCCCATGGTCGCTGGCAGTCATAAAGGCAGCAACAAAGGGTTTGTTCTTTTCACCCAGTTTGTTTAAAACAGGCATCGAATACTCAAACATATAGTCGTCGGGCACGCCCAATGTTGTTTTGACCTGATTCATCGGGTAGTTGATCTGCGATATAACGGTTTCACAGTCGTTGGCTTTCATAAAACCCTCCACGTTGTCAAACTGTCCGTCGTGTGTGGTAAAATAAATGGTGGAATACCCTTTCTCTTTCAATGTGCCGAACATTCCGTGGTATTTCATGATGGCACTTTCTTTCATGGGGTGCTGGCGAAACAAAGCAGGCATCGAAAACAACGAGCTGAAAATACCGTTGAAGGTATGAATGCCTGCTGTGTAGGTGTTTTTGAAATAATAACCCTTATACGAAAGGCTATCCAGAAAAGGCGTGAGGTGGTTGTGGTTTCCACCCCGTTCCATCTTTCCGGCACTCATGCTTTCCATGATTACCAGCACCACGTTGTAGTGGTTTGGGGCAGTTTCGCCGGTGTTCCGTTGACGGAGCAAAGGCAGCTTTTTATCCGGTTGCTGTATGTTCAGGTAGCGTTGTACATTGGCCACAGCTTCATTGTCGTTCATGAGCTGAACGGTTTTGTTGCGGCTTTCCTTGCTGTCCAAATAACTTCTGATAAGCGTGAAATTCGGATTTAAACCCAGCTGGTTCAAGAATGGATTATTGCAAAAATAAGCAGTACCAATCAGTATGGGCGATTTCTTTTCCACCCGTCCACGAATTCCCAAAAACATGATTAGTAAAGTAAATATGGTCAATGTCACCTTGTATCCCCATGTCTGAACCGTGGTTTCCGCCGGGTCCGAAAGCGTTCTTTTCAGCAATTTATAAAAGAAGAATACGAGCAAAACAAATGGAACTGTCACCAACCAATAACGAGGTTCTTCCACTACCATTTTGAATACAAAAGCAGGATGGTCAAACCACTCGAAACCGGTAATACTGAAACGCGAAAAGAATTGGTTGAAATACGGAATGTCAATCGCACACACCATGAAAGAAAGAGTGAAGAAACTGAAAATGAAATAAAACAGAATCTTGTTTACAACCGGAAACGGCTTTTTGAAGAATGATAAAACCGATAAAATGAAAAATGGGAGAATCAGTATATATCCGGAAATGGCCAGATCAAAACGCAAACCCATCAGAAACGACATAGCAATATCAGATCCGGGAATTTCGGCGGTTATTCGGCTCAGTTCGTTGAAAAACAAGATCAAACGAAAGATAGTAAAGATTGACAGTACCGATAGGTATATAAAGAAGAACTGCCGGATAGTTGTTGGTATGTGTTTTTTGAAAGTCATTTTTATGTCTTAAAGTTTCAGGGTTTAATTTGGCCTGCAAAGGTAAAACATCCATCTGTCTTCGGAAATAATTTGTAATAAAAATGTAATAATAATGCAGCAAAGTCGGCTCGTGTTGAAAGATAAGATATTGCCAGAGTTTATGAAATAGAAGAATTTGACAGTGGGAATATCTGGTTTTATGTTGTTTATTAGCCATTTGTGTAAATGCTTGAATGTTTAAATGTTATTTGGTCTTTGAATTTTGATAATTATTGATATCTTGCTTCGTAAACTTGTATTAAAGATTATATACAACTGCCAAATAAAAAGTGCTGCTCCGGTTTTTAGCCCGAAGCAGCACATTCAGTTAGGATAATCCTGCGTTTTAAACGGTCGGATTCCCGATTTTTTTTATCCGGTTTTTACTTTCCCAGATTCTTGTTTTTTAACGAAGAGATATCAATCACATCCTGGTTGTCGTTGTCGAACGTCACATAAACGCTGTCGCCTAGGTTTGTCAGCGGGAAATCATTTGAAACCTGCGACGAACCGATAAATATCTTCGAATAGTTTCTCAGCGTAAAGTAATAATAGGTATTACCGTTTTTTACATCACCGTTGATGCGGGTAACTACTGATTTGATGATGTTTTTCTCGGTCTTGCTTTTCGTAGCAATCTTATTGCCGCTTTGGTTGAAGGCGTTTTTGTAAGCCATCAACGCTTCGCGCAAAGTATTTCCAACACCCACAATCGTGTAATCTTCAATGGCCACCATGGCATACATTTTCACCAAGCCGCCATTATCTTTCAGCGAAATCACATAAGTCGGGATGTTGTTTATATTATATGGTATGGGCATAGAGGCTGTAAATCCTTTTTCCTGCACTTTCCCCGTTGCCGATTTCTGTGCTGCATATTCGGTAGCACCACTTTGTTTGTACCAAACAGCCTTTTTGGTACGGGTGTTTACCAGCACAAAGCCCACCGTCGATTCGTCGGCACCTACCGAAGTCAATCCGGTATACCAATACGCATTATTATCGTCGCCATACACCATCGAAACCGATTCGGTGATTCTGAGTTTACCTTCGTTCGAGAAATTCCAGAAACCTTTCACGTAATTTCCCCAGTTGTTCAGCTGTGTTTCGATAAATTCACCCGGCTGGATACGGTCTACCCATTTGGGCGTGTCGGCCACTGAGTATTCATTGATTTCGCCGGTTTGTGCATTCACCAGTACCACGCCTTGTGCTTCATCGCCCGCAAACCCGATTGTTTTTTTGTATTTAGTCACCACCCAATAAGGCGTTCCTGCATCGTCTATTTCGAACGAATAATCGGTCAAGCCTACGTTCCAATATCCGTGGAAGTATAAATAACGTTCCAGGTTGTCGAAGAAATAAGCTTCCGGTTGATACTTGATATATACTTTTTTGCCATTAATCTCCTGAACAAGTTTTACATCGCGTTCATTGCAGGCATTTACCATTACGTATCCGTTTGTGCCCTGCATGTTTTTCTGCCATTTGAAGAAACCCGAATGCAGGAGCGGAGCTACCCAATACAGATTGTTATTCACTTTTTGTATATTAAATGTGCCGAGTGTCACCTGGCTTCCCAGTGCGGATTGCGAACCAAGCACTTTGTCGCCCAGCAATTGTGCCAGCGACTGATCCACCACCCGGATTTTTTCAATGGAGATGGGCAACATGTGGCTCGATAAGTTCGATTCCGTTTCAACCTTACCAATCAGGCCCCGGTATTCGCTGGTGCGGAATAAAGCCCAACTGGTAAGGGCCGGTACCACGGTAATGTATATAATCAGTACCGCAAGCAGGATAAACGGCACTTTGCCCGGTTTCTCAATTTTAAAAGCAGGGGCATTGTGTTGTGTTTGAATAATCTTAAACGGATTGTTCAGGAATATCCAGATGCCGGTTAAGACAATCAGCAAGGCAGGAAAGCCTGTAAATCCATAACTCACAGTCGGCATATACATATACGCCAGGATAAAACCGGCAAGAAGTACTAAGCCCAGATTTTTTAGATGTTTCATTGAGTATATAATTTAGAATGTGTTACAAAGCGTAAAAATACGACCATATTTTAGTATAACAATCTTTTGGAACCGAAAATTTACATTCCGGTTGGCAAACTGAAATGCAGGGACTGGAAATGTGAAACTATTTGTGGGAAAGTGATAAACCTTTCAGCGTTTGAATAAGGTTATCAATCCTATGATTTATAGCTTAAATCTTCGATTAGCACTTTTTTTCTTTAATTCATTCGTAAAAAATTCTTCTAACTCAACAGAAAGTAGTAATTTTGCACCCGCTTAGAATTTACGAAAATCAATATATATTATGGCAGAAAAAAAATTGAATTTATTGGCTGATTTTCCATCGGTTAGCACACAGCAATGGATGGATAAAATCACAGCCGACCTCAAGGGGGCTGACTTCAACAAAAAACTCGTTTGGAAAACCAACGAAGGTTTTAGCGTGTTGCCTTTCTATCGGGCAGAAGATATTCAGGCTCTTCAAACAAAGGATTCGGCTCCGGGAGTTTTCCCTTATGTACGTGGTACAAAAACAGGTAACGAATGGTTGGTTCGTCAAGACATCGTAGTTGAAACAGCAAAAGAAGCTAATGCTAAAGCATTGGATATTTTGTACAAAGGTGTAAATTCACTTGGTTTCAAATTGAAAAAAGAAGAATTAAACCCTGCATTTATCGCAACTTTGCTTGAAGGCATTGCTGCTGATTGTGTAGAATTGAACTTCAGTATTTGTGTAAGCGGAGCTGCTAATCTGGCGACTATTCTGACAGATTATTTCAAGTCTAAAAACTACGAAGCTACTGCATTGAAAGGTTCGATCAATTGCGACCCAATGAACCGCATGTTGCAAGTTGGTAAAGAACTGACAAAAGAAGAAATTACCGCTAAAGTAAAAGCTATCGTAGAAGCTGCAACCGGATTGCCTTTCTATCGTGTTGTTGGCGTAAATGCAACTACGTTGAACAATGCCGGAGCATTCATCGCCCAGGAATTGGGTTATGCGTTGGCTTGGGGTAATGAATACCTTTCTTTGTTGGTTGATGCCGGCGTTGATACTTCATTAGCTGCTAAAAAAATTAAATTCAACTTTGGTGTTGGTGGCAATTACTTCATGGAAATTGCTAAATTCCGTGCTGCACGTATGTTGTGGGCTTTGGTGGTTGATGCTTATCAACCAGCTTGTAAAAAAGACGACTGCAAAAGCACCGAAAACGGAATCTGCAAATGTGCTGCTAAAATGGTTGCTCACGCAGAAACCTCTACATTCAACAAAACTGTTTACGATGCCAATGTAAACATGCTTCGTACTCAAACTGAAGCCATGAGTGCTACACTGGGCGGCGTAAACTCACTTACCGTATTAGGTTACGATTCTATCTACAAACCAACCGACGAATTCTCGGAACGTATTGCCCGTAACCAACAATTATTATTAAAAGAAGAATCGCACTTCGACAAAGTGGTTGACCCTGCTGCCGGTTCATATTATATCGAAACGTTGACTAACGAAATTGCTGCGCAAGCTTGGAAATTATTCCTGGAAGTAGAAGAGCAAGGCGGTTTCTTTGCTGCTATTACTTCAGGTTCAGTTCAACAAGCTGTTAAAGCTACTGCTGCCAGCCGTTTGAAAGCTGTTTCAAGCCGTCGCGAAGTATTATTAGGAACCAATCAGTTCCCTAACTTTAATGAAAGTGCTGCTGCAAAAGTTCAAATCGAAACAGTTGAAGATTGTGATTGTACGAAAGGAACTGAAAAATTATTGCCTGTTCGTGGTGCTGCCGAATTTGAAGCATTGCGTTTTGCTACCGAAGGTGCTGCTAAACGTCCGAAAGCGTTTATGTTGACCATTGGTAACCTAGCGATGCGTTTGGCTCGTGCCCAGTTCTCTTGCAATTTCTTTGCTTGTGCCGGATACGAAGTGGTTGATAACCTAGGTTTCAACACCGTGGAAGAAGGCGTGAAAGCAGCTTTGGAAGCAAACGCTGATATTATTGTTCTTTGTTCAAGCGACGATGAATATGCCGAATTAGCTCCAGCTGCTTATGCATTGGCTAAAGGTAAAGCAGAATTTGTAGTTGCCGGAGCTCCTGCTTGTACAGACGATCTGAAAGCGATTGGTATCGAACATTTTGTAAATGTAAAAACCAATGTGCTTGATATGTTGAAAGCGTTTAACAGCAAACTCGGAATCAACTAATTTCCAATCTTCAATTAATTGTAATTAAACTGTGTACTTGTTTACTCGTTAACCAGTTTACTTTGTAGCTCGTAACTTGTAACTCGTAACTCGTAACTAAAACAATATGAAACCAGATTTTAAAAATATAGATATTAAAAACGTAGCTGCTTCTTCTGCTCCTGAAGTAGATAGCAGCTGGTTAACAGCGGAATTGATTCCGGTGAAGCCAGTATATACAAAAGAAGATATTGCCGGCATGGAGCACTTGAACTATGCTGCCGGACTTCCCCCATATTTGCGCGGACCTTATAGCGTGATGTACGCCATGCAACCTTGGACAATCCGTCAGTATGCAGGATTCTCTACTGCTGAAGAATCAAATGCATTCTATCGCCGTAACCTGGCTGCCGGACAAAAAGGTCTTTCAGTGGCGTTCGACTTAGCAACACACCGTGGCTATGATGCTGATCACGAACGTGTGGTTGGTGACGTAGGTAAAGCGGGTGTGTCTATCTGTTCTATCGAAGACATGAAAGTTTTGTTTGATGGTATTCCATTAAATAAAATGTCGGTTTCTATGACCATGAACGGTGCTGTACTTCCTATCCTTGCATTTTATATTAATGCCGGTTTGGAACAAGGTGCAAAACTAGAAGAAATGGCTGGAACTATCCAAAATGATATCTTGAAAGAATTCATGGTGCGTAATACTTATATTTACCCACCTAAATTCTCGATGAAGATTATTGCTGATATTTTTGAGTTTACTTCTCAAAAAATGCCTAAGTTCAACTCTATTTCTATCTCGGGTTACCACATGCAAGAAGCAGGTGCAACAGCCGATATCGAGCTAGCTTATACGTTGGCTGACGGTTTGGAGTATCTTCGTGCCGGAGTAAATGCAGGTATGGATATCGACTCGTTCGCTCCACGTTTGTCATTCTTCTGGGCTATCGGTATGAATCACTTTATGGAAATTGCCAAAATGCGTGCTGCACGTATGTTGTGGGCGAAAATCGTAAAACAATTCAACCCTAAAAACCCAAAATCGTTGGCATTGCGTACACACTCGCAAACTTCAGGTTGGTCATTGACAGAACAAGATCCGTTCAACAACGTTGGTCGTACTTGTATTGAAGCAATGGGTGCTGCCCTCGGACACACACAATCACTTCACACGAATGCGTTGGACGAAGCTATCGCGTTACCAACCGATTTCTCAGCCCGTATTGCCCGTAATACACAAATCTATATTCAACAAGAAACCAATATTACCAAGGAAGTTGATCCATGGGCTGGTTCTTATTATGTAGAATCATTGACTAACGAATTGGCTGAAAAAGCTTGGGCGTTGATCGAAGAAGTTGAAAAACTGGGTGGTATGGCTGCCGCTATCGAAACCGGTATTCCAAAAATGCGTATTGAAGAAGCTTCGGCTCGTACTCAGGCTCGTATTGACTCAGGAAATCAGGTTATCGTTGGTGTAAACCAATTCCGTTTGGAAAAAGAAGATCCAATCGATATTTTGGAAGTAGACAATACAGCAGTTCGCATTCAACAAATCGAACGTTTGAAACAATTGCGTGCCAACCGTAACGAAGCTGATGTTCAAAAAGCATTGGCCGCTATTACCGAGTGCGCTAAAACCGGAAACGGTAACTTGTTAGAATTAGCCGTTGAAGCTGCCCGTGTGCGTGCTTCATTGGGTGAAATATCCGATGCCTGCGAAGCAGTTGCAGGACGTTATAAAGCAACCATCAGAACAATTTCAGGCGTGTACTCATCAGAAACTAAAAACGATGCAAACTTTCAAAAAGCTTGCGAGTTGACAGAGAAATTTGCTAAGAAAGAAGGTCGTCGTCCTCGTATCATGATCGCTAAAATGGGTCAGGATGGTCACGACCGTGGTGCAAAAGTAGTTGCAACCGGTTATGCCGATTGTGGTTTTGACGTAGATATGGGACCATTGTTCCAAACTCCAGCCGAAGCAGCTAAACAAGCCGTAGAAAACGACGTTCACGTAATGGGCGTGTCTTCATTGGCAGCCGGTCACAAAACGTTGATTCCACAAGTAATGGAAGAATTGAAAAAGCTCGGTCGTGAAGATATCATTGTAATTGCCGGTGGAGTTATCCCTGCACAGGATTACGATTATCTGTATAAAGCCGGTGTAGCAGCCATCTTTGGCCCTGGTAGCCCGGTAGCGAAAGCCGCTTGCACTATTTTGGAAATCTTGTTGGCAGAATAAATTTCCTGTTGACTGCTCTTGCTATAAGAGAATAACTGACTGAAAAACGGACTTACTTTTTATTAAGTAAGTCCGTTTTTTTTATTCAACCCTGTTTGTCATATATAATGTTGCATCTTATATGGACTGGATTCTGCCGTTGATATTTAAGCAGGGTTATTAATAAAACAAAGATAATTGGACTGACTATCCGACATTATTTATTAATTTTGCCATCTAAATGTAAAGATAAACTGGTTTTAGCACTATAGTGCCATATTGCAAATTATAAAAAAGATACACACCTATGCTTTCAATAATTGTTTGTTCGAGAAACAAAATATTGTCAAAAGAATTCACTGAAAATCTGAATAATACAGTTGGGGTTGACTATGAGTTAATCGCTATTGATAATTCGGAGAATAAATACTCAATTTTCTCAGCTTATAATGCAGGCATTGGTAAAAGTAACTATCCATATCTTTGTTTTGTACATGAAGATGTTCGTTTTCATACGGCTAATTGGGGTCTTAATATAATTGCCCACCTTCAGGATCCGAAAACCGGAATTGTAGGTGCCGGTGGTGGCGATTTAGTTTTACGTGTGCCTGCTTCTTGGGGAACATTGATTTCACCTGGTCAAAATATGATTCAAACAGACTTAAGTGGTAATGAAACTTCAAAGTTGTTACTAGAACCAACTAATTATAAACACTCTAAAAGATCCTCGATTACCATTGATGGCGTATTTATGTGCATGGCTCGAGAGTTAACGAAGAAGATTCGATTTGATGAGAACTTTACAGGTTTTCATGGTTACGATTACGATATATCCCTCCAATCTATTACAGCTGGATGTATCAATTATGTCGTATACGATGTAACAATAGAGCATTTCTCTAAAGGAAATACTGATGTGGTTTATTTTAGAAACCTGATTCTGATTTTCAAGAAGTGGGAGAAGTACTTACCATTAATTGGTAACAATATAACTGATAAAGAACGGCTGGATATTCCTCGGTTGGAAGAAAAAAAACTTTATCAACTGACGAAGAAAATGGCTCGAAAGGGTTTTGAAATAAAAGAGATTAAATCTGAGATCACTTATTATGCCAACATTATTGATTCCAAGCGAGCCGATAAATATATGACAATACGCGTATTCTTAATCAGGTTATTTAATAGCCCTAAATATTTGTTCAGACGCTAATGTTTTGTTGACCAGATGTTAGGGTAATATAGCTTTATAATTGTTGATTATTTATGCAATGTGCATGCAACAACAGGAAGCAGGTATGCATCTATGACTTGAATTATTAATGCAAGGCTCTAAATATGAATCCAACATTTTGGTATATAAAAGCAAAGTAAGATGATAAATGAGAAAAATACGGAAACAGAACATGCTATGAAAATATTATTTGTGAACTTTGCGAAATCCTGGGGAGGTGGAGAGTGTTGGACCTATATGGTCATGGATGAGTTGCGAAAAAGGAATCATTCGGTTTTGCTTTTCTCAAATAGTCAAAGCAAGTTGTATTCAAAAGCGCTGCAAAATGGCATAGAGGTGCAAACTTACCCGGTTAAGAAACTTTCATTCCTTGATTTGGCTTTGTTCTTTAAATTAAAGCGGGCGGTTAAAGAAGTCAAACCAGATGCAATTATTCTCAATAGTTATTTCGAGCTCAAAACAATAGGATTGGCCATAAAGGCTTTTGGCTGTTCAAAGGTGATTTTTACCCGTGGCATTCCTTATCCGATGAAAATGAAGCCCTCAAAACGTTATTTACTTTCTACAGTTGTATCGGATGTTGTTGTGAACTCGAATCATGTAAAAGCAAGCATTTCGAATATTCTGAAATACCTGAAAAATGAGCCTGAGATTATATACCATGGCATTCATCCGGATTCTTTAGTGTTTTCGGAGAGCACAACAAAAAACATAGCCATCGTAGGCAGACTATCGTATGAGAAGGGAGTTGACATTGCTATACGGGTTATACAAAAGGTTCTTCTATCGGAGCCGGATGCTAAACTTTGGGTATTGGGAGATGGAAAAGAGAAGGAAAATTTGATACAATTGGCAACTGAACTCGGTGTACAAAATTCAGTAGAGTTTTTTGGTTTTGTAGATGGAGTAGAAAATCTCTTAAGCAAATGTTCCATGTTGATTATGACATCGCGCTGGGAAGGTTTTGGGCTGGTGCTGTTAGAGGCTATGAAACTCAGAATGCCTTGTCTTGCTTTTGATCACCTGGCGGCTAATGAAATAATAATAAACAACGAAACAGGATATTTGATTCCTGATATGAGCGTAGATCTGATGGCCGAAAAAATAATCCATTTATTAGAAAATACGGAGCTAAGCCAACTAATGGGTAGAAAAGGAAATGACTTATTGAAAAATAAGTTTGCGATTGAAAAAAGCATTGATCAGTACGAAAGAATAATCGAGAGAAGGTAAAATGGAAAAAAACTTTCCGATATTATACTATCATTTCATAAAAGCCCCGGAGGCTACTACCCGAATAAAAGGGCTATATACTACCCCAAACCACTTTGACTGGCAACTGAAGCGACTGATAAAAAAAGGCTTTACCTTTATCACTTTTGAAGATGTAGCCAATAAACGGTACGATGTCAATAAGCGTAATGCGATTCTTACATTTGATGATGGGTGCGAATCATCGTATGTTAATGCTTTCCCGATATTGAAGAAATACGGGATAAAGGCGGTGGTTTATGTGGTTGCCGGATCAATTGGAGCCAGAAATATTGTGTGGAAGGATAATGAAAATAAGGATCCGCTCAACATCCTGACTAAAGAGCAATTGGTGGAGATGAGCAACTATGGCATTGAGATTGGTTCGCACCTGTGCGATCATGTTCATTTGCCCCGGTTGTCGGATAAAGACAAAAGACATGAACTTGTCGAATCGAAGCGTTTGTTGGAAGCGGAGTTGGGGCGGCCGATCTATTCGGTAGCTTATCCTTTTGGCAGTTACAATGACGATACATTGAAAATTGCTGCGGAAGCCGGATATCAATATGGCGTGACGACTAAATCGGGCAATAATTTGCAGGCCGATAATCTTGAACTTTTCAGGATTCCGGTGAAAGGATATGCATTCCGCCATTATTGGTATTTTTATAAGATCGTAAAAAATATATTCAAATCTGCTTATTGACAATAAGAGTAGGTTTATTGAAAGATAGCAAATGGGCTCACCCTAATTGGGTGGGTCCGTTTTTTTATGCGGAAATGCTTTCGATTCGCCCAAACTTCATTTCATTAACGTGAGAGACCCAACAAAAATCACCGTACAAATCATGCCATTCGTCCCTGTTTTTTGTCATTCGTCCCAAGTGATATTCCGGTTATCACATTGATAAGCCATACGTCCCAACTTTTACCGGGTGCTGTTTTTTTCATCTAAGTTTGCAGCATAATAATTTATGATTATTTGCTAAGCGTCCTATTTTTCTATAAGGGTTAACGCGAAACCCGGTCCGAAGAATTTGATTTTACTTATCAGGACGTCTTGCGGATAATTACTCAGTAAAATTTTCTGCGAGGCAAAACCTCGAAGGAAAATGCTTTTGAAAATTTCTGCAAGGCAAAACCTCGAAGGAAAATGCTTAGGAAAATTTCTGCAGCTAAATTCGATGAAATCAAAACAAATGGTTAATAATAATTTGATAATTTTAATGCATACACAAATGAAAAAAATGAAGCTGCTGTTTCTCGTTCTTTTTATTACTATGGCGAATGGTTTTGCGCAACAACGCACTCTTGCCGGACAGGTTTTGGATGAGCAATCAAAGCCGATGGCCTATGCCAATGTTTTTATAAAAGGAACTGCCGAAGGAGCCACCACCGATACGTTGGGCTATTTTAGTTTTACGACTGCCAGAAAGGGAGATATTATCCTTTGCGTACATATGCTCGGGTATGCTGAATTCTGCCGGACGATCTCCGGCAATACTTTAGCTCCGATGCTGGTCAAAATGAATCCGGATAATGTTGCGTTGGATAATGTGGTGGTTGCAGCAGGAAATTTCAGGTTGAAAGGAAACAGCCAGTGGGGAGGCATGTCGGCTGTGGATATGGTTACCACCGCGGGATCCACCGGAGACCTGTATCGCTCGTTGCAAACACTGCCCGGTGCACAGATTGTTGGTGAGAGCGGAAAGCTCTATGTACGGGGAGGCGACAACAGCGAATCGCAAACCTATATTGACGAAATGCATGTGCTTTCTCCCTATACCAATCCGGGGGATAATGTTCCGGTAAGGGGTCGGTATTCGCCTTTTATGTTCGAAGGAATCAACTTTTCCACAGGAGGATATTCTTCGGAATACGGTCAGGGGCTTTCCAGTGTTTTGCCATTATCGACAAAAGATACCAGCCCGATCACCAAGATAGGCGTGAACCCGTCATCGGTTGGACTGGGTGGGGGCGGAACGAAAGCGTTTTCCAACGGGTCGATGTCGGTGAGTCTCGATTATCAAAACCTGGGGCCTTATCGTGCCGTATTCCCTGACAGGTTGGATTGGATTAATCCTTACCAACTTTTTGCCGGAAGCAGCCAGATCCGGTTCAATCCCGATCCGAATATCGTGTATAAAACCTTTATCGGATACGACAGGACGACTTTTACCCAGCAAATGACATCGCCGGTTGATCAGACAACCCGCAACTTTGATATGAAAGAAGATAACCTGTATCTGAATTCCACTTTTCAACGGAAAACAGAATCGGGTTACAAGATCTTTGCCGGTGGGGCATTTTCCTTGCTCAACCAGCAGATAGGTGATGCTACGGTTGCAGGCGATACGTACAACAACAAAGAATGGGAAGTCCATTTAAAAACCAAAGCAACCAAACGTTTCAGCAATCTTCTAAGGTTGAATGTGGGTGTAGAAAACTTCTTCCGGCACAATCAGACTGCTTATGCCGATTCGTCGGTTATCCATCGTGCCTCTATAAACCATTTTATCAGTGCCCTGTTTGCTACAGCTAATTTAAACCTCACAGCCAATCTAAGTGCGGAACTATCTTCCCGGGTGGAATATATGAGCATTGACAATTCGTGGAACTATAACCCGCGGGTGGCGCTGACTTACAACCTGAATGGAATCCATTTTTCCGGAATACTGGGCAGGTACACCCAATTGCCGGATAACAAATATTTGCTGCTTAACCAGAAACTGCTTCCCGAGAATTGTATGCACACCATTGGGGGCATCTATTACGAAAAAGGAGATAAAGTTTACCGGGTAGAAACCTACTATAAAAAGTATAACGACCTGGCTCTTCAGCAACCAACAGTGTTGAACTCTGAAGGATATGGATATAGTAAAGGGGTAGATTTGTTTTTCAATGACCGCTCGCTGTTCAAGAACCTGGAATATATGATGTCTTATTCTTTAAACCTGTCTAAAAGGAAGTATCAGCAATACACCGAACTCACTACACCCCAATATGCAACGGTACACAATGCTACGTTGGCGCTGAAGTACACTATTCCCGCGTTGAAAACCATTTGGGGAATCACCGACCGTTTTGCCAGCGGACGTCCTTACCACGATCCGGCTAAAGATGGAATTATGAATTCAACCGCTCCATTCTACAACAGTGTGGATATGAGCCTCACATATCTGGTCAGCAAAAAAGTAATTGTATATGCATCGGCTACGAATTTGTTGGGTCGCAAGAATATATATGATTATAACTATACAAATGGTGCCAGCGGATACCGTATAACGCCTGTTACCGCTTCCAGCGATCATTTCTTTTATCTCGGAATCTTTATCACCCTGAGTGGAAAGACTGCTTACGATGTCTCTAATTTTTAATAACAAACTGCTAAAAATCAATCAAACAATGAAAACAATTAAAGTGTATGTCTGCGCGATACTGATCGCGTTACCATTTTTTGCTTCGGCACAAGAGTTAGCTTCCGTAGTGGAAACAGTAAAAAAAGCCAATCAGGTTCCTGAATTTATTCAGGTACGGAATCAATTGGAACGGTTCTCCATGAGCCAACCGCAGGAATGGTTACCTTATTATTACATGGCCTATACCGACATTCAGCTTTCGTTCATGCTGCCTTCGAAAGACGATAAAAAGCGCTACCTGACCGATGCGCAAAGTTGTCTGGCAAAGCTCACCAATCTGTCCGGTGCCAATCAGTCGGAAGTGCATACGCTGAAAGGATTCCGCCTGTATGCACTGATAGCTTCCGATCCGCAAACCAACGGTCCGCTTTATTACGGTGAACTTACCGCTTGTTACGATAAGGCCTTGGCATTAAATGCCAATAACCCGAGGGCAGTTATCTTGTCGGCTCTATTTAAAAACGATATGGCTAAATTCATGCACCAATCTTACCCTGATTTTCAGAAAGAGATTGAGAAAGCTGCCACTCTTTTTGCAGCCGAAGATACGGCAACCGTTAACCCAACTTGGGGAAAAGCCTGGTTGGACAGGGCGAAAGCTCAAAAATAGAACGGAGATTCTCGTTGAAGGGATGCTAATAAAAAACGGGCTCGCCTAATGAAAGGTGAGTCCGTTTTTCTGATTATCAATGAATGGATATATAATTTACTATAGAAAGATTTTTAGATTAAATCAATCTAAAATCGTTAATTTACAGAGAAATTCTTTTATATTTGCAGGAAATAAAAATGATAGCCATATGAAAAACTCAATCATAGCCGCATTTCTCTGTTTTACCTCCTGCTTTGTTTTTGCTCAATCAGAGTCCAATGTTACAACGAATGATATTATTATCGGTAAAGACTTCAGAACGGGCAGGGATATTAAAACCCGGGAATACGTTTTCAATGAGAATATTTATTCTTCATATATTGATAATTCTGCAAAACTATTGACGCTGCAATTGCGTGGGGCAGGTCAAAACGGTACGGATTTGAACGAACTGGGGAACCTGGTGCTTTTTGATTTACCGCATAAACAAATACGTTGGAGCAAACCATTAAATTATACGGTGTCAAACATTGATCAGTATGAAAATATATTGATTAAAACTACGGATAACCAAAGCAGTTGTTTGAATAATGAAGATGGGGAAATTCTCTGGGAGTCAAAGAATACGATTTATCACGTAAATCCGGTTTTGAAAATAGGAGTAGGCTACCGGTATAATGCTTCTGGCAGCTCAGTTAATATGCTTGAAGGCATTGATATGAATACTGGTAAGTCGATTTGGAAAAGAGAAATTAAGCGCGATTACGGCCTGAATGAAATATCAGTTTTAAATGACTCGGTTGTCTTAGTTGCGGCAAATGGCCTGCATGCCGTAAACCTGAAAACAGGGTTAGGGTGGGACTATAATGCCCGCACCGGAAAGAAAGATCATTCTGCTACGGTAACAGCCAATATTGTCAACTTCGCATTTAGTGCCTTAATGGGTGCGGACTTTGAGGTTACTACTGGTCATGATTTATATACAGATGTTGTATCGAATGTATTGATTGATAGTACGAGTATTTATATGGCAGATAAAGACTATGTCGTTCGGGTTGATCACGATGGGAATGTGATATGGAGAAAAGACCTGCCTTCGGGTTTGACCAGCAAGTCATCCATTTTCATTAATGATAGTTTGCTTTATATGGTCAATAACGGGCTTGCTTTTATGAATGGTCAGTTAGTGAATTATGGAAAACCTTTCTTTGCAGCTTTTAAGTTGTCCGATGGACAGAAGGTTTTCTTAAGCCCGCTTGGTTACAAAAAAGAACAAATAAATGCTTTTAGTAGCCAACAGGATACGTTGTATTTGACTTCGAAAAACCGGATTTATAAATACTCGTTGGTAGATGGTTCTGAATTTTGGGAACAGAAAATTAAAGCAGATACGCTGGGCGAATTGACCTCATTTGCCGGAAAGGATGTGTATGTAAAATCCGATTCAAGCTTTATCAAGTTGCAGGCGAATGATTCGGTAAACGTATCCGTGTTTACGAAGATGAATAAGCTTCTGGTTTTCAATAATCAGCTGAAACTGGATAAAGTTATTCCGGTACCGGACCTTTATTATTGCTATCTGGAAACCCGGGGCTATAAATTTTTGGAGAATGGAAACAGCAGTATCATCATAGATAAAGATGGTAAGCTGGTTGCCGAACTGGACATCTCGGGAAATGTAGTACTCAGGGGGAATATTCTTTATGAAATACAGGGAAACAGTATGGTTGAGATAGATATTAATGAGTTGATAAAGAATTAAAACCAGTTGATTATGACGACAAAACGGATAATCTATCAAGTGGATGCATTTACGGATGAACCTTTTAAAGGTAATCCGGCCGGTGTAATGATTATTGATGAAAGTGTAACAACCGAATGGATGCAACAAGTGGCCATGGAAATGAATTTGTCTGAGACAGCTTTCATTCTGCCAACTAAAAATGACTTTCAGATATGGTATTTCACGCCGACAAAAGAAGTTCCGCTTTGTGGACATGCAACCCTGGCGAGCGCTCATGTCATTTACGAACTTGGAATGAAAGACAGGCAGGACTCCATTGATTTTAAAGCCAAAGGAGCTAATCTGACCATAACTAAAGAAGGTGATTGGATAGCCATGAATTTTCCGACCTATCCGCTAACAAAAATAGATACGCCTGAAGATTTTAAAGATACAGTTGGATTTGAACCGATCGAAACCTACTCGAGTATTTACGATTGGATTATAGCTGTTGCGGAGACGGAAGATGAAATACTAAAGGCTGAACCTAAGTTTGAGAGCATGATGTCAAAAGGATTCGGCCATTTGATGATTACGGCAAGAAGCCGGTCAGAAAAGGTTGATTTTGTCTTGAGATGTTTTGCACCCCTTGCCGGAATTAATGAAGATCCGGTAACCGGTTCTGCCCATTGTGCCTTGACACCTTACTGGGCAGGGAAACTTGGAAAAACGGAGATGAATTCTTTCCAACTGTCAAAACGAACAGGAAAGTTAAGAGTGAAATTGCTGAATGATCGTGTTGAAATTAAAGGAAAAGCAGTTACGGTATTTCTGGCTGAACTGAAAATAAATGACTGAAATACAAATTGATTATTCGAATATGTTGAAAATAGATACGTTAAAGCCAGAATATCTGGTTGGACTAAAAGAATTGTACGAAGAGAGTTTCGAAGGCTCTGTAACTGATCTGGGCTTAATGAAACAAACCTACAATTTGATTAAAGGGAATTCAAATTATATCATTTTGTGCGCCTTGACCGATGGCAAAGTGGTTGGATCGGTAATGGGTGTTGTCTGTTATGAATTGTTCGGTGAGTGCCATCCGTTTATGGTTGTCGAAAATGTTGCCGTATTGGAGGCTTACAGAGGAAAGGGCATTGCCCGCGAGCTTATGACGAATCTGGAGAAATATGCATTGGACAACAAGTGTACAACGATATTATTGGTGTCGAGTGTACACCGGACAGGGGCTCATAAATTATATGAATCATTGGGATATGGCAATGATAAGGTCAATGGGTACAGAAAGCGACTGGCATAAGTAACTGATATGAAAAGTACCGAAGCCCAATTGGCAGCCCGCGGATTTTTGCCTGCCGGATTTGAAGCGGATTATCTCGGGCTGTTGGCAGAGGAACAGTTCAACTTATTGCAAAGTAAATCACCGGTTGAAAGAACGCTAGGAGCCAGGTTGTTGGGACTGGGCAAGAATGTAATTGCCATAAATTGGTTGATACAAGCATTGCGGACCGAAAAAAAACTATACACCAAAATTGAGATAAGCAATTCCCTTTCTTCTTACGGAGAACCTGCTGTCATTCCGTTGATAGAATTACTGGGGAAAATTGGGAAGAACCAACATGCCATGGTTTCCGGGAAAGGCTTCCGAAAAGAAAGTTACCCTTTGCCGCGTGACATTGCCAGCCGTACTATTATACGGATTGGTTCAAAAGCATTACCTGAGTTATTCAATGCAATTGCAACCGATGATATTGATACGTTGAGCGAGGCTATTGATACGATTGGATTCATCCATTTTTACGATAAGCAACCGGAAGTATATGCTCACCTATACAGTTGTTTTCAGCGTAATATCGATAATGAATTGATTAAGTGGAAAATCATTAGGGCTTTTAGCGGTTGTACTGAAAGTAAACCATTTCTCCATGAATTATTGTCGACCGAAAACAATGTGTATTTAATCAGGGAGATTGAACGAAGCTTGTTGTTGCTAGGTAAAAGAAGAATGTAGAACTTAAATTGTTATCCAATTGATGGTAACGTTTATATTTCTTCCGTAAGTGCAGGAATGGATATGACATAAAATGTAAAAGCAGATAAACCAATTGGGTTATATCTGCTTTTTTATTGTCTTTCTCGTTATAAATGGTTAACTTTGCGAGTAGGTTTTTTAGGAATAAAAGTTATGGAAACAAAGATTGTCATCGTCGGACTCGGTGGAGTAGGCGGGTATTATGGTGGAATGTTGGCAAAAAAGCATGTCGATGATCCTAATGTGAAAATATATTTTGTGGCCCGGGGGGCGCATCTCAAAAAAGTGCAGGAAAACGGTTTGACATTAATCACTGAAAGTGGGACTTTTCAGGTTTATCCAACGCTTGCTACCGATAATGTGGCGGAAATAGGCATAGCTGATTATATCATAATGACTCCAAAAAGTTATGATTTGGATGCTACGGTGGAACAGATTAAGCCAATGGTTGGGCCAGGTACTGTTATACTTCCATTGCTCAATGGTATTGATAATTCAACCCGGATACGGGAGTTGTTGCCTGAAGCTGAGGTTTGGCAAGGCTGTTGCTACATTGTGGCCCGCTTGAACGAGCCGGGTGTGGTGGAAAGTTCGGGCAATGTGCACAGGCTTCAGTTTGGTTACGAACTTCAGCAAACCGGCGAACGGTTGCGTGGGTTCGAAAAGTTATTGGTTGATGCGGGAGTTGATGCCCATTATTATGAAAATATAATGCACGTGATTTGGACTAAATTCTTTTTTATTTCGTCCACAGCATCGCTTACTTCGTATTTCGATGTTAGCTTCGGGGCCTTGCTGACTGACGAAATACGTAGATCCACTTTGGTGAATGTACTCGAGGAATTATTGCTGGTAGCCAATGCCGAAGGAGCTGAGATTGACCATACGGTGATTGACAAAGTGATTCATCAGCTGGAAAAACTACCTTTCGAAACTACGGCTTCGATGCATAGCGACTTCAAAGCCGGTAAAAATACCGAAGTGCATGGCCTGACCGGCAGTGTCGTGAAACTGGGTAAAAAACATGGAATTGCAACGCCAACGTATGAGAAAGTGTTTGCCGAGCTAAGTAACCGGATGAAAGCTTAATTGGAAAAATTATTGTGCAGGGGTAATGTATTTCTGTACGACTGAATAAAAAAGCGTTGCAAACCTGGGTGTTTGCAACGCTTTTTAGTTTTTGTCAGATTATCTTGTAAATTTCCATAATGTTTTCCAGAATCTTGTCAAAATCAATCTTCAGGTCAATCAACTCACCGCTGTGAACATCAAAAACCCACCCATGTACGGTGAGTCCCCTTTCTTTAATCGCCCTTTGCACGTCGGGGGTTTTAATCACATTTACACATTGCTCCTGTACGTTAAGTTCAATCAACCGTTTGTATTTTTCTTCTTCATCAGTAATTTGTGCCAGTTCCTCTTTATGCAAGCGGTACACATCACGAATGTTTCGAAGCCAGGGATTCAAAATTCCCAGGTCGGCTGATTGCATAGCGGCTTTCACACCATTGCAGTAGTAATGCCCGCAAATGACCACATGCTGCACTTTTAAGGTGCTTACGGCATAGCTGATAACCGACATGGAACTCAAATCGGTATTCGGTACCATGTTGGCCAGATTGCGGTGTACAAAGACTTCACCCGGTTGGGCACCCATCAGTTCTTCGGTGCTTACACGGCTATCCGAACACCCGATGTAAAGGATATGGGGTTTCTGACCCAGCGATAATTGTTTGAAATAGTTTTCGTCTGTTTTGAGTTTTTCTTGAATCCACTTCCGGTTATTTGCAAAAATATGTCTGATTTCCATTATATATTTATTTTCTGATTAGGGCTGTTGTCAAAAGTTCCGGTTCATTAAGATTGAATGACAAGAATTTCTGATGTTACTTCAATGGCTTTGCGATACAATGCTTCAACACCGCAATAGGTTTCTTCCGACATTTTGACGGCTTTTTCCAGTTTGTCGATAGGTAAGTCTTTTCCGGTAAACTCATAAATCACATGCATTTTAAAGTATTGCCTTGGATTTTCATCCGTTACATCACCTTGCACCTCGATAGAACATTTTTCGATATCCACCCGCATTTTCTTCAGGATGGAAACTACATCCATGCCTGTGCAACCGCTTAATGCAACGAGTTGCAATTTTTTAGGACTTGCCCCCAGATCATGTCCGCCATTTTCCTTATTGGCATCCATCATTACTTTGTGACCGTTGACGTCGGCTTCGAAAGCCAAATCACCTTTCCATTCCGTTTTGATTATGTGTTTGTCTGACATTCCTGTATTGTTTAATTGTTATTTTATTATTTGACTACGAAAATAACGTTATTTCTTCAGACATTGTTTTTGTTTTAAATAATTCCTGAAAAATATGTACTTTTGGGACTTATTGAAAATAAAATTCAACAACATAATTATTCGACAGATGAAAAAATTAATTCCTTTTATTCTAGCCCTGATACTTGCCTTCCCAATTTTGGCTCAGAACAAGAGCTATCACTTATTGATAGGAACTTACACCGAAGAAGGCAAAAGCCAGGGTATTTATTCGTATGAAATTAATTTGGAAACCGGTGCTTTTACACAGAAATCGGTTACCAAAGGAATTTCCAATCCCAGTTTTCTGGCCATTACACCAGACAAACAATTTGTGTATTCGGTGAGCGAAAGTTCGTCTGGAAGTGCGGCCAATGCATTCCGGTTTGATGAAAAATCAGCTAAACTATCCTTACTGAATGCATCGTTGACCAATAGCGATGGCCCTTGTTTTATTTCTATTACTGATAAGCACGTTTTTACGGCTAACTATGGAGGCGGAAGCCTTTCGGTTTTTGGGCGGAAAGCAGATGGCTCGCTCACGGATGCCTTGCAGGTGATTCAGCATACCGGAAAAAGCATAGATGCCGAACGCCAGGGAGAACCGCATGTACACCAGGTAATTGTATCGCCTGATAAGAAATATGTGGTGGCTAATGACTTGGGAACGGACAAGGTGACGGTTTATCAATATAATCCAACTGCAGCAACCGATATCCTGGTTCCTTTTGATACCTTAACTGCAAAACTGGGCAGCGGTCCGCGTCATGCTGCTTTTAGCAAAGATGGATCGAAACTTTATTTGGCTCAGGAAATTGATGGTACGGTTTCGGTATTGAAGATGAAGTCAGGTAAACTGAGCTTGTTGCAGGAAACCACCGTGGATCGTAAACCCGGAACGGTAAACCGTACGGCCGATATTCACTTGTCGTCTGATGGCCGGTTTCTCTATGTGACAAACCGTGGGACAGCCAATAATATTACTTGTTTTGCAGTGGGTGCAGATGGTAAGTTGACTTTTAAACAGCAAGTTCCAACCGGTGGTGATGGTTCACGCAATTTTGCTATTACACCGGATGGACATTATATTTTGGTAGCCCATCAGTTTACGAATAATATCACCGTGTTTAAACGTAATGCGATAAGTGGTGCGCTGGTTAATACCGGAAAACAGTTGCAACTGGGAGCACCGGTTTGTTTGATATTCTATTGATTTACGATGCAAAAACAAGAACGGCTCAATAGTTTATTGAGCCGTTCTTGTTTCTGATCTTTCGTATGGAATCTAGAATCCAGATTCCCGGATCTTATCTATTCCTCATAATCCGTAATGCTTCCGTAGCGGTGGTATTCGAAAGCAATGCTTTGTTCTTTCAGGTAGTGGAGCAATTCTAACCGGCCTTCTGTAAGCGGTTTGGCTGTGGCAACATATTTGCCCAGTTCAGCTGCCTTCTTATAAAATCCGGCAGAAAGTTGATTGCTGCAGGTACGAATCCGTTCGTAGTTATTCATCTGGTTTAAGAATTCGGTTTCCGATTGTATGATAAGCGTGAACTCTGTGTTTCCAATGCTTTTCAAAAGTTCCAGCTTGTAATCTTCTTCGCTGCAACTAACCACAATGGGTGTTTTAGCCGTTTTGGCTGCCGCCAATACCATAAAGATATCGCAGAGATTATCGGTAGGCAAAACCCGTAAGGCCATATTCTTTAAAGGCAGATAGCGGAATGTATTTTTTTCGCCCAGCAAATGATGAATGTCTTTTTCTACTGAGAACTCATTTTTCCAGTTTTCCTGATAGCTTTCCACCGCTGCCTGGAAACGGGCATTTTCATGTGCGTTCAGTTGGGATGACAAGGCTTTGTATTCAGCATTTTGGTTGGAAGATGTTGCGGTTTTTTCATTCTCAACAATGTCTACAAAGCAGGAAACATAATTACGTCCGCCGGCTTTGATGCCGCCGCCGAATGCCGAGCGTTTCATGCCCCCAAAAGGTTGGCGGTTGACAATTGCCCCGGTAATTCCCCGGTTGATGTACAGGTTGCCGGCTTCGATACTGTTTTTCCACAATAATTGCTCCTCTTCGTCCAGACTTTGCAAGCCGGAAGTCAAGCCATATTCGGATGAGTTTACCAACTCAATTCCATGCAGCAAGTCGTCAATACACACTACGGACAACAAAGGTGCAAACAATTCATTTTTGAATGTGTAGCTTTCCGGTTTTACACCCCATTTTACGGTAGGTTTCAGGATGTAGCGTTTTTCATCAACAAATTCCGGTTTTACCAACCACCACTCCCCTTCTTCGAGATGGTCAATGGCGTGAAGCAATTTGTCATTTTCGTTGGTAATCATTGGGCCTACGACGTTGCCGCCATCCCACACGCCGCCGGTTTTCATGCTGGTAACTGCATCAATCAGTTTGGTTTTGAAATCAGGATCTTCATACACGTCCTTTTCGAGCAATAACAGCGAGCAAGCCGAACATTTCTGACCTGCATTGCTGAATGCCGAAGTTACCACGTTTTGGATAGCGTGGTCACGGTCGCCGCTAGCCGTAAGAATAATGGCATTTTTTCCACCTGTTTCGGCCGAAAGCGGACAAGCCGGGTTATTTTCCAACAACCGGAATGCGGTATCGGTGCCGCCGGTAAGAATGATGTGTTTGATGCTCTGGTGTGATGTCAGGTAATTCAACGGCTCGCGGCCATCGGTACAAACCACTTGCAAGGCATCCTTGGGTACTCCGGCATCCCAGAAACATTTGGCAAATTCCCAGGCTACGGGCAAAGCCACTGAAGCCGGTTTGAGAATAACGCTGTTTCCTCCAGTCAATGCGGCTGCTACGCCACCCACAGGGATAGCCAACGGGAAATTCCACGGTGGAATAACCAACACAATGCCTTTCGGTGTAATAGTAACGGATTTCAGTTCTGCGAAATTCTTCATGGAAATAGGGTAGAAGCGGCAAAAATCAATCGCTTCCGAGACTTCCACATCGCCCTCGCCAAAAGTCTTTCCGGTAATGGCCGACATGCAGCCGATCAGGTTGCCGCGGTTTTTGCTCAAATTGTTAGCTACTTCGTGCAATATCACATTCCGTTGATCGAGTGTGGTTTTTCGCCAGTTTGATGCATCGTTTCCGGCAATTTCCAATATCTCTTTTACCTGATCCAGGTTAGACACACTGGCTTCGCATACACAAACTTCACCGGGCTGGCTGCGGTCAATGTAGGTTAGTTTTTTAGTTGATTCCAGTTCGGTACTGCCAATCTGCACCGGAATGTGGATGGGCTTATCAGTTGCCGATTTTTTCCATTGTTCGCGGATAGTATCTGCCCACAAGCGGTTTGGTTTTAAATCAAAGTTGGTGTCGGCCTCATTCTCGAAAGTTGAAAGCTCTTTGTTGCTTACGGCTTGCGGCATATTCCTGTCCTGGATACGGAACGGTTTTGCTTCTATTTTTTCTTTCCGCGCAAAAGCTTCGATAAATTGTGCTTTCAGGAAATTCCATTGCTTGCTGTCGTATTTAAGCCCGAACGAGTAGCTCAGGAAGTTGTCTTTTCCGGTGTTTTCGTCCAGGCGGCGAACCAGGTACGAAACGGCATTCAGGAAATGTTCGTTCTTTACCACCGGTGTGTACAGGATAATTTGTTTGCCCAGGCTGCGCATAACGCGGGGCAGGTGGTTGGCCATGCCTTCCAGCATTTCGAACGTAACTTCTTCTTCCACGCCGTTCTTTTTGCTCAACAGGTATGCGTAGCCGATACTGAAGAAATTATGTGAAGCAACGCCTATGTGCAATGCTTTGGTATTCTCAGGCTCCAGGGCACGATCCAGGATATGCAGGTAGTTGGCATCCACGTCTACTTTGCTGCGGAGAACCGGATTTTCCCAGCCTTTGAGTGACGAGATAATGGATTCCATTTGCAGGTTGGCACCTTTTACCAAGCGCATCTTGAGCGGAGCGCCTCCATCGGCCACGCGCTTTTTGGCAAATTCGAGCAGTTCGCTCTGGAAATTCCACGCGTCGGGCAAGTAAGCCTGAACAACGATACCGGCCGAGTAATTCTTGAATTGAGGCAGGCTCAACACGGTTTTAAAAATGTCGAGAGTCAGCTCGGTATCTTTATATTCTTCCATGTCCAGGTTCACAAACTTGGAAGTGGCCACGCCTTGTTCGTCTACAAACGGGAAATCGATGGATTGTTGGTAAATACGGGTTAAGCGTTCGCAGAGTTCAACTTTGTTCTGGGCGTAGTTGAATGGATTGATCTGTGCGTAGATACCCGATATTTTGATCGAGATATAATTTATCTGTGGATCTTTTAAGGCATCGAGGTAATGGTGGTAGCGGTGGTCGGCTTCGCCATCGCCCAGTACTACTTCGCCCAGCAGGTTTACATTCTGACCGATCTTTTGTTCGCGGCGTTCGCTTAGGTGATGATTCAAAAAAGACGCTTTTTCGTTGATAATCACTTTCGAAGTATCCAATCGGAGGCGGTACTTGATAATTGGTACCGCGATATAATAAAACCGGTAGCCAAAGCTGGTAAAGACTTTAAAGAGAAAAGCATCTATGGGACTCAGGAACTTGGGGATACCATATTGTTTGATCAATATCTTAATCCGGAGAGCCAGTTTTTTCTTGTTGTGAATCTGCGACGATTCGTCTAACATTTTCGAAAGTAATGTCTTGTCGCCCGGATTCTGAATTAAAATGGCGTATTTTTTCTGCTCTTTCAGCTCATCGGTGGTAATTTCATGCTCCGATTTTGCCAGAAAATCTTTTGCCCATTCAAGGACTTCTGAAGTGTTTATTTTTTCCATAAATGCTGTGAGTAATTAAAAATTATTCAACAAAATAAGCGATTTATTTTCATTTAAAGAAGCAACTTGCCGAATAAATTTAGAATAGAAATGTAGAAATGCCCATTTTGGACTATTCTTGCTTTTTTCTGTATTATTTTGCAACTGAAAATGTAAAATCAGTGACAAAATAATGCAAGAATGGCTTTGTAAGTGAGATGAACAGTATCGGGTTGCATGTTGAGACCATCGGCCAACAACCGATATAAAGGGTAAGGGAGGAATGTTATTTGATTATATTGCTACTTGGGGCTTCGATAATCGGGATGGGTGAATTCCAATTCCACCACTAAATGGGCGAATTGGAATTCACACATCCCGATCGGAATTACTTCCTTCGGCCGTGACCGTTGGTTCATCCATTCCGATCATAAAAAAAGGCTTCCGGTATTCCGAAAGCCTTAAGAGTTTATCGTGAGGATGGCGCGGTGGTTTCAATTTCCAGCCAACCTTTCCACTTCTGTCCAGTTTACCACATTCCAGAAAGCTTTGGCATAGGCTGCCCGTTTGTATTGGTACTTCAGGTAATAAGCATGTTCCCACACATCCAGGGTTAACAGCGGTTTTCCTTTTACCGGGGCATTGGGCATGAGCGGGCTGTCTTGGTTGGGCGTGGAGATAATGCGCAACTTGCCGGTGCTCTCCCTGATAAGCCATACCCATCCGGATCCAAACCGGCTCAAGGCCGACCTTTCGAAATCATCTTTGAACGTAGCCACGCTCCCGAAATTATCTATCAGGATTTTTTCCAGTTTGGGCGACATGGGGGCGGTGCCTGCCGGGGCCAGTAAACTCCAAAACAGGGTGTGGTTATAAAACCCACCGCCGTTATTACGTACCGAAACCTGAACGTCGGCAGGCAATTCGTTCAGACCCTGGATTAATTCCAGAATGTCCTTTTTGTACAATTCGGGATGTTTTTCCAACGACTTGTTCAAATTGGTGACATAAGCCATGTGGTGGAAATTGTAATGAATATACATGGTCGTACTGTCGATGTAGGGTTCCAACGCATTGTATTTGAAGGGCAGGGGTGCCAGCTTGAATTGTGCAAAGCTGCAGGTGGACACCGCAATGAGCAATACCAAAATTGATTTTAACCGGTTCATGTTTTCGATTTTAATGGTGAGTATTGAATGAATTGTAGTTGTATAACAAGCTTTTAATGGGTTTGTTTAGTTTATACTGGTTTTAGTGCAATCAACGTGAACCCGATGTGGTTGCGCATTTGTAATCCAATGTCTGATTGCTATTTTAAATAAACTATGATCCCCCATTCACAAAGGGTTTCCTGATTTTATGAAAAGAAAATTAAAAAATAGTTTCCTGTTCTCTTGTTTAGCTTAAATATTCTTTTTACATTTGCTGCCGAATCTAGTTAACTGTTTGTTTGAATCACCTAATACCTACGTGTATGACTCTGGCATTATTCCCTGTACCATCAATAAATGCTTATGCCTTTTCAGGCTTTTTGCTCCGGCATTTTTTATGTTTATCGTGTATTTCCTTCCTTTCTAAGTTCACGTTCACTATATACTCGCTTGTGTTTTCTGTTGAAAAGGAACAATTCGTTTGAAAAGGAACAATTCGTTATCGTAAGATAAAGAATTGTTCCCTATCACGCAGAAATGGATACATTTGATATAGCAGATCCCATTGTGGAGGCGATTAGGATGCTGGGACGGAGCCTAAAGGTACTTGGACGGAGCTTGAAGGTGCAAAGAAGAACCTTATAAGTACAAACAAGAAGCTTATAAGTACAAACAAGAAGCATGTAAGTACAAACAAGAAGCTTGTATGTACAAACAAGGAGCTTGCATGCACAAACAAGAACCTTATAAGCACAAACAAGAAGCTTGCATGTACAAACAAGGAGCTTGTAGGTACAAACAAGGAAAACTTGAAAATATCGGCTGTTGGAGCAGTTCTATAGGGCTGTGGTAAATAAGCAGAAGAAAACAAATATAGTATCATGTCGTATGTCAAGGTTCATAAAACCACGCCAGCGTAGGTAGAATAGTTCGGATATAATATACACAATAATAAAAAAATTGCTTATCATTCAATGAAATCATTATTAAAACCAAAGAGTCTTCTCATTCTTCTTTTTTCGTTCGTTGTCATTTCCTCATCGCAAGCTCAATCCAGAAACATTCATATTTTTGGAAGTTATAATAGAAGTTTTGGGAATATAATTGCTTCAGTAAGTTCAGCATTAAGTTACCCCATGTCCGACGAAGTAAATAAACTCAGGGATGGCAGTGTAAATCAATTTGAACTTGGAGGATTTATTAATTCCTGGGGACTGGGTATTATTCATAATTCCTATGTAGCAGATGCAAGAACCAATTTCGAGAATTATGATTTTAATGGCGATGGACGTATGGATAACGGTGTGTTAAGCGACAAGCTCAGGCTTAAGTTTACCGGTCTTGAAATATTAAATAAACAAACGGTGCTTACCCCACGCCTTGAAGTGATTTGGAAATTAGCGCTTGGGATACAATCGTATACGATTGATAAAGGAGTAGATTTTTCAAATGTTTACAGTCAGACAACCAGCTATCAAACACTTACGGGAAGTGTTTTTACAGTTTTAGCTGGCACCGGATTTGATTATCATATAAGCAAAGTAATAAGCGTTGGTGTGGAAACATCCGTTTTACCTGCGAAATATAAAAAATTGAAAGATAAAGACTATGAATATTCAACATCAGAAAATGTAGCCAGGCTAAGTACCGGTTTAAAGCTGACGTTGACTCTGTAAGGGGGTATTTCAAAAATCTATCTGGTTTTGAAAATATTCACAGATTGAAAATGCAGCCTGCAAGGCTACTATAGATTAGCCCAAGGTGTAGCATTGGGTTTAGTTTAGAAGATGGTGGACAGAGGCTCACCATCTTCTTTTTTATACCATTGTAACACGAACTTTTGGCAAAGCATTTTTCTTTTAAATCTCCCCACATTTTTTCTTTCTTTTTGTACTTTTTTTAGAAATATCCCGTTATTAATTTTGCTGCATGCTTTAGGTGTAACATTTTAAAAATTTCATTTGGGGGGCACACAAAAAAGCCGTATATTTGCAGGTTAAAATTAAGAATATAACTCCTATAGATCCAGATTAATGATAGACTATATAAAAGGTGAAATAACCGAGCTTACACCGGCTTACGTGGTACTCGAAACAGGTGGAATCGGTTATTTTGTACACATCGCGTTGCCCACGTTTTCATTTTTGGGCGAACATACCTCTGCCAAACTTTACGTTTACGAGTCGATACGCGAAGATGCCCATGTGCTTTATGGGTTTCGCCTGCAAACAGAGCGCCAGTTGTTTTTGTTGTTGATTTCAGTATCGGGTATCGGTGCCAACACCGCCCGGATGATTATGTCGTCGTATTCGGCCCAGGAAATTCAGGAAATGATAGCTTCCGGCAATGTGTCGGCACTGAATGCCATCAAAGGAATCGGGACTAAAACGGCGCAACGCATCATTGTGGACCTGAAAGATAAAATAGTAAAAGGAGTGGGGGGCGATGGTTTTGCCAATGTTGTTCCAACAGCTCATAGCGAACAAAAAGAAGAAGCTGTTGCGGCTTTGGTTATGCTCGGATTTGCACAGGCTGCTTCGCAAAAAACAGTGGAACGTATCCTGAAAGAAGAACCGGGCCTGAAAGTGGAACAACTGATTAAACTGGCGTTGAAAATGATGTAAAAATTAATTCAGAGTGATAAGATATAAAGTTGAAAGGGCAAACGTATGGGCTGTTTCAACTTTATAACTTTCAACCTTAAGCTTTCAACTATAAATTGCCTAATGCATTACTTTAGATATTTATGATTTTTTCAAATAAAACAATCTCTATATTTGTTTTCTGTAGTATTGCACTCAGTTCGGCCTACGCATTGGTGGCCGGCTCCCAACATATAGACTCAGAAGCACAACCGGTCCCGGTAGTTGCTGCTCCGGCTGATACCACTCAGGAGACAAAACCTCACTTCTCGGTAAAAAAATTCACCCAAAATAATTACGAAGAGCTGAATACAAAGTATCCGATGGATGCCCCAAAGCCCGATAATGTAAAATCGACCATAGAGTACGATGCTGAATCGGGAAATTATGTGTTTAAAACCCGTGTTGGAAATAACGAAATTGCCACTCCGTTTCTGATGACCGGGCAGGAATACCAAAAGTATTCGGCGCAGCGGGAGATGCAAAATTATTGGAAAGAAAAAAACAATAAGGCAGCTGTAAACAACGAAGATAAATATGCAAAATCCGATATGAAATTCAATATCGGAGCTGCCGACAAGGTATTTGGGCCGGGTGGCGTGCAGATTAAAACGCAGGGTTCGGCCGAGTTGATTTTCGGGTTTAAAAAAAATAAAGTTGATAATCCGGCATTAACCCAGCAAATGCGTACTTCAAATATCTTTGACTTTCAGGAAAAGATTCAGATGAATGTAAACGGAAGTGTGGGCGACAAAGTAAATTTCGGACTGAATTACAATACCGAATCGAGCTTTGACTTCGACCAGAAGATGGTAAAACTGGGTTACAAAGGAAAGGATGATGATATTATTAAGAGCATCGAAGCCGGTAATGTAAGCATGCCGCTCAACAGTTCGCTGATAACCGGAAGCACGGCTTTGTTTGGTATTAAAACCCAATTGCAGTTTGGCCGTTTGAATGTTACAGCCATAGCGTCGCAGCAGGAATCGCAAACACAAACCGTGAGTTCCAAAGGCGGACTTCAAACCACTAAGTTTGATATTCCGATTGATAATTATGATGATAACCGGCACTTCTTTCTGGCACATTATTTCCGGGATAATTACGAAAAGTGGATGAGCAAACTTCCCTATATTTCGTCGGGTGTAACAATCAACCGCATGGAAGTCTGGGTAACCAATAAGCGTGGAAACTACGATCAGGCGCGCAATATCGTTGCTTTTATGGATTTGGCTGAAACTGATAGTATCGATAATCATCACTGGACTGCTATTTCTGCCGGCAAACTGCCTCAAGACAAACTGCCCCAAAATAAGGCCAATACGCTTTATGATGGAATTACAGGCATTCCCGGTATCCGTGATATTCAGCAAACCAATGCGCTGCTTGGCGCACAAGGGATACTTGGTTTTACCGGCGGCGAAGACTACGAAAAAATTGAAAGCGCCCGGAAGCTCGATGCGTCGGAGTATACCTTTAGTCCATCGTTGGGATTTATTTCGCTAAAAACGGCGTTGAATCCCGATGAAGTGCTGGGTGTGGCTTACGAATATACCTTTAAAGGCACTGTTTATCAGGTGGGAGAATTTTCTACCGATGCTGTTACTGCACCTCAGGCATTGGTTATAAAATTGCTGAAGTCAACCACACAGTCTCCTCAATTGAAATCGTGGAAATTGATGATGAAAAACGTGTACGATTTGGGTGCGCTGCAACTTCAACCGGATAACTTCAAACTGAATATTGTGTACCGGAATGATTCGGTTGGTACAGAATTACAGTATTTAAACGAAGGGAAAATAAAAAATGAAATATTACTCCGTGTCATGAATCTCGACCGCCTGGACACAAAGAATGCAGCCAACCCGGATGGTAAATTCGACTATGTGGAAGGGCTTACGGTTCAATCGGCAACGGGGCGCATTATCTTTCCCGTGCTGGAGCCATTCGGTTCGCATCTGAAAAAGGCAATTGGGAACGATGCCATTGCCCAAAAATACATTTATCCGGAACTGTACGATTCAACGCTGGTGGTGGCGCAGCAATTCAGCGAGCGGAATAAATTTCGGCTGGTAGGAGCTTATAAAGGATCATCGGGATCGGAAATTAAACTCAATGCCATGAATATTCCCCGGGGCTCGGTTACAGTAACAGCAGGTGGAGCCTTGTTGGTTGAAAACACCGATTATACGGTTGATTATACCATGGGAACTGTAACCATTCTCAATAAATCCCTGATAGCATCGGGAACCAATGTGGATGTGAAACTGGAAAACCAGTCCACATTCAGCATGCAACGGAAGACTTTGCTGGGTACGCATATGGAGTATCAGTTTAATAAAGATTTCAGCGTGGGTGGAACGATTATGCATCTATCGGAAACACCGCTGACTACGAAAGTCAATACGGGAAACGAACCGATTTCCAATACCATTTGGGGGGCTAACACTTCGTGGCGTAAGGAATCGCAATTGCTGACAAACATGCTGAATGTTTTGCCTTTTGTGAATGCCACCAAACCATCAACTATCGCTTTAAATGCTGAATTTGCCCAATTAATTCCGGGACATTCAAGTGTTGTCAGTTCGGCCGGTCTGGCATACATCGATGACTTCGAATCTACCCAGACTTCCATTGATATCCATTACCCAACCGGATGGTATCTGGCCAGTACACCTTACAATCCGGATCCAAAATCAGCTCTTTTCCCGGAAGCAGCTTTAAGCAATAATATTGACTATGGTAAAAACAGGGCCTTGTTTTCCTGGTTTTATGTGGATCCTATTTTCAATAACAATAATACCAGTTTAAATCCGGATTATATTCGGAATAATGATGCCATGCAGTCGAATAACCTGACCCGCGATGTGTTGGAGCAGGAGATTTTTCCATACAAACAAACACTGGCTACGCAATCTTCAAGAATGACTGTTTTAAACTTGTCATTCTATCCAACAGAACGTGGACCGTACAATTTGGATGTTGCCGGAATGAACACGGACGGAACATTGGCTAACCCAACTAAACGTTGGGGTGGTATCATGCGGAAATTGGATGCAACCGATTTTGAAACCTCGAACATTGAATACATTGAATTTTGGATGATGGATCCATACGTACAAGATGGTTTGGATGCCACTAAAAAAGGAGATTTGTATTTTAACCTGGGTGATGTAAGTGAAGATATTCTGAAAGATGGAAAGAAATTTTTTGAAAACGGCATGCCTGCCGATGGTGACCCGACTAAAACCGAAACAACAACCTGGGGACGTGTTCCCAAGACCCAATCGACCGTAAATGCTTTTGATAATACTCCGGGTGCCCGCAAAAATCAGGATATAGGGTTAGATGGATTGTCCACAACCGATGAGTTTATTTTTCCGACATACAAAGATTATGTCGATGCAGTAAAGGCAAAAGTGACCCCCGATGAACGTGCAAAAATGGAAGCAGATCCGTTCTCTCCGCTGAATGACCCGGCCGGCGACAACTACCACTTCTACCGGGGTTCTGATTACGACAAACAGCAACTGGATATTATGACCCGTTACAAACACTTTAATGGTCCAGAAGGTAATTCGCCTGATGCCACTAATGTAACGGAATCATACGCCACTTCAGCTACTTCCATACCCGATGGTGAGGACATAAACAACGATAACACCATGAACGAATATGAAAAATACTATCAATATCATGTTCGTATTAATAAGGATCAAATGGAAATTGGTAAAAATTATATCACTGATAAAATTACCACCAATGTGGATCTTAAAAATGGCAAGCAACAAGTAACCTGGTACCAGTTTAAAATTCCGGTACGCCATCCTGATGAAAAAATAGGTAGTATCCGAAACTTTAAATCCATCCGTTTTATTCGTATGTTCATGACGAATTTCGATAGTGAAGCACACCTGAGGTTGGGCACACTGGATTTGGTTCGTGGTGAATGGCGTAGTTATACCAACCCGTTGTATAGTGGTACTTCGGCGCCTGCTTCTACCGGCACCTTGGATGTGCAGGCTGTCAACATTGAAGAAAATGGCAACAGGTCGCCAATAAATTATGTACTGCCTCCGGGAGTAACGCGCGAAACCGATCCGGGACAACCACAGCTGTTGCAACAAAACGAGCAATCTATGGTTTTACGGGTGAGTAACCTGGCACCCGGTGATGCCCGGGGAGTTTACAAAAACACTTCCTACGATATGCGCCAGTACAAGCGCTTGCAAATGTTTGTGCACGCTGAGAAAATGACTGATGACAGTTATAATTTGAAGGATAATGAGTTGACTTGCTTTGTTCGTATCGGTTCTGATATGGTGAATAACTATTATGAATACGAAATACCTTTGCGTCTTACGCCTCCCGGGATTTATTCGGGCAATAAACTTTCTGACCAACAAACGGTTTGGTATCCCGAAAATATGTTTGATTTTTCGTTTGATGTCTTCACTAACACGAAGTTGAAACGGAATAAAGCTAAACAAAGCGGTACGGCCAATGTGTCAAACCTGATACCTTATGTTGTTTATGACCCGAATAAACCGTTGAATAAAGTTACGGTGGTGGGTAACCCCTCGATTTCCGATGTTGAGAATATTATGATTGGTGTCCGGAATGGCAGCAATTCTACAAAATCCGGGGAAATCTGGGTGAACGAGATGCGTATGTCCGAATTTGATGAATCAGGTGGTTGGGCCGGTATGGCTAACCTGGCGGTTGGATTGTCGGACGTGGGAACGATGAATGTATCCGGACGTGTTGAAACTGCGGGTTATGGTGGTATTGAAAGCAATGTAACAAACAGACGGTTGGATGACCTGCATCAGTTGAATTTTTCCACCTCACTGGAATTAGGACGTTTTCTGCCGGAAAAAGCGAAATTAAAAATACCGGCCTATTTCTCGTATTCAAATGAAACTGTTTCGCCTAAATATAACCCGCTTGACCAGGACGTTTTACTGTCGGATGCATTGAATAATCTGGATACCAAAAGCGCTAAAGATTCATTGAAACAAATGTCGCAGACAGTGAATACATCCAAAAGTTTTAATATAACCGGAGCTAAAGTCAATATTAAAAGCAAGACCCCTAAGTTTTATGATCCGGCTAACGTAACGTTCTCGTATGCGTATACAGAGTCGAACCAGCACAGTTCGGAGGTTGAGCAGAATCTGGTGAAAGACCAAAAAGCATCGGTTGATTATAGCTTCTCGTTCAATCCGCATCCTGTTGAACCGTTCAAAAACGTGAAAATATTGAACAGTCCGATACTGAAAATAATCAAAGACTTTAACTTTAATTATTTGCCAACTTCATTGAGTATGAGTTCCAATATGGATCGTCAGTATTCACAGATCAAATTGCGCGATTTGAGTGCCACTTCCACCGGAACTTCGGGAAATAACTTGGATTTGAGCTCCAGCCGGGACTTTATGTGGAACCGTCAGTTCGATCTGAAATGGGACTTGACAAAGTCGATCAAGTTAGGGCTTCAGACGGCAATGAATGCCAGCATTATTGAGCCTCGGCTTACTCCGGAAATAGGGAAAGAGTATTATGAGTCCTGGCGCGACAGCGTTTGGTCAAATATTAAAAAACTAGGGGTGCCATACAGTTACCAGCAGGTTTTTAATGCTTCGTGGAGATTGCCAATTGATAAGCTGCCTTTGTTGGACTGGGTAAACGTAAATGCAGCCTATAACTCAAATTATAGCTGGAACCGTACTGCTAAGATTGAGGGTGAAACGCAATTAGGAAATATAGCTACGAGTATGGGCGCCTGGCAATGGGATGGCCAGTTTAACCTCGAGACCCTGTATAACAAATCCAAGTATCTGAAAGATGTAAACCGTCGTTTTGGTCCCCAGTCTTCGTTGGGCAGGCCAAAGTTCCAATCAAGAACTTATACGCAGGAAGTGAATCTCGAAAAAAATAAATTGATTACAGTCAATCACCGGCTCGGAAGTGAGAAATTTAAATTTACAGCAGTCGACAAAGCAGGGAAACCGGTAACATTGAACTATAAGATTAAAAATGCAACAACCATTGAGATAACCCCAACCATAAAAAAAGATAGCATACTTCTTACTTTGGTGAGCCTGGATCCCAATATTCAATCGGATGCCAAATCAACGGTAGATTTTGTTGCCCGCACTTTGATGATGGTGCGCCGGGTTTCATTTACCTATCGTACTTCGAATAGTATGGTGTTGCCCGGATTTAAATATGAACCAAATTTCTTGGGTCAGCAAAGCGTCGACGGGGTTTTGGCTCCGGGATATGGTTTTGTTTTTGGTTTTGTTGATGCCAACACGATTAAGAATATAAACAAAGATTGGCTGGTAAAGAATGATACGGTTGTTACGCCTGCCACCAATGCCTTTACATCCGATTTGGATATTAAAGCCAGTGTTGAACCTATTCCGGGTTTTAAAATCGATTTAAATGCAAAGCGCTATCAGGCTAAAAATACTTCCACGCAATATATGTTTCCGGATATGCCCCAAACTTATTCAGGAAGCTATAATATTACACTCATAGCTTTGTCAACTGCATTTAAACCAATGGGTACGGCTAAGAATAACTATAGTTCGGTTCTGTTCGATAATTTTCTGGCCAACCGTCAAGTAATTGCCGATAGATTGAATGGAAAATTAGCCGGAACCCGCTATCCTAATACCGGATTCTTGAAGACAAACGGCTTGGGCGGCTCCAACTACAATTCAAATTTGGGAGCCTATGGCTTAAATTCAACCGATGTGTTGATACCTGCGTTCTTAGCCGCTTATACGGGACGGAATGTAAATTCAGTCAATACTGATCCGTTTCTTTCGTTGCTAAGCGTGTTGCCAAATTGGCGCGTTAGTTATGATGGGTTGTCTAATATTCCATGGGTAAAAGATCATTTTAAATCGGTCAGCCTGACTCATGCGTATACTTGCAAATACAGTATTGGTTCTTATACATCCTATTCAACTTGGGTTGGATTAGACGGAGATAATTCTGCGCTGGGCTATATTCGCGATGTACAAAGCGACAATTACGCTATTCCTTCGTCGCCTTATAATATTTCTGACGTATCGCTAACAGAACAGTTTAGTCCGCTGATTGGTGTGAATGTGGCCATGAAAAATAGTGTGACAGGTAAGGTGGAATACCGGAAGCAACGGAACATGGTATTAAACCTTTCGAGTACACAGTTGATAGAATCGGGAACCAGTGAATACGTGGTTGGACTTGGCTATATCCTGAAAGATTTTGATGTGATTCTGAGATTGAAATCAGATAAGCAAACCAAGGTAAAAAATGATTTGAAAATCAGTGCTGACGTGTCGTATAAAGATATTAAGACTTTATTGCGTAAAGTGGAAGAAAATATAACACAAGCTTCGAATGGGAATAAACTTTTTACACTTAAAGTTATGGCCGATTACGTGTTTAGTTCTAAGTTAAACATCCAGTTGTTTTACGACCGCCAGTCAAGTACCCCACTTATTTCGTCCTCTTATCCGGTTTCATCTACTAACTTTGGGGTAAGTTTTAAGTTTATGTTGACTCGTTAATAGATAACTGTATCTGTTCATTTTGTCCTGACATTTTACGAAGTACAAATATTTCTGACATTATGCCACCCGATTTCTGCCAAAAACGGAAATCGGGTGTTTTGGCAAAATTATTGAGAGGGAGCACTCGGCAATTTGCTTATTTTGCCCGAGGTCGATTTGGACGTTGAGAATTAAAATATTTTTAAAAATAAAGAATAAACTTATAAGTAGTGCTAACTCCATCTTTTATTAATGATTGAGGTGGTAAATATAAATTATAAATATGAAGAATAAGAAACATACTGAGGAAACCCCGGAAGTGAAAAACGGCTGCGAGACTACTGAAACATCACAAGCTGCAGAAACAACTCAAACTCCCGAGACTACGGAAGAAGCTGCAGAGCAGATTGTGGATGAGATGGAATTAATGGCTCAAAAATGTGCCGAATTAAATGATAAGAACCTGCGCTTGATGGCCGAATTCGATAACTATCGCAAACGGACGATGAAAGAACGTATGGATTTATTGAAAACTGCCAGCGAAAAAGTATTGGTGGATATGTTGCCGTTGGTTGATGACTTCGAACGTGGACTTAAAGCGATGGAGACATCAGAAGATGTTCAAGCAGTGAAAGACGGTGTGGATTTGATTTATTCGAAGTTTATTGCCTTTTTGCTTCAAAATGGCGTAAAAGCTATTCCTACCGAGAACGAAACATTTGATACCGAATTTCACGAGGCAATTACCACTTTCCCTGCTCCAACCGAGGATATGAAAGGCAAGATTGTTGACTGTGTTTCGAAAGGATATACGCTGAACGAAAAAGTGATTCGCTTCTCTAAAGTAGTTGTAGGAGAATAATTACACACGAGAGTTACAGCAATCCCAAGAGTTAGAAATTAAATTATTGGTGAATTGATATTTGCCGCCATAGAAAATTTAGAATTATGTCCAAAAGAGATTATTACGAAATACTTGGAGTGTCGAAAACAGCTTCAGCCGACGAAATTAAAAAAGCTTATCGCAAGAAGGCAATTCAATATCATCCCGATAAGAATCCGGGAGATAAGCAATCGGAAGAAAACTTCAAAGAAGCAGCCGAAGCTTATGAAGTGCTGAGCGATGATCAGAAACGCCAACGCTATGATCAATACGGGCATGCCGGAGTTGGTGGTGCTGCCGGTGGCGGATTTGGCGGTGGTGGCATGAATATGGAAGATATCTTCTCCCATTTCGGCGATATTTTTGGCGGTCATTTTGGTGGTTTCGGCGGATTTGGCGGAAGTCAGCGCGGTGGTGGCGGCCAACGTGTACGTAAAGGTTCTGACCTACGGGTTAAAGTAAAACTTACGCTGGCTGAAGTAGCCGCGGGCGTTGAAAAGAAAATCAAGGTAAAGAAATATGTTTCCTGTTCGCATTGTAATGGTACTGGTGGAGCACATGGGTCTTCAACGGTAACTTGTACTACTTGTAATGGTCAGGGACGTGTGATGCGTGTTCAAAATACGATTCTGGGTCAGATGCAAACAGCAGCCGAATGTCCGACCTGTGGTGGCGATGGTAAGATTATCAAAGATAAATGTACCCATTGCAGTGGCGAAGGCATTGTGCGAGAAGATGAAGTAATCACGATCAACATTCCTGCCGGAGTAATGGAAGGCATGCAATTGTCGATGAGTGGAAAAGGAAATGCTGCGCGTAGGGGAGGAGTGAACGGTGATTTACTTGTTTTGGTGGAAGAAGAACCGCATCCGGAACTGATTCGCGATGAAAATGATTTAATATACAACTTGTTGCTTACAGTTCCTGTTGCTACTTTGGGTGGCTCGGTAGAAGTACCTACAGTAGAGGGAAAAGTAAAAGTGACGATTGCCCCGGGAACACAACCGGGTAAAGTGCTTCGCCTTCGTGGCAAGGGCCTGCCAAATGTGAACCGTTACGGAACAGGTGATTTGTTGGTAAATATAGGGGTTTATATTCCCGAAAACCTGAATAAAGAAGAGAAAGCAGTTATGGAAAAACTAGGTAAGTCGGATAATGTAAAACCTAATGCCGCTGCCTCTCGCAATTTCTTTGCTCATTTCAGAAACATGTTTGAATAAAAAGGCAATCTAAAAGAAATAGCCCGAATGAAACTTATTCATTCGGGCTATTTCTTTATTACTGCTATCGCTTATTCTAGATTTTCATCAATCAGATTGATTTTTTGCTCAATCAATTTACTTTCTTCTTTCAAAGCTTCAATTTTACGTTCCATTTCTTTAATAAGTCCACCACCTTTTTTAGAAGAAGAAGAAAAGAAACCGATATTGTTTTCGTAAGTAGCAATTTCAGATTTTAAATGTTCATAGGCTCGCATAAGCTTTTCGCGTTCACGGAAAAGCTTATTTTCACCCTTGCTGCTCATATCTTTCAGATTGTTGCGGAACGAGTCCATGCGGCGGTTTGACGAATCAACATTAAGTGCTTCAAATTGCTTATCTACTGCGTCGCGGTATTCTTTATATATTTTGTCTTTATCTTTGAATGGTACGTGTCCAATGGCATTCCATTCGGCCATGATAGCACGTAAAGCTGTAATCGATTCACCCGGATTATCTGTTTTTTCAAATGCAGCTATTCGGGCAATGAGTTCTTTCTTTTTAAGGAGATTCTCTGTTTCGGCATTGCGTTGACCAGATGTATTTTTGTTTTTCTGTTCGAAGAAATAATCGCAAGCGGTTATAAAACGTTTCCAAAGTTCATCCGAAAGTTTTTTGGCAACCGGACCGATCGTTTTCCATTCTTTTTGAAGTTGAATGAGTTTGTCAGAAGTTTCTTTCCATTCTACACTGTCTTTTAAAGCTTCCGCTTTTTCGCATAAGTCCTTTTTCTTATCAGCGTTTTGTGTCAGCGTATTTTTAGTTTCTTTAAAGAACTCACCTTTAGCCGCAAAAAACGCATCGCAGGCTTTGCGATAACGGTCGAAGACCTTTTGATTCACCTTACGTGGGGCAAATCCAATCGCTCTCCACTCTTCTTGCCATGCCAATACGGTTTTAGTTGCTTCGTCCCAAGCCTTATAGTTATTCAACTTGCTGTAGTCGAAAGCTTCTATTTTCTCACACAAAGCATTCTTTGTTTCGAAGTTTTCATCTTCCAATTTACGGATAGTATCAAAATAAGATTGGTGCTTTTTATTGATAGCTGTTGATGCATCTTTGAAACGATTCCATATTTGTTCCCGAATTTCACGGGCAACAGGACCTAAATCATGCCATTCTTCGTGAAGTTTTTGCAGTTGTTGAAAGGCTGAGATAATGTCAGTTTCAGCAGCTAGTTTTTCAGCAGCTTCGCAGAGGGCATTTTTTAATTCCAGGTTCTTTTTAAAATCGTATTCGCGAAGTTCATTATTTATTTTGATCAGATCCCAGAAAGATTCCTGATAAAGATTGTATTGTTTCCACAAGTCAGTAGAAGCACTGGCGGGTACTTGACCGATAGTTTTCCATTTCTGTTGCAGTGCACGGAACTCGTTGATATGAGTTGAAACGTCATCATTACTATCCACCAGCATTTTCATTTGACCCAACAAATGTTGCTTTTGAAGCAAATTAGTTTCTTTCTCTTTTTCTAGTTGTGCCATGAGTGTCGCTTTCTTGGCTCTAAATTCATTCAATAAAGCCTTGAATGATTCTTCCTGCTCATCTTTGGGAGCCAAAAATTCGATTTCTTCGTTGCCTGCCTCAATAAAAGCTTTCTTCAACTCTTCAACTTCTATTTTTATCTTTTTGTAAAATAGTTGTTTGATAACTTCCACTTCATCTTTAACTGCATCCACTTCTTTGTTTTTGAGTGATTTAAGAGCTTCAATCAATTCTCCTTTTGAAAACGTTCCGTAATCAGGCTTAATTAATGTAACTTCTTCAGGTTGTTCGGTGACAACGGGTTCCGGAGTTTTTTCTGTAGTCACCTCTTCTGCATTTTCAACGACAACAGCTTCTGTCAGATCAGTCGCAGCTGTGTTTTTCGTTGTTTCTACAACTTCATTAATTTCAATGGTTTCAGTAACTTCAGGAGATTCGTTTGATACGATTTCAGGATCCTTGTTTAAATCAAGTGGGCTCATTTTCAATATTTATTTAATAAATTTATTTTGAAGTGCGGCAAAACACTCCAACTTTCAACTTCGAAAAAACACAGAGACAAAAATAGGGTATTTTTTTTAAATAATGTTATTACTCGTCAATAAATCTTGGTTTAACCCGGTTTTGTTGACCATTTCGCATTAATTTAGATTTCTGTGAACAATATACGTGTTTGCTTGCTGTGTCGGGTTAATTTGAATGTCATTAATGCTGACATGTGCCGGCCGTGTAACGATAAATTCCACCGTGTCTGCAATATCTTCAGCGTTGAGAGGCACTAAACCTGCGTATACAGCCTTTGCTTTTTCCTCATCTCCATGATAACGAATTACAGAAAACTCGGTTTCAGCCATTCCTGGAGAAACAGAGCTTACTTTTATCCCATGTTTAACTAAATCCAATCGCAGGCCTTTGGTTATGGCATTTACGGCATGTTTCGACGCGCAATATACACTTCCGTTTGGATAAACCTCTATTCCGGCAATGGAAGATATGTTGATAATATGACCGGATTGTTGCTCAATCATTCCGGGAACAACCAGTTTAGTCATATAAAGTAATCCTTTTACATTGGTGTCGATCATTTTATCATAATCGGCTAAATCGCTTTCCTGAAAAGGAGAAGCTCCTGCAGCGAGTCCGGCATTATTAATCAGTAAATCAATTTGTTTGAATGGTGCAGAAAGAGATTGGATTGCTTTGGTACATGCATCATTGTCGCGTACATCGAAACAAAGAGGTAATACTTCAACAGAGTAATCTGATCGTATTTGTTTTGCTAATTTTTCTAATCGCTCAGCCCTTCGGCCTGTAATAACCAGGTTGTAACCTAATCCGGCCAATCTCAACGCTATGGCATGTCCAAAGCCTGAGGTCACTCCGGTAATTAATGCAGTCTTCATATAATTATTTATTCTAATGTCCTTGAAAAAATTAAATTCAATCCTCTTTACCTTTTACATATTTCAAATTGTGTCCCATGCGCGTTTTTTTAGTTTGCATGTAGAATTCGTTATGTTGGTTTGGTGCTATTTCAAGTGGCACATTTTCAACAATTGATAATCCATAAGCTTCCAGTCCGATACGTTTCACGGGATTGTTTGACATTAAACGGAATTTAGTGACACCTATTTCTCGTAGTATTTGGGCTCCAACACCATAATCACGTTCATCGGCATTGAACCCTAAATGCAAATTGGCATCAACGGTATCCATTCCTTCTTCCTGTAATTTGTAAGCCCTCATTTTATTCATCAATCCGATTCCACGACCTTCCTGATTCATATAAACAATCACTCCTTTTCCTTCTTTTTCAATTAGCTGCATGGCTTTATGAAGCTGGTCTCCACATTCGCATCTCATCGATCCAAAAATATCGCCGGTAATACACGAGGAGTGAACACGGACTAATATTGGTTCATCTTTTTCCCATTCGCCTTTTATCAAAGCTACGTGCTCCATTCCGTTCGAAATTTGACGGAAAGGAATCAATTTGAAATTACCATATTTTGTTGGCATATTTACTTTCTCACCCATTTCCACCAACGATTCTGTTTTTAACCGGTAGGCTATTAGGTCTTTGATTGTAATAACCTTCATGTCAAACTTATCGGCTATAACCATTAAGTCCGGTAATCTGGCCATGGTGCCATCTTCATTCATGATCTCAATCAATGCACCGGCAGGGTATAAACCAGCTAAACGAGCCAGATCAACAGCAGCTTCTGTATGCCCGGCCCGGCGTAGAACTCCTTTATTACGGGCTCTGAGTGGGAAAATATGTCCGGGGCGGCCAAAGGTGTCCGGTTTTGAAATCGGATTAGCTAAGGCCAGAAAAGTAGCTGCGCGGTCGGCTGCTGAAACACCTGTTGTACAGCCTTCAAGCATGTCAACACTCACCGTGAAAGGAGTAGAATGAATAGATGTGTTTTTATCCACCTGCATTTCCAGTTCCAGCTCGTCACAACGGTCTTCGGTAAGAGGTGCGCATACTACGCCACGCCCGTGGGTTATCATGAAGTTAACCATTTCTGGAGTAACCTTTTCAGCAGCGCAGACAAAATCGCCTTCATTCTCACGATCTTCATCATCAACTACGATTACAAACTTTCCGTCTCGAATGTCATCAAGAGCCTCTTCAATTGTATTTAATGTTGATTTCATTTTGAATCAGTTAGTTTTATTTGTTTGTTTCTAATGGAGTTAAATTTTGATTTAAGCATACTCCATATTTTTGTATATTGTTCGATATTTAGTATCTGTGCATCTATGACAGCTTTGTATGTGAGAAAGATGCCAATGGGCAACAGAACGAATGAGCTTAGCCACATGCCTTGATATGAAAGCCATAACCCTTCTTTAACCATTTTGTAGCCGGTGTTATCAATAATGTAATAAATAATAAACATGACTACTGAAATTACAACAGGTGTTCCCAGCCCGCCTTTACGAATAATTGCTCCCAAGGGTGCTCCAATAAAGAAGAAAATAAGACAAGCAAATGAGAGAGTGAATTTTCTATGTCTTTCTATTTCATGGCGAGTAACATAAGTTCTCGAATCATTCAGTCCGGTTTTATTATATTCGATTAGATCTTTCATAGATCTTGCCTTTTCTAAAGCCATATTGCTTACTCTAACCATGGAACTTTGAGGTAATGTTAGAAAAAGCGAATCAACATTTACGATCTTTTTGTTTCTTCTTAAACTATCATTTAGACGAGTTCCCATTAAAACATCTCTTCCCAGAAAATGTTGATTGATAATATCTTTTCCCTGTCTAGTACTTATCGAATTAACGGTTTTGCTGACAGAATCGATAGAGTGGGTGAGCTGTATGAAATTTTTACTAACATGCTGGTCTTTTAGTGTAGATTCGCTGAAACGATTAAACTCGCTATCAAAATCCATTAAAATTTCTTTCGTTTTGAATGTTTCCCGTCTGTAGGGAATACTTGATGATGAGTTGGAGATTCGCTGGTTACTTAAGTTCGAAAAACTTTCTCCGTCGTAAAGCGACAGCAGAATATATTTATTGTCTTTTGTAAATTGCACACGGCCAGAATCGGAGACTGTCACCATAGCATTCTCAAATCCACCCGAAAAATCATAAATCATTAAATTCTTAAGCAGATGTTTTTCTTTTGCTCTGACATAGATATTTACACCGGGAATTCCGGAATAAAATTCACCAACAGGAATATCAAATTCAGGCGATTTTTGGCGGAGTGAGAGAATAAGGGTCCATAATTTCGTTTGCGCAACAGGTAGCACGTAGTTCGAAAAATAAAACGCCCCAACGCAAACAAATGAGATAAGGATGATTAATGGCCGTATAATCCGGAAAAGAGAGATCCCGGCAGCTTTCATTGCAGTGAGCTCAAAATTTTCTCCTAAATTTCCAAAGGTCATTAACGCAGCCAGTAAGATAGCCAGTGGCAACGCCATGGGAACAATGGAAAAAATCGCATAAATAAAGAACTCTGCTAATACCGACCAGCCAATTCCTTTTCCAATTAATTCTGATACATGTTTCCATAAAAACTGCATTAGAAGAATGAAAATGCAGATGAGGAAGGTCATCAAGAAAAGCGTAACAAAGCGTTTAAATATATAAGAGTCGATTTTTTTTATACGGAACATGCTTATTTTTTTTGGAGCAACAAAATTACAGCAAAAAGTTCAATAATCAAGTGTTTGATTTGCGAAATTAGCTTAATCTGTGACTTGTTCATGCTTTTTAAAAGGAATAAAACCATCTAGCATATTGCCAGATGGTTTTATTCTTATTTTATATTCTTGTTGCATTGTCGATTAGCAATTAAAGTGCGAGTCAGATACCTGTTTTCCTTCGAAGAATCTCTATCTGTTTATTCCAAAGTAATACTAAGTCTTCTTTTTCACCTTTTTCTGCAAAATCGGTAATTACCAGAGCCAGTTCGCCGGTAACTTCCAATATGTCGATTCTTAGTTCGAAATAATAATCGGAATCAACATCCTCTTCCCACTGGAAACGCACGCTTACGTTAGGTTTGGTTTGAATCAGGAATGCCGTTTGTTCGTTTTTTTCCCAGCTGAATGTGTATTCTGTATTATTGACTGTAACTCCGTCGGCAAACCATTCTGCAAGTCCAAGTGGTGTGCTAATTGAATTCCACAGTATATTTAGCGATGCAGCTTTAAGTTGATATTCTATTTCAAATTCATTTTTCATCATTAAATAAGATACTTACAGATTGAAAACGGAAGAATTAAGTTATTTTCTATTTTTGCGTTCGCAAGATAGTTATTTTCTTTGAAAAAACCTCAATTTGAAAGGAATAAAGAGCTGTTTAACTGACAAACTAGCCATTAAGACTTCTTTTTTCGAAACATAGTGGTAATAATTGCTTCACATTTTCTATTTCAAAAACCTTATTGGTTCCATAAAGAAGAATTTTGATGTTTTGTTCGAATCGCATCTCTGTTTCTAATAAAACTTGGCGACATGAGCCACACGGAGTAATTGGCTCAGGAAGAAAACTACCATTTGTAAAGGCGGCAATAGCTATTGTTTTAACTGCAATATCGGGATATTGTGCATTAGCAAAAAACATGGCAACCCGTTCGGCACAGAGCCCTGATGGATAGGCTGAATTTTCTTGGTTACTTCCGGCAAATATCTCGCCGTTTTCAAGTTCTATCGCGGCTCCAACCTGAAATCCGGAATAAGGGGCGTAGGCTTTGCTTATTTGTTCTTTGGCTTTGTTTATGAGTGATTTTTGTGCGGTTTGAAGTTCATCGAAACTATAAATCGAAACTTTCGTTTCTATTACTTTCTTTTCCATAAATTTGTAGTGAAGAGCGATTAAATTAAATTATTGCTGTCATTTTTGCAGCGTTGACTTGTAATTGAATCAACGATTTCTTGTTGAATAAGTACAAAAATATAAAATTATCTAATCAAACTCGTCTTTTTGATTAATTAGTTTTAATTTTGTGGCTGGTTGAATCAAAATTTTTAAAGAATGGGAATTGGTATTAAAACTCGAATTTTACTTACATTTTTATCTGTTAGTGTGTTAGCTTTTTCTCAGACGAGAAACAAAGCCTATCTCTCATATATTGAGCAATACTATCAAATAGCTGAAAAACAGCAAAAAGAACATGGAATTCCGGCAAGTATTGTTTTAGCGCAAGGTTTGTTGGAGTCGGGAGCCGGACAAAGTAGTTTTGCCAAAGAATCGAATAATCATTTTGGGATAAAATGTAACGACTGGAATGGTGATAAGATTTACCATGATGATGATAAGAAAGGAGAATGTTTTCGTAAATACAGCCAGGTGCTTGATTCTTATGAAGATCATGCGGCTTTTCTGAAAGGCAGAAGTCGTTATGCTTCATTATTCCAGCTCAATCCTACGGATTATGAAGGGTGGGCGCATGGGCTGAAAAAAGCAGGTTATGCCACGGACCCTACCTACGCTTACAAACTTATTTCTATTATAGAAGATTATAATCTGCATCAATACGATTTGAATGGGAATTATTCAGAGGTGGCTTTAAAGTCAAATAAGAATTCTCAAATAGAATCTAATAAAAATGAGAATCAGGTTTCGATGGGAGTTATAAATGCCCGTGTGAGTCATACAGTTGTGAAAGTAAACAAGGTAAAACTGGTTACATCGTTGCCGGGCGATACTTATGGGTCAATTGCAGATGAGTTCAATATAACCGAGGAACGCCTCCGTGGTTATAATGAAGTGAATTCTTCTGCTTCTTTGAATCCCGGAACCCGGGTTTTTGTTGATATGAAACGGAATAAGGCACCAAAAGAAAATAAAACCCACACGGTGCTGCCAGGTGAATCAATGTATAGCATCTCGCAAGATTATGGTGTTAAGGTTGTCAGTTTGTACAAGCTGAATAATATATCTTTTACTGATGGTGTAAGAGTAGGGCAGGTTCTGAACTTGAGATAATACGTAGTTTATTGTCGAATACCAAATTTTAATTTGATGCGCAAAAAGAATACCGAATTGTTGAGTGATGTTATTCGTCAGGTATTGAAAGAACAACATTTGGATAAACCTCTAAATGAAAAGCGTTTAATTGATTCCTGGCCATTGGTGCTTGGTACTAATATCTTGCAGTATACCTCGGACTTGACAATTAAAAATAAAGTGCTTTATGTAAGCCTGACTTCTTCTGTTCTTCGTCATGATTTGTTTCTTTCCCGGGAGGAAATTAAAAAATCATTGAATAAGCAAGTGGGAGTGGAGGTTATCGTTGACATCGTGTTCAGATAAGACCCCTAATTTCTGACGGGGAAAATGATTTGTCTTTTTTATTCATTTCAAAAATTTGTTGATTTTCAGAATATGATATTGAAACCTTTAATTAAAGGTTTGGAGTTAACTTATTGTTATGGATTACCGAGAACATCTTTACCGCCCGCTTTCTAAGCATTTTATTGATCATCTGGTTCAAGTGGTTTTTGAGAATCCAGCTGATTTTAAATTGGTTTATCGTTTGATATTTGATGCAGATGATAAAGTTGCCTGGAGGGCGGCTTGGGCCTGTCAAAAAATCAGCGAAAAACATTCCGAATGGTTTACTCACGAGCAATTTCTGGAGCTTACTAAAACTGCCACTTCCACACTGCATGGTGGTTTGCAACGTGGTTGTTTATCCATACTTAATAATCTGGCTTTCCCCGGTCAAATCCCTGTTGAATTTATTAATTCCTGTTTCGATTGGATGATTTCTCCAAAATCGCCGATAGCTGTGCAGGCGCTTTCTATGAAAATGCTACTTCGTATATGCAAGAAAGAACCTGATTTCAAGCCGGAATTAATTGCTTATCTCGAAAATATTGATTTTGAGAGTTATTCTGCAGGATTCAAATCCACGAGAAAAAATGTTCTTAAGGCCTTAGCGTGCAAATAGTTTTGTTTTATTAAGGCTAACTATATTGTAAAAAATGCACACTTTAACGATAAAAGTGTTACTTTTGTCCTCGATATTGAGTCACGTTATTTATCGACTCATAACTTTATGTCTAATTAAATAAAAGTTTTTATGACTTTAAAGAAAAACATTCTGGCATTACGACAAAAAAAAGCAATTGTTGAAAAAGGTGGAGGTGACAAAGCCATTGAGAAACAAGTAGCTATGGGTAAAATGACTGCCCGTGATCGTATTCTGGCTTTGTTGGATGCCGGTTCATTTCATGAGTACGATCTTTTCGTTGAACACGAAGAACGCAACTTCGGGATGGATAGAAAAGAATTACCAGGTGATGGTGTAATTACCGGAACCGGAACAATGAATGGTACTCCGATTTGCATTTACGCACAAGACTTTACGGTAATGGGTGGTTCGTTAGGACTAAAACATGCACGTAAAATTACCAAAATTATGGACCATGCACTTAAAATGAAAGTGCCATGTATTGGAATAAATGATTCGGGAGGTGCCCGTATCCAAGAAGGTATCGGAGCTTTGGCCGGTTATGGTGAAATTTTTTATCGTAATACGATGGCTTCGGGGGTTATTCCTCAGATTTCGGTTATTTTAGGTCCATGTGCAGGTGGTGCTGTATATTCTCCCGCTCTTACCGATTTTGTATTTGTGGTTGAGAATATCTCGAAGATGTTTATCACCGGCCCGAATGTTATCGAAACTGTTTTAGGCGAGAAAATTTCACAAGAAGATTTAGGAGGTGCTCGTGTACACGCCGAAATCACTGGGAATGCGCACTTTTATGCGTTGAGCGAAATGGAATGTATTGAGCAAATCAAAGAACTTGTTTCATTGATTCCACACAGCAATCAGCAAAAAGCTACAAGTGTTGAACCTAAAGAACCTGCATCAAAGAAAAATATTGAAAATATTATTCCTGCCGATCCAAAACAACCATACGATGTTCGTGAAGTGATTTATGCGCTGACCGATGATTCAAAATTCCTGGAAGTTCATGAGCTTTGGGCTGCTAATATTGTGATTGGTTTTGGTCGCTTGAATGGAGAAACTATCGGATTCGTAGCTAACCAACCTATGTATCTGGCCGGTGTACTTGATTGTGATGCTTCAGATAAAGCAGCTCGTTTTATCCGTTATTGCGATGCGTTCAACATTCCGATCGTAACATTGGAAGATATGCCGGGTTATTTGCCTGGTGTTGACCAGGAGCATGCCGGTGTGATTCGTCACGGAGCTAAAATGCTTTATGCTTATTCGGAGGCTACCGTACCTAAAATTACGGTTATTCTTCGTAAAGCTTATGGTGGTGGCTACATTGCAATGAACTCACGTCACCTTGGTGCTGATTTTATGTTGGCTTGGCCAAGTGCTGAAATTGCCGTAATGGGACCTGAAGGAGCTGCTAATATTATTTTCCGCAAGGAAATTATGGAAGCAGAAGATGAAGATGCAATGCGTCAACAAAAAGTTCAGGAATATATCGAGAAATTTGCCAATCCATATGTAGCTGCTTCGAAAGGATATATTGATGCTGTTATCGAACCATTAGAAACCCGCGATATGTTGTTGCACGCTTTGGAGGTATCTAAAAATAAAGATGATCATCGTCCTGCCAAAAAGCACGGTATTCCTCCATTTTGATATACAATTTATTTATTTGTAATTTGAATAATTCAATTGGTGTACAGACTAGGCATGCCTAGTCTCTAACAATAAAAACAATATGGAAACAGAAAAAACGGAATATGTTGATTTTGCCGTAACTGCGAGAAAATACAAAACACTGCTGACTAAAAAGTATCAAAACAGGAAGGCTTGGGTGAACCCAAGTCCGTATGAAATCCAATCGATCATACCGGGTACTATTCTTGATATTTTCGTGAAAGAAGGTGATGTTGTAAAGGAAGGTGAGCCTCTTTTGATTTTGGAAGCCATGAAAATGCAAAACCGGATTGAAATGCCTTTCACGGCCCGTATCAAAAAAATTAATGTAGAGGTTGGAGTTAAGATTCCAAAAGATTCATTGATGATTGAGTTGGAAGCGGTAGATAACGAATAGGGCTGCTGATATTGTATAGCAAAAAAGGTTGATTATTTTATATAATCAACCTTTTTTGTTGTATAGCTGTGAACAATGGCTAATTGCTTATGATTCCATGTTCTGTTTAAATATTTTTAGGTATTGTTCTTTTATAATCAATTTCCATTCCTGTTCGAAATTAGGAGTGAAAATATTTTTGTTTAGTTGAGCTTCGATATCAGTTATTTTCCAGAATTTACCTTCTGAAATCTCGACCGGATCCGGACTGATATTTCCATCGTAAATGCTGTAAAAACTATGGACTAATTCTGCTTCCTGGAGTGATACGAATTTGTATCTTTTTATTAATTCGGGGATGAACTCCGTTATACCAAGTTCTTCTTTTACTTCGCGACGCAAAGCTGTTGTTATTTCTTCTCCATAATCAACATGTCCACCTACTGAAGTGTCCCATTTCCCGGGCTGGATATCTTTGTTTGCAGCCCTCTTTTGCAGGTATAATTCTCCCCTTGAATTAAACACATGTAAGTGGACCACAGGATGAAGTAAGAATGAGCCCGAATGACATTCGGTACGGGTTGCTTTACCTATAATTTCACCATTTTCATTGACTATTGGGAAGTGTTCGATTGACATGATGTTCCTGAATTTTGAGGTTTATATGCAAAGAAAAGAAATTAGTTTAAAATGGAAGTGATTTAAAATCAGAATTTAACATCAAATTGGAATGGTTTACTAAATTTATTAATGCCAAAGGTGAGGAGTAACAGGAAATAATTTAGTATCTTTGCAACCGTTTTAAAGAGAGCTTCACTTAATTTTATAGATCGATGTTCTGTTTATTTACTAAAGCTTTAGAATCGTTTTTTTTATTTGAAAACAAACAGGCTGACAATCATTTCGTTTATGTAAATTAATTGTTCTTGATGAAAGATTTTAAAATAGCTGTTATTGGATTGGGATATGTCGGTTTGCCGCTGGCTATCGAATTTGGTAAGAAATATAAAGTACTTGGATACGATATTAATAAAGAGCGTGTTGATGAATTAAATCAAGGTGTTGACCATACACTGGAAGCAGATTTGAATGGATTGAAGGCTGCAACTGATTTACGCAAATCAAACCCGGAATGTGGTTTGTCATTTTCATACAACGAAGCCGAACTGAAGGATTATAATACCTACATTGTTACCGTTCCAACGCCTATTAATAACTTTAATATGCCTGACCTGACGCCACTTATTAAGGCTTCAGAGATGCTTGGACGGGTTATTGGCAAGGGTGATATTGCTATATACGAATCTACTACCTATCCGGGCTGCACCGAAGAAGATTGCGTACCCGTTATAGAACGAATCTCGGGTTTGGTATTTAATCTGGATTTTTATGCCGGATATAGCCCTGAGCGCATCAATCCCGGCGATAAAGTCAATACACTTACCAAAATTAAAAAAGTTACTTCCGGATCGACTCCTGAAATTGCCGATCAGGTTGACAGCTTGTATGCCTCCATCATAACTGCAGGCACACACAAAGCCCCCAGCATAAAAGTAGCAGAAGCTTCTAAGATTATTGAAAATGCACAACGCGATGTCAATATTTCATTTGTAAATGAGTTGGCGCTTATTTTCGATAAAGTGGGCATCGATACCAACGATGTGATAGAAGCAGCCGGAACCAAATGGAATTTTCTGAAATACCGTCCGGGATTAGTGGGTGGGCATTGTATCAGTGTTGACCCGTATTACCTGGCCAGTAAAGCCGAATCGTTAGGTTATGTGCCTCAGGTGATTCTTTCCGGCCGTCATGTGAATAACAGCATTGCTCCTTTTATTGCCAATAAAGTGCTGAAACTGATGATTCAAAAAATCCATGCCATTAAAGGTGCAAATGTGTTGATTTTGGGCGTAACGTTTAAAGAAAATTGCCCGGACATCCGCAATACCAAAGTGGTTGATATTTACAGGGAATTGTGTGAATTTGGTCTGAATGTCGATATTTATGATCCCTGGGCATCTAAAGAAGAAGTTAAAAATGAATACGGAGTAGGCGTTATTGACCAGTTAGATGTCTATAAAAAATATGAGGCTATTTTACTGGCTGTGGCTCACGATGAGTTTAAATCACTGGATTTTGAAAAATATTACAACGATGGTGCTGTAGTTTTTGATGCAAAAGCTGTGATTGACAGACGTTGGGTAGATGGAAGGCTTTAGACAATGAGCAGTTATCCAGTTATTAGTAAACAGTAAATAGTGATCAGTTTTTGGTTCTGAATTGTCATAGAAAGTACTTAGTATAATTGAAATATTGTGAAGTTGAAAGAGGAATTGATCATAAAAGCTGATAATTTGCGTTGGTATGCTGTATATACGGCGCCAAGGGCAGAGAAGAAGGTGAGTGAACGTTTCTCTGAAGCGGGGATTGAGCATTATCTGGCTTTGCAAAAAGTAAAGCGACGCTGGAGCGACCGGGTGAAAGAAGTGATTGTACCGGTGGTGAACGGATATATTTTTGTCCGGATCCAGCCTCAGTATTTTGATAAGATCACGAAGATTTACGGAGCCATTGCTTTTGTTCGTGAAGGGGGACAACCGGTTCCGATTCCCGATACACAAATGGATAACCTGCGGTTAATGGTTGAACATGCCGAAGAACCGGTGGAATTCAGCATTGAGAATTTTGAGCGGGGCGAATCTATCAATATTACCAAAGGACCCTTGCAGGGAATGATAGGCGAATTGGTAGAGATACAAGGAAAGCATAAAGTATTGGTACGCCTCGAACGATTCGGTTCTGCCATTACGACTGTGCCGGCTTCGTTTATAGAAAAAGTAAAATAAAAGGGACTTAGCATGCAACGTTTAGTTAGCGTGCGGCGTCTGTACAGTGAATTTATATTCCCTGTTGAAAATAATAACGACTTCGTTACCCCCGCCTGGGAGTGACGAACCTCTTTGTGTCAAAGTCGGAAGTATTTTAAAATTTATACGATAATTAGTTTGCATCTTTTTTAATGGATATGTATGAAAAAAATTAATCTTGTTTTACTAACTTTTATTTTTATAGCCAGCCTGGCTGCGCAGAACATCGATCTTAGTAAACTGACTCCTGAACAAATGGCCGCTTATAAAAAGTATAAAGGCGGAAACAGCGGTGCTATCACCAATACCACCCAGGATAATGTTACCGACAGGACGGTATCTGATGATGCAGACCAAACTGACCAAGTGAACCTAAACACCAAAGATGCGACTACAGCCAATGGAAAAGTGCTGAATGGTCAAAAGAAGAAACAACAAGATCAAAATCAACCGGTCAAACCGGGAGCTATTTTCGGTTCATACCTGTTCAGCAAGAACAACCTCACTTTCGAGCCCAAGCTGAATATCCCGACTCCTCCCAAATATATCCTGGGAACTTACGATGAATTGATCGTGGATGTTTCCGGACAATACGAAGCCAACTATAAAATCAAAGTTTCTCCGGAAGGCTTTATTCGTATCCCGAATATTAGTCCCGTTAAAGTAAGCGGACAAACCATCGAAGCTGCCACCCAGAGTATCCGGGGGCGTCTCTCCCGCATTTACCCCGGCTCGCAAATCAATATTACGCTGGGTAGTATCCGCAGTATCCGTGTCACCGTGGTGGGCGAAGCAGTTCGTCCGGGAACTTATACCTTGCCATCGCTTGCCACTGCATTCAATGCATTGTATGCTTGCGGAGGTCCGGATTCGATTGGTTCCATGCGCGATATCAAAGTTGTACGACACGGTAAAGTGGTGGCTAATGTGGATGTCTATAACTTTTTGTTGGATGGGGCTTTGACCAATAATATTTCCCTTCAGGACGAAGATGTCATTAAAATTGAACCGTATAGAGTGCGTGTAAGCATTAAAGGGGCTATTAAACGCGATGGTGTCTTTGAAGCTTTGCCGGGTGAAACCCTTACCCAATTAATCCGTTTTGCCGGCGGTTATAGCGACAATGCTTACAAGTCTATTATAACAGCCATCCGGTTGACCGAAAAAGGAAAAACGGTGGTTGATGTTGCCGAAAAGCAAATGTCCACTTTCAAGTTGCAATCGGGTGATTCGTGTTTTGTATCCACTACGTCCAATAAATTCGATAACCGGGTGGATCTTAGCGGATCGGTTTATCGTCCGGGTACCTATGCGCTGGAAGCCGGCATGACTGTAAAACAATTGATAGCCAAAGCTGATGGTTTAAAAGAAGATGCATATTTGAATATGGCTTTTATTAACCGCAAGCAAGCCAATCAGGTTCCTGAAATTATCGGATTCAATTTGGGTGAAGTGATGAAAGGCATTGCAGCGGATGTGTTGCTTCAAAAAGACGATTCGGTGGTTGTACATAGCTTGTTCGATTACCGTGAAGGTCAGTCTGTCTCTATCCTTGGAGAAGTATTGGAACCGGGAACCTTTAAATTGGTTGAGAATATCACGTTGAAAGATCTGATCTTTAAAGCCAAAGGATTTACCGAAATGGCCAATACCGATTCGGTGGAACTGGTTCGCATAGTTAAAGACCCTCAACGTTTGCTGAATACCAACGAAAAGACCATTGTATATAAATTTGCCCTGGACAAGAACCTGAACTTTAAAAAAGGGGCAGCCGATATGTTGCTTGAAAATGGTGACCAGGTGATTGTCCGCACTATTTCCGGCTACGAAGATACCCGCATGGTGAAGGTGGAAGGCGAAGTATTGCAACCGGGTACCTATAATATCACTAACAAAGCCGAACGTATTTCGGATGTGATCAAACGGGCCGGTGGTTTTACCCGCTATGCTTATCCATTGGGAGCTTATCTGATCCGGACAGAAAAATCGACCGGCGTGCAACAGAAAATGAATGAGCTCACCAAGGAAAATGCCAAAAAGCAATTTAAAAGCAAAAACGATAATAAAGTGGATGCTACCTTGCTGAAAACAGGTGGTGCCGAGATGCTGGGCGGTGCCGATTCCATCCAAAATAAAATGACAAAATCGGGCGCTATCGACAAGGTCTTCAAAACCGAAGGCATTGTGGGTATTAACCTGGTGGAAATCATGAAACACCCGGGTGGAAAAGATGATTTCTTTTTGGAAGAAGGTGATGATATTTTTATCCCCCGCGAATTGCAAACCGTACGGGTAATGGGAGAGGTGCTTTTCCCAACCTATGTAGGATACCAACGCGGCATGGGGTTGAAGAGTTATATCAATCGTGCCGGAGGTTTTACCGAACAAGCACAGAAAAAGAAAGTATTTGTGTTGTATGCCAACGGAACGGCTAAAAGTACTACCAGCTTCCTGGGTATCCATCATTATCCGAGACTGCAACCGGGAGCCCGCATTATCGTGCCGGAGAAACCTACTGAAATCAAAAATCCATTGTCGGCCGGTGAAATGGTGGGAATCCTGACTTCGATTACTTCCGCTATGGTGCTGATCTATTCAGTTGTAAAATAATATGACCCCCAACCCCCTAAAGGGGCGCTTAAGACGTGGTCAGAATAGAATGTCATATTTGTCAGAAAGAATAGAACGCTGGTTTTACGGATTGATAGGATAAAAACGGATGATATTTCTACGGATTTACAACTGATTTTAGTCATGCAAGCATGACAGATGAAACCAGAAACCATTGAAAATCATCTCGACTTGTCGAGATTAAAATCCGTATAGAAATCTGCTGGATCAGCGTTTATCCGCGTTCTATACTTGTCTTTTTATTTGTTAAATTACAGGTATTGATTATTTCCTGATACTTATTTCTTATTTTGAACTTAAATTAAATATTAAAATCATTAGGCGGTCTTAGTGCCTATACCTAAAAACAAATATGAATACAGATCAAAAAGTAAATACGGTGAATAACGACGAGATTTCGTTGAAAGAATTAATCCAGAAAGCCAAAGAAGGCTGGCAATACCTGCTAAGCAAGTGGATCATTATTCTGGTCTTTGGACTGGGAGGAGTTGTTATCGGGTTGGTTGTTTCTTTGATGACAAAGCCTAAATATACCGCTCATCTTTCTTTTGCTTTGGTGGAGAAAAGTGCAGGAGGGGGCGGACTGGCTGATCTGGCATCTTCTTTTGGATTGAGCGCTATGCTTGGGGGTGGAAGCAATGGTGCTTTCAGTGGCGATAATTTGCTCGAGATCATGCAATCGCCCCATACCATTGAACAAACACTCTTAACACCGGTAATTTATCAAGGAAAGAAACAAAATTTGGTTGAAGCCTATATCCAATTTAATGAATTGCGTGAGAAATGGGTAAAGAACGAAAAGAATAAGGAACTCCAAACACTCAGTTACCCTATTGGTCAAAAGCGTGAGACTTTTACCCGGACGCAGGATAGCGTTATGAATAGCATTTACGATAAGATTATTAAATCGAACGCCCTGACCATTGCCCGCAAAGACAAGAAATTGAGCTTTGTCAATGTGAATTTCACGAGTAAAGATGAAGTTTTCTCGAAACTCTTTGTCGAAAACCTGATGGCGGAAACTTATAAGTTTTACAGGGAAACCAAAACAGCGCAGAGCCGGGCGAATATCAACATGATGCAGGCCAAGGCAGACTCCATCAGGCATCTGTATGAAGCTTCGTTGTACCGCAGTGCCGGTTATTCGCAGGTCAATATCAACCAGGCCTTGCAGTTTGCCGCTGTTCCTAAAATAAAACAGGAAAATAATGCCCAACTGTATGCCACGGTCTATACCGAAGTGCTGAAAAACCTTGAAACGCTGAAGCTGGACCTGGCGCGCGAAACACCCATCGTGCAAATTATCGATACGCCCCGTTTCCCGTTGGATAAAGAACGGTTGGGAAAAGGAAAAGCCATGGCTCTGGGAGGTGTATTGGGTGGATTCCTGATCGTATTCTATTTGTTGGGAGCGATGTATTTAAAAGAAGCGTTGGAAGAATGAGGAATTATAAACTATTAATTATTAATGGTAAATTATAAATGGTTAATGGTTTGCAGTTTGTGATAAGAAGTAAGTTGACAAACCACGAATGCTACAAATTCTCACTATATGAATGGTTGGCTCTTGTGTAGATTCCTGTAATTTGTCGTTGAAAAATTAAAAAGAATTTGAAGATTTGAAGATGAAATAAGGTAGTTAGAGACGGTGCATGTGACATCCGTACTATGAAATGCAATTTGTGGCAAAAATGGAGATAATCCCGAACAGGGGATTGATATGATGTGACCTATGACAGATAATTGAGTTGATGATTTGTAATTAATAATGGATTGGATTATTTATTCAATATATTTTTTAATCAACAATTACTAACAATTAAAATTTACGAGTTTATGTCAAATGAAATTTTGAAAGCTTACGGTTGTAAAGATGAAGAATTAATCTTTATTTGTGGATTTACAGCTTCTAGTGTAGAACGCGATTCGGCGGATTTTACAGCTTATTCGCCAAAGTTAAACCAAGGTTATTTTACTACATTTAAGGGTAACTTAACTACGGCAACCGATGTGATTATGCCAAGGTCACTGCTCCTTGAACAAAAAAACATTACTGCCCGGCTTTATGCAACGATGGATGGACTTTTGGATCCTATGAGACGCCTGACCGGTTACATTAATCTTTCAAAGTCAGCTGTAACGATCTCTGTAGCCGATTTTGGTTTTACACCTTTGCGTGCTGCCATTAATTCGCGTGATGCGGAAGGTACTTTTAAAAGCCTGCAAGCAATCAATGCTAATGTGGTCAAATTTAAAGATGTATTAATGGAACAAGGGTTGACAGAAGAGTTTGCCGCTGGATTAATTGCCGCGGCGGCATCGATTGCTGCTGACAAACAAAAGCAGTATGAGATTGAATCAAAACGCAAAAACCTTTTACAAGCTAATATTGGCTTGTTTAACGATTTGTTTGCCCAACTGACCGAGATACTTTCGGTGGGTAAAATTTTATATAAAGGAAAAGACCCGGTAAAACTGAAGGAGTATACGTTTAGCGAACTGATGAAAAAAGTAAACCGATCCTCAAAACCGGTTACTGAACCTACTTCTGCAAGTACTGACACAACGAAGTAAGAAACTGTATAAAAAGGCAATTGAGGGTGTCTAAATCAGTGAAACCTTCAATTGCCTTTGACTAATCTATCGATTGCCTTGAAGGAGGGTGGAAATTGCTAGAATCGGCTTTGAAAGAACTAGAAGAGACTTGGAAGAAACAAGTAATAGCTTGGAAAGCGCTAGAATAGACCTGGAAGAAACCAGTAATGACCTGGAAAGAACCAGAAGAGGCTTGGAAGAAACAAGTAATAACTTGGAAAGAGCTAGCATAGACTTGGAAGAAACCAGTAATGACTTGGAAAGAACTAGAAGAGGCTTGGAAGAGTCATATAATGGCATGATTCTGTATAAAGCAACTAATCTTGCGAAGTTGATGGATTATACTTTTACCGAATTACTCAAAAATGTTCGACAGGTAGTCAAAATTACAATGAGAACTGAATAAAAACTGAAGGAGGAGTGCCAAGACTACTAAAAAAAGGTTATAAAGTTTTTTGAATTATATTTTTTTAAGATATGTGTAGAGTTGGTTGAAGTCTTTAAAGTTTTACATGTCTTTGTAGATTTTATTTATCTTTTGAATGATATAATTTTACCAATCATTTAACTGCTTGTAAATATAAGAGTGCATCCTAAATCGGTTAATTATTTTAATGTATATATTAGAATAAAACCTTGTTGATTACTGACGGAACAGTATCTTACGGTAATGCTAATCTTTTTTCAGAATTTGAATAATATGAAGTACATAACAATAATACCAGCTCGAGGAGGTTCAAAGAGGTTCCCTAATAAGAATATCTACCCATTGTCAGGGTATCCATTGATTGTTCACTCTATTAAGTATTCGTTATCAAATGACCATATTTCAGCAACTTACGTTTCTACAGATTCACCTGATATCAAAATAGTAAGTGAAAACTATGGCGCAACTGTTCTTGTTCGTCCCGATGAACTTGCTGGAGATTATGTTACTACTGCAGCTGTACTTAAACATGTAGCCGAAATATTAATTTCTAGATGTGAAGAGTTTGACTTCATAGTTCTGCTTCAAGCTACGAATCCTTTGCGACCTATGAATATGCTTAAGGATGCAATCAAAATTCTAGAAAGCGGAGATTTTGACAGTTTGATGACCGTAAATCGCGACCCTCGCAAGTTGGGAAAAATTATTAAAAATAAGTTTGTGCCTTGGAACTATAAGTTCGGCATGAGAAGTCAGGATATGGATCCGCTCTACTATGAAAATGGTCTTCTCTATATTACATCTAAGGAACAGATACTTAATGGTAAAATCATGGGTGACAAGATGTATCCTATGATTATGGATCATATTTTTGGTGAAGTAGATATTGATACTAAAGATGATATGGCATACGCTGAGTATATCTTTTCTAGATACAACAAATAAAACAAACTAGATAATGGTTGACGTAATTGAAAGTCTTAAGAACAGCATGATAGTTTCATGTCAGTCAGAAGGTAATGATCCATTCAACGCTGATCCCGAGTACATGGCACTCTTTGCTCGAGCAGCAGAGATGGGTGGTGCTAAAGGAATCCGTACACAAGGAATAGAAAAACTTAAAGCAATCAAGCGTGCGGTAAATCTGCCAGTAATTGGATTGTTGAAGTCTAAGTTCGAAGATGGAACTGTTCGCATTACAGGATCATTCAATGAAGTTGAACAACTTATTGAGGCTGGAGGTGACATTATTGCTATTGATGGCACATTCCGTAATAGAGAAGGACTTACAGGTCCGGATTTCATTGCAGAGGTAAAAATTAGGTATGGATGCCTTGTATTAGCAGATATTGCTACATACGAGGAGGCAATCGCGTGCGAGAAAGCTGGTGCAGATTGCATATCAACAACACTTAACGGATACACTCCAGATACCCTGCAGTTCCATGACGGACCAAATTATGATGTACTTGCTGCAATAGTTAAGGATGTAAAGGTTCCTTTATTTGCAGAAGGACGTTATAATACACCAGCTGAAGCAAAGAAAGCTATGCAGTTAGGTGCTTATGCTGTCATTTCTGGTACAGTCATCACAAGACCAAGGGTTATAACATCTTGGTTTGTCGACGCAGTAAACGAAGGTTTAAAAAATAATCAAATTATGGCATGCTAAATGTTAGCAAATTGGTCTTTTGGGGAGGGTGGCTAAGACGTCATCATTTTATTATTCTACCAAAACTGATAAGGTTTTGGCTTAGAGTTTATCACTGTTGTGACATTCCTCTATCAGGGAAAATTGACAAAACTGTATATTTTAACCATAATGATTTCGGTATTGTAATTAATCCTAATGCCGAAATCCACGAACATGTAGATATACAACATTCTGTGACGATAGGAATAAAATATGGATCTCCTGTAGCTCCTGTAATTGAAGATCATGTTGTTATTGGGGCTAAGGCTGTTATTCTTGGAGATATCAGGATTGGACACCATGCAGTAATAGGTGCTGCCACTGTTGTGATAAAAGATGTACCACCTTATGCAGTTGTAGTTGGAAACCCAGCAAAGATTATTAGAAATTTAAATTTAACTAATGAACAAAATTCAAGTAGGTCCTAATAGATGGATTGGTGAGGGTTGCGAACCCTATGTAATTGCAGAAATTGGTATTAACCATAATGGCAGTTTTGAACTCTGCAAAAAGATGATTGATGCAGCTGCGCATGCAGGTGTTGATGCAATCAAGATGCAGAAGCGTACTATAGAAGAAATGTACACAAAAGACGCGCTCGATGTGCCATACAAAAAGCCATACGCATTCGGTAAGACTTACGGTGAGCACAAGCATGCTTTGGAATTTACAGACGAGCAGTATCTCGAACTTCAGGCATACACACATAGCAAGGGCGTTGAATTCCTTGTTAGTGGATTTGACTCTACTAGTTTTGAGTTTATCGAGAAAGAACTTGACTGTCCTGTACACAAGGTTGCATCACCTTTTATCACGGATTATCCTCTGCTTAAGCAAGTAGCAGAGTATGGAAAGCCTATTTTTCTTTCTACAGGGATGCACTCTATGGAAGAAATCAAAGCATCAGTTGAATTCATTAAAAAGATGAACAACAAGATTATGGTTTTCCATGCGGTAACGATGTATCCTGTTCCTAGTGAGTTGGTAAACCTTAATGTTCTCACTACTTTCAAGCAGGAATTGGGTACACTCGTTGGTTATTCTTCGCACGATTCTGGGGTCGCAATTGCTGCAGCGGCAATTGCACTTGGAGCATGTGTAATTGAGAAGCACTTTACACTTGATCGCACAATGATTGGTCCTGATCATGCTGCTTCTGTTGAACCTCGCGGTATGGAGCTTATTAAGAAATATGCAAATGTCGTTCAGCAGAGTCTTGGCTCATATGTACGCGACAATAATGAACATGAAAGGACTGCACGCGTCAAGTATGGTGTTTCTATCACATCAAGGCGTGATATTAAGGCAGGTCAGGTTATTTCAGAGGATGATATTATGGTTAAGTGCCCTGGTGGAGGTATTTCACCTGCACTCTTCTGGGATATGCTCGAAAAGAAAGCAACAAAAGATATTGTAGCCGATAAAACTATCTACGATGGCGATATCCAATAATGAATTGAAAGCCAAAGCTAAGAAGATCCGTTACTTCTTTACAGATGTTGATGGAACTTTAACTGATGGCTGCGTATATTACAGCCCTGAAGGAGAACTTCTCAAAAAGTTCTCCCTTCGGGATGGTACAGGTTTTTTCATGCTTCGTTGTGCTGGTATTAAGTCTGGTATCATAACAGGTGAGAACTCACCTATCGTAGAGCAAAGAGCCAAGAAACTCAAAGTGGATAAACTTATTATGGGAGCAGTCCCCAAAGTTGAAGCATTAGGAAAGTTCTTGAAATCAGAAGGACTCTCTTTTGAAAATGTAGCATATATCGGTGATGATTTGAATGACATCAAACTGATGCGTGATTGCGGACTTTCATTTGCTGTAGGTGATGCTGATTCTAGAGCAAAAGAAGCTGCTGATATTGTATGTAAGCATATTGGCGGAAATGGAGCTTTCAGAGAGTCAATTGGAATAATGTTAACGTTAATGAGATTTAGTATTGAAGATATTATCAATAATAAATTATAGGAGCCTCAATTTTTTCCGAATTTAAAACATTAGATGATAAAAAAACTGTATGGCTTCAAATATAGAGAATAATAAAAGATTGGCTTTAAATACTATAGCACTATATGTAAGGACAGCAATAGTATTGCTTTTGTCATTATTTATAACACGGCTGCTTTTAAAACAGCTAGGTATAGAAGATTTTGGACTCTACAACTTGGTTGGTAGTGTCGTTGTATTATTCTCATTTCTTAGTTCTGGCTTGATACTGTCAATTCAGAGATTTCTCTCTTATGAAATAGGTAGAGGCCGCGAGGATAAGCTAAATAAAGTATTTTCTATAAGTTTCTTCACACAGATTATTATTGTATTTTTATTAATTATTCTTTGTGAAACAATAGGATTATATTTCCTAAATAATAAATTGAACATATCGGAAGATAGGGTTTATGCAGCAAACTATTTATTTCAAATATCTATTGCAATATTCTCGATAAACATCATACGAGGAGCATATGAGGCACTTGTAATTGCTTACGAAAGAATGAAAATATATGCATACGCAAGTATTGCAGATGCCGTGGCTAAATTGTTAATAGTTGTTTTACTTTGTGTTGACAATGGTGACAAACTAATTTTGTATGCGAATTTATTATTATGCGAAACAATTCTATATTATATTATATACTATATTTATTGCAGGTCTGTTTTTCAATGTTGCAGAATTATATTTGTATGGGATAAACAATATTTTAAGAATATTATTTCATTTACAGGATGGAATGCATTTGGCAGCTTATCAAATGTACTTACTCAGAATGGATTTATATTTGTCATAAATATCTTTTTTGGTGTGGTAGCGAATGCAGCGCTTGGGATTGCAAATCAAGTGTCATCAGCATTAACATCATTCATCTCAAGTTTCCAGACTTCGTTCCGACCACAGATAGTTAAGGCTTATGCGCAAGATGATGAACATTACCTAACCCGTCTTGTAACAGAAACATCAAAACTTTCGTACGTTTTGATTTTCTTGCCTTTCTTATTTGTTTTTACAAATATAGATTTTATACTCTCTCTCTGGTTGACTGTCGTACCACAAGGAACTTCTGACTTCTGCAGATTGATTTTAATAATCAGTCTGTTCGATGCTATTACTGGTTCATATAATTGTGCAATCTTAGCAACAGGGAAGATAAAAGCTTATCAAATAATTATCAGTTTAAGTTTCATTGCTGATTTGACAATTAGTTATTTGATTGCATTTTATGGTTGCCCTTTAAAATTTCTTTTGTTGCCTAGATTGTTCATGAGGGGTTTTGTGAATTGTGGGGTTGGGTTGCATTTCATGAGTAAACAAATTGGGTTTGATATAAAAACATATTTCTTTAAGGTTTTGCTTAAGGTTCTTTTATTTACTTTTGTTTTTTTACTGGGATCAACTTTTTTGTCAAATATTTTTTCTAATCTTATTTTATTGATATACTCAAGTGTAGCTATACTCCTACTAGTTTGTCCGACTCTTTATCTCCTGATTTTAGATAAAAATGAAAGAGCATATATTATAAACGTCACAAAGAAGATTCTTCATGGCTAACTTCGTTATATTTGCTCCAGATGTTGATTACTTTACATTGATGATGTTGGACATCCTTAAACTTTCAAATGTTCAATATATATCAAATATACCTCGTGATATGGGATTTAGTCCGTTAAAACGAGAATTATATGAATTACATAACAACCAATATTTGAATCACTTTTTTCCTTTACCATTTAAAGATCTTTGGTACAAGAGAATGTATAGTGTAGATAAATACCCGAACACTCCTAGGTGTTTTATTTTCTTTATGGATTATCTAAAGCCATGGAACGAGCGTTTCTTTAGATACCTTAATCGTATTTATCCAAATTCTAAACTAGTTATTTATTTTGAAGATATTGTGGCTTCAAGAAACACCAAACATGGTAATGCACTTGCATTAGGTTTAATTGATAAATATTTTGATCTTGCTGTTACCTATGACAAAGGAGATGCTCTTAAATATGGCTTTGATTATTATCCTACTTTTATGTCAAAAATAGAATTGAATAATGAGTTAATTCCGATATATGACTTTCTTTTTTTAGGTGCAGATAAGGGACGTTTAGAAATATTGGAAAAAATATATAAGGTACTATCCTCAAAAGGTTATAGATGCAAGTTTTCTGTAAGTCAAGTTGCTGAGTACAAAAAGAATGAAAACATTGAAATATTAAAGAAGAACATATCATATCATGACTATTTATCATTAGTAAGCCAATCAAAATGTATAGTTGAAATAGTACAGAATAATGCAACAGGGTATACACTACGTACGTGGGAGTCTTTATTATATCAGAAGAAAATGATTACCAATAATAAATCGCTAAAAGAGACAGAATATTTTAATACAGATCATTTTTTTTGTTTTGACACCATTGCCGATTTAGATGATATTGATTGTTTTATGCAAGAAAAAATGAGGCTAAGAACATTCGACATTTCTCCTTGTAGATTTCTCGAGTACGTTGAACAAAAACTTCATTTGGATATATGATATACATATTAACTATATTTCTTCTGATACTATCCCTCTTCACCTATATAAGTGGGGGGCGAAAATTGCATACTCCAAGTTTCTTGGTTTGTATCACATTTTGTTTTTCATCATTTTACTATATGGTGAATTTGGATTTTGTAGGTCACGATATATCTGTTACTACATTCTTTGTTATTGTTACAGGCATAGGAAGTTGGATTTTTGGCGAAATCTTGGCAAGACGTCCTTTGGGAGATAGTAGTGTAGTATATGAGAAGACACCTGTTCAAATTCCAACAAAATTGATCATTATAGCAAGTTTGCTAAGTTTTGCAGTAACTTATGGGAATTACTTAAGCTATATGAAGATCGGCAATTATCTTGGTGGTGATAGTGTTTTGACATCATATGCACTTGTTAGAGCCTATTCTATAAATGCAGATATGGCAGAGAGTGCCTTAAACAAACCAGCAATACTAAAATTGGTGGAAATAATATCAACGGCATTCAACTATCTTATATTCTATTATTATCTATATAATCGAGTTGTAAGCAGAAAGAAAGGTTACTTTTTATACACAATACCTTTTATAATTTCCTTACCGAGCTTATTTTTTACAACTTCGAGACAGGCGTTTATGGAGCCCGTATTTTTTGTTATTTTTCCATTACTTTTCTTTCTCTACAGTGAACGAAGTAAAATCGGTATAAATAAGAAGTTTCAGAAATGGGGGGTGATCACACTAGTTATTTGTATAGCCCTCTTCAAAATCAGTGGTGATGTTAGAGGCGGCGGCGAGATTGATAGTAATGTAAGTATCATGGAGAGTATGGGGTCATTGAATCATGATCTGTGTGTCTATGTGGCTTCACCAATTTGCGGATTGGACTTTTTTTTTTCTGAAGGTTATACGTACAAAGCGAGTTTTGGCAGTAATACTTTAGCTGGCATATATGATTTATTACGATTTGTTGGATTTACTATCAATGCTGATAACGTAAATTTACAGCAAAATTTCAAAATTGGACCTGCTCAATCAAATGTGTATTCTGGGTTTAAAGGTATTATTGAGGATTTTACTCTATTGGCATATATACCATATGTGCTATTTATCGGATATTTTTGTGGGTTCTTATATAGAAAATTCACGATATCAGATTTTAGGCATTCTGCTGTGTTAGGTGTTTTTGTAACAAAATTATATGTATGTATATGCCTTTTTTATTTTTCTGATTTATTTCACATTCTGTATGAAACAACAACTATTATATATATAGTATCTCTTGTGTTCATAAACAAATACATATTGAAAATCAAGTAATTATTAACATGAGAGTAGTTGTATTATTCCCTAGAGCACTAAAGGAACCGCAAGGTCTTAGTAAAGTGGTCAATATGTTCGCGACAAATGCTCATATCTTCAAGGAAAATGGGGTTGACTTAAAAGTAATTTCCAGAGATACCATCATTGGTCAGACGGTCACATATAATCAAGCAAAAAATTCTTCCTATTCGCCATGTATTTCAAACATAAGAAGGAATTTAATGGATGTTCTTGAATGGGCGTCTCAGAAATATAATTTTTTTGCAAGATACACTATAAATCATGCCTTCAAAAATTGGTCAAAAAAAGCTGTAGACTATTATGAAAGTATAGGTGAAACCGCAGATATCCTCTTATTTCATGATGTTTTTACATGCGCGGAATATTTAAAACGTAATTCAGCTGTAAATCATCAAAAAACTATATGTGTGGTACACTCAATAGGTATTCCAATGTATGGTTTAAAGCAACAATATCCTAAACTTGTTGGAACAAAATATTTTGCTGACTTAGAAAACGACGAAACCCTTGTAATGGAGAAAACAGATGCATATGGCTTCGTATCATATAAATCAGAAGAGAATTTCCTGTCTTGCAAACCTGACTTTGACAAAAAACGTCTTTTCTTTGTCCATAATGGAGTACCAAATTCTCATAACATATTGAAAGTAAAGAGTAACTCAAGAATAAAGGAAATAGTATGCGTGGGAGGTATTAATAAACATAAAGGCCAAGAACGAATAATTGACGCAATGATCGACCTGTCTGCAGGTATTGATACTCTCCCCGATATTCATTTCACTTTTATAGGCTCTGGAGAACTAATAGACAAGCTTAAAGAAAAAGTATCGAGCAATAAACTTAATGACTATTTTGACTTTGTTGGACAGGTTAATAATGTCGATGACTATTTAGTTAAGAGTGATATTTTTATATTGCCTTCATCTAATGATGGATTGCCTATGGCTATCATTGAAGCAATGAGAGCATTTTTGCCAATTGTATCAACGAAGGTAGGTGGAATCCCTGAACTTATTGATGATAAGGTAACCGGACTATTAATAGATGCTTCGAAAGATGGAGTTAAGTCTTTCATTCAAAATATTGATACATATGATTGGTATGAAATGGGCAAAGCGGCAAGAGGGAAGTATTTAAAAGAATTTGCCATTGAATCGATGGTTTCAAAATATTGCAAAATATTTAATCAGATATATGAAAAATAATTATCGTAATGCTATTAACAACACGTCGAAACAACTAGGTATATTTTTGCATGATGCTGTTAATACAGTAACATCTGTTTTGCGCATGTTTGTACTTGCAAAACTGAAATGTGCGTTTAAGTCAAACAATTACTATAGATATAAAACAAACAATTGTTGTACTATCCTGGCTAATGGCCCTTCATTAAAAACCGCTTTTGAACTGGGAGAAGTCATGCTAGATGACAATGATGTTTTCTGTGTTAACATGTTTGTTGAAGCAGATGAATTTTGGATTTTAAAACCAAAATTTTACTGTTTAGTTGACGGAGAGTATTTTTGTCCAACTATGGAACATACTAAACACCAAGTTGAATTTTTAAGGACAGCTTTAAATAAAGTTGATTGGGATATGTTTTTGTATATTTCTGCTAGTTGGACAAAAGGCGGAGTGCTTGATGGGTTGAATAATTTACATATAGAGGTAATCGATTGGAATACAAATACATTTGATAGCTTTAAATGTATAAGACATTTTGTATATCGACATGGCTTAGGTATGCCTCGTTGTCAAACAGTAACTAACTTTGCATTAACAGCCGCAATAAAGATGAATTATAGCGAAGTATATTTATATGGCGCTGACCATTCATGGACGAGAGATCTAACAGTGAATAATGAGAATATTGTATGTTACGGGGATCGTCATGTTTATGCCAAACAATTGAAAAAAATTGAACTTGATTATTCAATAGCTACAGTGTTACGCGATTTTGCAAATATGTTTGAATCTCATTGGATTATTAATGAATTTGCAAAATCAATGAATGTTAAAATACATAATTGTACGAAAGGGTCTTTTGTTGACGCATATGACCGAAAATATTAAACCATGATTAAATTATTGGCTAAAACGCTCCAGATTTTTTACAAAGTATTTGATAAATATGTAAAATCAAATCTACAAAAGAACTTGTTGGGTTCGTGTGGTAAAAATGTAGTTTTCAGATACAATAAATTCAGTAATTCACTAAATAATGTTTATTTAGAAGACTATACACAACTTGTTGATTTCACATTTATTTCAAATGGAGGAAGACTATATATAAAAAAGCATTCCGGTGCCGCTCAGGGATTCACCGTTGTTACAAATACACATACAAGGGAGGTTGGTCGTAATATCCGTGAAGTTATGGATTCAGAAGATCCTTTTCTTCAGGAAAAGGATGTAATTATTGAAGAAGATGTAACGCTTGGCACAAATGTTACTGTTTTAGCTGGTGTAACTATAGGTAGAGGGGCTTCTATCGGTGCGGGGTCAGTTCTTAGAACATCTATCCCTCCCTATGCTATTGTTACCGGAAATCCCGCAAAAATAGTTGGTTTTAATTATACGCCAGAAGACATTGTGGAACATGAAAAGGCTCTCTATCTAGAAGAAGAACGTCTCCCGTTGGATTTTTTAGAGAAAAACTACAATAAATATTTTCTTAAACGTCTAAAAGAAATCAAGGAGTTTACTCGTCTATGATTACATTTAAAGAACTCAAGCGAAACATCAAGAAGGATATTAGTGCTTTACCTATAATAAAAATATCGCTTCTGGGCGATAGTGCTACCCAGTTCCTGGCTACTGCCATCAAGGGTATGGGCGTTGAGCGTGGATACAATATTGACATCTTTGAAGCAGAGTACAATCAGGTGGAACGGCAGGTTATGGATTCGACTTCAGATCTTTATGGATATGGCGCCAAGTACAACATCATTTTCCAGTCAACCCATAAGTTGATGGAGCAGTATGCACTCATGACTCCCGATCAACAGGCTAATATGGCCGCAGATCGTCTGGATTTCATCCACACCATCTGTGATAGCCTCTCAGGAAACATTATATATTATAACTATCCTGAGATTGACGACACTATTTTCGGTTCGTATGCTAACAAGGTTGTATCTTCATTTACTTATCAGATACGCAAACTTAACTACGAGATAATGAATCTTGCTCAGGTTTATCATAACCTGTTCATCTGTGATTTAGCAGGAATTCAGAATAAGTTTGGTCGTGACTTCATGTTCGATCCAGCGGTATATGTGTCCACTGAGATGCTCTTTTCTATAGATGCTCTTCCCTACGTTGCAAGTCGCACAATGGACATCATAACAAGCATCGACGGCAAGTTCAAAAAGTGTTTAATACTAGACCTTGACAACACCGTTTGGGGTGGCGTTGTTGGCGATGACGGGTGGGAGAACATTCAGATTGGGCACGGATTGGGCATAGGTAAGGCATTTACCGAATTTCAAGAATGGGTAAAAAAACTGAAGAACCGTGGAATCATCATTGCTATCTGCTCAAAGAACTATGAGAACAAGGCCAAGGAGCCATTCGAGAAAAATCCAGAGATGGTGCTGAAGCTGGATGACATCAGCGTATTTATTGCAAATTGGGAGAACAAGGCTGACAATATCCGTACGATTCAGAGCATCCTCAATATTGGCTTTGATTCGATGGTATTCCTCGATGACAATCCTTTTGAGCGTAATATGGTTCGTGAGAATATCCCAGAAGTGACAGTTCCTGAGCTACCTGAAGATCCAAGTGAATACTTAGAGTTTCTCTATACTCAGAACCTCTTCGAAACTGCTTCGTATTCCAATATCGACAAGGAACGAACTAAGCAGTATCAAATAGAAGCTCAACGTGTAACAGCATCCAAGAAGGTTGCTAGCGAAACGGATTTTTTGAAATCACTTGAGATGGTGAGTGTGGTGACAGGTTTCAATAGTTTTAATACCCCGCGTGTGGCCCAATTGAGTCAGAGAAGTAACCAATTTAACCTCCGAACCGTTCGCTACACAGACGACCAGATTGCTGCAATTCAGAACGATAGGAGGTATGCAACCTTCGCCTTTACATTGGAAGATAAGTTTGGCGATAACGGACTTATAGCAGTCGTAATAATGTATAAACAAGATGCTGATACCCTATTTATTGATACTTGGTTCATGAGCTGTCGCGTTCTGAAGAGGGGCATGGAAAATTTCACAATCAATACCATTATGAAATATGCCAAGGAGAACGGCTTTAAAAAAATCCTTGGCGAATATCTCCCAACATTAAAGAACGGAATGGTCGAGGAGTTTTATCCAAATTTTGGTTTTTCGAAGGTAGAAGGTGTTGATAACGACCTTTATGTGTTGGATGTGGATAAGTATGAGAATAGAGACTGTTTTATAAAATATAAATAATATGAAGTTACATCATATCTGATATATCACAGGTGATATTGAGAAAACATCCAACGCATTTATAGCTCTTGGTTATTTAGCCCAACCAGTATTTGATGATACTACTCAAAAGTGTTTCATCTGTTTTCTGAAGAGAGAAGAGGGTGAAGTCCTGATAGAATTTGTTTAACCCTACGAAAACAATAAAACTATTCAAAAAATGCTCAACAAGAAAGGAGTCTCTCCTTATCATCTCTGCTATGAAGTTGATGATATACAGGCTGTTTATGATGATCTTTCATCACGAGAAGAATGGTTGCTAATGTTTGAACCTGTAGCTTTTAGCAATAGAAAAATCACCTACTTCATGAATTATGATGTGGATTTTATCGAATTGGTTAATTCTAAATAAAGTAGTAAATAATTATACAATGGAAAAGAATGAAATTTTAGCAAGGTTGCAAGACATTATACGTGAGACTGTTGATAATGAAGATGTGGTAATTACAAATGAGACAATCGCATCTGATGTTGATGGGTGGGATTCACTTGCACAAGTAATGATTGTTGGCGAGATTCGTAATGAGTTCGGTGTGAAGCTCACATCAATAGAGGTAGCATCTTTTGAGAATGTAGGTGAAATAGTTAAAACAATTGTATCGAAACTATAAAAAAGGTATCAGAAATCGCAGAAAGAAAGTATCAGGTATGTTTTGCTCCAAAATGAGTTGATAGAGGCAAGATACATTATCATGATATGCCAAAGTTTACACGCACCTACAAGAATAGCATGTAGATGTATAAGTATAGCTTTTCTTACTTCAGGGCAAAGATAAGCTGATTAGAAAATAACAATTGCACAAACTCAATCTTCAAAAATATACATGTATAAACAAATTAGACCATATCAAGTGTGCTGTAATTGCGTGCTTGACACAGAAGATCCTAGCATTTCATTTGATGAACATGGTGTTTGTGATCAATGCAATGACTACAAGCAGAATGTTGAACCTACTCTAGATTGGGAAAAGAAAAAGATTGAGTTTGATGCTATGATTAAGAAGATAAAGGAAGATGGCAAAGGTCGTGACTTCGATTGTCTTCTCGGTATGAGTGGTGGTGTTGACTGCTCGTATATGTTGCATCTTGCCGTAAAGGAATTGGGGATTCGCCCACTTGTCTTCCATGTAGATGGTGGTTGGAATTCAGACTTAGCCGTGAACAACATCCAGATGTTGGTTGAGAAACTTGGTCTTGACCTCTATACCGAAGTAATAAATTGGGAAGAAATGAAAGCGTTTCAGCTGGCATTGTTCAAATCGGGAACACCAACTTTGGATGCTGCCCAGGATCTTGCATTCATGGGTGGTATGTATAAGTTTGCAGAAAAGAATAAGATTAAGTATATTTTGAATGGATATAACTATTCTTCAGAATTTTGCTCTTATCCATCTATGTACTATTATCTTTCGGATACTGGTTACTTTAATGATATTCGTAATAAGTTCTGCGACAACCCTATGAAGACATTCCCAATGACATCGGTTTTCTATCGCAAGTTCTACATGAAATACATCAAGCGAAATACTTTCGTTAAGCTATTAACCTATTTCCCATATAATAAGGATGAGGCAAAGGCTATACTTGAAAAAGAATATGGTTGGAGACCTTATCCTCAGAAACACTTTGAGTCTCGTTTTACTAGATTTTATGAAAGCTATTGGCTGCCTGAGCGCTTTGGGTATGATCCTCGTCGAGTTCAGTTCTCCAGCCTGATTCTTGCTGGTCAGATGACTCGCGAACAGGCTATTGAAGAACTGAAGGAAAATTCATACGACCATACGACCATAAAGGATGACTTTAAATATGTTGCCACCAAGTTGGGTATTTCGGTTGAAGAACTTCAAGGGTACTTCGATATGCCCAAGAAGTTCTATTGGGATTATAAAAATAATTCCATGTTAATTAGGAACCTCTCAAGGTTGGCAGTTAAATTGCATTTAGGAAGGACTCAAACAAGATGATAACAATATTAGACTATGGATCAGGTAATATCAACGCCATCAGGAATATATATGAGCGTTTGAATATTTCCTATGAATTTGCGACAACGATAGAACAAATTATCAAAGCGGATCACATCCTACTCCCAGGAGTTGGTGCATTTGATGAGACAATTTCCACTCTTCAAAAAAAAGGTTTTACAGAGGTTCTAAATAAGAAAGTACAGGAAGAGAAGGTACCTGTACTTGGAATTTGTGTTGGAATGCAGATGCTTGCTGACACCAGTGAGGAAGGGACATTGAATGGACTTGGATGGATTCCTGGGAAAGTTAAGAAGTTCGACAAGAACCTTATTCCTGATAAACCAAAGATTCCTCATCTTGGGTGGAACTCTATTGAGATATCTCGTAATTGTCCACTCTTTAAGGATATTGACCCTGATGTGGGTTTTTACTTCGTGCATTCCTATTATTTTGAATGTGCTGATGAAGCAGATGTTATCTGCAAAACGATTTATGGTAATACATTCCATTCTGCTGTAAATCGTGAGAATGTTTATGGCGTTCAGTTTCATCCGGAAAAGAGTCACGACAACGGAATCCAATTACTGAGAAACTTTGCAAACCTCTAATAGAATATGTTAAGATCAAGAATAATCCCTTGTTTGCTGGTGCATAATAAAGGTCTGGTAAAGACACTGAAATTCAGTGTAGAGAATGGTAAATATGTGGGCGATCCTATCAATGCTGTCAAGATATTCAACGAGAAGCAAGTGGATGAGATTATGGTCATAGATATTGATGCTACTGTACAAGGACGTGAGCCTGACTACGTAATGATCAAGAATGTGGCCACAGAATGTCGTATGCCATTGTGCTATGGTGGTGGTGTTACCTCTGTAGAACAGGTTCGTAAGATAATTAAGTTAGGAGCAGAGAAAGTCGCAATCAGTGCTGCCGCATTGGCTAATCCAGAATTGCTTTGTCAGATGAGTGAGGCTGTGGGTGCACAGAGTGTGGTGCTTGTTTTGGATATAGCGAAGAAGAAAGGTCTTTTCGGAGGTAGTCATTACGAGATTTTTACAAATAATGGAAAAAAGAAGACTGGAAAAAAACTTTACGAATTTCTGGAAGAAATAAAAGACTTCTCATATGGAGAGCTTGTTATCAATAATATCGATTTGGATGGTGTAATGGAAGGTTATGATATGGAGATGTGTGATAATGTACGTAAATTGACAGACGTGCCTTTGACTTTCCTTGGGGGTGCTGGTTCATACGAAGACCTGAAGAAACTCGTCTCTCGCTTTAAGGTGATAGGTGCTGCAGCCGGTAGTATCTTTGTTTTCAAAGGTGTATATAAAGCGGTGTTAATTAATTATCCCAAAAGGTTCGAAAAGGATGAACTGATTAAAGGTAATTTTTCGCATTAGATTTTTTTACCTGAATGAAATCGAAAATCAATCGTCAGGATTGGTTTTGTAAAAATAACTACAATTTATGTTTAAAAATAAAATTTTATTAATCACCGGTGGTACCGGTTCATTTGGCAACGCTGTCCTCAAACGTTTTTTAGATACCGAGATCAAAGAAATTCGTATATTTAGTCGTGATGAAAAGAAGCAAGACGATATGCGTCATGCCCTTCAAAATCCGAAAGTAAAGTTTTATATTGGTGATGTGCGTAACAAACGCAGTGTAGATAATGCGATGCATGGAGTAGACTTTATCTTTCACGCAGCAGCATTAAAACAAGTACCATCTTGTGAGTTTTTTCCCATTGAAGCTGTAAATACAAATGTGTTAGGAACACAAAATGTACTTGATTCGGCTGTAGAGCATGGTGTGAAGCGGATGATAGTGCTTAGCACTGATAAAGCGGCATATCCAATCAATGCCATGGGAATCAGTAAAGCCATGATGGAGAAAGTTGCTATTGCTAAAGCGCGTTCGTTAGGAGACGATGCAAAAACTACTATTTGCTGCACGCGCTATGGTAATGTGATGGCTAGCCGTGGCTCGGTTATCCCCTTGTTCGTTGATCAAATGGCAGCAGGCAAGGATTTGACGATAACAGACCCTAATATGACTCGTTTTATGATGACATTGGATGATGCTGTCGATTTGGTGTTATATGCATTTGAACATGGTCAAAACGGAGATTTGTTTGTTCAAAAAGCACCGGCTGCTACTATCGAAGTGTTGGCGAGAGCTATTATTGATTTGTATCAATCTACCAGTCAGGTTCGCGTAATTGGTACCCGTCATGGAGAAAAATTATACGAAACACTGGTTACACGTGAAGAAATGGCCAAATCGGAAGATATGGGAGATTATTTCAGAATACCTGCTGATAATCGTGATCTAAATTACGACAAGTACTTTGTGGAAGGGCAAGAAGAAGTTTCAGTAATTGATGATTATCATTCGCATAATACAGCACGATTGGATGTGGAAGAAATGAAAAAACTATTGTTGAAGTTAGATTTTGTAAGAGAAGGAATCAGTAAATGAAACGAGCAACAAAACAGACATCAAAACAAAATCAGGACTATTGCGAGTTCCATACGACAAATTGCAAGATAATAAAAAAGTACGTATGAAAATACTTATAACAGGTGCAAAAGGTTTCGTTGGTAAAAACCTGGTAGCCGAATTGCGAAATCAAGGGTTTGAGGATTTGATGGAATTTGATGTGGATACCGACCCCAAAAAATTGGATAAGTACGCTCGTGAATGTGATTTTGTATTTCATTTGGCAGGGGTCAATCGTCCGGAGAACCCGGCTGATTTTATGACTGGAAATTTTGGCTTTACATCTCAACTATTGGATGCACTTAAAAAATACCACAGTAAAGCTCCGGTTCTAATAACATCATCCATTCAGGCAGCTCAAAATAACCCATACGGTGAGAGTAAGAAGGCAGGAGAAGACTTGTTGTTTGATTATAGTAAAGAAACCGGCTCAAAAGTATATGTTTATAGGTTACCAAACGTTTTTGGGAAATGGTGTCGACCTAATTACAACAGTGCGGTGGCTACTTTTTGTAATAATATTGCTCATAATCTTCCGATTCAGGTAAATGATCCCAATGTGGTTTTGAACCTGGTATATGTGGATGATGTGATTAATTCGTTTATTTCTAAACTAACAGTGGAATGTCCTCTCGACCTAGGTAATCGTTTTGAGGAAGTATTACCGGTTCATACAAAACCATTAGGTGAGATAGTAAAGTTATTGAATAAATTTAAAGATAGTCGATCAACATTACAGCTTCCTGATATGGGTGATGCATTTGAGAAGAAGCTTTATTCCACCTACCTGAGCTACTTGCCGGAGAGTGAATTTAGTTATCCTTTGAAGATGAACGTAGATCAACGAGGTTCATTTACAGAGTTTCTAAAAACAAATGAGCGGGGACAAGTATCTGTAAATATATCAAAACCACATATAACTAAAGGAAATCATTGGCATCATACTAAAAATGAGAAATTCTTGGTGGTAAGTGGGAAAGGAGTTATCCGGTTTCGGAAAATTGATTCAGAGGAAATAATTGAATATTTCGTGTCGGGCGAAAAACTGGAGGTGGTGGATATTCCGGTTGGTTACACGCATAATATCGAAAATTTAGGAGATACAGATATGGTAACCATTATGTGGGTAAATGAAGTTTTCGATAAAGAAAGACCGGACACATACTTTTTGGAAGTCACCCCTAACCCCTAAAGGGGAATAAAATATCAGTTGAAGATCATTCTAATATTTAAAAGAATCATACTACTCAAATAAATGAACAATATTAAGAAATTAAAAGTGCTAACAGTTGTTGGCACAAGACCTGAGATAATACGTTTATCATGTGTTTTACAAAAATTAGATGCCTCAAATGCTATAGAACATATTTTGGTTCATACCGGTCAGAATTATGACTATGAATTGAACGAAGTGTTTTTTGAAGATCTGGGATTACGTAAACCCGACTATTTCTTGAATGCTGCCGGTAAAAATGCAACTGAAACTGCCGGTCTAATTCTTATAAATATTGATCCTGTACTGGAGGAAGTTCAGCCCGATGCATTCTTAGTGTTGGGTGATACAAATTCATGCTTATGCGCCATCGCCGCTAAAAAGCGGCATATCCCTATTTTTCATATGGAAGCAGGTAATCGTTGCTTTGACCAACGGGTACCGGAGGAAAGCAATCGTAAGATTGTAGATCACACCGCTGATATTAACCTGACGTATAGTGATATTGCTCGTGAATATTTATTGGCTGAAGGCTTACGACCGGATCGGATTATCAAGACGGGAAGCCCAATGTATGAAGTGCTTACTACTTATTTACCCAAGGTAAAAGCATCCAGTATTCTTCAGAGCTTAGGGCTGACAGCTGACAGTTTTTTTGTTGTTTCAGCCCATCGTGAAGAGAATATTGCCTATGAAAGGAACTTTTTTCATTTGGTGGAAATTCTAAATATGGTGGCCTCTACTTATAATTTCCCAGTAATTGTTTCCACTCATCCCCGTACCAGAAAAATGATTGAGAAACATGACATCAAATTTCATGAGAATGTAAAACTGATGAAGCCTATGGGATTGAGTGACTACATTGCACTTCAAATGAATGCAAAAGCCGTATTGTCGGACAGTGGAACTATAAGTGAAGAATCATCTATTCTCAATTTCAGAGCGCTTAATATAAGGGAAGCGCATGAGCGCCCGGAAGCAATGGAAGAAGCTTCGGTGATGATGGTGGGACTAAATCCCGAGCGTGTAATGCAAGGACTGATGCAATTAGAGACCCAACAAAAAGGTACTGACCGAAATTTCAGACCTGTAGCAGACTATAGTATGCCAAATGTAAGTGATAAGGTAGTACGTATTATTTTATCCTATACTGATTATATTAAACGAGTGGTTTGGAGCGAATGAAATATCTATTTGTAAGTCAGTATTTTTACCCGGAAGAGTTTAGAGGAAACGACATTGCTTTTGATTGGGCCAAGAGGGGAGATGATGTAACAGTAATAACAGCTATCCCCAACTATCCAATAGGAACTTTTTTTAAAGGCTATGGAATCTTTAAAAAGCGGAAAGAACTAATACATGGTGTGAAAGTTATTAGAATTCCTGTAATACCTAGAGGAAAAGGAAATAGCATAATCTTAATGTTGAATTATTTTAGTTTTGCTTTTCTTGCTTCGTTGTATGCTATATATTTAAGTTTTCGAATTAGATTCGATGCTGTTTTTGTACAACAGCTTTCTCCTGTTACTTTAGTTTTTCCTGCAGTTGTTGTAAAAAAGATACAAAAGATACCATTGTATGTTTGGGTATTGGATCTTTGGCCTGAGAGTTTAAGCTCTGCAGGAAATGTTACTAACAAAAGAATTTTGAATTTTTTTGAGAATATAGTAAGATTCATTTATACCAATTCGGATAAAATTCTTATCAGTTCCAAGGGGTTTGAATCCTCAATAATACAAAGAGGTAATTTTGAAAATAAAATATATTATTTTCCTAATTGGGTTGAAGATGTATTTTGTGAATCTATTTCGCAAAGTAAATTACCAACTTTGCCTGAGGGTTTTATAGTTATGTTTGCTGGAAACATTGGAGAAGCTCAAGATTTTGAAAATGTGATGAAAGCTGCTAGTCTACTAAGGGATAATTTGGATGTTAAATTTGTGATTTTGGGTGATGGACGGAAAAGAGGCTGGATTGATGAGTATTGCGTAAAGAATAACTTAAAGGATACCGTTTTTTGTTTAGGTAGATTTCCATCATTAAAGATGCCGGCTTTTTTTGAGAAAGCTGATGTAATGCTTATTTCATTAAAAAATGAACCTATTTTTAATTTGACATTACCAGCTAAAATTCAGGCATATATGGCATCCTCAAAACCATTAGTGGGTATGATGAATGGAGATGGTGCAAACACAATACAACAAGCACAATGTGGATTATGTGGAGGAGCATCAGATTACGTGGCTTTGGCAGATAATATTCGAAGATTGAGAAGAATGAATAAAATAGAACTTAATAAATTAGGGCAAAATGGCAAGATTTATTCAAAAATACATTTTGATAAAAAGATCTTACTCGATAAATTACATGTTGAAATTATGCAGAGGAGTAATATTTGATTTGTTAGTATTTAGATAGATAAACAGTGAATTAAGAGTTACAACTAAAGTACACCAAATAACACGAACCCAGTGAACTAATATAGTCCAAGATAAATATCTTAACCAACAATGACCTTACTATTTACTTTTATTCTCCTTTTTGCGATGGAGTTGGCCTATTTCAGGGTAGCCAATCATTTTAATATTATTGATAAGCCCAACCAACGAAGCTCACATATTTCCATTACCTTACGGGGAGGGGGTATTGTGTTTTATATCGGAGTTTTGCTCTATTTTATTTTCGAAGGTTTTCAATATCCCGGATTTTTTCTGGGGTTGACTTTAATCTCCTTTATAAGTTTTGCCGATGATATAAAACCACGTTCGCCTAAGATCCGCTTGGTAGTTCATTGGGTGGCTATGCTGTTGATGTTTTATCAGTGGGGCTTGTTCTCCATGCCCTGGTATTTTACAATTCTAGCCTTGGTTGTTTGCATTGGAATCCTGAACGCTTATAACTTTATGGATGGCATAAATGGTATTACGGGAGGATATAGTTTGGTGGTTGCCGGAACTTTGTGCTATATCAATAATTACCGGATTGCTTTTGTTGATCGTAATTTACTCTATTCCCTCATATTGGCTTTGTTGGTTTTCAATTTCTTTAATTTTAGAAAAAAGGCCAGGTGTTTTGCCGGAGATGTGGGATCAATCTCCGTTGCTTTTATTTTGGTTTTTCTGCTTGGTTTGTTGATGCTGAAAACCCACGACTTCAGCTATATCATTTTACTGGCTGTATACGGGGTCGACTCCATACTGACTATCATTCACCGGCTGATACTTAAAGAGAATATTTTTGAAGCCCATCGTAAGCATCTGTATCAGTTGTTGGCAAATGAATTGAGACTGCCCCATCTGTTGGTTTCGTCTATTTACATGGCGTTACAAACCCTTATTGTTGTTGACTATCTGTTTGCGTATGACCGCTATCTTTATTTAATGGTTGTACTGGCAGCTTTGTCGGTGTTGTATGTCTTTATAAAAAGTAAATTTTATTATTTGCACGGTAATAACTAGAAAAGATATTTAAAAATGAAAATAATTGATGAAAATCTGTTAGATACTGTGACAGGGCAAGCAAAGGGAAGTGCCCGTTTGCGGATGAACTACAACTTCCATGAAAGTTTGGATGCAAAAGCTCAACGGTTGCTGAACGCATTAGAGCCCGGAACTGTTTTACCCGTTCATCGCCATTTGCATACGGCCGAAACGTATATTGTATTGCGCGGCAGCATCCGGGTGTTGTTCTATAATAATGAAAAAGAGTTGATAAACTCCGGGGAGTTGAATCCATTAAAAGCTAAATTCGGAGTTGATATTCCCGCCGGACAATGGCATACATTGGAAGTGTTGGAATCGGGAACTGTAATTTTTGAAGTGAAAGAAGGTCCCTATCAGGCTTTGGGAGAGGAAGATATTTTATATATATAACCTGTTTTTGATCTTTTAGAACCTGAATATCTCCTTTGACGATTGATTATTGGGTGGTGGACAGTGTGGTAATAACTAACTACAGGCCACTAACCACTTACCATTCATTAACTTCTACTAGCCACTACCGACTGATTACTCCTAACTACTGACTAAATGAATTTTCCCAAAACTATCCTCTATTTCTTGTCCGCTTTCCTGTTGCTAGGTTGTAACGAACCTGCCGATTCGCCCTATCCAACTATTTCGTTTGAAAAGAAAGCATCGATGCCCGGAGCAGGCAGGGCTTCAGCTGTGACCTTTGTTATCGATGGTAAAGGCTATGTTACCTTAGGCAGAAATGGGAATGCCACTGATTCCTTAAAGGAGTGCTGGCAATATGATCCTGCCGCAGACAGTTGGACACAGAAAACAACTTTTCCGGGTAGAGCGCGGGTAAAAGCCACGGCTGCTGTGATGGCTGGAAAAGCCTATGTAGGGCTTGGGTATAGGCCGTATGTATCTACTTATGTGAATGGTAACTATAAGGATTTCTGGATGTATGATCCGGCATTAAATACCTGGACCCAAAAGGCTGATTTTCCGAGCCTCGCCACGGATGCTTGTGTCAGTTTTGTGATGGATAATTGCATTTATGTAGGTGAAGGATTTAATGACACCGGCTTTACGAATGAATTTTGGAAATACGATCCACAACAAGATGCCTGGACTCAATTAAAAGATTTTCCGGATTATGCCCGGGCAGGGGCTGTGTTATGCACTGATGGTACCCGGGTCTTTTTTGGAACAGGTTTCAGATGGAATTTCAATGATTGGTGGGAGTATTTCCCGAAAACAGATCGTTGGGAAAAACGAAAATCCATGCCAGATAATGGCCGGGTAAATGCTGTTTCGTTAAGTGTTGCTGGCCGTTTTTTTGTTTCAACGGGACGGCATTTTGCCGGAGATCTGACCGGGGGGCGTGTCCTGTCGGATATTATGGAATACGATGCGATCCGGAATGTATGGTACAAACGTGGAAATATACCGGGCGGGGGACGTGAAAATGCCATCGCGTTTGTGATAAATGGTAAAGGATATATCGGATTTGGTGAAGATGATAAAGGGGTGCTTAATGATTTCTGGAGCTTCAAACCGTGACTTAGCAGTTAACAGTAATCAATAAACAGTCAGCAGTTCATAATTTACGATTTACCATTATTTTACTATTTATGCTAAAGAAAATACAATACATATACTTCCTCTTTTTATTTTTACCGATCCTGAGTCAGGCTCAAAATGATACGATTAAATATGATGTCGGCTTTATGGGCGTGGCTTCAACCGGAAAATATGCCCCATTCTGGCTTCAAAGCAACTGGTATGGACTTATACCCGCTTCTCCTGCAAGTGCAGGAATGCTAGCCGGTATAAACAAAGAATTTGGGACGAAAGAACGGTTGTTTGATTATGGCTTTAAAGCAAACTTGCTGGTGCAAGCCTACGGCAACAAAACGGCTGCCTATTTGCACGAGTTTTATGCTAAAGCGCGTTTTTCGGTTTTTGACCTGATCGTAGGAGCACGTGAAGAACAATTGGGTAATCAGGATTCCACTTTGTCGTGCGGTGGCTTTCTCTTTTCGAAGAATGCACGCCCAATGCCCAAAATCACGCTGGGAATAGAACGTTTTACTCCAGTTCCGTTTACATCCGGTTTTCTGGAGGTAAAAGGAGCTATTGCCCATGGTTGGTTTACGGATAATATTTATGCTACTAATCTTTATTTACATCATAAATATATTTATGCCAAGATAGGAGGGAAGTTGCCGGTTCATTTGCAGTATGGGTTTGATCATGTGGCCCAGTGGGGTGGCAGTGTGCCGGGATCCGGGCAGCAACCTGCAGGTTTAAGTGATTTTATAGATATATTCTTTGCCCGGGCCGGAGGCAAAAATTCAACCATGAATGACCAGTTTAATGCTTTGGGAAATCATATAGCTTCGCAAAGTACCAAATTGGATGTGGACCTTTCGGAGTTTACCATTAGCGGATATTGGCAAAAAATCTCGGAAGATGGTCCGATTAAGAATTTCTGGAATGCACCTAATAAAGCCGATGGGCTTTGGGGAGTATCCGTCCGAAATACTAATTTCCCCTACGTAAAAGGAATTTTGTTTGAGTTTTTACAAACGACCGATCAGTCCGGACCTTATCTGGATAAAGATGGCATTATTTATGGTGGGAATGATAGCTATTTTAATAATGGCATCTATCAAAATGGCTGGACGTACTATTCCCGCACCATTGGTACACCTTTTATAACTTCTCCTCTTTACAACAAAGATGGATCAGTTTCCATAGAAAACAACCGGGTGGTTGTTCATCATATTGGTATCGAAGGCGATATGTCCGGTTACCGGTATAAGTTTTTATCTTCTTTCAGTAAGAATTATGGAACTTATTCAGCACCGCTTGTGCCGTATGGCGTAAGAAATACATCCTTGTTGTTGGAAGTAGATAAACAGTTTCCGGCACTGTCGAATATTGAAATCGGGTGTTCGGTGGGAGCAGATTTTGGTAAATTGTATGGAAACTCAGTTGGGTGCTTATTCTCTATACGGAAAAGAGGTAACTTATTTCATTACTAAGGATCGTTACTGCGGCGGCTTTGACTGATTGTTTTGTCTCATTTTTGATTGGAATATTTCAACGGAATGAGTTAGTTAATTTTATTTTCTGTTGAGCTTTTTATAGAAAAAAATGCTAGATTTGCACATCGGATTTATGCCTGCATTCAATTTTGGATATCATTACTTCCCCGTATCTAACTCTAGATTGAATGCTATTTGTTCCTGAACGACATACGTACTGAAGATGATATAATGATATATTGCTATTGCTTAATTCTGGCCTCTTCTTAATTTTTGGCAAGCCAAGCAGCAAAACCGATTACCATCTCCTAAGGAGAACGCGTCTTTTTCCTTTCTCCTTTGGAGAAAGTACCGAAGGGGGATAGAGGTATAAGAAAGGGTTGGAGATAGAGGTTTATTAACCAAAGTATATGCTATCAGAAGTATATCATTGATTACATACAATTTTGATTACTTATTTTTTGTTGAAAAGACATTGTTTGTACTTTGTTTTTAAGCTGTATAGACTGATATAACTTTATGGAAAAATTGCAGAAAAAAATGCGTTCGTTGTTTAAATTGATTATGCGGACGTCATTGATTAACCGTTGGATTGTTTTTGAAATTGATTTGATTCTCTGTATCCTGGGATATAGCTTTGCTACGTTTATACAAATACGAAACTCGAATATGGATGTTGCCAGTTCTAAACTGTTGCTGGCAGGCATCGTATTTATTTTCAGCACCTCGGTTATTTTTTATATTCTAAAACCCTATCGGGGTCTTGTACGCCATTCCAACCTGGTGGAGATGTGGCGCCTGTTTATTTCGCTTCTTAGCTCATGCGCTGTATTATATGTGTTTATTTTAGTGTTTGGGTATACGTTTAGTTACCGCTACTTTTTTGTACAAAATGTTTTTCTGATTAGTTTGGTTTTTCTGTTCTTGATGAGATACTGCATTGTATTGGTTTATAATTATACGGTTAACTACACTACGGAAGTTCGCAATAAATCGTTGATCTATGAAATAGATACGCACAGTATTGCTTTGGCACAGTGGCTTAATAAGAGTGCAGCGAATCAGCATCAGGTTCAGGGTTTTGTTACCCGGAATAAAAATGCAAAAAAGACCCGTATCCATGGGTTGTCGGTTCATTCTTTGAACGTTGATAACCTGGATTGGTTTCTGCGGAAGAATGAAGTAAACACCATCATTTTTCCTGACTATAAAAGCGTGAAAAACGAGCAGCCTTTTATTTCCAAGTGCATTGAAATGGGAATAGCCATTCTCGTGTCACCTCCGTTTGAAGGGTTGGATGCCAATAATAAGATCCGCTACCAGATGAAACCCATTCAGTTTGAAGACTTATTGGGGCGTGATGAAATCATGATCGATATGGAGCGGATTGGACGGCAAACGCGTGATAAGGTTATTCTGATTACCGGTGCAGCCGGATCTATTGGAAGTGAAATTGTCCGGCAATTGGCTCAGTTTAAACCCCGGTTATTGTTGGTATTTGATGTTGCCGAAACGCCGTTGCATAACTTGCGGCTTGAGATGGAACGGAATTATCCAGAGCTTAAGTTTATTCCTGTAATCGGGGATGTACGTAGTGAGAACCGGCTGGATTTTGTTTTCAAAAAATATAAGCCTCAGATAGTCTATCATGCTGCCGCTTATAAACATGTTCCGCTGATGGAGGAAAATCCGTGTGAAGCTATTCTGGTCAATATCATGGGTACCATGAATCTCAGTAATTTTGCGGCGAAGAACAACGTGGATAGCTTCGTTATGGTTTCTACCGATAAAGCTGTGAACCCGACCAATGTTATGGGAGCTTCCAAACGAATTGCTGAGATTTATGTCCAGGCTTTGGCTAAGGAAAGTGAAAAGAATGGGAGCAAAGTCAATTTTGTTACAACCCGTTTTGGTAACGTGCTTGGATCGAACGGTTCGGTGATTCCTCATTTTAAAGAGCAAATTGAAAATGGAGGACCGGTCACAGTAACCCATCCGGATATTATCCGGTATTTTATGACTATTCCGGAAGCTTGCCGGTTGGTGCTGGAAGCTGCTTCATTTGGAAAGACCGGCGAAATTTATGTATTTGACATGGGAAGCCCGGTAAAGATTGTAGATTTAGCAAAACGCATGATAGAATTGGCCGGATTTATTCCAAACAAAGATATTAATATTGAATTTATCGGATTGCGTCCCGGTGAGAAGTTGTACGAAGAGCTGTTGAATGATAAAGAGACAACCATTCCGACTGGACACGAAAAGATCACGATAGCCAATGTGCGTCAATATGAGTTTGAAAAGGTGCTGAGCGCCATTCAGCTAATGATTGGCTTTTCTTACAAGGTTGATATAAAGAATGCTGTAAAGACGATGAAAGAGCTGGTACCGGAGTTTGTCAGCAAGAATTCGCCTTACTCGGAATTTGATAAATAGGAAATTCTTATAAATAAAAAGCCTTCAATAATGAACAACAAAGTTCATTATTGAAGGCTTTTTTGGTAGGTGACACTTTGCGATATTAATTATTTAGCTGTTGAATATAGGTTGCTTTATGTATATAATGTTATAACTTAAAGTGAGTTCGATATAAGGCAAACTCATCAGAATCAATTGGAATTGATATTGGAATCCCTTCGGACTCGTTAAAATAATTTGGCTGGCCTTATATCGAATTCACGTTAACTTAAATAATATTAGTTCGATATACTTACCAGCATTAGAATATCTTTAAAAAGAAATAAGCCATCCCGGATTTATTCTGAGATAGCTTATTTCTTTTATTGGTATAGTTTAAACCTACATTCTTCTTGTAACTCCCTGCGTTGGTACGCTTTCGTGTTTATATCTGTTTATGGCTGTCACTACAAAGGTATAATTTCCTCTGAATTTTTGCTCAAGTTCCCGCAGGTTAATGCAACTTTCAGTTGTTCTGACTAAGATATTGGCCGGATTGTTCATATCACCCACTTTTTTCCCCTTGAACGCGTACACTACATAATAGGCAGCTTGACAACCACCTTCTTCATCGACTTCATCCCACATCAAATAAGCATCTTTTCCATCTCTCAAGATCTTTATGTTTTGAGGTTGTGCGGAAGGCTCTCCCTGAATATTTCTGTTTATCGGACAGATAGCAGGATATTTGTAAAATGTGCTTTTTAAAGTATCATTTAATCCCTGCTTATTTTTCACGAATGCTTTCGCACTATAGAATATTGCTCCGTCTATTTGGGGATAAGCTTGGTTCAAATGTAATTGTCTAACCAGTTCATTCCCTTTTCGCCAGGCTGAGTTTGCTTCCGGCGAACCTAGTTGTGAATTAAAAAGCCCAATGTAAAGGTTTTTACCGAATGAGTTTTCGCTCCACCATTTTGCCAGGATTTCATAATCGGCTACTTTTTTCCCAATCTCCCAATATAGCTGCGGAGCAACATAGTCGATACTCCCTTCTTTAAGCCATTTCAGAATATCTGCGTATAAATCGTCGTAGTTTTGAATGCCGGCACGGGTGGCAGAACCTGTAGGATCTACATTATTGTTGCGCCACACTCCAAAAGGAGAAACCCCAAATTCAACCCATGGTTTTATGGATTTGATGGTTTGTTGCAGTTCATTAATAACCATATTTACATTGTTTCTCCTCCAATCATCTTTTTGATTTGGTGCATATCCCCGTGGATTTTTTTTGAATGTGGCAGCATCGGGGAATTCTTCATTTCCAACACGGTATGGATAGAAATAATCATCAAAATGAACAGCATCCACATCATAACGTTCAACCACATCTTCCACTACCCGGTTCAGAAATTCACGGGTTTCGTCTAATCCCGGATCAAAATAATATTTGTCGCCATACTTGACGAACAAGTCCCGGTTTTTATAAAAAATATGGTTTTTATTCAATATGCTCAAATTATCGGAATTCAGAACGCGGTACGGATTTAACCATACGTGTACATCAATACAACGCTTATGTGCTTCCTCGATAATAAATTGAAGCGGGTCGTAATAAGGATTTGGTCTTGTACCTTGCTTGCCGGTCAACCAATTTGACCAGGGTTCGAGTGCCGACGGATAGAATGCATCGGCAGTGGGTCTGATCTGCAAAACAATCGCGTTGATATTGTTTTTTGCAAATTCATCCAACAGCACACGCATTTCATCACGTTGTGCTTTCGATGTGAGATTTCGTTGACTGGGCCAATCGATATTAGCTACGGTGGCAATCCAAACTGCACGCATTTCGCGTTTAGAATGCTGGGCTGAGAGTGACGTGATGAGAATCAGAAAGACAAAGAGGATGCTTGTTTTTTTATTCATAAAATTGAAATGTATAAACACAAAAGTAAACAAAATTCACAAATGAAGCAACCAAACCGCCTTTTTTTCGTGAACTTTTACGTTTGACCCATTGTTGGAGTAAGAAAAAACGGTAACTTTGTAAAATGAATAGTGAAAAATTTGAACGTATGAATAAACAACTGACAATTGCCTTGGTTGCACACGATAGACGTAAGGCTGATATGGTTGAATGGGCGGTATTTAATGCCGACATGTTATCGAAACATAAACTGATTTGCACCGGGACTACCGGCGGTTTAATTCAAAAAGCGTTAGAGGAAAAAGGGGTTGATGTTGAAATAACCTGCATGAATTCCGGACCACTTGGTGGCGATGCTGAAATTGCAGCATTGGTAGTAAGAAAACAGATTAACTTGGCTGTTTTTTTGATCGATGACCTTAATGCTCAACCGCATGAAGCGGATATTCAAATGTTGCTTCGTCAATGCCGTGTGCATAATGTGCCGATTGCATGTAATCGTTACAGTGCAGACCTTATGATAACCAGTTCATTATGGGATGATGAAGAATATGTTCCCAGTGAACCGCGTTATGTGAAATTTGATCGCTAATATTAATATTTTATAGTCCATAGCACTATCGGTTCATTTCGGTGGTGCTATTTTTATTCCTGAATAATGGTTTTGAAGAATCATGAATTAATCCTAAAAATAGGATTAAAATAAGTTCATTTGGAATATTGGATAATTATCTGTATTTTTGATAAAATTTCAATAAAAAAGCTAAGCAAATATATGAATTTGTTTGAGTTGATGAAGAAATTTTTTGGTGTGAAATGAACATTAGAACAGATTATTTGAATCAATGACTATGTTCATTGTGAGTTTCATACGCTATCAAAAATAATTATTATCGAACGAAAGCCCCACTCATTATTCAATTTGTAAAATGAAAAATTCAAAAATAACTTTGCTTATGTCAGCCATCTCATTAGCCACAACAGTTCTGGCCGGAAATCCATTTTTCGAAACCTATAAAACTCCGCATCAAACAATCCCGTTCAATGAAATTAAAACGGAACATTATTTCCCTGCGTTTCAGGAAGCGATGAAACAACATGTTGTTGAAGTGGATGCAATTACTAATAATCCGGAGATTCCAACATTTGAAAATACAATTGTTGCTCTCGAAAAGTCGGGTTCATTGCTCGATAAGGTGAGCTTGCCTTTCTACAATCTGCTTAGCTCGGAAACCAATGATGAATTACAGGCAATTGCAGAGAAAATATCACCACTCGCCACCGAGCACTCAAATTCAATCCGGTTGAACGAAAAGCTTTTTGCAAGAATCAAGGCTATATATCTGCAGAAGGAAAAGCTCAAGCTATCTCCGGAACAACAAATGCTTTTGAAAAACACGTATGAGGAATTTGCCAATAATGGAGCTAATCTATCAAAGGCAGATAAAGAAATTTACCGCGAACTATCCAAGGATTTAAATCTGCTGACACTTCAATATGGACAAAATGTATTGAAAGAAACAAATAATTACAGTCTTTTGATTACCAGAAAGGATTTGTTGAGCGGCTTACCTGCAGATTTGATTGAGATGTTGGCTGCAGATGCTAAAAAGACAGGAAAAACCGGATGGTTGCTTAATCTGAAAGCAACTTGTTATGTTCCGTTTCTGAAATATGCAGATAACCGGGACTTACGCCGGGAGTTATACATGGCCTACACCACAAAATGTATGATTGGAGGAGAATTTGATAATATTGAGAATGTACGGAAAATTGCGAATACGAGGTTGAAAATTGCCAATCTCCTTGGATATAAGTCTTATGCCGATTATGAACTGATTGATCGCATGGCAGAGGATAAAGACAAGGTGTATGATTTGCTAAATAAACTGCTTGTTGCCTATAAACCTGCGGCGGAGAAGGAATATGCAGACGTTCAGGAATATGCTGATAAGAATGGTGCTTATTTTAAATTGCAACCTTGGGACTGGTCATACTATTCGGAAAAGCTAAAAGACGAGAAATATTCAGTGAATGATGAAATGCTTAAACCTTACTTTGAACTGGAACATGTAAAGAAGGGTGTATTTGGATTAGCGACCCGATTGTATGGAATTAAGTTTACGAAAAACAATAAGATTCCGGTTTACAATTCTGAAGTAGATGCCTATGATGTGACTGATGAGAAAGGGAAGTCTTTAGCTGTTTTATACACTGATTTTCATCCGCGTGATGGCAAACGTGCCGGTGCCTGGATGAGTGATTTTAAGCCGCAATGGATAGATGGTAAAACAGACAGCCGGCCACAAATTACTGTTGTAATGAATTTTACAAGCCCTACAGCTTCAAAACCAGCTCTATTGACTTTTGATGAAGTAAAGACTTTCTTGCATGAATTTGGGCATTCGTTGCATGGTATGTTAACGAAATGTACATACCATTCACTTTCCGGCACTGCTGTTTATCGTGATTTTGTGGAACTTCCTTCCCAAATGATGGAGAACTGGGCTACGCAAAAAGAATTTTTGGATGGATTTGCTGTTCATTATAAAACGGGTGAAAAAATACCTGCTGAATTAATTCAGAAAATCGTTGATTCAGAAAACTATAATGTTGCTTATTTTTGTTTGCGTCAATTGAGTTTTGGATATCTGGATATGGCATGGCATACTATAGAAAAACCATTCGATGGGGATGTGATTGCATACGAAAAACAAGCAATGGCTTCTACTCAGGTTCTTCCGGTGGTACCCAATACTAGCATGAGTACAACTTTCAGCCATATTTTTGCAGGAGGTTATGCTGCTGGTTATTATAGCTACAAATGGGCTGAAGTGTTGGATGCGGATGCTTTCTCTGTATTTGAAAAGAATGGAATATTCGATAAAAATACGGCAACTTCATTCCGTGAGAACATATTAGAAAAGGGTGGAACAGAGCATCCGATGATGCTTTATAAACGTTTTCGCGGACAAGAACCTACTATCGATGCTCTTTTGAAAAGAAATGGAATTACCCAATAAAAGAGTTTTAATAGGGTTCATAAGAAATTAATCAACTAAAATATAAACAGATGAAAGGTCGTTCGTTAATTATGTTACTGATTTCAGGATTATTAGGTGCGTGTGGTTCTACACCGCATTATGCAACTTTCAATGATTATCCGGTATATGATGGATCTGATTTGGAACTAACTTATTCGCCGCACGAATGCAAATTCAGAGTCTGGGCTCCGACGGCGTCGGAGGTCAAGTTATTATTGTATGACAACGGATATGAAGGCGGCGCTTATCAGACGCATGACATGAGTCGGTCTGAAAAGGGAACCTGGACACTGAAGATCGATGAAGATTTGAAAGGTAAATTTTATACTTTTCAGGTGAAAATTAATGATAAATGGCTTGATGAAACACCCGGAATGTGGGTTAAAGCTACCGGGGTTAATGGTAAACGTGCAGCAATTATTGATTTTGCCGAAACCAATCCGGCTGGTTGGGAAAACGATGTCCGTCCTCCGTTGAAGAATTTTACCGATATTGTTTTATATGAAATTCATGTTCGTGATTTTTCTGTGTCACCTAATTCTGGTATAAAACATAAAGGCAAATTCCTTGCTTTTACTGAAAAAGGGACAAAGAATTCGGCTGGAGAATCAACCGGAATTGACCACTTGAAAGAGTTAGGAGTTACCCATGTGCATTTGTTGCCATCATTCGATTTTGCATCTGTTGATGAAACAAAACCCAACGATCATAAGTATAACTGGGGCTATGATCCGTTGAATTATAATGTTCCGGAAGGAAGTTATTCTACCAATCCGAAAGATCCTTCCGTTCGTATTCGCGAATTTAAACAAATGGTTCAATCACTTCATCAAGCCGGAATCCGGGTTATTATGGATGTGGTTTATAATCACACGGCGACGGGTAAAAATTCGCACTTGAACTTATTGGTTCCCGGATATTTCTACCGGATGAATGCTGATAGTACCTGGTCAAATGCATCAGGTTGTGGAAATGAAACAGCTTCTGAACGTGCCATGATGCGTAAATTCATGATTGAATCGGTGGTTTATTGGGCTACTGAGTATCATGTGGATGGTTTTCGCTTTGATCTGATGGGTATACACGATATTGAAACCATGAATGCCATTCGTGCGGCTTTGGATAAAATAGATAAAACTATATTTATGTATGGCGAAGGTTGGACTGCTGCTGCGTCGCCACTTGCAGAAGATAAGCGTGCTGTTAAGAAAAATGCTAAGAAGCTGGATAACATAGCTGTGTTTAGTGATGATATACGCGATGCCTTGAAAGGAAGCTGGATGCATTCACAAATTCCGGGCTTTGTCTCGGGAGTTGATAGTTTAGAAGAAAGTGTGAAATTCGGGGTAGTTGGGGCAACCCAGCACGACAGCATTGATTATTCCAGATTGCTTTATTCGAAAGCACCTTATGTGAATAATCCTACTCAGATTATCAATTATGTTTCATGTCATGATGATATGTGCCTGGTAGATAAACTGAAAGAATGCAGGCCGGAAAATGCAACAGACGAAGATCTGGTCCGGTTTAATAAATTAGCTCAAACAGTGATATTTACTTCTCAAGGAGTACCATTTATTTATGCCGGTGAAGAGCTGTATCGAACTAAGAAAGGCATTCACAATACTTTCCAATCTCCCGATTCAATCAATCAGATCAATTGGGACTCGAAAACCAGTCATCGGGATGTATTTGAATATTATAAAGGTTTGATTGCCTTGCGAAAAGCTCATGCTGCATTCCGCATGCCGACACAGGAAATGGTGCAGCAGCATTTGAAATTCATACAGACCAAAACGCCAAACGTTGTTGCTTTTATGATATCCAATCACGTGAATGAGGAGGTTTGGAAAGATATTTTGGTGATTTATAATGGAAATAGAAAATCTGTGGCAATTGAAATTCCTGAAGGTGAATGGAATCTTGTTTGCCATGATGGACAAATCAACCTGAACGGAATTGCTCAGGTAAACAGAACAACTTTTGTTGTTGCCCCTTCATCGGCAAGTATTATGTATGTAAGGTAAAGAACAAAATCATTTATGATATTAGTTTAGAAGCATAATTAAATTCAGATCGTTATGAAGAATGCAATTCTTTCTGTATTATTGATATCTGTCAGTTTTTCAATTTCGGCCCAAGATATACCGGAGCATGTTTCGTACACCCGAATCTACGATTATTTGGATGAGTTGGCAACGGATAATATAATTGAGTTGAATTCGGTAGTAAAGCCTTATGCCCGAATTTTTATAGCGCAAAAACTTCTTCAGGCTCAGAAGCAAAAAGAGAAACTGAACAAAAGGCAACGAGATGAATTGAGCTTTTTCCTGAATGAATTTGCGTTGGAACAAGACAAACTTCCTACGACAATGCTTACGATTAGCAAAAATGATGAACTGACTTTTGCAGGCATTCAACCAGCTTTTACTTATCGAGATAGCTTGTTTCGGGCAAAAATAATTCCTTTGCTGGGAATGGATATTACGAAAAATTCTAACGGTACGATCACCAAGCGTTGGTACGGGGCAGATTTTCAAACAATGATTGGAAAGCATTTGAGTGTTTACGGTAGCTTAAGAGATATTTCTGTTGATGGCCCGTTATTAGCCAGGCCCGGTTATCTGAACGATTATCCGGGTTATGAATATAAAGAATCAACTTCTGGAGGTGATTTTAGCGATTCACGTGGTGGCATAAAATATGCCTGGGATTGGGGTTCAATCGGACTGGTGAAAGATAATGTGATCTGGGGTGATAATTATCATGGATCAAATATTCTTTCAGGCAGGGCGCCATCGTTCCCTATGCTTACATTGCATTTAAAACCGACAAAATGGTTTGAAATGCAATATTTCCATGGTTGGTTAGTGTCTGATGTGTTGGATTCAACACGATATTACCTTGATAATTTGGGAGGTAAGCATTATCGAATGAAAAACAAATTCATTGCTGCAAATATGTTTACTTTTACGCCTATAGATAAACTGAACTTGTCGATTGGAAATTCAATAATTTATGCGGAAGATAATGTACAACCCGGATACTTTATTCCGATTGCATTTTATAAATCTATAGATCATACACTTACAAAAGGATTGAGCTTGGAGAATCAGAATTCGCAGGTGTTTTTGAACATTAGTTCGAGAAATATTAAACATCTCCATCTGTTTACCGCTGTGTATGCCGACGAAATCAAGTGGGGGAGATTTGCGCCAAGCAGTAAACAACGAAATCCGATTTCTTACAAAATAGGAGCAAACCTGAGCAATTTTCCGATCGAAAACTTATCATTGATTGGTGAATATACCAATACAAACATTATTAATTATAAGCATTCAATTCCAGCCATTACGTGGGCTTCAAACGGCTATAATCTTGGTAGTTATCTGGGTGATAATTCGCGGGAAACGTATCTGGCTTTACGCTATAAGCCCTTTCGTGGATTAGATCTGTGCTTATCGTATATGGATGCAAAACATGGAAATGAATACGAATATGTACGTGATGGTCATGCAATTGATAATATTATCAGTCAACCGTCGTTAGGAGATATTACCTGGAGCAACAAAACGCTGGCTCTCAATGCACAATATGAATTGTTTAATAACGCCTACGCTATTGTGAATGTATCCTATAGTAATATACGAGGTTATAATCTTACTTCAACTCCCATAATTGGGGAGGTGAGAGAAACAGCGCAAGGCTATCTGGATTTATTCACTCCGGCTTACCTTCAGGGAAAAAATACAACGATCACAGTTGGATTCAGTTTGGGTTTCTAAAAGATTGAATTAGGCTAATTAAGTTGAAATATCCGGATTGTTGAACTGTTTATTTGATTACTTGTTTAATAGGCAAAAGGAGAATTGTTTATTTTTAAACATAAGCAAGACTAAAATATTGTTTGATTAAAATTTACATAATGCATAGACCCTTAATCATAGGAATAACTGGTGGAATTGGCAGTGGTAAATCAACATTGTCTCATTTGTTGCGTGCCGAAGGTTATTCCGTTTATGATTCCGATCTGGAAGCCAGACGTTTGCAAAATGAGCATTCGGTGATGAAAAAGAAAATGATCGATACATTTGGTAAAGAGATTTATACTGAAAAAGGGTTGAATCGTCCTGTCTTAGGAAAATTGGTATTTGGTAAACCCGAACTACTTGCTAAGCTTAATGCAATAGTTCATCCATTTGTTATGGCAGATATCGAGAACTGGATAATAAACCGGTATCCAAAAAAAATCCTTTTTGTTGAATCGGCTATTTTGTATGAAAGTGGATTTAATAAGCTAGTAGACAAAGTTATTTTAATTACAGCTTCTGACGAGGTCCGGATAGAACGTGTTGTAAAACGAGATGGGATAAGCCCAGAACAAGTTCAGGCTCGTATGTTGCATCAGTATCCCGAAGAACAGAAACTAAAACTTGCCGACTTTGTGATTCATTCTGATGATAACAAACCGTTGGAAACGAAGATAAAAAGCCTGATTGCAGAATTAATTGAAATACGGGAACAGAGAATAAAAGAAGCTGCTTCTGAATGAATTTTGTAAAAGCTTTATTTTACTATTTTCTGCTTTTAATACAAATAAAAATCCCCGGTGCGAAATTTCGTAACGGGGATTCTTGTGTTAATATGAATTTGCTTTTATTCTGTCAAAGCAACTGTTGGTTTTACAATCCGAGCCTTAATTACTTTTGTATCCGGCTCTAGTTCCATCAAAATGGTGTCGCCGACTTCCAGTTCTCCACCCAATACCACATCAGCAAGTTCATCTTCCAAGTATTTTTGAATAGCACGTTTCAATGGACGGGCACCAAACTGTACGTCGTAGCCTTTGTCAGCAATAAAGTCTTTTGTTTCAGGAGTAAGTTCCAGTTTATAGCCTAAAGCTGTAACGCGCCCGAAAATTCCTTTTAGTTCCAGATCAATAATCGATTTAATAGAATCTTTGCTCAATTGATCAAACATGACCACATCGTCAACACGATTCAAAAACTCAGGGGCAAATGTGCGGTTCAAAGCTTTTTGAATAACACTACGAGAAAATTCAGAATCCATTGCGATATCGCCCGGAGTATTAAATCCAACACCTTTACCAAAATCTTTTAATTGACGTGTTCCTACATTGGAAGTCATGATGATAATTGTGTTTTTAAAATCGATACGTCTGCCTAAACTATCAGTCAAGCGACCTTCATCCATTACCTGAAGCAATAGATTAAATACATCAGGATGCGCTTTCTCAATTTCGTCGAGCAAAATGATAGAGTACGGTTTACGACGAACTTTTTCGGTCAATTGTCCGCCTTCCTCGTAACCTACATATCCCGGAGGTGCCCCAATAAGGCGTGAAACGCTGAATTTCTCCATGTATTCGCTCATATCCACACGAATCAATGCATCGGAGCTATCAAACATGAATTCAGCCAAAATTTTTGCAAGGTGAGTTTTACCTACACCTGTAGGACCAATAAATATGAACGAACCGATTGGTTTGCTGGGATCCTTCAGCCCAATCCGGTTACGTTGAATGGCTTTGACAATCTTATTAACCGCTTCGTCCTGACCAATTACTTTACCTTGTAAAGCATCTTTCATTTGACGAAGTTTAAGACCTTCAGCTTGTGCAATTCGTTGTACCGGAATGCCTGACATCATAGCTACTACCTCAGCAACCTGTTCTTCATCTACGGTTTCAGGATGTTTTTGAGCATCTTCTTCCCAACGTTTTACAGCGTCTTCAAGTTGATATTGCAATTGTTTTTCCTGATCCCGTATAGGACCGGCCAGTTCATATTTTTGTTCAGAAAGTACTTTCAGTTTATCTTTCTTTAATTCTTCAATTTTCTTTTCCAGTTCTTCTATTTCAGCAGGTACTGAAACAGTGCCGATATGAACACGAGAACCGGCCTCATCCAACGCATCGATAGCTTTATCCGGGAAACAACGGTCGGTGATATAACGGTCTGTTAAACGCACACAGGCTTTAATGGCTTCCGGCGTATATCGCACGTTGTGGTGATATTCGTAGCGGTCCTGAATGTTTTCCAGAATTTGCAATGTTTCGTCGGCAGTTGTAGGGTCGACCATTACTTTCTGGAAACGGCGTTCCAAAGCACCATCTTTTTCAATGCTCTGGCGATATTCGTCGAGCGTAGTTGCACCTACACATTGAATTTCACCCCGGGCCAAAGCAGGTTTCAACATGTTGGCAGCATCCAACGAGCCAGGGGCACCACCTGCACCAACAATGGTATGTATTTCGTCGATAAACAAAATTACATCCGGATTTTTCGACAATTCGTTCAAAATAGCTTTGATACGTTCTTCAAACTGTCCACGGTATTTGGTGCCGGCAACAATAGAGGCCATATCTAGCGAAACAACGCGTTTATCAAATAGCACACGCGAAACTCGACGTTGAATAATTCTCAATGCCAAACCTTCAACAATAGCTGATTTACCAACACCCGGATCTCCAATCAGTACAGGATTGTTTTTCTTCCTGCGGCTCAGAATCTGTGCCAGACGCTCAATTTCTTTTACGCGCCCTACAATCGGATCCAGCCGATTTTCAAGTGCTGCCTTTGTAATATCGGTTCCGAAGGTATCTAAAGCCGGAGTGTCACTTTGTTTTGCCCCAGCTGAAGATGCATTTGGTTTTTTCTTTTGACGTGCTTCATCATCATCATCGTCTTCATCCTGAAAACGGGAACCCATCATGGGTATGTCTTTAGGAGCGTCGATGAATGCTTTGGCCTGATCGTAGGTCAAATGTTCCGCCAGTAAAATATCACCGGCCAGGTTGTTTTTTTCTTTTAATATGGCCAGTAATAAATGTTCGGTATCGGCAGTTTCTGCAGATAAAGAACGTGTTTCAAGTTCCATGATTTTTTTTATACGTTCCGTACTTTTCAAACTTGGTATTTCTTCGCCTGTAGGATCAATGTTCGTACGTATTTGACTTTCGATGGTTTGTTTTACTTTCAAAATGTTTACATGTGATACATGTAAAATATCAATAGCCTTTCCGCTGCCATTGCGTAGGATACCCAATAGCAGATGCTCGGGACCCACATAATTGTTTCCTAAACGCTCGGCCTCTTGTGAGCTATATAACAGCACGTTGTGCAACTGTTCTGAATAATTGACTGACATATTATTGGTTCTCCTATCTTTTTAATTAGACAAATATAGTAATAAATGGGCAATTCGTGATTTGAATTTGAAATGAATAATCTAATTCCTGAAAAAACTCTTCAAAAATAGTACCGAAAAAGTAAATCTACATATTTATCGGTAATTTTGACAGTTTGACTTATTAAATGAAATTTTTGAGTAGATTTGCAGGCTAAAACTGAAAAAATTAGCATTTAAGTAAAAAACAAATATATTAATCAAAAAGTTTATGACTGAGAAAATTTCTTCTTCACTGCGTGAATCGAAAACAGCACGATGGAGTGTTTTAGCACTGGTGTCGTTCACCATGATGTGTATGTATTATTTAACGGATGCCATGGCTCCTTTGCAACAGAATTTACAAGCCAATTTGTCGTGGTCGGCAACCGATTATGGTTTATTCACAAGTGGCTACGGTTGGTTTAATGTGTTTTTGTTGATGCTTGTTTTCAGTGGGATGATCTTGGATAAATTGGGAACTCGTTTTACCGGGATTTTAGCAATAGGAATTATGTTAGTAGGTGCAGGCGTGAAATATTGGGCTATATCCGGACATATTACAGGATCTATTGTTTTATCAATTGGCAATATGCAAATACTTGGTAGTACTCCAAAATCAGCTCTTTTTGCCGGATTGGGATTTGGTATTTTCGGGGTAGGTTGCGAAATGTTTGGGATCGCAGCTAATAAGGCTGTTGTCCGTTGGTTTAGAGGGAAAGAAATGGCATTGGCAATTGGGTTGAATACGTCAACCGGACGTATTGGTACAGCATTGGCAATGTTTACTCCACTACCGCTCTATAATTTGACGAAAGATGTAAGTGCTCCTGTTCTGTTATCAATTTTGCTATTATGCCTTGGTTTATTGGTTTTTATATTTTTCAACGTTTTAGATCGTCGATTGGATAAAGAAGAGAGCGAGGCAGGGATTGCAAAAGAAGAAGAATTTAAATTTACTGATGTTACTGATATTGCTAAAAACCGTGCATTCTGGTATATAGCTATCCTTTGTGTTTTGTTTTATTCAGCAGTATTCCCATTTATTAAGTTTGCTACCAACCTGATTGTTCAAAAATTTTCGGTTACTGACACATTTGCAGGCTACATTCCGGCTTTATTGCCATTTAGTGCATTATTGTTAACTCCGCTTTTTGGTGGTATCTCTGATAAAAAAGGAAAAGCAGCTACTATTATGATTCTGGGCTCTATTTTATTGGTGTTTGTACATTTATTATTCTCAATTCCTTCGTTGAATAGTTTTCCAATAGCTATCGGGCTTGTAATTCTGTTGGGTATAGCGTTTTCACTAGTGCCTTCGGCTATGTGGCCTTCTGTAGCTAAGATTATTCCTCATAGTAAATTGGGAACTGCTTATGCTATGATTTTCTGGGTACAAAATATCGGTTTGATGTTAGTTCCTTTATTGATTGGAGCTGTATTGGATAAATACTGTGTTATTGGTACCATTACCAAAATAGTTGATGGTAAAGAACAGCATCTGACTCAATACAATTACACGATTCCTATGTTGATCTTTGCATGCTTTGGTTTTCTTGCAATTGGGTTCGCATATTTGCTGAAGGCAGAGGACAAAAAAATGGGATACGGACTGGAAAAACCCAACGTGGAAGAATAAAATTGACTATTAGTTAAGAACATAGATAAGGCTGTCTCAAAATAATATTGGGGACAGCCTTATTTTTATTTTACAATAGATGTTGTTCTGCAAAAATGAAAGGTTTCTTTAATTTGGTCCGTATCTTTTGAAATGCGTGTCTTAACACCCATATTACACCAAAGTCAATTGCTGAAATAATCACCTGTTCAAATAAATCGTATCTTTGCACTTGAAATTTTCTCATCTAGCTTGAGGACAGTGTTTATTTAAATGCAATTATAATATGCGTAGAATTTTATTTGGTGTTTTAGCTATACTATCGGTTTCTGTTTCGACTTATGCCCAAAACAAAGTTGCCTTAAAAGATGGTATTTGGAGGGGGCAGTTGTCGGTAAAAGATAATCAGGCACCTTTTCTGTTTGAGGTAAAGAATGCCAAGACTCAGCAGGCAACAGTCATCCTAATGAATGGCGAAGAACGGGTGGAGTTGAAAGGCGTAATTTGCCGGAGAGATTCAGTCATTATTCCTATAGAATCGTATGATGCGGTGATAAAAGCTGCTGTTTCTGGTGATAAATTGCAAGGCCGTTTCCTGAAAAATTATATTCCAAACGATCCCGGGGTAATATTCCAAGCCCAGTTCAATAATACAAACCGTTTTACTTCGGTACCCAATCCGATTGATGTGCCCGTGGATGGTAAATGGGACGTATTGTTCGTTGAAGATAAGGGTGATACTACGCACAATGTGGGTATTTTTAAAACAAAGGATCATGTTGTTACCGGTTCGATACTTACTAATTCGGGCGATATGCGTTTTTTAGAAGGAACCTATACTGCCACAGGTGTATTGCTTTCTGCTTTTGCCGGATTAAGTCCGTATTTGATAGAATTAAACTTTATTGGAAAAGATCGATTTGAGGGAACGTTCTATACTACCCGTGGTAAAACTAAACTTATCGGTACGCGCAACGATAAAGCCGGACTTGCCGATCCTTATAGCCTGACCAAAATGAAACCGGGTAAAGAAACTCTCAGTTTTAAATTACCCAATATAATGGGACAACAGATCTCGCTTGGCGACGAACGGTATAAAAACAAAGTAGTGATTGTTTCTATACTTGGAAGCTGGTGTCCTAATTGCCTGGATGAAATGAAGTATCTGGCGCCTTGGTACAAAGCCAATAACAATCGTGGGGTGGAGATTGTCGGGTTATCTTTTGAACGGAAAGACGATTTCGCTTATGCCAAAGCGGCTATCAGCAGGCTGAAAGTCAAATATGGAACTGAATATGAAATTTTATTTGCCGGAAAAGTAGGAGAGGAGGCTACAAGCAAAGCTTTGCCTGAAGTTGAAAAAGTATCCAGCTATCCAACTACCATTTTTATCGATAAAAAAGGTAAAGTAAGAAAAATATACACCGGCTATAACGGTCCTGCCACCGGTTTGTTTTATGATGAGTTCAAAGATGAGTTCAATAAATTGATAGACGGGTTGCTGGAAGAATAACGAACAGCATGCCTCAGGTTAGCGTGCAATGTATTATGCCCATGTGCATGTCCGGTCAGAGTCCGTTTTTATCAATTAGATATACCAGACTTGCAATAAAGGCGGTTCCGAGTTGCATTTCCCGTCGGCTTACTTTATCTACAGTATCATTGGCTGAATGATGGTATTCAAAGTACCGCTGACTATTTGTTAGCAAACCGATCAATGGGAAATCATATTGTTTCAATGGTTCTATATCCACCCCACTATATCCTTTGGTTGTACGATATACTCCGAAATCAGCCAGCTTTGCAGTCTGTTTTTGTAAAGCATGAAGAGTAGAATCATTGGCATCTATATCGAACCCTAATGGCAATGCTCCTCCTGCATCCGATTCGATACAAGCAATATGCTTCTTCTTTTCTTTCCCAACGTAGGAAGCATATGCTTTTGAACCTCCCTGAAACATTTCCTCATCCATATACAATACTAAGCGAATTGTATTGGCAGGCTTCAGGTTCAGTTGTTTGAGTATTCTCAATACATCAATCATTTGGGCGCAGCCTGCTCCGTCATCATGAGCTCCGGGGGTGTTAAACCATGAATCCATATGTGCTCCGAGAAGAATAATCTTCTCGGGATGAATATTTCCCCTGATTTCAGCAATGAGATTGGCTGTTTCTACTGTATCAATGTTTTTGGTGGTACTTTTTATCCAAACGGTTGTCCCCGGAAATTGGTGGTTAATCCGGCTTAATTTGTCTGCATCGTTGGTGCTAATGGCCAGATTAGCTATTTTTATTACTCCGTCTTTATAACGGCTCACTCCCGTATGTGGAAAATCGTCCCGTTCGGTGGCTAATGATCTTACAATTACACCTATTGCGCCGTATTGCGAGGCTTTAGATGCTCCTAATGCCCGTTGGTCAATAGCTCCACCGTAGGCTTCAAAGGTAGTCAGTTTTTCGTTATCCATGGGCCGGTTGAAAAAGACAATCTTGCCTTTTACTACTGCTGTTCCCAAGCTATCAAGCTCTTTCATCGAGTGTACTTCGACAACTTCTCCTTTAATCCCTGCTTCGGGTGTACTAACCGATAATCCAAGATTAACCACATTCAATGTCTCTTTTTTGCCTTGATAGGATAAAACAGCCTGCGCAGGTTTCTCGCAAAACCAAGACGGGGATGAATATTTTTGTAAGTAGCAGGTGTCAGGATTGAGTTTGTTAATTTGGTTTGTAAGTAGTTGAATGGCAATTTCCGATTGCTTTGATCCGACAATACGGCCTGGGGCTTTGCTGCATAATTCTTTCAGATTATTATATGCATCGGGGGTGGTGAGGGCATTTTGATAGATTTGTTTAATCGTGTTTTGTTCTGCATCTTGGGCATAAGTAATGAATGTTCCCGCAAGGAATATCGCTAGTAAAAATGACTTCATATGAACGTAATTGTTTTTGATATATTCGATTTTAAAGCAAAGTTCGATAAATTTATCGATATATGCAGATAAATAGAGTCAAAATGTTTGGTTTTACGTGCAATTTGTCAAAGCTGTATTGCAAATGAGGGATGCCCTTGCCTAGACCGGTTACTTATTGATCACTTCCATTAAAACACATTCTGGAAAATGGTTATCTTTGTTCCTTAGCATATTTCATGGTACGGAAAATTATACATATTGATATGGATGCCTTTTATGCCTCTATAGAGCAGCGGGATAACGAGGCGTATCGAGGTAAACCGCTGGCTGTAGGTTATCCCGAAGCGCGTGGTGTGGTGGCGGCTGCAAGTTACGAGGCTCGTAAGTTTGGGGTGCGTTCGGCTATGCCTTCTACTACCGCCCTGAAAAAATGTCCGCATTTGATTTTTGTTCCGCCCCGTTTTGATGTATATAAACATGTTTCATCTCAAATCATGGATATCTTTTTTGAATATACCGATTTGGTTGAACCGCTTTCGCTTGATGAAGCTTTTTTGGATGTGACAGAAAGCCGGAAACAAAATATGCTGGCTACTGATATTGCCCGTGAGATCAAGCAACGGATTAAAGACCAGACAGGATTGACTGCCTCGGCAGGCGTATCTTTTAATAAGTTCCTAGCCAAAATTGCTTCCGATTACAACAAACCGGATGGTCTTTTCGTAATACATCCTCAAGTGGCCGAGAAATTTGTGGAGACATTAAAGATAGAACAGTTTTTTGGAGTAGGGAAAGTGACAGCTCAGAAAATGCATCAACAGGCCATCTACACAGGAGCTGATTTGAAAAAGCGCACAGAAGAGGAGCTGGTTAAACTATTTGGGAAAGCCGGCCACCAATATTTCCTAAATGCGCAGGGACTTGATTATCATGATGTTAAACCTAACCGGATTATTAAGTCAGTTAGTGCCGAAAGTACATTTGACCATGATAAAGATTCTGTATTGCATCTTCAGTTGGAACTATATCAGGTAGCACTCGAGTTGATGCGACGTGTGGAAAAGAAGCGTTTTTATGGGCGAACGGTGACGATAAAAATAAAGTTCTCTGATTTTAAAATTATTACGCGAAGCCGGACTTTGCCTGTTCAAATACGAGATTTTCAATTGCTATGGAATACTACGAAAGATCTTTTTCGGAATACTGACCTAGGTGGGCGGCCTGTCCGTTTGTTGGGCTTAGGCGTTAGTAATGCCATCGACGGGCCGGAGCGAAAATCGATACAACTAGAACTGGACTTGTTCTGAGGCAACAGTACAGTATCCGCTGAAGAAGAAGTTGGAAACATGAATCAAATAGAATTGCAGATAACAGCAAGTGGGTTTTAGCCTTTCGAAAAAAAACACTATTTTTACGCTCCTTTTGAAACATATACTTCAAAAACTATAAACAATATGGAAAACAACGTATTACTAAAAGAAGTAATGGCCAAAGCACAGATTTGGCTGGATGGAAATTATAACGAAGAAACCAAAAATGAGGTTCGTCGCCTTCTGGAAGCTGATGATAAAACCGAGCTTATCGAATCATTTTATCGTGATTTGGAATTTGGTACCGGCGGATTACGTGGCATTATGGGTGCCGGAACTAATCGCATGAATATTTACACCGTTGGTGCTGCTACACAAGGATTAAGTAATTATCTGAAAGCACAATTTCCTGATGTTCCGCAAATCAGTGTGGTAATTGGTCATGATTGCCGCAACAACAGCCGCTTGTTCTCGGAGATATCGGCTAATATATTTTCGGCCAATGGTATTAAAGTCTATTTGTTTGAAGACCTCCGCCCAACACCGGAAGCCTCGTTTGCTATTCGCCAGTTAGGCTGCCAGAGTGGTATTATCCTTACAGCTTCGCACAATCCTAAAGAATACAACGGTTATAAAGCTTATTGGAATGATGGTGCCCAAATGGTGGCTCCCCACGACGAAAATGTGATTACCGAAGTAAACAAAATTGCAAGTGTGGATGACATTAAATTCAATGGTAATCCTGCTTTGATCGAGATTATCGGCGAAGAAATTGACAAAGCATTTATTGAAAATATCAAAAAACTGTCACTTTCGCCGGAGTCTATCAAGCGTAACAGCAACCTGAAAATAGTTTATACTCCGATTCACGGAACGGGTGTTGAATTGATTCCACGGGCATTGAAAGAATATGGTTTTACCAATATTATTCCGGTTCCGGAACAAAATGTGGTGAGTGGAAATTTCCCTACTGTGGTGTCTCCAAACCCGGAAGAACCTGCAGCATTGGATATGGCTGTGAAAAAAGCAATCGAAACAGATGCTGACATTGTAATGGCTTCCGATCCTGATGCCGACCGCTTGGGTATTGCCGTGAAAAATGATAAAGGAGAATGGATTTTGGTAAACGGGAATCAAACAGCGTTGATTTTCATCTATTATTTAATCCGTCGTTGGAAAGAACAAGGAAAGCTAACGGGTAATCAATACATTGTAAAGACCATTGTTACTACAGAAATTATCAAACAAATAGCTGAACGTAATGATGTGGAAATGTTCGATTGTTTCACCGGATTTAAATGGATTGCTGCTGTGATTCGTGAAAATGAAGGCAAGAAAGAATATATTGGCGGGGGCGAAGAGAGCTACGGTTTCTTGCCTGAAGATTTTGCCCGCGATAAGGATGCAGTTTCATCTTGTACAGTAATGGCCGAAATTGCTGCCTGGGCAAAAGATAATGGAAAAACATTGTTCGAATTGCTGCAGGATATTTATGTAGAATATGGTTACGGAAAAGAAAAAGGAATTTCGGTAGTGCGCAAAGGTAAATCGGGAGCAGAAGAAATAGCGCAAATGATGCGTGATTTCCGTAGCAATGCCCCAAAAGAGATTGCCGGTTCGAAAGTAAGTTTCATTAAAGATTATGAAACACTGAAAATGACCAATGTGGCTACAGGCGAAGAAACAGGTTTGGATTTTCCTACAACTGCCAATGTATTGCAATATTTCACCGAAGATGGAACTAAAATATCTGTTCGCCCTTCGGGGACAGAACCCAAAATTAAATTCTACATTGAGGTGCGCGGTGAAATGAAAACCCGTGCTGATTACGATGCTGCTGATACTGCTGCAAATACTAAAATTGAAGCTGTGCGTGCTTCACTTGGTGTGTGATAGGTAGGAAAGCCAATCGAAATTGTATAAAAAAAATCCCTGTAACAACAGGGATTTTTTTTATACAAGAATTTGTGTGAAACTCTTTACTCTGGCAATGAAATGTTACCGCCATTGGCGAAACGGCTGCGATGCCTTGCGAGAAGGTTTCGCCATTCGCGAAACGGCTACGATGCCTTGCGAGGAGGTTTCGCCGTTCGCGAAACGGCTGCGATGACTTGCGAGAAGGTTTCGCCATTCGCGAAACAGCTACGATGCCTTGCGAGGAGGTTTCGCCATTGGCGGTAGGTTTCCGGATGGATTAATTGAGAAAAATGATTATCCGGTATATATCCTTAAATAGAAAATGGAATTATTTTCGGCCCCCGTTAGGGTCAAATGCCGGTAGAAACAATTGATCAGCCTGCTGTTTTCGATCCCGTATGGAGCAGACTTTCTTTAAGGTATTGGTTGCTACGCGTCTTGAATCCCTACGGGACTCATTCGGATAAATGACGGATAGTCATAAAGATTTTACTTGTTGATGAGTTTGTACCCCGGACATAAGAAAACTAAGTATGATTGTAGGATGCAAATCGAAAAGCTTGGTTTGTATATTAAAAATTATATGTATTTTTGGACTCTCTTAAAGTGAATTAGCGCAAAAACGAATAAAGTATTTATTTAAAAACAAAGTAGTACAACATGAGAAAATTACAGGTGTTGGGGCTCTTATTACTAGTCCTTGTTTTAAGTTCAGTGGCATTAAAAGCAAAAAAACAGTTTAATGACGGGATATATACCGGTGAATCACAATCGAGATATACCAGCGAACCTTTTTGGGGGCAGGCTACTGTGGAAATAAAAAATGATAAAATTGTAAAACTGACATTTCAGATTGTAGATAAAGAGAAAAATGAAATATTCGGCCCTGATTATGAGCAACACTTTAAAGATAATGCTGAATATGCCCAACAGTGTCGCAACGAGGTGAATGCCATGAAAGTTTATACCGATAAATTTATGGCGACAAAGAATATGCAGCATGTGGATGCAATAACCGGTGCAACCTGGTCTTATAATATTTTTAGAGATGCCTTAAGCGTAACATTGGAAAAGGCAAGGGTAAAATAAAGTTTTTAGCGGCATAGCACCTGTTGTTTGAACAGGCAAAAATGATCATCTCTTAACTGGGATGATCATTTTTTTTGTGTCTGTCCAAACACAATTCAGTGCTTTGTGAAATGCTTCTTTCTCTTCGGTTCGCTTATAAATTAATCAGATTGCTCTATATTTATTAAACATTTCGTTATAAAAAAGGACTTAACTTTGAGAATTGGAATTAAAGTGTAATTTTGAATGTTTTTCAATGATTCATTGCATCTTATAATGTATTGTTGGGTTTAGATTCGGTTCTTCTGGGTGCTGGATATAGATAATTCAACATTTTGTGCATAGAAAAATATTTAATTCTAATATATGAAACCAAAAAATTACTTATTACTTGTTGTCAATGTGTTGATGTGTTTAAATTTGTCTGCACAGCTTACAGATAATAAACAGGAAAGGTTCGATAAGAATATCGGCATTACCCAACTCTCTGATAACGCCTATTTAATGCAGTCATCGTTTGCCATCAACGGGCAATTGGATTGTAATCATTTACTCATTGTTGATAAAAAAGATGTTGTTTTGATCAATACACCGGTGAATGATTCGTTGACAAGGATTATGCTCAGTTGTATCGAGAAAAAATTTAAAAGGAAGGTCACCAAAGTAATTGTTTCTCATTTTCACGATGATAGTTCGGGAGGATTGCGCATGATAAGTAAATTAGGTATAAATTCTTTTGGGTTGAATAAAACCCGGGAGTTATTGAGGACGGAGGGTAAATATATTGATTTTGTATTTGCAAATTCCCTTACCATTCCGTTGCAAACCATGGATCTGGAATTATTTTACCCAGGTGCGGGCCATTCGGTTGATAATATCGTTGTCTGGGTGCCTGCTGAAAAAATATTGTTTGGTGGATGTTTGATAAAATCTCCAGCAGTGAATGACAAGGGCAATATTAAGGATGCTGATTTGCAAAACTGGCCGATAGCTGTTGAACACGTGAAAGATCGGTACAATGATGCTAAAATTGTTATTCCGGGACATGGCGATGTTGGAGATTCTTCTGCATTTGATCATACAGTCAAGGTTGTAACCATGAACTAAATCCGTAACAATCCGTGTACTGGATCACCAGTTTCTATGCTAATATTCCCTTTTCGTTGAATTCAACGCTTTTCCATGCGCCGGCAACCAGCTGGTGCATGGTTTTGAATCCTGCTGCTTTTAAGGCCTTATAAGTAACTTCAAACCCTTCAATTATATTGGTCGGGTAGTGGCAATCGGAATTGACCACAATTGGAATTTGCAACTCATTAATCAGTGGGTAAAACTGTTGATGAGGGTAGGTAATCCCTTTCTCGGTCATTGACTTGGTGTTTATTTCCAAAATGAATCTCTTTTCTTTCACCAGTTGAAGGGTGTCTCCCACCAGATTATTGTACCAGCTAGATGACGGATTAAAATCATTGTAATGGGCTGCATGGAGTGATATCTTGTCAAAATGACCTACAATATTGAAACCGCCTTCCTTTATCATTTTTGAAGAAACCTCATAGAAATGCTTAACGGCTAATCGGATATCTCCGTCGTATAATTCGTTTAAACCTTTATCGAATTCTTTGAACTCGCCATCGATAGTCCAATAGGTATTTTCAGTCAGTTTATCCAGATAATGGATGGAGCCGATTAGATAATCAAATTTTTTATTTAGGAAAAAGTCATTGCGAACACTTGAACAATTGTCAATGTAATCAACCTCCAATCCAAAATAGAGCTGGATATTAGTTTGGTATTTTTGTTTCAATCGCTGGAATTCTAATTGATAATCTTCAAAATCATCTTCGAGCATGGTCCATTTAGTTAGAAATGGCAGGGGGGCATGAGATGAGAATCCGTATTTTCTTACGCCTTTAGCAATGGCAAACTTTACAAATTCCTCCATGGAACTTCTACCGTCGCAAAATATACAATGACTATGATAGTTTGACCAATACATAAAAGCTAATTGTATGAATGATAAGAAATATTAAAAAACAGGTTTAAATCACAAAAATAGAACAAAGACGCCAAAATGCAAGGGATTTGCAAAGATCTTTCAGGATTGTTTCCTGAATGAGAATGATTACTTTTGTTGAAGTAAATAATTTACAATATCATGACTACCCGTTATCTCAATTATAATCAAGTTTTGAAATCTGAATTTGCCGGGCGTGTGCAGAAAATATCTGTGAATGCTGGTTTTACCTGTCCAAACCGCGATGGAAGTAAAGGGACTGGTGGTTGTACTTATTGTAATAACCAGACTTTTAGTCCGGAATACTGTAAACCAACTAAAACAGTAAGCGAACAAATAAGCGAAGGTATTGCTTTTTTTCATCATAAATATCAAGCACAGCTTTATCTGGCTTATTTTCAATCGTACACGAATACTTATGATTCGTTGGAAAAATTGAAAGCTATCTACGAAGAAGCTCTTGCTTTCCCGAATGTGGTTGGGTTGGTGGTTGGTACGCGACCTGATTGCGTGAATGATGAGTTATTGGATTATTTTGCCGGCCTAGCCCGGAAATATTACGTGATGATTGAATATGGCGTTGAATCGACGAACGATAATACCTTGGAATTTATCAACCGCGGGCATGATTTTGCTTGTGCAGAATTTGCTGTCCGTGAAACGGCAAAACGGGGAATAAGGACCGGGACCCATATCATTCTCGGTTTGCCTAACGAAGATCGGGACACGATTCTTTCCCACGCTGACAAGCTTTCGAAACTGCCTGTTGATACGCTGAAAATCCATCAATTGCAATTGGTACGTGGAACAAAAATGGCACAACAATATGCCGGTCATCCTGAATGGTTTCATCTGTATACTGCCGACGAATATATTGATTTGGCAATTGATTTTCTGGAGAGATTAAATCCGTCAATAGCCGTTGAACGATTTGTGTCGCAATCGCCCAAGGAGTTGCTACTGGCGCCAGAATGGGGACTGAAAAACTTTGAATTCACAGCGAAGATAGAAAAACGTTTAAAACTGCGGGATACGTGGCAGGGGAAGTTATATAATATAGATGAATAATTTACAATTCGTGAAGAACTCTTTTTCTCTTTTTGTGTTTTAGTCAAAGATTAACTTTGCTATTTCATGATCAGGGAATTCAATAATATAAATAATAATTATGGCATTACAAGTAGGCGATAAGGCACCGGCAATTTTAGGTGTAAATCAGGATGGAAAAGAAATTAAGCTGGCTGATTTTGCTGGCAAAAAAGTGGTTTTATATTTTTACCCGAAGGATAATACGCCGGGTTGCACAGCTCAGGCGTGCAGTTTGCGAGATGGTTATGATGATTTACGAAAAGCCGGCTATGAGGTGATCGGAGTGAGTGCCGATAGCGAAACATCGCATCAGAAATTTATAACTAAACAAAACCTGCCATTCAATTTGATTGCTGATACCGAAAAAAAACTATCAGAATCTTTTGGTACATGGGGTGAAAAATCGCTTTACGGGAAAAAATATATGGGCATGTTCCGTACTACTTTTATTCTCGATGAAGCCGGAACAATAACGCGGATTATTCTGCCCAAGGAAGTAAATACAAAAAATCATGCTTCTCAGATAGTTGGCTAATGTGCTATTGAATTGAATTTGATAACATTGAAGGTGTGAAAATTTCCGAACTGAAATGTACTTTGGAGGGTCTTGCGGGCGTAAGACTCTCTTTTTTGATTGTGGTTTTCATATTTTAAAAGACAAAAAAGAGTACCTTTGCAAAAAAACGAGATGCTGAATACACAAACGAATATATTCATTGATAAGCTTCAATCTTTTATCCAGAATAAAGAGTTGATCAGGTTGACCCTAAGTGCGAAGAGAGATAAAGATTCTGATCTCAAAAAGTTGATTGTAACTGCGGTTGATCTTAAAAAAGGATATTGTCTGAATGTTGTATACCGGCATAATACAAAGGATATTACAAAGAACTACAATATTCCCGAAGGAATAAGCATGATAACTGATGCGCTTGAAAATGATTTTTGGAATGCAGAGCTGTTTTCTAAAAACGAAAATGTAAATCTGTTTATACTTCCAACGGGGAAAGTAAAGTTGAAAATATCAGAACCGGCTGTACAAACTATTCCGGTTTTTTCGCACGATAAGGCTAAGGATCGGTTGATTAATACGGATAAAAATATATATCTCCGTGAGTTGGGAATTACCAATTCCACGTGGGAAGTCCGCCGGGAAATGAGTGACAAGTATAAGCAAATCAATCAATATATAGAGTTGTTGGCACCAAATCTGAATGAATTATCGCTTTCCAAAGATTACCATGTTGTAGATATGGGCTCTGGTAAAGGATATCTGACATTTGCTTTGTATGATTATATTGCGAATAACCTGAAACGAAATGTTCGAATGACCGGGGTGGAGTTTCGTGAAGATCTGGTAAATACCTGCAACGCTATTACACAGCAAGCCGGTTTTGAAAATTTGTCGTTTATAAAAGGAACCATTGAAAAAACGGAATTACAAAAAATAGATATTCTAATTGCTCTTCATGCGTGTGATACCGCTACCGACGATGCCATTTATCGGGGGATTAAATCGGAAGCTGAATTGATTGTTTGTGCGCCATGTTGTCATAAGCAAATTAGAAAAGCAATGAAAGTGACTAACGAACTTGGTTCTATAACCCGGTTTGGTATATTGAAAGAGCGCCAGGCGGAGATTATAACCGATAGTTTGCGTGCTATGATTATGGAAGCATTTGGTTACAAAACCAATGTTTTTGAATTCATCTCGTTGGAACACACTCCGAAGAATGTTATGATTGTCGGCCGGAAACTTCATCATTCAACAGTAGACAGGCAGCAGGTGCTGGATAATATTGCTGCGGTAAAGAAGCTATATGGTATTGAAAAACATTATCTTGAAACGCTACTTGATATTTAGAAAACTGTTTTGCGGTATTTGATTATTGTACAATATCGGATATAAATGGCTTGTATGTGTATAAAAATAAATTGTACTTTCAGATTGTAAGTAAGTTTTATTTTCTACATTTGCACGCTAAAAATAAATTTAACTCATAACTATAAATAAATGCGGAATAACTTCAATCCCTGGCATCAGGTTGTGCCACATACCGATCTTCCAGATGTGGTAAAAGGTATTATTGAAATACCGAAAGGTACTCATGCGAAATATGAATTGGATAAAGAAAGCGGTTTGTTGCGTCTTGATCGTGTACTGTATTCTTCGGTGTATTATCCACACAATTACGGTTTTATACCGCAGAGCTATTGCGATGACCATGATCCGCTTGATATTTTAATCCTGTCTCAAATTGAATTTGTGCCGCTTTGTATTGTTGAGGCAAAAGTTATCGGAGTAATGAGAATGTTGGATAACGGTGAGGCTGATGATAAGATTATTGCTGTTGCTGCGGGCGATCCGAGTGTAAATCACTATAATGACATCTCGGAACTTCCACCTCATATGATTACGGAAACCATGAGCTTCTTTGAGGACTACAAAAAGCTTGAAAATAAAACGGTAGTGGTTGAGAAATTTTTTGATAAAGCTACTGCTATGGAGATTTTGGACAACAGTTATAAGATGTACCAGCAGCACTACGGGGAGTTGCATAAATGGTTTTTCGGGAAGTAAGGAAAAACCTGCAATTATATGTAAAATAGACAGTAAGTAAGGGGTATTGCAATAGGCAATACCCCTTTTTTTTCGTCGGAACTGAATCGTTAGTTTTTTAGCAACTATGTATTTCATAGCCCGCCAAATTTGACTATCTTTGCACGATGAAAAGAAAGCGTGTAAGTCTCGATTTTTTAATTTATAATCAGGGAATTATCCGTCGTAATACAGTTATTCAGAAATATAAATAATTCAACATACAGATCATGATTCAATTTTTCCGAACACCTGCCCAACATCTTTACGCAGTGCAAACGAATCATCCGCTTGCGGCTGATGAAGTCCGAAAATTAGAATGGCTTTTTGGTGAAGCTAAGTTGCTTGAAACCGAAACTGTCGAAGGAAATTACGTCGGTCCACGCCGCGAAATGATTACTCCTTGGAGTACAAATGCCGTTGAAATTACCCAAAATATGGGAATTGGCGGCATTATTCGTATCGAAGAGTACATGGTTGTACCACAGACTCCATCGGCTAAAGGTGGACTGGAATATGATCCAATGCTTCAACGTATTTACACCGGATTGAATCAGGAAATCTTCACGGTAAACAAACAACCGGAACCAATTATTGAGATTGACGATATTGCTGCATACAGTGCTCAGGAAGGATTGGCTTTGAGTGCGGATGAGATTGGGTATCTGAACGGAATCAGCGAAAAAATCGGTCGTAAGTTGACTGATAGCGAAGTGTTCGGATTTTCGCAAGTGAACTCGGAACATTGCCGTCACAAGATTTTCAATGGTCAATTTGTGATCGATGGAGAAGAAAAAGAACTGTCGTTATTCAAGATGATCCGCAAAACGTCAGAAGAAAATCCGAACAAGTTGGTATCGGCTTATAAAGATAATGTTGCTTTCAATGCCGGTCCTAAAATAGAACAATTTGCGCCAGCTAGTGGTGATAAGCCTGATTATTTTGAAATTAAAGAAATAGAATCGGTTATTTCATTGAAAGCCGAAACACATAATTTTCCTACAACTGTTGAGCCTTTCAACGGCGCAGCTACCGGAGCCGGTGGTGAAATCCGCGACCGTCTCGGTGGGGGTAAAGCCAGTTTACCAATTGCAGGAACAGCAGTTTACATGACTTCGTATGCACGTAATTCTGATAATGGCGGACGTCCGTGGGAAAAGGCTATTCAACCCCGCAAATGGTTGTACCAAACGCCAGAACAAATCCTGATCAAAGCTTCGAACGGAGCTTCCGATTTCGGGAATAAATTCGGGCAACCACTTATTTGCGGTTCGTTGCTGACTTTCGAGCATGAAGAAAATGACAAGAAATTTGGCTATGACAAAGTGATTATGCTGGCTGGAGGTGTTGGCTTCGGAACAATGCGCGATGCATTGAAAGGCGAAGTTGAAGCAGGTGAAAAAGTAGTGGTGATGGGTGGCGATAACTACCGTATCGGTATGGGTGGTGCTGCAGTATCGTCGGTACAAACCGGAGAATACGACAATGCCATTGAATTGAATGCTGTGCAACGTGCCAATCCTGAAATGCAAAAACGTGTTTCGAACGTGATCCGTACCTTGGCCGAGGCTGAGGTAAATCCGATTGTTTCTATTCACGATCATGGTGCAGGAGGCCATTTAAATTGTTTGTCGGAGTTGGTCGAATCTACTGGTGGAAAGATTGATTTATCGGCTCTGCCGGTGGGTGATCCTACATTGAGTGCCAAAGAAATTGTGGGTAATGAAAGCCAGGAGCGTATGGGATTCGTCATAGCCGAATCGGCTATTGAGTCAGTACGCCGTATTGCTGAGCGTGAACGTGCTCCTATGTACGTGGTAGGTGAAACTACGGGCGATATGAAATTTGTTTTCGAACAGGCGGATGGTAAAAAACCTATCGATTTGCGCTTGGATTACATGATTGGGAAACCGCCTCGCACTATCATGACCGACAGCACCATTGATGAAAAATTTGCTCCGGTTGAAATTGAAGAAGAAAAATTATTAGAATATATTCAAAACGTATTGCAGGTAGAGTCGGTAGCTTGTAAAGATTGGTTGACAAACAAGGTTGACCGTTCGATTACCGGTAAGATTGCCCGTCAGCAATGTGCCGGTGAAATTCAATTGCCATTGAATGACCTTGGTGTTGTGGCATTGGATTACCGTGGGAATACAGGTATTGCCACCTCTATTGGCCATGCGCCGCTGGCTGCCATGGTAGATCCCGAAGCCGGTTCGGTATTGGCAGTGGCTGAAGCTTTGACGAACATTGTTTGGGCTCCATTGACCGACGGATTGGACAGTGTTTCGCTCAGTGCCAACTGGATGTGGCCTTGTAACAATCCGGGTGAAGATGCCCGTTTGTACAAAGCGGTAGAAGCTTGCAGTGATTTTGCCTGCTCATTGGGCATCAATATCCCTACCGGAAAGGATAGTCTTTCGATGACTCAGAAATACGGTGATGATAAAGTGTTCTCGCCCGGAACTGTGATTATTTCGGCTGGAGCTGAAGTTTCGGACGTGAAGAAAACGGTTAGTCCGGTGCTGGTGAATGATTCCAAAACGGCTGTTTATTATGTCGATTTCTCATTCGATAACCATAAACTGGGCGGTTCGGTACTGGCTCAAACCTTGAATAAACTGGGTGATGAAGTCCCAACTGTACAAGATGCCGAATATTTCAAATCGGCATTTGATAGTATTCAGGAATTGATCGGAAAAGATTTAATTCTTGCCGGGCATGATATTTCGGAAGGTGGTTTATTGACAGCATTGCTCGAAATGTGTTTTGCGAATGTAAACGGTGGTTTGCAGGTGAAACTGGATGCTATTGCAGAAGCATCGCTGGTAAATATCCTTTTTGCTGAAAACCCGGGCGTGTTGATCCAAGTGAAAGATAAAAGAGCTGTTGAAAAAATACTGGAAGCCAATGGTGTTGGTTTTGCCCGCATTGCTACACCGATTTCGGAACGGAGGCTTGAAATTCATAAGAAAAGCGTTTCCTATACTTTCTCTATCGACGATTTACGTGATACCTGGTTCCGCTCGTCATACTTGCTGGATCGGAAACAAAGCGGCGAAATTTGCGCTTCTGCACGTTTCAATAACTATAAAAACCAAGCCTTGGAATTTACGTTCAACCAAGCTTTCAAGGGTAAATTCTCGCAATTCGACCTATCGCAAGACCGCAAACCAAGCGGCATAAAAGCGGCCATTATCCGTGAAAAAGGAACGAATGGAGACCGTGAAATGGCTTACGCCCTTTATCTGGCCGGTTTTGATGTAAAAGATGTTCATATGACTGACCTGGCAGCAGGCCGCGAAACACTGGAAGAGTTGAACCTGATTGTGTTCTGTGGCGGTTTCTCTAATTCCGATGTACTGGGTTCGGCTAAAGGCTGGGCCGGAGGATTCTTATTCAACGAAAAGGCCAAACTAGCATTGGATAATTTCTACAAACGCACCGACACGTTGAGTTTGGGTATTTGTAACGGTTGCCAGTTGATGATTGAACTCGGGTTGGTAAATCCGGAACATGATGTGAAACCACGCATGTTGCACAACGATTCGCACAAATTTGAATCAAGCTTCGTAGGGTTAACCATTCCGGAAAATAACTCGGTGATGTTGGGATCTTTGTCCGGCAGCAAATTAGGTGTTTGGGTGGCTCATGGTGAAGGAAAATTCTATTTGCCTAAGGCTGAAAGCGAATACAATGTTATTGCCAAATATTCTTATTCCAGCTATCCGGCTAATCCGAATGGTTCGGATTATGCAGTTGCCGGAATTTGTTCTGCTGATGGCCGCCATTTAGCTATGATGCCTCACCCGGAACGTGCTATTTTCCCTTGGCAATGGGCTAACTATCCTGCCGATCGTAAAGCGCAGGATCAGATCACTCCGTGGGTTGAAGCCTTCGTGAATGCCCGCAAATGGGTTGAAAAGAATTTATAGTCTTAAGGACTGCCAATTTAGAAATGTTCGGCAAGCGTCTCGAAATGCTTGTCGAACATTCGCACGATTCAATTGTTTAGTTTACTTAAGAATTTTTAAACTGGCGTGCTAAATTGGAAGTGGAAATGAAGAAATTATTCAGCCTTTTTCTATTACTCTTTTTTTATTTACATTCACCTGCGGTTGAGTTAATGCCCGATTCAATTTCAACTGTTTACAAGAACGGGGAATTTGTATCGCAATACAAAACCAAATTCAGGGTTTCATCGAAGATTGTGTCGGATGTGACCGAATATTTGGTTGATGATTTTCATAATTCGCCTTCTAATCTATTCAATTGGATTTTGAAAGGATTGGGACTGGAGGACAAAAAGGATGCGGAAGTGATCTTTATTATCAAACCATCATTCCACGATGAAAGAACCGGCATAACCCATGGGCATTTCGATATAGTTGTACCGCATTTTACAACATTCAAAGATGTAAAAGTAGATGCAATTGTAGCTAAAAAGGTATATAAAAACGGGGATACAAAGGTCACTGCTGATATAATCTATTCAAGTTTCTTATTGAAAAACGGATTTGGAACGATAACGGTGGTTCCTCAGAAGGATAACGAGCAATTGCTTGTTACCAACGTAAGGATTAAATTTGGATGGTTTTTCAATATTTTCATAACGAAGAAGCGCTATAAAAGTATCGTGGAATGGAGGATTAAAAAATTTACCGAGAACCTGAAGGCAGAATGTGAGCGAAGGCAGAAGGCCATAAATCCTCCTGATAATTCGGGGTTATAATATATCAATGCTGTTTGTTTATAAAATGAAGAAACGAAATACGCTGTTTATTCTTTTTCTGTTATTTTTTTTATCGTCGAAGGCATCACCAACCGATTCCATTTCCACTGTTTATAAAAATGGGGAATTTGTCAGTTACTGTCATGTCAGCACAAATTCATCGGACAGTGTTTCTACTGCTGTGATCAATAAGTTTGTAAACCAAATGTGCTACGATCTGGATGGGCTTTTCAAATGGGGTTTAAAAGGGATGCACTTGGTCAATGAGAAAGATGAATTGTTGACTTTCGATTTTCGATCAACCCATTTCAATCCTAAAACAAACATACTGAGGGGAACTGGTGATGTAATTGTTACCGGAATAACTAAAATTCCAAACATTCACATTGATAGCCGACTGAGTGAGAAGACACACACGAACGGACGTAAGGATGTGCGGCTGGATTTAGCTTCGCCGAATTCTTTACTAAAGAAAATGGTTGGCGTTTTTTCTTATGTGCCCCAGGGTAAAGGCAAAACAGGCTATTATGTACTTGAAGCACATATTCAATTCGGGTGGTTCTTCAATGTATTTATAACGAAAAACAAGTACAAAAAAATTATGGAATGGCGTTTACGGCAGGTGGTTCGGAACCTCAAAGAGGAATCTGAAAAAAGAGGAAGATACTTGGCAAACAGTAAACAATGAACAATGAGCAGTAAACAGTAAGGTTTGGAGGGTTCTACGGTTACATGTTTCAACAGTCACACACTTCTACAGTTAAACGCTTCAACAATTATACACACAATTTATAGTTTCCTATTTCAACAATAATAGATTTAAACGATTACACGATTCAACACAGTATATGGCTGAAAAAACACTTTTAGAAAAATTAGAAGGATTACAACATAAGTTCGAAGAGATTTCGACATTAATTACCGACCCGGCTGTGATAGCTGATATGAAACGTTACGTGAAGCTCAACAAAGAGTATCGCGAATTGGAGCGCATCATGCAGGCACAGCACGAATATAAAACCGCATTGTCGCATTTGGCGGAAGCAAAAGAACTGCTGGACGGTGAACCCGATCCTGAAATGCGGGAAATGGCAAAAGCAGAAATCGATGAATTGGAACCTAAGATTCCGGAAATGGAGGAAAACATCAAACTGTTGTTGATTCCAGCCGATCCGGAAGATAATAAGAATGCCATTGTAGAAATCCGTGGTGGAACCGGGGGCGACGAAGCAGCTATTTTTGCCGGCGACTTGTTCAGGATGTACGTGAAATACTGCGAAACAAAAGGGTGGAAAGTGGAAGTAACGAATATCAGCGAAGGAACTTCGGGAGGTTACAAGGAAGTTATTTTCACTGTGTCGGGCGAAAACGTGTACGGGACTATGAAATACGAATCGGGGGTACACCGGGTGCAACGTGTGCCGCAAACCGAAACCCAGGGACGTGTGCATACTTCGGCAGCCACGGTGGCTGTGCTTCCCGAAATGGAAGATTTTGATTACGAATTGAAAGAGTCGGATGTTCGGGTAGATACATTCTGTTCGTCGGGTGCCGGTGGACAGTCGGTAAATACCACGTATTCAGCCATTCGGCTGGTGCATATTCCTACGGGTACCACGGTGCAATGCCAGGACGAGAAATCGCAGCATAAGAACAAGGCGAAAGCAATGAACGAACTCCGCTCGCGCCTGTATGCCATTGAGCATCAAAAATACCTTGACGAAATTGGTTCAAAACGAAAAACCATGGTTTCTACCGGCGACCGTTCGGCTAAAATCCGTACCTACAATTATCCGCAGGGACGTATTACCGATCACCGGATCAACTTCACTATTTATAACCTGTCTGCCTTTATGGGGGGCGATGTGCAGGGTGTGATTGACCAGTTGATCGTGGCTGAAAATGCGGAACGGTTGAAGGAAAGTGAATTATGATGTGTTGATGTGTTGATTCGATGATGTGTTGATGTGGGAATGTGATGATTAAAGGCTCAATTGCAGCAAATAGTAAATGGAAAAAACCTGTCCGTCTTTGCTGGCGGATGATTAAATAGTAAATAAAGCGATGACTAAACAAGAATTATTTGAGAATATACAACGCAAGAAATCGTTTCTTTGCGTGGGATTGGATACCGATGTAAATAAGATTCCCGAACATTTGTTCGACGATTCGGAGGATGCGATTTTTGAGTTCAACAAAGCCATTATCGATGCCACTGCCGACCTTTGTGTGGCTTACAAACCGAATCTTGCTTTTTATGAAAGCTTAGGCCTGGAAGGATGGGAAATCCTGGAACGGACCGTTGATTATATCCGGGCCACGTATCCCGACCAGTTTATCATTGCCGACGCCAAGCGGGGTGATATTGGCAATACCTCGGCCATGTATGCCCGCACATTTTTTGGCAACATGGAATTCGACTCGGTGACAGTGGCACCTTACATGGGAGAGGATTCGGTAAAACCATTCCTGACTTACGAAGGCAAATGGGTGACTTTGCTGGCTTTGACTTCCAACAAAGGTGCTTTCGATTTCCAGTTTATGAAAGATGCTGAAACCGGCGAACGCTTATTCGAGAAAGTATTGAAAACATCCTTGAACTGGGGAACTGACGAAAACATGATGTACGTGGTGGGGGCTACCAAGGCCGAAATGCTGACCGATATCCGCGCCATTGTTCCTGATCATTTCTTATTGGTACCCGGAGTAGGAGCACAGGGCGGAAGCTTGGCCGAAGTGGCTAAATATGGCCTGAACAGTACCTGTGGACTGTTGGTAAACTCTTCGCGCCAGATCATCTATGCTTCGTCCGAAGCCGATTATGCTCAGGCGGCCCGCATTGAAGCCGAAAAAGTTCAGGTGGAAATGGAGCAAATCCTGTTTCATGCCGAATTAATTTAATAACATTACATAGCATGGAGGCATGATACATAATGCCTCCATGCTGTTTGTTCCCGGCCACACATTGATTTATTCGTTATTTATCCTACCGAATCCTGCAGGGTCTCAAGGTTGGTAGCAGCAATACCTTGAAGAGAGTCCGCCCCCGTATCGGCTCGAAGACGCACCTGTTGGGGGAATTTCTCCGTAGTCCTACAGAAAGGACACCAACATGTTGGGGAACTCTCCGTACATCTACAAAGAAACAAAAAGGCCAGGGACAAACAGAATCCTCATTTCCGGGTATTATGATTATCTTTGCTTCATGTTACAGAATTTTATAGCATCCCGCATTCAGGCTCAGCTCCCGTTTGAGCCTACCGAACAACAAACCAAGCTGATAGAAGAACTTGGCGTCTTCCTGATGTCGACTGATAACGAAAAAGTTTTTCTGCTGAAAGGTTACGCCGGAACCGGAAAGACATCGGTGGTGAGCGCGTTGGTGCGGGCGCTGAACGAACTGAAACAGAAAACCGTACTGCTGGCACCCACCGGGCGTGCGGCTAAAGTGATAGCCGGATATTCCGGTTTCCCTGCATTTACCATTCACAAAAAGATATACCGTCAAAAATCGATGGCGGAATTCCGTTTCCAGTTGTCGGATAATCTTCATACCCATACCCTTTTTATTGTAGATGAAGCCTCCATGATTTCCAATACGGGTACCGAAACCGCCTTTGGATCGGGCCGGCTGCTCGACGATTTGGTGCAATTCGTGTATAGCAGCGACGGATGCAGCCTATTGTTATTGGGCGATACGGCTCAGTTGCCACCGGTTATGCAGCCCCACAGTCCGGCACTGGAGCGCGACCAACTGTTGGGTTATGGGCTGAAAGTGTATGAGTTTACGCTCACCCATGTGGTTCGGCAAGCATTAGAGAGTGGCATTCTGCATAATGCCACGCTGCTGCGGCAGCAATTGATGGAAGGGCAAACAACAGAATTTCCCCACTTTGAACTGGAGGGATTCAATGATATCTGTAAACTGAACGGCATGGAGCTGATTGATGAAATCCAGCGGTCGTACGATGGAGTGGGAGTGGAGGATACCATTGTGGTGACCCGCTCCAACAAACGGGCAAATATGTACAACAACGGCATCCGGGCGCGGGTGATGATGAAAGAAGATGAACTGACCAACGGCGACCTGCTGATGGTGACGCGCAATAACTATTTTTGGAACAAGCCCTATAAAGAAATAGACTTTATTGCCAATGGTGATATTTTGCAAATAGTACGGGTGCGGAAATATCACGAAATGTACGATTTCCGTTTCGTTGATCTCACGTTGAGGTCGTTGGATTACGATTGGGAAATTGATGCCCGCATTTGGCTCGACGCCTTGCAAACAGAGTCGCCGGCCCAGATGAACGAAATGACCGGAAAACTTTTTGAAGCAGTTGCCGAAGATTATCCCGAAATAACCACCAAACGGGATAAATTTAAAAAAGTATTTGAAAACGAATATTACAACGCCCTGCAAGTAAAATTTGCCTATGCGGTGACTTGCCACAAAGCCCAGGGCGGACAATGGAAAAAAGTGTTTGTCGACCCCGGTCAAATAGCCGATGAGCAACTGAACAGCGATTTCTACCGCTGGCTTTACACCGCACTGACCCGTGCATCGGAGACCGTTTTCCTGGTCAATTTCCCTGATAAGGCTTTTTAAATTAAAAAACAATATTTACCATGCCCAGTGCAAATAAATGGTAAAATATTTCAACGAATGTAGTAATTTCGCACCCACATAGTTGAAAATTGTGCATTGCAGCGTAGTGGTAACGGATGGTTTGACTGTCTTACCATAAATGCAGCATTGGTATTGTTTCAATTGCCCCGCTGGCCTGTCTCTTATAGTTGGGTTTTCTCTAAGCTACATTTAATTTAAAATTGGTTTTTTTTGATGAAATACATACTCATAACCCTGATCGTACTCATTTTTATTGATGGTTTAAATAACAGCATTCGTGCACAACAGGTGAATACCCTTTATTTTATGGAGAATGTCCCGGCCCGCAACTACCTGAATCCCGCTTTCCAGCCCACCACCGATTACTACCTGAGTCTTCCGGTTATTGGCTTTACCCAGTTTAATGTGGGCAATAATTCACTATCACTTAAAGATTTTGTCTATAGCCGAAACGGGCAAAACATTACATTTTTGCACCCGGACGGCGATATCAGTCAATTTTATAGCCGCTTGCAGCCCAACACAGTCATACGCACCGATTTCCAAACCAACCTGTTGGCATTCGGGTTTAAACATGCGCAGACATTCTGGAACTTTTCGCTGTCCGAAAGAATTAATGGAATGGTTTCCATTCCACGGGACGTTTTTAGATTTATTCTTTTCGGAACTCCGGATGCAACGGTAAACAGATACAACTTAACCTCTTTTCAGGGCGATATGACGGCTTATACGGAAGCAGCTTTGGGTTTTTCAACAAAACAGAATGAAAAGCTTACCGTGGGTGCCAAATTAAAGGTATTGCTGGGCAATGCCAATATCTCCAACACAAACCAGGTGGCCTCGTTGTATGCAGGAATGGATAAATGGGTTTTGAAGGTGAATGGAACTGCCAATATATCCACGCCTGTGCCAGTTCAAATTTCGAATAATTATCAGACTATTTCAGTAACTTCCCCAAAAAACACCACCGACTGGTTGAAACCGGCCGGGCTGGGAGCAGGAGTTGATTTAGGGATGGAATACCGGTTGAATGAAAAGATTACGTTGTCGGGTGCCATTACCGATTTGGGATTTATTCGTTGGAAAAAGAATCCGCAAAACTTTAATTATACGACCGATTTTACGTTCGATGGTGTTACACAGGCCATCGTCAATAACTCCAATTATCAGTATCTGACTACCAAGTTGACTTCAGGCAGTTACCTGGCCGATTCGCTTCGCGATGCCCTGCAAGCTGCCAATGTAACCAAGCGGTCGTACAATAAGTATTACACTGGTACCACCACCAAGCTGAACCTGGGATTCGAATATAGTTTGTTGAACGACAAGTTGGGACTGGGCTTGCTTTCGCGTACAGAATTTTTTAAGCGCACCGTGACAGAGGAAATTACCGCTTCGGCCAATTTCAGGCCGTTGAGCTGGATAAACACTTCACTTAGTTATTCAGCTTTTGGCGGACGGATGAGCTCTATCGGTGCAGGTATCGGGCTCAAAACCGGATTTATCCATTGGCTTGTGGCGGCCGATTATATTCCTTTTCAAATAGCTACCATTTCTCCTTCGTATCTTGATCCAACCTATCCTACCTTTAAGATAAAGACTCCCTACAATACCCAGAGCTTCAACCTGGCTATCGGGATGACTATTGTTTTCAATTCACCTAAACACAAAGAAGGTTCCGGTAATGCAGCCGGGTCTCCATCATACAGCAGACGACGCGGGCTTTATAAATATACCGAAAGTGACGATTGTCATTGCAGTCCCAATTAATGTACTAATTTCTACAAATAATTGTAATAGATGAATAATTTGTATGTAGAATGGATGTTTTTTAGAACTTTTTGTTTCCTGGGGTTTAAACAGGTTATTTTCAGTGCTAAATAGAAATGCTCTATTTTACTCATTTTGTAATGTATTGATAATTGTTTGTTTAGAATTGGTTAATTTGAATTTGATTGATGATTTTTCGTTGAGTTAAATTTTAGAAGCCAGGTATTTGCCCTATATTTGTCTAAATTCTATCAAAAAAATGTATTTTTTTGTAATAAATAGGATTCTTTGCATTTGCAGTATTATATAATAATTAAAATATCAGATTATGAAGAGGAAAACTGTCTTTAAGTTCCTGTTGCCAGCTTGCTTTTTTTCGGGCATCTTTTTTTCGTGTACGGAAATTGATTTGACCAATATCTCAAAAGATATTGCCATAGATGAGTCATTAATCACACCGGTGGGCGAAGCTTCACTGACCGCCAATGACCTGTTGGTAAAACTAGGCCAGCAAGACTATCTCGATACCATCGGCAACGAGATATATTTTACATCGGAAGAAAACTTAAGTTATCGTTTTAGGGATATAGATTTGAACAAATATGCACAAAGCAGGACCGTTGTGCTGAAACCATGGAGTGGGGCGCTAGGCTTTGTTTTCCTGCCTTCGGGAACTACGGTACCAACTGTAACCACAAACGATTCTATCAGCTTGGGGCTTAATTCAAGTTCCAGTGAACGGATTGTAAAAGCAGAGATCGCTTCGGCCAACGTTGGTCTCAATATAACTTTGACCAACGATATTAAAAATGCAATTACGCCGGCCAATCTTAACCTTAAAATTGAATTCCCGGGCAATGCAGTTACGCTGGCCGATGGAGTAACTCCGCTTGTTATCAATACCACTCCAAATGCTTATGGAACTGTAAAGAATATCCCTCTTACTAATTTTATCATGAATACTCCGGCGGGTGCTACCGGAATTCCGGTTAAAGTAACCGTCAATGCCAAAACAACTTCAGCGGCAACAGCCAGTAGTTCTTCCTCCTTTACTTGTAATCTGACATTTAATCAAATCAACTTTAAGGTTCTTTATGGTCATTTTGAGCCGGACACCTATGCAAAAGATTCGCTTAGTGTACCGATTGATTTGCACTTGCCAACATCTTTTTCCGGTTTGAACCTGAAATTTGCTAACCCTACCGCTAAAGTTACGATTAATACAAATATTGGGGCTAATCTTCGTTTTAATGTAGATGAGGTAAAAGCGTATGATAAAAATAATGTGCAGATAGCAAAAGCTTTTTTTACAGGTACGGATGCTTATAATAATGGAGATTCAAGAACTTTCCATTTGGGTAAACCAACTTTTCCGGGTGATTGGTTAACAACAATTATCACACTGGATAAAGATAACGGAGCTACCGACCGCCTTTTTGCAGCTGGAAAAATACCGAGTTTATTGGAATATAAATTTAGTTCCGGCCTTGATCCCGATCCGTTGAGCTTTATTGTTCCCAATTCCCTGATAAAAGCGAATGTGAAAATTTCAATTCCATTATTATTAAACGGGGGAAGTTCTGTAGAATTTAATGATAGTATCAAGAATATTGGAACCAGCCTGACTTCAGATTTGAAAGATGTGACGATAAACAATGCCACAATTGTCTTGAGTGTTACAAATGGTTTCCCGGTACCTGCCACTTTGGAGCTGGTTAACCTGGTTGATGCAAACGGACAAGCTCTTCTGAAAGATTTGCAAACAAAGTACAGCATTGAAGCTCCCACAGTGAATGCTACTGATGGCTCGGTAACTGCTACCCATACACAACAACTGAAAATTGTATTGACACCTGGTCAGGAAGCTGATTTCAAGAAGCTGAAAGATTTGCATTTCAGGATTGTTTTGGGCGATCCGGCTTCTACAAACCCAATGCATTTTTCTAAAACCAATTTCCTTAAAGTCAAAGCGGGAGTTTTTGCAAAAGGTACCCTGACAGGTACCATTGGAACTTCTAAATAATAAAGCAGCGTAAATATGAAAAGAAGTAATATATCAAAAATTATACTCGTAATCTGTGTCGTTTTTTCTGCTCTTACTACCTCAGCTCAGCAAGTAAATACGCTTTATTTTATGGAAAATGTGCCGGTGCGTAACTATCTGAACCCGGCATTTCAACCATTAAGTAATTTCTACCTGGGGTTTCCTGTATTGGGTTATACCCAATTTGGAATTGGCAATAATTGTTTGTCGCTTAAAGATTTTGCGTATAATGATGCTAGCGGTAAGCCTATCTGGTTTTTGAATAAAAATGGAAATAAGGACAATTTTTATAATGCGTTGAAACCAACAACGTTGATTCAAACCAATGCCCAGGTAAACTTGTTGGATTTCGGATTCCGTACCGGAAAAGCTTACTGGAGCTTCTCATTGACCGAGAAAGTAGAAGGACAAATAGGCCTGCCCAAGGATTTGATGAAACTCTTATTGTATGGTACTCCGGATGTTGATAAAAACGCGTATAATCTGACGTCGCTTAGTGCAGATATGACGGCTTATACCGAAGCGGGGTTAGGATATTCCCGCAAAGTGAATGACCGTTTTTCGTATGGTTTAAAGTTGAAGTTTTTATTGGGTACGGCTAATGCATCCTTGACACTGGATAATCTGAAACTAAATGCTTCGATGGATCAATGGAATCTAGTTGGCAATGGTACCGGTAACTATTCCTCTCCATCTTTGTTGGCCGGAGATACTTATCAGGATTATAAACTGTACAAAACCAACTCAGCCACTGACTGGTTGAAACCATCCGGATTGGGTGGCGGAATTGATTTAGGTACCACCTACAAACTAACCAATCATATAACGTTGTCGGCTGCAGTTACCGATTTAGGATTTATCCGTTGGACTAAGAACGTCAAAAAAGCAGGCTATAAAGTGGATTATACATTTAGTGGCCTGGATGGTGTAAATGTAAATAATTACGATAAACTGAGCGATAAAGGAGATTCAATACTAACGTCATTTAAAAATTCAGTACATGATTCTATTACCAATAGTTCATCGTACACCAGTTATACTTCGCCGAAGATCAATATTGGAGCTGAGTACGCTTTCTTCAATAATAAAATGAGTATAGGGTTATTGTCGCGTACATTGATTCATAACAAAGTGGCTTACGAGGAATTGACCGGTTCGCTCAATCTTCGCCCAACCAGTTGGTTTGATTTATCGGGGTCTTACTCTATCTTAAATGGAAGAGCCAGTAATATAGGTGCCGGTTTAGGTTTGCGAACCGGATTTATCCATTGGTTTGTTTCGGCCGATTATGTTCCATTGAAATATGCTACCGTTAATATTGATAATAACAACACGAAGGTGCCGGTTCCTTACAATACCAAGGGGATGAACTTTGCTGTAGGAGTTAATTTTGTGTTTGGTAATCGTAAGGATGCCGACCATGACGGAGTTGTTGACAGCCGGGATAAATGTCCGGGCACACCTCTTGGCGTAATTGTTGATAGAAAAGGTTGCCCGGTTGATACTGACGGCGATGGTGTTCCTGATTATCTGGATAAATGTCCGAATACGCCTCCAGAAGCTTACGCTTCCATTGATCAGAACGGTTGCCCGATAGATACGGATGGCGATGGTGTGGCTGATTACTTGGATCAATGTCCGGATACACCAAAAGGAGCTAAAGGTTTCGTAGATAAAAAAGGTTGCTTACTCGATACCGATAATGATAGCGTTCCTGATTATCTGGATAAATGCCCGGATACACCTAAAGAAGCTATCGGTTTTGTAGATAAAAATGGCTGTTCGCTTGATACCGATGGTGATGGTGTTCCTGACTACCTGGATTTATGTCCGAACACGCCGGCTGAGCTCAAAAAGAACGTCGATAAAAACGGATGTGTTCTTGATACGGATGGCGATGGAGTTCCTGATTATCTGGATAAATGTCCGGGCACACCGGTTGAAGCACGGGGCAAAGTAGATCAAGATGGTTGTCCACGCGATACTGATGGTGATGGAATTCCAGATTACCTGGATAAATGTCCTACCATACCGGGAGTTGCAGCCAATAAGGGTTGTCCTGAGATAAAGAAAGAAGTGAAGACATTGTTCAAGAAAGCTTTGCAAGGCATTCAATTTGAAACAGGAAAAGATAAAATCGTGGCAAAATCATTCCCTATTTTAAATCAAATAGCCAATGTGTTGGAATCAAATCCGACTTACTTGATTGAGGTTCGTGGGCACACCGATAATGTTGGGGAGGCTGATCTGAATCAGGTTCTCTCTAAAAAACGTGCAGAGGCTGTTCGTAAGTATTTAGTTGAAAAAGGAATTGATCCAAAACGAATGACCGCAAACGGATATGGTGATACGCTTCCGGTGGCAACGAATGACACACCGGCCGGCCGGACATTAAACCGGAGGGTTGAATTCGAAATCTCATTCGAAGAAATATCTTATCAGTAAAATCAAATTGTTTAAAATAAAGGGGGTTGAATTTTTCAATCCCCTTTTTAATTTCAAAAAAAACAAAACAAATGATGGTAATTTGCAAGTGTTTTGATACTTTTGTGCACCGAAATTAGTCCGTTAGGGCATGAGGGTAAATTCATGAATAAAACTTCGAAATTATAATCACAAAAATTTAAATATGGGAAGAGCGTTTGAATATAGAAAAGCGACGAAAATGAAACGTTGGGGCAATATGGCCCGCGTTTTTACAAAACTAGGTAAACAGATTACGATTGCAGCCCGCGAGGGTGGGCCGGATGCTGATACGAATCCCCGGTTGAGGGTTTTGATCCAACAGTCGAAAAAAGAGAATATGCCCAAAGAAAATGTAGAACGTGCTATTAAGAAAGCAACTTCGAAAGATGAAGCGGACTACAAAGAAATGGTTTACGAAGGTTATGGACCCAATGGTATTGCTATCGTAATTGAAACAGCTACCGATAATCCAACCCGTACTGTTGCTAATATAAGAAGCTATTTGACCCGCCACGGTGGTTCGTTGGGTACTTCAGGTTGTTTGCAGTTCCTGTTCGACCATAAATGTGTTTTCAAAATTGCAGCAAAACCGGGCGTTTCCATTGATGACCTGGAATTGGAACTGATTGATTTTGGTGTTGATGAGTTGGTCGAAGATGAGGATGGAATTGTTTTGTATGGCGAATTCCAATCGTATTCTTCTATTCAAAAATATCTGGAAGAAAATGGTTTTGAAATATTCAGTGCGGAGTTCGAACGTATTCCAAACGATATGAAAGAACTGAACGAAGAACAAAAAGCCCAGGTTACAAAGTTGCTCGACAAAATCGAAGACGACGAAGATGTTCAGAACGTATTCCACAATATGGTTGAATAGTAAAAACGTCAACAACATACTATCAAAGCCCTGCATCCATGTATGCGGGGCTTTTTTATTCTCTGTCGGTTGTCAAACAACCTGTCGACACGTGTCGAAGCTCCGTCAAGTCACAAAACAGACCGTCGACACGAGTAGAAGCTCTGTCCAGTCACAAAACAGACCGTCGACGCGAGTAGAAGCTCCGTCAAGTCACAAAACAGACTGTCGACGCGAGTAGAAGCTCTGTCCAGTCACAAAACAGACTGTCGACACGAGTAGAAGCTCTGTCAGGTTGTAAAACGGACTGTCGACGTACGTCGACGGTATAGTATTGAGCTTAATCGGGCTGCGACTTTAATGCACTATTGAAAATTACGTTACTTGTTGTACAAAAAAATCCCATCGAAAATTACTCGATGGGATTTTTTTATGTTACAGTTGCAACGCAGCTGTTTAATATTGTTCCTTTTCACTGGGGAAGTCGCCCGATTTCACGTCTTCAACATAATGTCCGATCGCTTCATTCATGATTCCTTGTATGTTGGCATAACGGCGAAGGAAACGAGGTGAAAAATCCTGATTCAGCCCAACCATATCGTGCAATACCAGTACCTGTCCGTCAACATAACCTCCGGCTCCAATTCCGATAACCGGAATCGTAAGTTCAGACGCAACCCTTTGTGCCAGTTTAGCCGGGATTTTTTCCAATACAATAGCAAAACAACCGGCTTCTTCCAGTAAATGAGCATCACGCAGCAGTTTCTCGGCTTCCGATTCGTCTTTCGCTCTTACGGCATACGAACCGTATTTATTGATAGATTGCGGCATTAATCCCAAATGTCCCATAATAGGAATGCCGGCACTCAAAATACGTTTTACCGATTCAAGAATTTCTTCTCCACCTTCCAGTTTTAAGCAATCGCCGTGGGTTTCTTTCATGATCCGGATGGCTGATGCCAGTGCTTCCTTAGAATTTCCCTGATACGATCCGAATGGCATATCAATTACTACCAAAGCACGTTTTACACCTCTAACTACAGATTTTGCCAGAAAAATCATTTGATCCAACGTAATAGGAAGGGTAGTGATATTCCCGCACATTACATTTGAAGCGGAATCGCCAACTAGAATGACATCTACTCCAGCCCGGTCTACAATGGTTCCCATTGTGTAATCGTAAGCTGTAAGCATACTTATTTTTTCCCCACGTTGTTTCATTTCCACCAAGCGATGAGTTGTTACTCTCCTTGAGTCTTCGCTGTGTATTGACATAATTATTCGTTTTTTTGATTCAGGGTGCAAAGATATATATATATTATTTTCAATTTCCAATTTCGAACGGAAATTATTTAAAGGAATATCCTAGATACAGAAAACGAGATTATTAGAAGAAAGTTCGCTGTTTGAAATTGTTATGCACGTTTTTGATCATATTTTCGCATTTTAAACTTATCTTTGTGGGCAATTTTCAAAAATTGTGCAAATTCATAAGGATGAACTATGGATGATTCAAAAAAAGGGATTGTCATATAGTTTTGAATGATTATGAGAATAAGTTTATTTTTTGAGTAATAAATTATTGATAATCTCGTTCATAAGGGATATCTTATTTAAGTTTCTAGACTAAAAAATCGAGAGATTCGACTTAAATGTTTAAACAATAATTTAAAATTTAAATGCTCGTTATAAATAAATTCATTCATAATTTTCCTCTATCGGCTATTTTGATTTCTTTTATCATTGGAGTGAGTTTTATGCCCATGGTATTGGATATTGCCAAACAGCGGAATTTTGTGGTTAAGCCCAATAAAAGAGCTTCTCATGAAGGTATAATACCCAATATTGGTGGAATTAATATCTTTATCTCTTTTTTATTGACGGTATTTTTCTTTAGTTTTCCACTGTTTAGTGAATTGCAGTTTACAATTATCGGTGTCTTTATTATTCTGATTGTTGGTTTTGTAGACGATTTGATTGATATTAGACCGGCATGGAAGCTGTTTGGAGAATTTACGTCGGCATTTTTTTTAATTGTAGTGTCGAATATCCGGTTGCTGAGTTTGCATGGATTTTTGGGAATATATGATTTGTCAGTCGGAGAGAGCTATGTGCTCTCATTTTTTGTGTTTGTTGTAATTGTGAACGCGTTAAATCTGGTTGATGGCATTGACGGGCTTGCTTCCGGTTTAGGAATATTGTATTGTTTGTTTTTTGGAGTTTATTTTAGCATGACTTCTAATACAGATTTGGCAATTTCGGCTTTTGCCATGATAGGTTCATTAACGGTTTTCTTCATTTACAACGTTTTTGGAGGAAAGCAAAAGATATTTATGGGCGATTCCGGCTCTTTGTTGCTGGGATTTATGATTACGTTGTACGTATTCGAATTTTGCAAGATGAATGCCCGCGGTTTTGTTTCTTCACAGCTATACATGCCGGCTGCTCCGGCTGTTGCCATTTGCGTTTTATCTGTGCCTTTGTTTGATACAATGCGAGTAATGCTGACCAGAATAAGAAAAGGTGTATCGCCTTTTAAACCGGATAAAAATCATATTCATCATTTATTATTAAAAACAGGGCTGAAACATCTTCAGGTAACCTTTGTGTTATTATTGATTTCTTTGGGGTATATTGGTTTAGGCATTGTTGGTAGAAACTGGTCCATTGGACTTCTGATTTTAGTGGCTTTTTTAATCGCGTCTATGCTAACTTACATTTTGTGGCGAAAAGTCGACAAAAAATCATTGAGTAACTGACAAGGACTACCGGGGTAGTGTTTCAATTTAAAAAATCGAACTATCTCGAAAGTTATAAAATATGATATCGGTAGAACAACTTACTGTTGAATTTGGCGGATCGCCGCTGTTTGATGAAATTAGTTTCTTGGTTAACCCCAAAGATAGAATTGCTTTAGTAGGCAAGAATGGAGCCGGAAAAACTACGCTGCTCCGGATTTTCTCAGGCAAACAACCACCCACAAGAGGAAAAGTAATCATTCCGAAAGACCTTACCATCGGTTACCTTCCCCAGCACATGATTCATAATGAAGGTACCACGGTAATGCAGGAAGCCGAAAAGGCTTTTGAGCATATTACCGAGCTGCAAGCCGAAATTGAGCGTATGAATGTCGATCTGGCTGAACGGACTGATTATGAATCGGAAGATTATCACAATCTTATTGAGAAACTAACTCATGCTAATGAGCACCTTCAAATAATCGGCAATGGTAATTTCTATGCCGAAATAGAAAAAACTTTATTAGGTCTCGGTTTTCTTCGTTCGGATTTCGACCGTCAATGTTCGGAGTTCAGCGGTGGCTGGCGTATGCGTATTGAATTGGCTAAGATCCTGTTGCAACGGCCTGAAGTGCTGTTGCTTGATGAGCCGACCAACCACCTTGATATAGAATCCATCCAGTGGCTTGAGAATTTTCTGATCACTTGCGGCAGCGCCATTTTGCTGGTGTCGCACGACCGTGCTTTCATTGATGCCGTAACAACACGAACCATTGAGATTTCGCTGGGTAAGATTTACGATTATAACGTAAATTATTCGAAATATGTGCAATTGCGCATAGAGCGTCACGACCAGCAGGTCAGAGCATACGAGAATCAGCAGAAAATGATAGCTGAAACAGAGGAATTCATAGCCCGTTACCGTTATCAGGCCACAAAGGCTATCCAAGTGCAATCACGTATCAAGCAACTTGATAAACTTGAACGCCTGGAAGTCGATCTGGAAGACAATTCAAAGCTTAGCCTGAAGTTTGCACCGGCTCCCCGTTCGGGAAGCATTCCGGTGGAAATAGAGCATCTTTCCAAAGCGTACGGAAATAAACTGATTCTGGATAATATCGGAATGATCATTAACCGGGGCGAGAAAGTGGCTTTTGTTGGTAAAAACGGGGAAGGAAAGAGTACGCTGGTGAAGTGTATTATGAATGAGATTGAATATTCCGGTACACTGAAACTCGGACACAATGTCAAGATTGGCTATTTTGCACAAAACCAGGCTTCGCTGCTGGATGAGAACCGGTCGGTCTTTGAAACCATTGATTATGTGGCGGTGGGGGATATCCGTACCAAGATCCGTGATATTCTGGGTGCTTTCATGTTTGGGGGCGAAGCTTCGGATAAAAAGGTGAAAGTGCTTTCGGGTGGCGAGCGAAGCAGGTTGGCTATGATCCGCTTGCTGCTTGAACCGGTCAATCTGCTTATTCTCGATGAGCCTACCAACCACCTGGACATGCGCTCCAAGGATGTATTGAAAGAGGCTATTAAAGCATTCGACGGAACGGTTATCGTGGTTTCGCACGACCGTGAATTCCTGGATGGCCTGGTAACCAAAGTATATGAATTCGGCAATAAAAAGGTGCGGGAACATTTGGGTGGAATCTACGAATTTCTTCAATATAAGAAAATGGATACGTTGCGCGAACTGGAGGTTTCCGCCACGTTGAAATCGGCCAATGAAGTGGTTGAAAAGCCTGTTTCGGAGAATAAAATGAGCTATGAAGCCCGCAAGGAACATAACCGGAAGATTCGGAAAGCCGAAAAGGCGGTGGAAGAAATAGAAAAAGTAGTTTCGGCTTGTGAGGCCGAAATAGCCCATATGGATAAACTGCTGGAATTGCCTGAAAATGCTTCCGATAATGAATTTATTCAACGCTATCAAAAGAAACAACGCGAGTTGGAGCAGAAAATATACGAGTGGGAAATTCTGAGTGAAGAAGCCGATACCCTGAAAGCAGAACTTGCAGATTAGTGTAATTGCAAGTATTTCATGCCGGAATTGTTCGGTTAACGCTTTTAGCCTTTGAAATGAAAAAACAAGAAACAACAGATTTATGTCAAACTTATATCTTATTCCAACTTCGCTGGGCGAATGTGATTTCAACCGGATTCTGCCGGCTCAAAATACGGAAATTGTTTCCGCATTGCGGTTTTTTATAGTGGAAGATGTGCGTACCGCCCGTCGTTTTCTGAAAAAGATGAATCCGGCTATTGATATTGATTTGTTGACGTTTTTTGTTCTCAACCAACATACTTCGCCTGAAGAACTGAGCGGTTTTCTAAAACCGATGTTTGATGGAAATGATATGGGAGTGCTATCGGAAGCCGGTTGCCCGGCCATTGCCGATCCGGGTGCCGATGTGGTAGCTATTGCGCAGAAAAATAATTTCCCGGTTGTGCCGTTGGTGGGACCGTCATCCATTCTGTTGTCGCTTATGGCTTCAGGTTTCAACGGGCAGAGTTTTGCCTTTGTGGGTTACCTGCCCATTCAGCCAGCCGACAGGGCTAAAGCTTTAAAGCGGTTGGAGTCGAGAGCCTATACCGAAAACCAATCGCAAATTTTCATCGAAACTCCTTACCGGAATATGAAAATGGTTGAAGATATTTTACATTCCTGCCAGCCTGCAACACGTTTGTGTATTGCTGCGGACATTACCCTGGGAACCGAATTTATTAAAACCAAAACGGTAAAGGAATGGAAAGGCAAACTTCCCGATTTGAATAAGAGGCCTTGTATTTTTATTCTTTACAAGTCTTAAGTCAGATTGAAAAATTCATTTCTTCAAGAAAACGTAAAATTTGCACTTTTTTCGGGTATATGACTTATCTTTGCGCCGATTTTCTTTAAAAATATACCAGAGATAACGTTTGCTTGATGAATAAAAAAATTGAACCAAAGATACTTACATTACAATCTTTGATTGAGTATTCCGTAAGAAACTTTGCCAAAATGCCTTCAGTCTCTTTCGTTGACGGAACGCCGATTACGTATGCTGAACTGGGACGAAAAATAGAAGAAGTTTCCTGCCTGCTGTTTTCACTGGGTTTAAAGAACGGTGATAAAGTGGCTTTGCTGAGCCACAATATGCCCAATTATGTTATTGCTTACTTTGCAGTGGTGTCCAAAGGATTGATCATTGTCCCGATTCTTCCTGATTTTACCCGGGATGAAATAGAAAATGTGCTGGTTCACTCAGAATCAAAAGTTCTGTTTGTAAGCGAACGATTGACTTCACGTATTGCCAACCTGGAATTACCCTCGCTGGAAGCCTCTATTTTGGTCGATAATTTCTCGTTGCTGACCGGAACAGCATCTACGGCTTCAACAGACTCACAGCTTTCACGCATTGAAGTTGCAGAAGACGATACAGCCGCTATTATTTACACCTCCGGAACTACAGGACGGTCTAAAGGTGTTGTGCTCTCGCATAAAAGCATAACGTTTGTAGCCATGCAATCTTATCCTTTTCAGCCTATTTCGAAATCGGATGTGTTCCTGTCGTTGTTACCGTTGTCTCACACGTATGAGAATTCCATTGGAATGCTTTATCCAATTATGTACGGGGCTTCCATTTACTATCTGGAAAAACCACCGACTGCGGCTGCATTATTGCCAGCATTGGCTAAGATTCGGCCAACCATGATGCTTTCTGTGCCGCTTATTATGGAAAAGCTGTATAAAACGCAGATCCAGAATAAATTTACGGGAAACAGATTTAAAAGAATGATTTACAAAACGCCGCTTTTCAGGATAATTATTCATCGTATTGCCGGGAAAAAGCTATTTGAAACCTTTGGAGGACGATTGAAATTCTTTGGAATTGGTGGTGCTAAGCTCGATTCGCGTGTTGAACGCTTTATGAAAGAAGGGAAATTCCCGTATGCCATTGGGTATGGGCTGACTGAAACCGCTCCTTTGCTTGCCGGAGCGGGTGTTCATCATACTAAGTTGCAATCGACTGGTTTTGCGGTTCAGGGAGTTCAACTGAAAATAAATAATCCGGATAAAAAGGGAGTAGGAGAGATCTGGGCCAAGGGTCCGAACGTGATGAAAGGGTACTATAAAAATCCGGAAGCCACCAACGAAGTGCTTACCCCGGATGGTTGGTTCAAAACCGGGGATTATGGAAGGTTTGATTCTTGTAAACGACTTTATATTAAGGGCCGGATGAAAAACACCATTGTGGGAGCGAGCGGCGAGAATATTTATCCGGAAGATATTGAGACGATCATTAATAACCACAAGCTGGTAATAGAATCGCTCGTGATGGAAGAGGATGGATTCCTGGTGGCTAAGGTTCTGCTCGATATTGAAGAACTGGAAAAAGCTATCGAACATGTAAAATCGGTTATCGAGGATAAAAAAGAGAAACATAGGGTTTGGAAACAGCATTTTATGAAAGAACTGAATGAAAAGCTGAACCGTGTTTCTCAAATCAAACGCATTGACATTATGGAAGAACCTTTTGAAAAGACAGCTTCCCATAAAATCAAACGGTTTGTGTATGCCAAGCAACATAAACCGGGCAATAAAAAAAGAACGAGATAATTCGTTCTTTTTTTTATTGCATAGTTCTGTGTATGTTTCGTTTGCTAATTGATTTCAATATGCTCTATAGAAAAATGAGAACGTATTCGAAATATAATTTGTCACCACTCCTGTTCTTCCAAACAGAGAAATGTTTTCCATTTATTTGTTCGTCTTGTTTAGATTATAAGTTAAGTGTCTGTTTTTAATACAGTTCTTTGTAGTTTTTGAAGTTCACGACCTGGGTAAATCGGCATTTTACTTTTCTATTATGATCTATTGCGGGCGACCATTGGGGTGATTCTTTGATAACGCTTTCTGCTATACTGTCAAAGGTTTTTTCAAAGGATGTACTTGTAAATACATTTTCGATGGTTCCGGTTTCGCTAATAATGAATTGCACAACTACGCTTGCCATATCGGCATGAGTGATTTTATATCCTTTGGGAAAATAAAGGTTATCGGACAGGTATTTTGTCCAAGCTTCAAGTCCACCCGGAAACTCGGCTATTCTGTCATGGTTAGTGGTATCATTTTGCAGAGCACCATTTTCATCAAAATACTGTTTGTTCAGCAACTTAGATTGCTGATAGATTTCGATAGAACTGATTTTCCCATTTTTATGAAAATATTTCCAGGTTCCATCTTGTTTATTTCCTTCGGAATATCTTCCCGCCGATGAAGGTGAACCGGTATCAAACCAGGATATTTCAACTCCACTTCCATTAATATTGCTATAAGTAGAGTCCCTTTTATAACCATTAGGGTACCAGGATAAACTGAGTCCAATCTTTTTGTCGTGCAAAAATACGGTTGAATCACTCATCATTTCATTGGGATGATAACTCAACCAGAGTCCTTCTTTCTTATTGTGTACGTATTTTCCGAATGATTCCGGGATACCATTAAGGTGATAATAACGAAATTCACCGTTTTTGATTTTGAGTAAGGAATCTTCATAATTGCCAACCATATGCAATTTGCGTTCTCTGATGTAATAATTCTTTTCAATATAACCGGAATCTGTCTTGATTGTTTGGCTATAAAACCTTGCAGCATTAGGTTTACATTGTATTCCTTTATAATCGAGGAATTTTTCCATTTTTTGTGCATTTGTTTGAGTAAGCCCCAATAGTAACAGGAAGACAAACAAGTTCTTATTCGTAATGCAAGTTTTCATTCTCTAGTTTTTATTTTCATTCTCTATTTTTCTATAACTATGTGCTTGCTTAGGTTTGCAATTACTGCTGTCTAGGACAAGTTATATATCAATTAACTTTGCTTATTTCAAATCTATTTCACAGGAATAAATTGTATTACCCAATTGTTATTGCCGGTTCCTTTACACAATAAAGAAATTTCTGTTCCGGCATTGTTGGCAAAAACGTAATTTGCTTGTACGGCGAAGGCGGCTGTTTGTGCGTTTGGTTGATACAATGTGCTGTATGTGAATTGTTTTACCAATGTGTAGTCATTGTCTTCAACCTGATAAATACTATTTGATGAGCCTGCTGAATATGAATAAGAGTCACTGCGGATGATCCACAAATAATTATTGCTATGAAAAATAAATTTTAATCCATAGTTATTACTGTCACCGAAATTGATTTTACCAATTGCATTAATGTCGGCATCGAACGTGTCAGTTGATCCGGTTGAACTTGTTGTTCTGTAAATATTACTGTTTTGGGCGTATATATACTGACTATCTTCTGATATCCAGAAATTCGTTAAGTCCATATGCGAGTAACTTTTAATGCTTTTGCTTGCAATGTCAAAAGCAAAAAAACCAGTTGGAGAGGTATTGTTTCGCGTACCAATAATATAAGGTTGCCCCGGCACTTTTTTGACAAATGAATTGCCATCCAGACTATATTTGTTGGTGTCATCGTATAATGCACCTGTAGCTGTATTGATCCAGTGAAGGCTTGAGAAACTTCCACCATTTTGTGTGTAACAGAACCAATCGTTTTCGGCCCATGCCATATCATTTACCGAATAGTTTGACAGGTAGGTAGCTGTTACAGTATTGTTTGATAGATCGATGGCACTTACTGATCCATTATGTCCCACGGCTGCTTTAGTCCAGTCTTCTGAAATGGCAAAACATGTGGGAGCTTTGCTTAATGCTATTTCAGACAAAACAGTCCTTGTTGTTACATCATAAGTAATCAGCCTGTTTGGCAAACTTGTTACATAATATAATCTGTTTGTTTTTTTATTGAAGACTGCATCTGTAATGTTTCCGTCTATTGCATGTATGTTGGCATTGTTTCCAGGGGCAACAGCAGTAACCGTAATAGGGTACGACAAATGAGAACTGTCGTTGGTTTTGAGATGTATTACAGCCGTATTTAGTCCAGACGAGAGCTTTGAATAGTCACAATTAAAAACAATATTATTATATGATATGTAAGGTGAATACATTCCACTGGAAGGTGTTATGGTAAGCCATTCAGGAATATCTTCAAATTTCCAGATGAGATATCCGTTTCCGTAATTACTGAAATTCAATGTTTTTGATGTTTCTGTAGTAGTGAAATTAATAGCATTACTGTTTATACTGAGTTGAGGTGTTCCCAGGTCTGCTGTGACGCTTATTGTTACACTTGGATGCTTTTTATCATTTGTTGCCAGTACAATTTTACCTGTCAAATTATTTGATGAGCCTCCGTTTGGTTTAATAATAAGAGGCAAGTTGGACGAATTATATTGCAAAATATAAAAGCTGTTTTGTTCAAGTTTAGTGGTATCAACAGCCAACCAATCGGGCATACTGACGACATTCCAAACTAAAATACCTAAACCGGTATTCTGAATTTTCAAATTTGGAGAGTTGTAGGCACTGGAATACGATAGTGCGATCGTACTTTCTACTTGGACAGTAGGATTTCCTTCGGTAATATAAGTAACTGGAACTTTATAGCTCTTTCCATCTGCTTTTACTGTCATATAATCTGTGTAAATGCCTACTTCACTAAAAGCGGAATTTTTCTCGGCAGAACACTGGACAACAACAATGCTGTCAGATAAATGTCCACTGATAGGATTGATTTTGAGCCACGATGGTTTCGATACAATTTCATAGTCAACATTATTCAGCGAGGGTAATGCAAATACGTAATTAGAACTTTGCCAATCGGGTGAAATAACAATATTAGATAACCCTACTGGTATAGAAGTCTTGGAAAGATTTTCGTTTAGAAAATCACTGCTACAGCTTGTTAGCAGATAGAGCAACATAAGTGCTATTATATTTTTAAAGATGCTTTGCATAAATGAATTTGTTAGAGTTAAAACTGATAGTGTAAAACCAAAGAATAATCAATCCGGGATAGGTTTATGGGTTTGGTAAGTTCCTGATTTTTTAATGAAGAATTAGTATTATTTGAACCCCTTATCTCATAATTTGCGGTTTTAAATGATCCCCAGATAAAACCGCTGCCTAAACCAATGGATACATTTTGAGATAAACGGTATTCAGCACTTAATCCGAATTTGGCTGCCCAAGAATTTGCTGTTAGCAATGAATTGATTGTAACGTCGGTGTAACCGGATTGATCAACGTTGGGATAAATATCTTGATCCTCTATCCGGACAAACAAAGTTCCCGCCGAGATAGCCTCACTTATGACAAATTTCCTCTGTCTATCAAGATGTTGTTGAAGAAGAACAGATGGTCCCAAAAAGTTGATATACTGGTGGTATTTTTCATAAGTCAGAGCATATAATGATGTTGAATATTGGGATTGCATACTGCCACTAAAGCTCGAATTAAAAAATGAATATTCAGCTCCCATACCTAGATATTTATTAATCATGTAATGAGCACTGGTATTGATATGAAATCCTGTTTTCAGCTTATTATAATAATCTGGAGTTGCAGATGCAGTTTGCATGTTGTCAAGAAACCAGGGCATAGTTGATTTACCGACATTCAATTCCATACTCCATACGTGTTCCGGAATGTTTAAAGGCTTTACATCTTTTTGATTATGTTGTGTCAGGTTGTTTCTCAGTTTACCGTAACGTGTATATTCTGTTATTTGCGATAGTTTTATAAATTTGCCAGTCACTGACCCATCTGTTTTTTTTAATTCGTACAAAATTCGTTCATTATTTATTGACACTATTGTACATTGAATTGTATCATGATTTATGCTGATAATTCTATCCTGAGCTTTTATGTTAGAGAATAGAAATAGAAAAATGAGAAGTAGTACAAATTTATTCATAAGTTCATTTTTACATTTTATAATTTGGTGTTTCAAGTTTGTTTTTCCTCTTTATTTGGCACAGTTCCCTCCGCAGGCCGCACGATTGTATCGTGTGGCATTACTAATTAGTTCCTCATTTTTCCACGCGATACAATCGCGCAGCAGCAGGGGGAATGCACGTCAGCCAGTCAATAATCAAAAGCATTTATTAGCAGCAGTTCATATTTGCTTTTTTCCTATTCTAAACAGGATTAAGGCAAAAGCAATCACGACCATTTCATATATTAAAACGGTAATGTGTCCATCCACATTTGAAGCAACAAATCTTATATTAAATAATCCATGGTTTGTTCCGTCAAACCCGAAAGTATGCAATAGAAGATTTCCGGTTATATGAAGTGTGGCTGCAGTCCAAATAGATCCCGTGTAGTAAATTACGGAAATAAAAAGCAATGACATAGTAAACGTCGTCATAACCATACTCAACCCCTCAACTGTCAGTCCGGTTCCTTGTAAATGAAAAAGTCCAAACAGCAATGACACAAAAAGAACAGCACCTACTTTTCCAAAAAACTTTACAGAAGCTACCAATATAAAGCCTCTGAATAATAACTCTTCAAAGGTGTTGCCAAGACTATATGAGATTATGTCGTTGGGCAGATTGATTTTTGAATAGGGGTTCTTGATTATTTCAAATGGATAAATCAAATAAATGATAGCCCAAATCGTTGCAATTAATAAGCATCCTAATACAATCCCTCCCAAATAGTATTTAATATTTCCGGGTTTAAATTCCAGTATGTCAAAGTTCAATAAATTCTTCTTGCTAAGCCTGTAATTCAGCTGGTAGGAGAGTGCTAAGCAAATCGATAACACTAACGAACGCATTAAAAGCGGAAACAGGTTGTTCCCCGGAAAAGTAATCTGTGCAATAATATTAATTATCCAGGTAAATGTCCCAATAAGTAAGAATAAACTGAAGTCAAATATCAAAGCTCTGTAAAGTGATTTAGTATCCATCTACTATCGGGTTGTTTAAAATTACTGCTAAAACCCAAACTTATGGGCAATTTTCAAAAGCATTCGTTGTCGCACTTTTGTCTGAATCATAATTACCCGAATCAGAGCTAAGCATTAAATGCCGGTTTATACCTTTCTTATTCAGTAAATTCAATAATTCTGAGAATCTTGATTCAGACAACTACCAACCAAGCTAATGCGGGAGCAAAACTGCCGAAATGCACGTCAGCCAGCCAATGAACATACGAGGCGTGTGTTAGCGGTAGTTTTTTATTCGTTTTTCAAGTCAAGAATGTTTCGCGACAATATTGAAAATGAATGTACAATTCTTGTTCTTGTCGTATATTTTGACCATTTCATTCCTTGCAAATTATTAAGGATTTCAGAAGACCAGTTTTCCAGTTCTCCACTAGTTAAATCAAATAAAAATTCGTGAGCAAGTTTATTCCTGAGTATATTGATAACTTTCAATGAATTAATGATAAATGTTTGTTTTGGTTTATCTGTAATATCAAAATTCTCGAAACAACTTATCTTTCTATAAAATGAATAATCTTCACAGTCATCAATTTTATTGTGTCTTAAAAAACTTTCTAACGTAAATTCAAGTAATAAATGCCCTTTTAAAAGTATGAGTTCAAGATTCCGTTCTGATTCAAGATGACCCCAAACAGCCCATTCAAATAATGGATTTATATTTAGTTTTTCATTATTCTCCATAATATTGAATGCGTTTTTCTACGTCAATTTATAATTTAAAAAATTGAATGTGCTTTTTCAATACCTTGTTCAAAAAGGAATTTAATAAATTTTTCAAGAGCAATTTTCTTTGCTGTTTGTATAAATTCAGTAACTGTGTTTGCTGTTGGCTTGATTTTGGCTGTTTTTTTATTTTTAATCATGCCAACATAATTTTCAATTATGTCGTAAAGTTCTTTGAATGCAAATAGTAAATCTGTTTGTTCAAGTTCAACTACTTCAATATCTTCTACTTCTCTGTCAATAACGTTGAAAAATAAAACAAATGGAAGCTTAAATTCAGATTTTATTTCAAAAGCACCTAAAAATATCTCATTAAAAGCATTTAGGAGATCTTCATTATCAGAATGCAAATAAAATACTGAAAGATCTTTACCTGATAATCTGTCAAGTTGAGCGAATCCTCCCTGTTTTTTTAAAATTTCATCTTTTATTTGTTTGTCTGAAAAGTCATAGAGAATAAATACAAAGCTTTTAGCTCTACCATTTTCCAGATGCTCTTCACAAATAAATATAAATCGTTTTAAAAAACGGTCAAATGAAAGTCCAATACCTTGACCTTCTCCTTGTTCAAAAATTGGAACCATATTCTTTTGATTTAATTTTAGAATGAATTATACTTCTCGTTTCTTTGTCTTCTAGAAAAAGTCAGTTTGTTCTCATTTTCTTTTCTACGCGAAACATTTGCTCAACAGTGTCGAAACTCGCTAATAATATTAAACCAAATTTCTGCTCGAACCTGAAATTAAAAATCTTTTGCTAAAAACCGTCTTAATTCACTGTTACTAAAGTAAATTGGTGATTTTATCATAGTTGCTTCAATCAAGTCGTCCAATGATACTGATTCAGGATTGTCTAATGAATTATAATTCTCTTTCAGATACTCACGAAACGCATTACCTAAATCATTAAATTCAACTTTAAGTCTTTGTCCATCTTCCCATCTATAGAAATACTTTTTCTTATCATTAATTTCATATCTGAATGCTAATTCTTCTCTTAGAATTCTATAAGTCTCAGTGTGGGTAAATTCAATTTGTATGAAGCCGTTGCGTTTGATTCTTGATTTAAATAATCTCATTATTAAAATAGAGTTTTAGGGTTCTTGAAAATTCATATTTCTCGTGCATAAATTTAGAGGCACATGTTTCTTTTTTTTTACACTTGCACCTAACGACCGAGACTATGGGCATTTGGCGGTTTGCGGGAGCGTTCACTGTCGCATTTTTGTTTTGATTCTGACAACTACCAACAAAGCCCAATCAGCCACTGTGTCGCCTTCTTTTTTTTACACTCCAAAAGTACAAAGTCTTTTTAACTCCACCAATAGTTTATGTCAATTTCTATAAACAACCGTAAAAATATTTTATAGATACATGTTTTAATCAAAAAAAAAACCGCCCCTGCCATGCAGCTGGAGCGGTTTGCTGGTATAAATATTTATCTATCGGGGGTTATTATTCTCTGAAAAATTAAATTACAAAAGTTGAAATTTGATCACTCCATACGCGCGAAGGGTCGGAAGCGGCACCTGCTATACGGAATACGTATTGCTTGCCGCTGGTGAGGCCTTCTATCAGTACTTTGTGTTTGGTAGATGTTTTATGAATCCAGCTAAGCGTGCCATCGGCAGTTACTTCGGCATATTCGAATTCATAAAAACTGGCCGACGGGATGGCTTCGCAGCTTACCCATACGGTGCCTTTGTTGTCGCCCATTTTAATGATCACATTCTCCGGTTTTGGCAAGGCGCCTACCGCTACCGGCTTTTTATTTACGTCCAACCCGGTGCTGCTAATGAGTACACTATCGCCCTTGCTGGCAATTTGCACATAGAGGCTCAGTTCTTTCATTTGGCTTTCCAGTTTGGCGCGCCAGCTGTTTTTAATCACCCGGTCGTCGGCACTTCCTTTTTCCGCTTTTACTAAAGAAGCGGTGTAGCCCGTAATGGTTTCCTTTATTTCGATTAAAGGAGGCATCGGGGCGGGGAAGTTGACATTGCCAAGCATTTTATCTGTAACATTCGTAGCCTGAACACCCAGTTCGGTATCGGTGTAGTTCTTATACGAAAAGTCTGTTGATACTTTTACTATTCCCATAATTTTTATTTTTTTTTAATTCAATTATTTGATAGATAAATATTTAATTTCTAAACAATAATGCGGCTAAAGCAACAGGAAAAGCGTTGTTTCCGGATTACAAGGGCTTGCTTGCTGTTGGAAGTGACTTACTTCGTATTGGAAGTGGCTTACTTCGTATTGGAAATGACTTACTTCTTGTTGGAAGTGGCTTACTTTCTGTTGGAAGTGACTTACTTCTTGTTGGAAGTGACTTACTTCTTGTTGGAAGTAGCTTACTTCTTGTTGGAAGTGGCTTACTTCCTGTTGGAAGTGACTTATTTCTTGTTGGAAATGACTTACTTCTTGTTGGAAGTGACTTACTTTCTGTTGGAAGTGACTCATTCTTTATTGGAAATGACGTACTTTCTGTTTCCCGGGGAAGAACCGTTTGTTCCTATCGGGCATTATTGTATTTCTGGCTGATATTTTCAATAAACAAAGACCGCTTTTATGTTGGTTTTGCAAAAATGAGTACTTTATTTCATTGTTTTTCTCATACAAAGTATGATTTTTTAGGTCTAAAAGGTTAATTAATCAAAAAACAGCGTATTTTGATTAAATACTTATGGCTTTTGCATTCAAGTGTTTATCAATGGTTTAAAAAATGAATTGAAAGTTTATGTAGTTTATTACTAATTGATTGGGTGTTTTAAATATAAAATTTTGATTTCTTATTTTTGTAGTTATAAATACATTTATTCAAATCGTTATATTATCACAGTGTATAAAAAACGGTTTAGTCAACCTTAATACCAACTATATGCCTACAAAACCCACCCTATCGGAATTGGTAGATGCCCGGAAGTCGCGATTGGCCAATCATCGTGCTATCATAAGTCCCGAAATGGAGGCAAGCAGTGCTGTGCGGACTGAACTGTTGCGGCAAATGGCTATAAAAGGGTCGCACTCTTACTACCGGATAGACCTTAGCCAGAAAAAAATCTCGCACGTTTTCTCCAGGCGCCACTCTCATCTGAAACATCCGGCTATCTTGGTTTCGGATCCTGACAATTTGATGAAGATAAACCGGCTGGAGCATCCCGATACGCACTATTTCAATGTGGAAACAGACGTGATGTTTTACGACCTGATGATGTCTCAACCGTTTGAGCAACGGAAGAATATGGTGGTGGTGCAAACGCGCTGCATGCAGGTGGCACCGGGTAAATATGAGGTCCGTTTTATCAGGATGTATGTGGAAGAGTGCGACGTGGTGGGTACTCCTTGCTCGCTGATCGTAAAAGTAGAGCGCATGGAATCGTTTTCAACGGCAGATTTTTATCCTTACAGGCAGTTTTACCTGGCTAATGAAAAAAATCCGGATGATATCACCCTGCTCGAATCGGATAATAGGTATGAGCTGAAAGGAAAAGAGCTGGAAGTGCTTCAACTGGGTGTACGGGGATTCACGATAGAAAAAATGGCACAGGAACTGAAGGTCAATATCGCTACCATCAAAAGCCATCGTAAGCAAGCCATGCGTAAACTGAATGCTCCCGGCTTTTCATTGGCCTGTATGATGGCCAAAAAATTGAAGATAGTCGATGGTTAATTATGGATTGCAAATTATGAATTATTGATTATCGATTGATCCTTTTGTTGAATTCATTATAAAAGAAAAGAGCGAAATTATTTTCGCTCTTCTTTATTGTTTCATGGCCCTGTCCATGCTTCGTTTGTCTTCCTTTTCCTTGAGTGTCTGCCGCTTGTCGTAGGTTTTCTTTCCTTTTCCCAGTCCTATTTCCAGTTTGGCCAGCCCTTTTTCGTTTATAAACAGCTTGGTGGGGATAATGGTGTTGCCCGTTTCCTTCGTTCCGCGTATCAGTTTGTTCAGTTCCCGCTTGGTCAGCAGCAGTTTCCGGTCGCGGCGAACATCGTGGTTGTTGTAAGTCCCAAAAAAGTAAGTGGCTATATGCATGTTCCGTACCCACAATTCATTGTTGATAAATGTGCAATAGGTATCGCTCAGGCTGGCTTTACCGTCCCGGATCGATTTTATTTCGGTGCCGTACAGTTGAATTCCGGCCACGTAGCGGTCGAGAATCTCGTAATCGAAGGTAGCCCGTTTGTTTCGTATCAGTATGTTTGATTTCTTAAACATCGTTTTTCGTATTTGCCCAACAAAAGTACATGAAAGAAATGAATATCCCAATACATGCGTTAACTTCCATTTTGTCTCCGCATCTATTTGGAGGTTTTCCGGCAAAGTTTTTTTTAATTATGAATTTTCCTTTTAAAAATATCAGTATATTTGTTGTCCGTTAAAAAAAACGGAATGAAAACACAATTGTTGAATCGGAATACCTAATTATTAATTGAAAATATGGATGAGGATATAAAGTTGACGATAACCGGTTTAGTCTATAATCAAACAGTGGTGGGAACTTATGGCCTGGTACTGAGTGAAGAATCCGGCAACCGGAGGTTTTCGGTTATGATTGGAGAACCGGAAGCGCAATCCATTGCGTTGAGAATGAATAATAAGAAGCCACCCAGGCCGCTGACCCACGATTTGATTAAAAATATACTGGGCGTGTTTGAAGCGGAATTGCAGAAAGTGCTGATTTATGATATGGTGAACGACGTGTTTTATTCCGAGCTGTACATAAAAAAAGACGATAAAATACTGATTATCGATGCACGTACCTCCGATGCTGTTGCCTTGGCAGTTCGTGCAGATTGCCCGATTTATATAAAAGCAGAGATTCTGAATATCGTTGGCACTGAAATAGAGCCTTCGACAGAAGAAGAGCCCAAAGATGATACTACGGTTACCAACCTGGAAGACTTGTCGGAGGACGATTTGGATTTATTGTCGCAGGATGCGCTGGAAGAAATGCTGGAACTGGCTATTAGCCGGGAGCAATACGAACTGGCAGTCACCATCCGCGATGCCATAAAGAGGAAAAAAAAGAATTAATAGATACACATTCATTTAAAAAAAGTAAGAGCGTAAATTAGATTATCATGGGGTTAAAGTTTCGTCTAGTAGTTATGAATTTTCTCCAATATGCGGTTTGGGGTGCATGGCTTATTTCATTGGGTGCTTATTTGGGCGGTAGCCTTAAATTTGAAGGGTTTCAGATAGGCAGTTTTTTTGCAACGATGGGTATTGCATCGCTTTTTATGCCGGGAATCATGGGAATTATTGCCGACCGCTGGATACCGGCACAGAAATTATTGGGGGTTTGCCACTTCTTAGCTGCTACTTTTCTGGTTCTGGCTGCACCTATGACTGATTACAGCACGTTGTATTCGTTGATCCTGTGTAGTGTCATGTTTTATATGCCAACCATTGCGTTGTCCAATTCCGTAGCTTATAATGCCCTGACAAAAGGTGGTTTCAATACCGTAAAAGACTTCCCGCCCATCCGGGTGTGGGGAACCGTTGGGTTCATTGTCTCTATGATAGCGGTAGATTTGTTGGGTTATGCCCATTCTTCGTTCCAGTTGTATATGTCGGCTGCCATTGGTTTTGTTTTGAGTATTTATTCGTTTACACTGCCCAATTGCGATATCAATAAAAATGTAGAAAAGAAATCGTGGGTTGATTACATGGGATTGCGCGCATTTACGCTGTTTAAACAGAAGAAAATGGCCATTTTCTTTGTGTTTTCCATGATGTTGGGCATGTCACTTCAGATTACCAACGCCTTTGCCAACGATTACCTGACCAACTTCTTTGGAAAGAATGTTTTGTATCAGGGAACTTTTGGTGTAGAGCATGCTAATATCCTGATTTCACTCTCGCAAGCCTCCGAAACTTTATGCATTCTGCTAATTCCTTTCTTCTTGCGAAAATTTGGTATCAAGAAGGTAATGCTAATCAGCATGGTTGCCTGGGTTTTACGCTTTGGCTTGTTGGGAACCGGTAATCCGGGTGGAGGTGTCTGGATGTTGGTGCTTTCGATGATCGTATACGGTGTGGCGTTTGATTTCTTCAATATATCCGGTTCGCTTTTCGTTGAAAATGAAACCGATTCATCTATCCGTTCCAGTGCCCAGGGTGTATTTATGATTATGACCAATGGTTTTGGAGCCTTTATTGGTTCTTATGTTGCCGGTTGGATTGTTGACCTTGCCGGCTGGCCGAAATCATGGTTTATTTTTGCCGGATATTCTTTGCTCGTGGCCATTGTGTTTGGCATTGTATTTAAATACAAGCACGATCCGGCAAAACTGGAAAAAGTTGCGCATTGATGCCGGTTGGATATAAAAACAAAAGCCGGGAACGACCACAGTCGTTCCCGGCTTTTGTTTTATCATTAGTTGATACTCGTCCTATTTTTCTTGATAGCCAATTGGGCGCTTCCTAAAAAGGAACTTCGTCATTCCGCCCACCGCCTAATGGATTCGAACCTGACGGAACGCTTAAACTTCCTTCTCCATAAAAATTAGCTCCGGCCGATTCATTCATTTTGGACGAAATAACCTGGTAACCGGCATGAAACGGATTGTCATCCTTGTCTTTGTCATCTTTGTTCATAAACTTGGCGTACTGGCCCTTGAACTTTAATTGTACATCGCCCACGGCACCATTACGGTGTTTTGCAATGATAATCTCGGCAATACCCAGCAATGAATTTCCTTGTGCATCTTCGGTCAGATGATAATATTCCGGCCGGTGGATGAAGCAAACCATATCGGCATCCTGCTCAATAGACCCAGATTCACGTAAGTCGGACAGCTGCGGGCGTTTCCCTTCTAAGCCCGAACGTCCTTCTACACCACGGTTCAACTGCGAAAGTGCAATGATGGGTATATCCAGTTCTTTTGCCAACCCTTTCAGCGAACGAGAAATAATACTTACTTCCTGCTCACGGCTACCAAAGCTCATTCCACTGGCATTCATTAGCTGCAAGTAGTCGATAATGATACACTGTACCTTGTGCTCTTTCACCAATCTCCGGGCCTTGCTTCTAAGTTCAAAAACCGATAAACTGGGTGTGTCGTCTACGTAGATAGGGGCATCGATAAGCGCTTTAATGTCCATGTCCAGTTTAGTCCATTCGGCAGGTTCCAGTCTTCCGTTTTTTACTTTTTCCCCTTCTAGTTCGCAAACGTTCTGTATTAAACGGTTTACCAACTGAACGTTTGACATTTCGAGCGAAAACACAGCAACAGGAGTATTGTGGTCTACGCCCATGTTCTTGGCCATTGAAAGTACAAAAGCTGTTTTACCCATAGCAGGACGTGCTGCCATGATAATTAAATCGGATTTTTGCCAACCGGAAGTAATCTTGTCCAAGCTGTGGAAGCCTGTTGCCACACCACTGGTGCCTTGTTTTTCGGCGGCGGCCTGCATGCGTACGATTGCTTCTTCTATTACCGGATTAATCTGGGTGACATCCTTTTTCAGGTTCCGTTGCGAAACTTCAAACAGCATACCTTCTGCTTCCTGCATGAGGTCATCCACATCCGATTTGTCATCAAAGGCTTTAGTCTGTATTTCGGTGGAAATGCGTATCAGTTCGCGTGCCAGGAATTTCTGGGTAATAATCCGGGCATGGTATTCGAGGTGGGCAGCCGACGAAACTTTGGCAGTGAGCAATGTAATGTAATAAGGTCCGCCAACTTCGTCAATATTCCCGTTTTTACGTAGTTGTTCGGTGACGGTGTGCATATCCACCGGTTCCTGGTGCATAGCCAATATGGTGATCGCCTCAAAAATCTTTTGATGCGCCACTTTATAAAAACATTCCGGTTTCAGGATTTCAGTAATGAGTGAATAAGCATCTTTTTCAATCATAATAGCCCCCAATACAGCTTCTTCAAGCTCGGGAGCCTGAGGCGGAAGTTTGCCAAATTCATTGGCAGGGATAGGAGTGGAGCCGGTTGTTCTTTTTGTATAGTTGCGTTTTTCAGCCATTTTCAGTCTTAATTAAGGGATATGTATTTAGTAATTTTGCGGGTTTCAAAAGTACAAAACATTTTCGAGAGCCAAAAATAAACATATAAACAATTGTTGATAAGTTTATCTGGCTGTTGGCTTTGTCTGGGAGAAAAGAATTTTTTCCGTATTGTAAAAATGATTATCTTTGAATTGAGTTTAAACACTATACTTTATCCATAAATTTCAACTTGCCCATGCTGGTTTACCCTAATGCAAAAATTAATCTTGGCCTGAACGTAATTGAACGTCGCCCGGATGGCTATCACAATATTGAAACCGTTTTTTACCCGATTGGACTCTGCGATGTGCTGGAAGTGGAGCCTTCCGAAACTTGCTCCGATTATAGTTTCTCTTCCTCTGGAATTGCCCTTGATGGTGATCCGGAAGAAAACCTGATTGTAAAGGCGTATTGGTTGCTGCGGTCGGAATATTCATTTCCTCCGGTTGATATTTCGCTGGTTAAACAAATTCCGTTCGGTGCCGGCTTAGGCGGTGGTTCGTCGGATGCAGCCTTTATGCTAAAGACCTTGAATGAGTTGTTTGAACTAAAAATAACTCCCCGGAAATTGGAGAAACTCGCTGCTGACCTGGGAGCCGATTGCCCGGTGTTTGTTAAAAATAAGCCGGTGTTTGCAACCGGAATCGGTAATGTTTTTACTTCGGTAAAGTTGTCGTTGAAAGGTTATTTTCTGCTGCTGGTGAAGCCTGATATCCATGTTTCTACTCCGGATGCCTATTCGCTGGTTGTGCCCGAGCAACCCGAAATCTCGCTTTTAGAACTAATTCAGCAACCAATCCGGGAATGGAAAGCTACCGTAAAAAACGACTTTGAGAAATCTGTTTTTGCCAAGTATCCGGAAATTGAAACTATAAAAAATAATTTATATGGTATGGGGGCGGTTTATGCTTCCATGTCAGGTTCAGGGTCTTCGGTTTATGGCATTTTTGAATCTGCTCCTGCGAAAAACCAACTCTTCGATGGATGCTTTGTTGCAGGCGGAACATTGCAATAATTACGCGCCCCCAATCGGAATAAATTCATTAGGAAAAACAGTAGTTTAAGGCTGGTTTAAGTCGATTTACAAGAACTAAAACCAGCTTCCGGAAGGCATGTGGATTTTTAGTAAAAGGCTTGCCTAATCCAACAAAAAGTAGTACTTTAGTGCGATTTTTTAGATAGAAATAAAATTAAAAAATAGATGATTGATCAAGACAGAATTATTAAGGTAAACATTGACGAAGAAATGAAGTCTTCGTACATCGATTACTCCATGTCGGTGATAGTTTCGCGTGCGTTGCCCGATGTTCGCGATGGTTTTAAACCAGTTCACCGCAGGGTATTATTTGGAATGAATGAATTGGGAAATAACTCCGATAAACCCTATAAAAAATCTGCTAGAATTGTTGGGGAAGTAATGGGTAAGTATCACCCGCATGGTGATTCCTCCATTTACGGTACATTGGTTCGTATGGCCCAGCATTGGTCTATGCGTTACCCACTGGTTGACGGACAAGGTAACTTTGGTTCGATAGATGGCGACAGCCCTGCTGCCATGCGTTACACCGAAGCTCGTTTGCGCAAGCTGTCTGAAGATATGTTGATTGACATAAACAAAGACACCGTTGACTTTCAATTGAACTTTGACGATACACTGAAAGAACCTACCGTTTTGCCTAGTCGTATTCCAAATTTATTGGTAAACGGTTCGTCGGGTATTGCCGTTGGTATGGCTACCAATATGGCTCCCCATAACCTGACGGAGGTAGTTGATGCAACGATAGCTTATATTGACGATAACAATATTGAGATTCCAGAATTATTAAAATATATCAAAGCTCCCGATTTTCCAACCGGAGGTATTATTTACGGTTATGCCGGCGTAAAAGAAGCTTTTGAAACCGGACGCGGACGTATCGTTGTCCGCTCTAAGGTGGAAATTGAAGCGGATGCCCAGGGACGGGAAAAAATTGTTATCAACGAAATTCCATATCAGGTTAATAAGCTTGAATTGATTAAGGCTGTTGTAGCTTTGGTTGAAGATAAAAAGGTGGAAGGAATTGCGCACATCAATGACGAGTCTGACCGCGAAGGTATGCGTATTGTTGTGGATGTCAAGCGTGATGCCAATTCGAGTGTGGTATTGAATAAATTGTTCAAATACACAGCCCTGCAATCATCATTTAGTGTAAATAATATTGCTTTGGTTCATGGACGTCCACGTTTGTTGAACCTGAAAGAGCTGATTCACTATTTTGTGGAACACCGTCACGAAGTTGTTATTCGCCGTACCCGTTTTGAATTGGGAGAAGCTGAAAAACGTGCCCATTTGCTGGAAGGATACATGATTATCCTGGATAATCTGGATGAGGCGATTAAAATTATCCGTGATTCAAAAACTCCAGATGAAGCCCGTACCCGTTTGATGGAACGTTTCGGGTTATCGGAAATTCAATCTCGTGCTATCGTTGAGATGCGTTTGCGTCAACTTACCGGTATGGAGCAGGATAAACTTCGCGCAGAGTATGAAGAGGTGTTGAATCTGATTGCTCATTTGAAAGAAATTCTGGAGAAAGTGGAATTGCGTATGGAGATTATCAAAGATGAATTGCTGGAAGTAAAAGCAAAATATGGCGATGTTCGCCGTACACAGATTGTTTATTCTTCAGAAGAGTTTAATCCGGAAGATTTCTATGCTGATGATGAAATGATTATTACCATTTCGCACCTTGGATACATTAAACGTACTGCTTTGACCGAATTCAGGGCTCAGGGACGTGGTGGAGTCGGTTCGAAAGGAAGTGATTCGCGAGACGAAGACTTTATCGAATACATTTATCCGGCTTCCATGCATAACACCATGTTGTTCTTTACTCAAAAAGGGAAATGTTACTGGCTGAAGGTTTACGATATTCCAGAAGGAAGCAAGAACTCGAAAGGGCGTGCTATTCAGAATATGTTGAACATTGACAGCGATGATAAAGTAAATGCATTTATCCGCGTTAAGGGGTTGAACGATGCTGAATATATTAATTCGCACTACCTGATTTTTGCAACTAAAAATGGGGTGATCAAGAAAACTTCGCTCGAAGCATATTCTCGTCCACGTCAGAATGGGGTGAATGCCATTACGATTCGCGAAGATGACCAAGTAATACAAGTTCGTCTGACCGACGGAAACTCCGAAGTGTTGATGGCCAACCGGAATGGTCGTGCTATTCGTTTCCACGAATCGAAAGTACGCGAAATGGGTCGTACGGCTACCGGAGTACGTGGTATGACACTCGATGAAGATAGTCAGGACGAAGTGGTTGGAATGATTTGCGTAAACAAGGAAGACAACGAACACATCATGGTAGTTTCACAACTTGGTTATGGTAAACGCACCTTGCTTGATGAAGTTGATGAAGATGGTAAATTGCTTCTGGACGAAAACGGAGAATCAGTTCCGGTTTATCGTGTAACTAACCGTGGTGGTAAAGGGGTTAAAACAATCAATATCACCGAGAAAACAGGTAAGTTGGTTACGATTAAGAGTGTTACTGACGATAATGATTTGATGATTATCAATAAATCGGGTATAACTATTCGACTAAAAGTAGCTGATTTCCGGGTTATGGGACGTGCAACTCAGGGCGTTCGTTTGATAAATCTAGAAAAGCGCAACGATGAGATTGCTTCAGTTTGTAAAGTAATGTCGGAAGTGGCTGAAGAGGTCGTTGAAGACGAAACTACCGGAGAAGTGCCGGTAACGGAAGTTGATGAAAATACAAATGCGGCTCCGGTTGCTGAAACAGAAGAAAACGCTGAAAATTAAAAACCAAGAAAACTGCACTGATACAGCATGATGTATCAGTGCAGAAAATACTAATTCAAAACAAACAATTATCCATCATGAAAAAAATTATTTTATCACTCATCTTGTTGATAAGCTTTACTTTTTCATTTGCCCAAAAACAAAATGTTTCGAAAGCAAAGAATGAAGCTTTGAAAGATAAACCGGATTTTACTGCCGCGCGTGAAGCTATTAAATTGGCTTTGAAAGACTCCACAACAAAGAATCTTGCCGAAACATGGTATGTTGCCGGTTTGATTGGCAACAAACAAAACGAATTGCTTTATCAGAGTGCGTTATTGAACCAACCATTTGATACGATTGCAAAAGGAAAAGCAATTCTGGAGTCTTACAATTATTTCATCGAAGCGAATAAATTGGACCAGGCACCTGATGCAAAAGGTAAAGTGAAACCAAAATATACAAAAGATATCCGCTCTAAATTGACTGATTATTACAAGATTCAACAGAACTTAATTTCTTACGGTGCGCACTTGTTCGAAAAGAAAAATTACGAAGGTGCTTACAATACTTTCAATGTATTTTTGGAAATTCCTAAATTGCCTCTCATGAACAATGAGATCAAAATGGACTCTACCTACAATATGATTACGTATTATGCGGCAGTATCGGCTTCGAATGCAAACATGCATGATAAATCAATTGCATTGTATGAAAGCTTGAAAGATAAAAAATACGAAACTCAAAATGTATATCAATTGCTTTACGAGCAATACATGGATCAAAAAGATTCTGTAAATGCAGTGAAAGTATTGAAAGACGGATTTGAAAAATTCCCATCGAATGCATGGTTCTTGCAAAATTTGATTAACTATTATATTTTCTCTAAGAAAACCAACGATGCTTTGACTTATCTTAACAGCGCGATCGAAAAAGAGCCTAATATGCCTCAATACCGCTATGTAAAAGGTAATTTGGATGAAGCTGTAGGTAACTATGATGCAGCTTTAGCTTCGTTTGATAAAGCGATAGAGCTTGATCCTACCATGTCTGATGCTTATGCCGGAAAAGGTCGTTTGTATTACAACAAGGCTGTGAAAATGGCCGAAGAAGCCAATAAGATTAAAGATGTGAAGCTTTACAATGCAGAATCTAAGAAAGTGGATGACATGTTCAAACAATCTATTCCTTTCTTCAAAAAAGCTGCAGAGCTTAATCCAAAAGAAATTGAATACAAAAAGACACTTAAAACATTGTATTACCGTTTGAAAATGGATGCTGATTTCGAAGCAATCAACAAAGAAATCAAAGCAATGTAATCTTATCTCTATTTATAGTTTAAAAAGGCTAACCGGATCGGTTAGCCTTTTTTTTATTGTCTCGGTTTTCGACTTTGAATGATAAATATAGGCTGTTGATAACTTTTTTGGAAAACTCTTTTTTAATTAATGAAAAGTAAATATATTTGGAACGTAAAAAGTTAATACCATGAAAAGAGTTTCAATGTAAGCAGAATTCGTTGTTGGCGGCATTCCGGACTATGTTGCTAGCCAGGTGGTTGGTTTAGAACTTCATTTTTCAGACATAGAGGATAGCCAAAGTGCCTATGTTCCGGGCAAATTCGATGCATTCCCTTGTCTGTGCGCCGCGGAACATGTACCGGACGTTGCAGTGCCCCATCTGCTAGTTGCGGAGCATGTGCCGAACGTTGCAGTGACCCATCCGCCGGTTGCGGAGTATGTGCCGGACGTTGCAGTGATCCATCCGCTGGTTGCAGAGTATGTGTCGGACGCTGCAGTGGCCCATCTGTCTGCTGCGGAACATATGCCGGACGCTGCAGTGATCCATCCGTTGGTTGCGGAGCATGTGCCGGACGCTGCGGCGCTTGTTCGGGTAAACGAAATATGCAGATAGATGGTCTCGTAATTTGTAACTATATATTAATCTTAATAACTAACTTAAAAATAAAAATCATGAATGTAAAAAGAAAATTTGATTGTAAGGTTGAAGACCTTATTGGTATTGGAGGTTATCTGGCTCAACGTTTACGTGCTGATTTGGCACAGTTTACTGAATTTTCAGATACTTTTTCTGAAGATTTTGTGAAACGTTTGGTTGCCTTAACCGGGGTTTGTTCTCAGTTGGCGTCCTCGGGGGCTCTTACCAAGGAAGCGGCTGAGGTTACTGATGAAATTAAAGGGTTGATCAAAGAAGTCCAGTTGGATGTAAACAAGGTGGAGGTATACCTTAAAATGGCAGATGGCCAGATGACTGTAAAAGCCGATTCTTTAGGCTTGCATGAGTTGCGGTCAAGTATTCATACCGGTGGATCGGAAGGTGTGGCGCAGAGTCTCCGGCAACTGCTGATTGGTTTGAATGCGAACATGACTGTTCTGCAAACCAAGGGGCTTAAGCCGGCTCTGGTGGATAAACTCAAAGGACTGGCCGATGAACTGGACGCAAAAGGTAGTAATCAGAACTTCAAAATGACTGAACGCAACCATCATACCGACGAAAATAATGGAACTTATAATGAATTGTGGGACCAGATTGTGCTGATTACTGATACCGGAAAAGCATTGTATCGCGGTGTTGATGCTACCAAGGTGGACGAATATACCATTACCTCTATTCTTCGGCGTATGGGTAATTCTAAAAGTGGAAAAACAGGTACTCCCGAAGCTCCGAAACCTTGATCTGACTTATTAAAATCAAAATCCCCTCCAGGTATGAAAACCGGGAGGGGATTTTTTTTATGTCCTATCCACAAAAAAAGCTGCCACCGGAGTATCCGATGGCAGCTTGAGGGATATTTTATTTCGAAATTGTATGAACTTCAAAATGTTAGAATGAAACTTTCACTCCGAACATCATGCCCCATGTACTGCTAGTTGAAACATCATACTTCCAAGTGTTGTTCGCTGCAAAGTTATTGGCATCAGTGGCGTTTAATTGATATATTGGAGCTCCTGTAGCAGAAATCGAACTAAGCTTGATAGGTCTTACATTGTCATAACTGAGGAGTCCCATGGTTTTGTATGCGCCCCATTTGGAGTTAAGCATGTTGCCAACATTCAAGATATCAAGACTTAACTGAATACCATATTTGTTTTTGCCAATGTTAGTGTAGAAGTCTTGACTGATTTTAAAATCAAAGCGGTTAAGCCAAGGTCTTAAGTCTCCATAACGTTCTGCATATTTTCCTTCATGTTTTTTCAAATAACTGTTGTTTTGAATGTAATTCCAAAAGTCATTAGCTTGATCAGCTTTTGAATATTTAACTACTCCACTGACAGATATATCGGCAAAAGTGAGTTCATCTTTTGTTGCAGGGATGTACATTAAGTCTGAGCTATTACCATCTCTGTTTATGTCGTTGCTGGATGTGTAAGAAACGCGCCCCGTATTATATCCGCTATAGAATAATGAAAACGTGGTTTTAGAATGATTGAATAATTCCAATTCGTAAGATATGTTAGAAATAATGCGATTTGGAACGGAAAAGTTTGAATTACTTAATCCAGGATCATTTAAACTATTTACTGCAACATTTGAGGACCATGCTGAAGATGCCGAAGAACCTGGATTGGCAGTTAGATCTTTCGCAGCTGAATAAGTGTATGAGATAAAGCCAGAGAAACCAGCTACGAATTTTTTAGTCAATGTCGCATTGAATGAATATTGATAACCTTTTTCTTTTCCATTAGTTAACATCATGGCTGTAGAAATATTATTATTTATTCTTCGGTCGGTGGTGTTTGTAGTGGCATAATAATATCTGTTATCATTACCTGTAAGTTGGAGGGTTGGAGCTTTTTCATTCACGTTGATCTGTACAACATTATAAATATCACGAGTATAAAGTCCATTTAGCGTTAAATTAAATTCATAAGGTAAGGCTAAATCAACACCTAAACTACTTCTCCAGACTTGAGGCATTTTAAAGTTAGGATCAACAAAAGCAATGTTTCCTGGCGCTGTAGCACTTGGTGTTGATGGAAATAATGCAGAATGACTTGCTATAATGTTTTTATAATTCGTATCGAAGAAATTGGCAGTGAGATTTGCCCCACTAAGATCTACCGTGTTCTGAATTGTTCCAGCATTAGTTGGTTGGTTAGTAAACCAAACGAAAGGCAATTGTCCTGTAAATACGCCACTACCGCCGTTAACAACAATTGATCGGTCATTTAATACATCCCAACGAAACCCTAAACGTGGTGATAATAACACTTTTGTTGATGGCCATTGTGCAACATTGATTTTTCTATTATCTGCGAATGTTAAGGCGCTAATTGCTGGATTGGCGGTCATATTGTCCAAATACATTGGAATGTCTAAACGTAAGCCATAAGTCAGACGTAATCCATCATTTATGTACCATTCATCTTGTGCATAAACTCCCCCTAAGCCAAAGTTTAAGTCGGCACCTGGTGCGTCGTTTCCATTGTAACCGTAAGTAAGAGAATATGCCGTTGGTTTGGCATTGTTCATGAAATCTGCCATAGAAGCGTAACGATAGTAGCCATATGGGTAGCGTAGATACGAATTCAGAAAATATTGTTTCTCAAAAGAAGCTCCTAGAGTTATATAGTGTTTGTTTAAAGTTAAACTAACATTGTCTATAAAACTTAATACATTATTTACAACATTATTATTTGGAGTAAATAATTCAGTACCAAATGCCATATATTGTTTTCCACCATTATAAATATCAACAAAAGGGAACGGATCACCGAGTTGTTGACGAGTATCCTGAATGTGAGTGTAGGTAGCTAAAAGCTTATTTGAAAGAGTAGAGCTGAATGTGCTATTCAATTCACCAGTAATTGACGTTACTATATCTTTCATTTTATAATTGGAATTAGAAAAAGCCATTGAGCTAATTCCTATACGGGCATCACCACTACCGCCAGTAGGACCAGATGATGCATTTACTTGGACATCATTTTTTGATTGAACGGCATTTAAACGAACCATGAATTTATGCTTTTGGCTAATATTCCAATCCAAACGCGCCATGAATTTCCAGTTGTCTGATGCAAATTGACCGAAATCTTTGTAATTTCCAGGATCATAATTATATTTACTCTTCAAAAAATCACTTATTGTTTGCATATCAGCTTCAGTTGTTCTTGAAGTTTTCGAGTTTATATCGCTAACTCCATTAGTACTGGCTTTCCAATCAACACCTGGAAATAATTGTTTTTGTATTTCTCCATTTGCAAAAAAGAAAAGTTTGTTTTTGATGATTGGACCTCCAAGTGTAAATCCATAAGTTTTTGAACTGCGCGTGTTTGCGTTAGCAACCTTAAATGTATCAACTTTGTTGCCTGTAAAAGAAGTCGGACGAAGAAACATGTAAGCCGAACCTTTCAAAGTATTAGTGCCACCTTTTGTTATCACATTGATTGATGCCCCTGTGAAATCCGAGTATTTTACATCGTACGGAGACACGTTGACACTGATTTCCTCAATGGCGTCTAAAGAGATTGGTTGAGCATCGCCACCAGGTAAGTTGTTTGAACTTAATCCAAAACTATTGTTTAACGAAGCACCATCCAGTGTGATTGTATTATAACGTCCATCTCTTCCAGCAAATGAGCTGCTACTTCCGGCAAACGGTGAAAGCTTTGTGAAATCAGTAATACCCCTTGTGATCGATGGTAGTTTTGTGATTTGATTATTAGTAATGTTTGTAATAGTGCTGTTTTTTGCTGGCGATCGCCTAGCTTGAACAACAACTTCATTAAGACTGGTTGTAGCTTCTTGCAGGATTGCTGAAATGTTTTCGGTTTCCCCCAATTGAAGATTGATGTTGTTAATAGAGAGTGTTTTGTAACCAACGTACGAAACTTTCACACTATAAGGACCTCCAACTCGCATACCGGAAATATTGAAACGTCCATCAGAATTGGATACTGAGCCATAAGTGGTTCCAGAAGGCGTGTGCGTAGCAATTACGGTAGCCCCAATAATTGGTTCTCCATTAGATGTAACTTTACCACTTACTGCCGAAGTGGTTACTTGCGCTTTTAATGTTGAAGTAAACATCAACAATAAAGCAAAAACTACATACTTTAGTTGTTTAATCATAAATTACTTTTTTTGTTTATAATAGTCAGTAGATAATTTGATTTTGAAGTTCTATATTATTGGATGAGATAAGTCTTTTTTATTGCATATAAGACCTTTGTAGTTCGAAATCGCCACTATGTAATAAATTGTGTGAAATACCTCTATAGAATCATAATTGTACGTTTATATTTGGAGGTTATTGATAATTTCTGCAAATGTAAGATATTTAGCGTTAATAACTGTTTCATCTTTATGAATATTTATCAACAATTTATTACAAAAATGAATGAAATTTGGGTTTTAGCAATTTGTATTTTTAGATGCACTTACAGAATGAAAGATCAATTGGAGTGTTTCCTTAAAGTCAGAGTGATTCGGGCTGAAATTAATTATTGATTGATATTTATCAGAGGTAAATATAATTATGGTTAATAATTTGTTCTGTAGCAAAAATATCGTAGAATTGTAATATTTCTGACTTAATGAAATTGATCTGTCAATATTGCTAGCAAATGATTCGTTTTGGGCTTGCAAGGCTCATGCTTAATTTCAATTCAAAAATCACTATCTTTGTATCACGAATTATTTAAAGGTTTGTTAGAAATTTATGGACTACGAAAAGAAATTTATGCGCAAAGCGATTGCTTTGTCTGTAGAAAACATCAAGAAGGGTGGTGGTCCTTTTGGAGCTGTGATAGTAAAAGACGGAAAAATTATTGCTACGGGCGTTAATAGAGTGACAGCTAATACTGACCCAACTGCACATGCCGAGGTAAATGCCATTCGCAAGGCAGCAAAAAGACTGGGTACATTCGATTTGGCCGGTTGCGAAATATATACTTCCTGTGAACCTTGTCCGATGTGCCTGGGTGCGGTTTATTGGGCTCACCTTGATAAGATGTATTATGGGAACACAAAAAATGATGCCAGGGACATTGGTTTTGATGATTCGTTTATCTACGATGAAATAGATTTAAATCCAGAACACAGGCGTGTTGAAACTACCCAATTATTGCCAGATGAGGCTATAATAGCTTTTCAGGCGTGGGTTAATACCGAAGATAAGATTGAGTATTAGATAAATGATCTTTCTCGAATCAAACATAAAATACTATCAGTTCAACCAACTATATATTCCAACAGTTACACAATAGCAATACATTGATTCTTTCTGACTTTCAACAACTCTATGCTCATCATCCGCAGGTCAAAGCACTTGTAAACTGGGCATCTTCACTCGAACCGAATTTGAAAATTTCTGGTTTGAGCGGATCTTCATCGGCTTTGGTGGTGGCTTCGCTTTTCAAAGAGAGGCCTAACACCCATGTTTTAGTCATGGATGATGCTGATGAAGCGGCTTATTTATATAATGATTTAAAGCAATTGCTTTCGGTCGACGAGGTTTTTTTCTTTCCATCTTCGTTCAAAAAAGCCATAAAGCTTTCGCAACTGGATGCAGCTAATGATATTCTTCGAACCGAAGTGCTCAACAAGCTGGCTAACTCCAATGCGCCTTGTGTGGTGGTTACTTATCCTGAATCGTTGATGCAAAAGGTGGTTTCGGCCAATAGTATGCAAACCCGGATGCTGCGAATGAACGTTGGCGAGAACCTGGGAATTGATTTCGTAGTGGAGATGTTGCTGGAATATGGTTTTGAACGTGTTGACTTTGTATATGAGCCGGGACAATTCTCGGTGCGTGGAAGCATTGTTGATGTATTCTCGTATGCGAATGAACTGCCTTATCGTTGCGATTTCTTTGGCGATGAGGTGGAATCCATTCGCATTTTTGATATTGAAACACAACTTTCGCAAGAAAAGAAAACCGGGATTGTGATCATTCCCGATTTGCAACGTGATACCGTTTCGCCGCATGTTTCGTTCTTTGAGTTTATTTCGGACGCCACCTGGTTTAGTTTTGCAAATACTACTTTTGTGCGTGAGCGGATTAATATGCTTTACAACGAGGCTTTGGTAAAAGCGAATGAAGCAGGACATAAGACTACAAACTTAGCAAAAGCGCAAATTACAGGCGATGAGTTTGTAGATCAGATACAGTCATTCCGTAAAATGGAATGGGGAGAAAAGGGATATTTCCAGCATAAAACAACCATTCAGTTTAATACTTCGCCACAACCTATTTTCCACAAGAATTTTGATTTGGTTGCCAATAACCTGAAACAAAAGCTGGCTGAGGGTTACAGGCTATATATTCTGAGCGATAGCGTCAAGCAGACCGACCGTATTGCGGCTATTTTTTCCGACCGGGGCGATGCCATTTCGTTTCAACCGGTAAAGAATACCTTACACGAAGGATTTGTTGATCATGATTTGTCATTGCTGTGCTATACCGATCATCAGATTTTCGACCGATTTCATAAGTTCCAACTCAAAACGGATAAAACCCGGCTGGGAAAAGTGGTAATGACGCTCAAGGAGCTCAACCAGTTCCAGATTGGAGACTTCATGGTGCATGTGGATCATGGGGTGGGGACATTTGGCGGATTGGTGCGAACCAACGTGAATGGCAAGATGCAGGAAATGGTCAAACTTGTTTATAAAGACGATGACATCATTTTTGTAAGCATTCATGCTCTGCACCGCATTTCCAAATATAAAGGAAAAGAAGGCGAAGCGCCGCGCATCAATAAGCTGGGTTCGGGTGCATGGGAGCGCCTAAAGGAAAGAACCAAATCGAAGGTAAAAGATATTGCCCGTGAGCTGATCAAGCTCTATGCAAAACGAAAGGCCGAGCATGGGTTTCAGTACTCGCCGGACAGTTATCTGCAACAGGAACTGGAAGCTTCATTTATTTATGAAGATACCCCGGATCAGATTAAATCGACAGCCGATGTAAAGAAAGACATGGAATCTACGCTGCCCATGGACCGGCTGGTGTGTGGCGATGTGGGTTTTGGTAAAACCGAGGTGGCTATTCGTGCCGCGTTTAAAGCTGTTACAGACAGCAAACAAGTGGCAGTGCTTGTTCCTACCACGGTGTTGGCTTTGCAGCATTACAAAACGTTTAAAGACCGGTTGAAGGATTTCCCCTGCACCATTGAATACCTGAGCCGGGCGCGGTCGGCTAAGCAGACTAAAGAAGTGCTCGACCGGTTGGCGAAAGGTGAGGTGGATATTGTTATCGGGACGCATAAGTTGGTGGGGAAAAGCGTAAAATTCAATGACCTGGGCTTGCTGATTATTGACGAGGAGCAAAAGTTTGGAGTGACTGTAAAAGAAAAACTCAAAGAAATGAAGGTGAATGTGGATACGCTCACCATGACGGCCACGCCTATTCCGCGCACGTTGCAGTTTTCGCTGATGGGTGCGCGCGATTTGTCCATTATCAATACGCCGCCACCCAACCGCTATCCGGTTCAGACCGAGATACATTTGTTCGACGAAGATGTGATTCGCGAAGCCATTCAATTGGAGATGAATCGCAACGGACAGGTTTTCTTTGTCAATAACCGGATTCAAAACATTTACAACATTGAAGCCCTGATAAAACGGCTTATCCCCGGTTGCCGGGTGGCTGTGGGTCACGGGCAGATGCCGGCTGATAAACTGGAGGAGATCATTGTCGACTTTGTTGACTACGAATATGATGTGTTGGTTGCCACCACCATTATTGAATCGGGGATTGATATTTCGAATGCCAATACCATTATTATCAACAGTGCACATAATTTCGGATTAAGCGATTTGCATCAATTGCGGGGTCGGGTAGGGCGCAGCAACCGCAAAGCGTTCTGTTATTTGCTGGCTCCCGAAATGAGTCTGCTCACGCCCGAAGCGCGCCGGAGGTTGCAAGCACTTGAAACATTTGCCGAACTGGGTAGTGGTTTCAATATTGCCATGCAGGATTTGGATATTCGCGGTGCCGGCAACATGTTGGGAGCAGAGCAAAGCGGTTTTATTGCCGACCTGGGTTACGAAACCTATCAGAAAATCCTGAATGAAGCTGTGCACGAACTGAAAGACGAGGAGTTTGCCGAACTCTATGCCGACGAACGGGCCGAGAATGCCACAACAACCGCTTTTGTAACCGATTGCCAGATTGATTCTGACCTGGAGGTATTGTTTTCGGGCGAGTATATCGAAAATGTGTCTGAACGTATCAGCTTGTACCGCGAGTTGGACGATATTGCCAATGAAGCCGAATTGCTTGAATTTGAAAAAAGGCTGGAAGACCGGTTTGGTAAGATTCCTGCACAAGGGCGAAGCCTTATGCAAGTGGTGAGGCTCCGGTGGCTGGCTATGCGCTATGGTATTGAAAAACTGGTATTGAAAAACGAACGGATGACTGCCTTTTTGGTATCCAATCCGCAGTCGCCCTACTATTCTTCGCCGGCATTTGGCAGTTTGTTGCAATATATGACCTCGCATCCGCGGCAGTGCCAACTTCGTGAGCAAAATCATCGACGCTCGGTGATATTCTCGAACGTGAAAACAGTAGAAGCTGCCTGGGAAATATTGAGCAGCGTTAATTGATATTCGGTATTATACATTTCCAATCTTATATTGTGAAATAGTATACGTTGGATCAAGATGTGTCTGCCTGATTTTGTCAGAAGTCGGCTTCAGGTTTGGGGGAGTGGACTTGATTTTGGGGGAAGTGGACTTGATAATGGAATTTTCCGATTTGACTTTGGGGAAAGTGAACTTGTTAATGGAATTTTGCGATTTGACTTTGGGGGAAGTAGACTTGATAATGGAATTTCTCGATTTGACTTTGGGAAAAGTGAACTTGTTAATGGAATTTCTCGATTTGACTTTGGAATAAGTGGACTTGTTAATGGAATTTTGCAGTTTGATGTTGGAATCAGCCGGTTTGGAAATGGAATTTTAAGGTTTGATGTTGGAATTTTCCGACTTGTTAATGGATTTAGTCAACTTGTGAAAGGATTTTTCCGGTTTGACTTTAGAATAAGTGAACTTGTTAATGGAGTTTCTCAATTTGACTTTGGAATAAGTGAACGTATAAATGCAAGAAACTTAATGCAGTTTTCCACAACCGGTCAACTGTTCCGGAATTTTATGCTGGGTTTTTGTCCTTTTCGGTTGGATATCCGCAAAAGCCATCGCTTATCTCGATTTAATCTCCGTACCTTTTATCAGCCGTTTGATATTCGGGATATGCATAGCAATGATAAGCCCGGTGGCAATAAGGAAATAATAGAATTGGTGGGGTGTTTGGTGAATAAAAAATCCCGATACCGACAGCGTGATGGCTAAACAAATAGCTCCCAGTGCCACGTAGCCCGATAGCCACTTGACTATAAAATAAACCAAAACAGATGCAACTACAGCAATCGGATTCAGTATCAGCGAAGCCCCCAGCGTGGTATTTATGCCTTTGCCTCCTTTGAATTTCATGAAGATACTGAAATTGTGCCCCAGTATAGTAGCCAATGCCAGTGCATAAATCAGCGGTTCGTCCAGATGAATTACCAGGTAGCTTTGAAGCAACCACACCGTCATTACAGGCAAAAGTCCCTTCAGCATGTCGCACAGTTGCGTGTAAAAGGCTGCCCGAGGTCCGGCCACGCGCCGCACATTGGTCGAACTGATAAATCCCGTTCCCGCCTTCCGGATATCTTTTCCCGTCATTTTCAGGGTAAAAATGTATCCGAACGGAATAGAACCCAACAAATAGGCAGCTACGATAGGCAGAATATGAAAATAAGTTTCCATCACCATGCTTTTAGAATCCGTAAACGCTCATCAAGGCACTTTCTGTACGTTCAGCCTCAACCTGTCTTTCCCGATTGCAGGCTGTTGGGCCGACCTCTCCCCAATAGCGTTAGCTAAACAACCCCGAAACCGCAATTGTTGCGTTTTCAATGCAATTATTCCGTTTTGCGGCAACGATAAATGCAGCACAGTTTAAACTAAAATAAAGTGGTTATTGGAATGTACGAAGGAGGGATGAAAAAACCGCATTGCCATTAGTTGAGAAAACTCCTATAAATAGGATTTGAGGTGTCAGTTTTCGTTGTAATCTGCCGTCCACATGGGATACCCGAAGGCGCAGCCCGCCATTAAAAACCAGCCACTACTCGTTAAAATTTTTAACGTTGAGTTTTCCAATCTCAGAACAATGCGGTCGTTTTTCTTGATGCAAAGATAGGGTATTATTTCCGTATTATCCGAATTGGGCACAAAATTATGGTTAAATATGACTCTTCGCAACGTTATTTAGCTTTACGAACTTCATTTAGAATACGGGGCAAAAAAACTCAAGCTAAAATTTCGTTATCTAAAAGAAAATAGCTACTTTTGCAACTCTGACAATAAAATCAAATTAACAAAAAGTAATTAATATCATAATCTTATGTCGAAAAAAGAGGAAAAAAAACACGACGAATTAGTAAATGTTGAGCATGCGTTGACTTCTACCGAAGCGTTTATTGAAAAATACCAGAAACAAATTTTAATGGGGGTAGGTGCCGTTGTGTTGGTTGTTTTAGTGGCTTTGTCGTTCCGCAATTTTTATTTGCAACCTCGTGAGATTGCTGCCGAAAATGAAATGTACAAATCGCAAGCTTTCTTCGCCAAAGATTCTTTCCGTCTTGCACTGAATGGTGCTGGTGCCGAGTCAATCGGTTTTAAGGCAATATCTTCTGATTATGGAATTACTAACTCAGGTAAACTGGCTGCTGCTTATGCCGGTATTTGCTATTATAAATTAGGTCAATACCAGGATGCAGTAAAATACCTTTCGCAATTCGACGGAAAAGACACTTACTTCACCACTTCAGTTATTGGTCTAACCGGCGACTGTTATGTAGAATTGGGTGACAACTCAAAAGCGCTTAGCTATTTCGAAAAAGCCGGCGATAAAGACAACTCGGTATTGAGTCCTGTATATCTGAAAAAAGCCGGTTTGGTTTACGAATCGCTTAATCAACCGGAAAAAGCAGAAAAGCTTTATACTACAATTAAAGAGAAATATCCAAAAAGTGCCGAAGCTGCCGATATAGATAAATATCTGGCCCGCGTTCAAAAATAAACTTTTTTGAAAAACATAAACTTGTTGAAAAGCTGCTTCTAATCGTTAGAAGTAGCTTTTTTTAGATTTTATTCAAATTTAAATCTTGTCACTAATAATTAATCTTTAAAATAACATGGCAACTCAATATCAAAACTTATCGGATTATAATCCGGACCTGATGCCCGATAAAAACATAGTATCCGAACAACAATATGCTATCGCCGTAGCCGATTGGAATCCGCAAATTACACACACCTTGTTGCAAGGTGCTATCGACTCTTTAATCGAGAATGGTGTCAAGGATTCTCAAATAAAGGTTGTGCATGTCCCCGGTACATTTGAGCTGACCTTTGCAGCCAAACAGTTGCTGGAAGATTATTCTTGCGTTGTGGATAGTGCCAAAGTGCATAAATACGCAGCAGTTATTGTTCTCGGATGTGTAATTCAGGGAGACACTCCCCATTTTGATTATGTTTGCCAGGGGGTGACTTACGGTATTTCCAACCTGAATACACGTACCAATGGTTGTCCGGTAATTTTTGGCGTACTCACCACCAACACCTTACAGCAAGCGCTTGACCGTGCCGGCGGAATACATGGAAATAAAGGCGTAGAAGCTGCAATTACGGCTATAAAAATGGCCAATATTGTTTGGTAGTTCCGATAAATAAAGCTATCTTTGCACTGCTTTTGAAAAACAGGGGCAGTTACCAAAGTGGCCAACTGGGGCTGACTGTAACTCAGCTGTCTTTCGACTTCGGAGGTTCGAATCCTTCACTGCCCACAAGTTTTGATAAGTCAAAACTTATTTTCAAAATAAATTGCGGAAGTAGCTCAGTTGATAGAGCATTAGCCTTCCAAGCTGAGGGTCGCGGGTTTGAGTCCCGTCTTCCGCTCTCAATCCAAAAGAGATTCTGACTTCGGTTAGGATCTCTTTTTTTTATGCAATTTCTACTGCTTTTCATCTACAATAAAAAAAGAGACTCCGGCCGAAGCGGGAGTCTCTTTGAATATATTGGAAGCTGTGTTGCTGATTCTTTAGAAGAATGAGGTGATTAGCAGTGTCACCGATAATCCGATCAGGATTATAATTGTACCCCAACCAATCATGTTTTGCCAGGTTTTATTTGTGTATTCGCCCATTACTTCTTTGTTGTTGACAAGTAATATCATGCAAACCAAAACTACTGGAAGCAACAATCCGTTGGCTACCTGCGACCATAACGTAATCAGGATAAGCGGAGCATTGGGTATTAATATAATGGCGGCACCAATGATAATGATGAATGTAAACAACCAGTAGAACTGCGGTGCTTCCTTCCACTTCTTGTCTATGCCGGCTTCAAATCCAAAAGCCTCGCACACGTAGAATGCTGTAGCTACCGGCAATATGGTGGCGGAAAAGATGGAAGCGATAAACAATCCGAAAGCAAATGTAACCGAGGCCAAATCGCCGGCAATCGGCTTTAAAGCCATCGCTGCATCTTTGGCTTCTCCGATCTGTATGCCATTTATGTGAAGCGTAGAGGCGCAAGCTATGATAATAAAGAAAGCAACAACTACTGTAATGACACTACCAATAATTACATCCCAAAGTGTGTATTTATAATCGGTGATATTCAATCCTTTTTCAATTACGGCCGATTGCATGTAAAACTGCATCCAGGGAGCAATAGTGGTACCAATGATACCAATTACCACTGCAAGATATTCTTTGTTGTACTGTATCTCGGGTTTTATCATTGCCTGGCCAATGTCGTGCCAGTGCGGTTTGCCCATAATGGCTGAAACTACATATACCAACAGAAACGCACTAAAGATAAGAAATACGCGTTCGCTGAATTTGTAAGTACCTTTTACAACCAGCCACCAAACCAGAATAGCTGAAATTGGAACACTGATATATTTACTGATGTTGAATACTTGCATACTACCGGCTACACCGGCAAATTCTGTGGTAGTATTGCCAATATCAGCAATTAATAACCCTACAAAAATGAAGAAAGTAATTTTTACGCCGGCATTTTCACGAATCAGGTCGGCTAATCCTTTGCCGGATACAATTCCCATGCGGGCATTCATTTCTTGGACTACAACCAGTACGATAAAGGCAGGAATCATGGTCCATAATAAATTATAGCCATACATAGCTCCTGCAATTGAGTAAGTGGTTATTCCTCCGGCATCGTTGTCAACGCTTCCTGTTATGATTCCGGGACCCAGCACAGCCATAAACAGAATCAGGTTTCGCCAGATGTTTTTTCTTCTTTTGGTGAATTCGGTGTATTTGATTAACGCCACGACCGACCTCCTTTCTTCGTTTTTCCTTTATACATTAAATCTTCTACAATATCGTCAATTACCACCATTCCCATTAAAGTGTTTTCAGCATCGGTTACGGGTATGGCTAATAAGTCATATTTTGAGATAATAGATCCCAACGTGTCAATTTTATCCTCATCGGTAACACTGATAAAATCTTTGTTCATGATATCCGCCAGCTTAACGGTGGGCGAGGAGATAACCAAATCCCTGAGCGAGACAGTTGCAATAAGTTTCTCATTGGAATCTGTAATAAACAAAGAATAAATCATGTCCGCTTCCGGCTTTTGCAGGCGTAATTCGTTTAATGTTTCTTCAATTGTCATCGTTTCGCGGAACGAGAGATAATCGGTGGTCATTAAACTTCCCACTTCTTTGTCTTCATATTCTAGCAATTCGCGTACTTCTTCGGATGATTCTTTCTCCATCTCGTTAAGCAGCAATTCTACTTTTTCATCTTCAAGTTCGTCGAGCAAGTCGGCAACTTCATCGGCAGGCATCTTTTCTAATACATCAGCAGCTTTCCCAATCGACAGACTCTCGATAATCTGGGCTTGAGCGTACGGTTCCATTTCTTCCAATACATCGGCAGCCTTTTCTTCGTCGAGTGATTCGAATACCTTTGTACGTGATTTTGCTCCCATCTCTTCTATGATATCGGCTAAGTCTGAAGGATGCAGGCGTTGAAGTTTATTGGTGCTTTGTGATAATTTAATGTTGAAATTAGTGCTGTCAAGTGCTTCAACATCATCCCACAGGATATAACGCGTCGGCAAATCAAGATTGAATATACTGATAGCTTTATTTACAATACCGGCAACTCCCATTCTTCGGAATAAGCCTTCGGTACCAATATCAACTGCAATGGCATAAGTACCAGAGGCAATAGAAACCAACCGTATATCGTTTACGCGCACTAGTTTGCGTCCATTGATGTCTACAATCTGGCGGTCAAGTATATTTTTGACCAATGGTAAACAGTTTTCTACAATTGATTTGGGGAGAAAATCAAGCTGGTCGCAAATAAAAGAGAAACCGCTTTTATCGCTTTTGATTTTAATGAATTCAAAATTCAGGTAACGCAACTCTCCTTTTATTTTGGTTTTCAGCCCCAATATAATTGGTCTGAAAGCCTCTTCGTGAGATTGTCCCGGTTGAGTTGCGTTTACAATTACGTCTATGACTTTGCCTACACGGTTTCCGTTTAGGTCATAGATTTTACAGCCAGTTATCTGGCTTAAATAAAATGTGATTTGTGATGTCATTGCCACCTCCTTTTTTTGTTGATATAGGAGGTTGACTGTTGGAAAGATACAAACAGGCGACTCCCTATACCAAGGTGTTTTTTACTAAATTTCGTATCGCAGGGTCGTCGTCCATTGTGGATGTTTTTTTAATTACGGCGCAAAGGTAGTCTAAATCCTTTTTTGAAAGGCAATTTCGATCTTAGTTTTAACTTTAATTTGAGTTAAATAAACGCTTGGTTGATAATTTGAGAACTAAATGTCAGGAAATATGGTGTTTAATTGCTGAAGCCGATAACAAGGGATATCTTTTTGTAACGTTATTGTATTTTATTCATAAATTTGGCGATATCTACTACAACCCGTTCATGGGTTCCTGCTCCAATGGAATCACCGGCTTTATCGGTAGCTTCCAATCTGAAAGTGTATTTTCGTCCTTCAATGGCTATAATCGTTGCTGTGCATTGAATTTCTGTACCAACAAGACTGGCTTTCGTATGCTTCATGTTCATTGAAATACCTACGCTTGAGCTGCCAGTGGGTAAATCAGCCAGCAGTTTCATGGAGGTATTTTCCATTAAGGCAATCAGGGCAGGAGTGCCGAAAACAGGTAATGACCCCGAACCAAGATATAGTGCAGTTTGATTTTCTGATACTTGAATTGTTTGAGTGAAAGTAGAATTAAGCATGATGATAAAATGAAATTTGAATATATAAATAATTGATTTTTACATTTCAGACTGCGCTTTCTTGTAAAAATACCTGGAACACAGGGTAAATATAAAGCCATTTATGATCGAAGCGTACGCTGCACCGATTAATCCGAAGAAATATAATGAAACAGATATAGTTACAATGTTGAAAAGTAGAGAAATCAGGCTGATATATGCATTGTATTGTATTTTTCCCAGTCCGAATATAGCACCACTTTGAAGTTGCGAAAGTTGCCGTAGGCTCCAACCAGTCGCCAGCATTGGAAAATACAGCATGGATTGATCATATTTACCGTTGAATACCCAGTGAGTCAGGGGAGGTACAAATAATAATACAAGTACAAGGCTTCCTGTTACAGTCACATAGAGCAATTTATTATATTTCTGAAATGCTATTATAAAGCCGCTCTTTTCGTTTGATAAAGAAGAAAAGTAAGGTGAGGCGATTTGTTGTACAGTGCCGGGAAATAGCCGTAGAACAACGGTAATGGTCAATGCAAAGCTATAATATCCAATTTGTTGCATGTCTTTAATGAAATAACTCAACAAGATAATGTCAACATAAGCAGACATTTCGGACAGTAAGTTTGCAAACAAGGAAGTTTTGGCATATTTCCAGTGAATTGAAAATTGAACTAAGTTTTTGGTTGAAAAAACTTCAGTATTGAAAGCATGGCCAACCAGCCTGAAACTTACAAAAAGCATGACTATAAAACTTAGGTTATATGCGACATAATAGCCCTTTATTCCGGTCCAATAACTAAGAAGCACAATGCCAATTATTGATATTAATTTGTTTGAAATAATCAAATTTGAAATCAATTTTATCTCTTTTATGGCTTGAAAATAAGAGATAAAGACCATGAAAACCGAATTGCTTATTAAAGGAAACAACCCTAGCGGAATAAGCCATTGGATAAGTTTGTCGGTTGAAAAAATATGAAGGAAATTGAGAAGGATAATTATAATATAAAAGCAAATTGTAGAAATGATGGTGAAAAATAACCCGGATTGAAAAAGTGATTTTTTATCACTTAAGGTTCTGTTTTCGGAGCATAGTTTTAAGACTGAAGTATTAAATCCCATGCCTGCCACAATGGAAAAGATTGATAAGTAAGTTTGTATGATTTTTATACGCCCTAAATCATTTGGAGTTAATATACCTGCTACAAAAAGTTGTGAAGCAAATGCGACTACTTGTATAAGTATGTTTGACGATAACAAGTAGAAGAAGCCTTTTTCCCTGATATTCTGAAAAAAATGATAGTTTTTTTTGATATTCATTTGCAGGTAATCAAGCTAAAATTTCAGTATATATTTTCTCAATTTGATTTCCAATGCTTTTATAGTCAAATTTATAAAGAACATCTGCTTTGATTTCATGGCAATTGTACTCATCCAGATGATCAAGCATGAAATGTAATTCTTTCAAAAGGATCTTTTCGTTTTTCGGAGGAATTATTTTTCCATTTTTAGCATTAATATATTCGGGAGCAATTCCAACATTTGTAGTCAACACGGGCTTTCCGCAGATAAGGCTTTCTGCGATAACAACTCCAGCTGTTTCGTAATTTGAAAACAATAGTAGTAAATCGCTGTTGTGCATCCAATTTGCTACTTCTTCCGATGTCTTTTCTCCCATAAAATGAATCATTCCTTTGGGAAAGTCCAACTTACTAGCATAGTTTTTTATTCTATTAAAGTCTTTGCCTGTTCCAATGAGTATTAACTCGAAATCCTCACGGCTCTTTGATAATTCAAAAATTGTCCGAAGGATTCCCTTTATGTTTTTGGATTGTTCGTCGAAACATGAAACGTGGATAATGCGCTTTTTTAAACGATGGACAATCAAGTTTTCATTGAAAAAATAATCGTCAACAACATTATTCACAACGATATAATTGTTGTTTTCTAATTTGTGACTTAACATGGCTTGTTTTAGATTCTCGGAAACAGGGAGGATGGCTTTTGCATTTTTTACAATCCAGCGGGTAATTAGTTTTCGAAAACCACCATTGAATGAGTTCCGGCCAGGCAGGTAGCGGGACCAATGCTCGGTAATTATGTATGGAGTTCCTTTCAGTAGTTTTAAAAGATAAGCAACAGCTCCGGTTCGGGTCAAAATGTTGGCATGAACAATATCCGGATGAAAACCATCGTGCCGAATTTGTTTGTATCCTTTCCAATAGGCTCTGCAATAATTAATTGTATTGCTAATTTTCTGATGTTGTTTTTGTTTTCTGATAGGATAGTATACAATAAGCTCGGTAAGATTGTTACGAGTTTTTTCTTCCAGCTCAAAATGATTGATCTTTTCGTCTGGGTGAACATAAAGTACTTTAACCCGGCAATTTGTACTGACGGCTTCAGCGTGTTTTTGTACAAACAAACCAAACATTTTGTCGTACCGGTGCGGATACCATTGTGAAAGAAAAAGTACGTTTATCAATTTCATTTGCGAATCAAAAAAGATGGCCGAAATCGTTTAAGAATGTAATATGGATGATATTTGGCTCCGAAGCCTCTATATAAACGGGCTATACCTTCAATTTTAGAACCTTCAAAGTCGAGAATTGCATTTATTTCAGCATTTTCCTGAATCAAATAATCGATGAGAAAAAACATAGCTGACGAATTCTTTCCTTCTGCATTTGAAACAGGAAGCAAGTAAGTTAACCTATTGTTGGTTTTCAATAAGCAAAGTTCTGCTATTAAATTATCATTGGCTGAGAGTATGCCATAAAGTGTTAATGAGTTTTCTAAAATTCCTTTTTCAATCAGTTTTTGCAAAACCGGTTGTTGTGGAGATAGATAATGCTTATGTACCGAGAAATAAAAAGATAAAAATTCTTCCTCTGATATATTTTGCTGGATTTTTAAGTTCAACCGTCTTGCCTTTTCGATATTTCTACGGGAATTTTTAGAGTACGCTTCGTAAATCTCCTTATAGGGCTTGTTTAGATCCAGTATAAAATTGGGGTATATATCTGCATTTGCATAAAAATTATTTTCATTCAGGTTTAATTCGTAGCTGAAATAAGGGATTTCTTTCATAAATTCCTCAACGATTTTTTCGTTGATATCATGCTTGGAGAAAATGCCTAATTGCTGGGTCAAAACCGGTTGTACAAGGTAGGGAAAGCCATATCTGCTTTTTAATGGCAATGGCATAACGTATTCATAATCTTTGCTTACCAACGCTTCCCAATCGGGAGAAACAACATCCAGATACCAGGAAAATGCATACGTCAAGTGATTTTTGGACTGTGCAATGCAATTGTCCCAACGTTTGAAATCAATAGATTTATTTCGTAGATGTTTTAACTTCATGTAAACCAGATTGATAAATTTTATAAACAAAAGTAATTGATTTTTGTCATACGGCAATATGAAATTACCGTTAATTCAGAACGTAAAAAGAATTGGTTTAGTCTTTGGTGTTGGGCGATTATTGTATTTCTAAATAAATAATTTTTTTATTCAGAAAGAAATCTGTATTTTTGAACATTCAAATTTATGTTAATGATAAACTATGGCTAAAGAAGTAGTTGCAAATGCGGGTGCAATGTATAATGCACTAACCAGTGGCAGTAAAATTGTTGGTGAGATATTCGCAGATAGCGATTTTAGAATTGATGGTGAAGTTGAAGGAACTATAACCTGTAATGGAAAAGTAGTTATAGGACAAAAAGGATACCTGAAAGGATCGATTTCTTGTGTTAATGCAGAAATAGTCGGTACAGTAGAAGGAGATATTGTAGTTACAGAAACATTGTCTTTGCGTAGCACTGCCGTAATTAAAGGTGAAGTAAAAACAAAAATTTTAATGGTAGAACCAAATGCAGTATTTAACGGCAGTTGTTCAATGAAAGATGATGATTCTGCCATTTCTGCAGCCGAATAAGTAAAGAATACAAACAAATAACCCTTTGCCGTGTTATTTGTCAAACAACGTTGAGGTAGTTTATGCTTCAACGTTTTTAGTTGAATTAAAAAAAAGAAACAATGGAAAATATTCAATATAAGGCATTTGTTGTTGAAGAACATGATGGAAAATTTGTCCAGTCCGTTCAAACGTTATCAACCGATAATTTGCCGGAAGGAGATGTGCTTGTACGGGTTCATTATTCTTCCCTTAATTACAAAGATGCACTTTCAGCTACCGGCAATAAAGGTGTAACAAAGAAATATCCGCATACGCCCGGTATTGATGTAGCTGGAGTAGTTGAATTTTCAGGTAATGAACAATTTAAGGTTGGCGATGAAGTGATTGTTACAGGTTATGATCTGGGAATGAATACGGCCGGTGGCTTTGGACAGTATATCCGGGTTCCGGCTGAATGGGTAGTGCGCTTGCCTAAAGGTTTGACCCTGAAAGAATCCATGATTATTGGGACGGCTGGTTATACTGCCGGTATTTCATTGTTGCGTTTAAATGCATTGATTAAACCCTCGGATGGTAAGATTCTTGTTTCGGGCGCAACCGGTGGAGTTGGTTCAGTGGCATTATCATTACTTTCAAAAGTTGGGTATCAAACTATTGCAATTTCGGGCAAAGAATCGGAATGCGAATTTTTGCACAAACTTGGAGCTGCAGAAATAATTCCTAGATCTGAATTTCAGGCTGTTGATAAACGCCCTATGCTTTCGGCTCAATATGCCGGAGCAATTGATACGGTAGGTGGTCCAATATTGGAAAATATTCTAAAAACACTTAAACCTTTGGGAGCTGTTACCACTTGTGGCAGTGTTTCTTCAACTCAGCTTAACATGACCGTTTTCCCTTTTATTTTACGAGGTATTAGTTTAATCGGAATTTCAGCTCAAAATTATCCTACAGCTTATCGTGAGTCTTTGTGGCAAAAAATGGCGAATGAATGGAAGCCCGATAACTTGCTTGATTTGTATACGGAAATATCGATTAATGAGATAAAAAGTTACGTCGATTTAATTCTAGCAGGTCAGTTGAAAGGGCGAACCATTGTAAAAATGGTTGAGTGAAATTAGTGTTAATGTATTGATCTATAGATGTTGTTTGAGAATTTGCAGCGCAATCCAAATTTGAACTTGAGCGTTTTTTCAGAAGAAATGCTCTGAATTCAAACTAAGTTCAAATCTTTTTAATCAAAACACTTTTATTAATGAAAAAAAAAGCGCAATTTTGCACTTTGTTTTTAGCAGCATATCAACCTCATTTTTATAACCCTTCTCCGAATGGCATTAGCAAACGAGAATTATTTAAAAACTCCCGAAATCTATTGTTTTGACGAAATCGAGAAGCGCGTTAACGCTTTCAAAGTATTACATCCCAACGCAAAAATTATTCGTTTAGGAGTTGGCGACGTGTCTCGCCCATTGCCTGGTGAAGTCGTTCAGGCTATGCATAAAGCTGTGGATGAAATGTCTCAGGTAGAAGGCTTCAGAGGATACAGTCCGCCGCAAGGATATGATTTTCTTATCGAAAAGATACTAAAGGAATATCGATCCATCGGTGTATTTTTGGATAAAGACAGTATTTTTGTGAACGATGGTGCAAAGTCGGATATTGGAAATATCGGGCATGTATTAGGTCGTGATAATATAATTGCTATCTCTGATCCTGTGTATCCCGTGTACGAAAATGCGACCATCATGAGTGGCAGGGCAGGGGTGTTGACCGATGACCAGAAGTGGAGCAACGTGGTTTATTTGCGCTGCACGGAAGAAACGGGATTTGTACCGGAATTGCCAACAGAGAAGGTAGATGTAATTTATTTGTGTAATCCGAATAATCCTACCGGAACGGTAATGACTAAAGCAGAGTTGAAGCATTGGGTTGATTACGCCATTGAACACCAGAGTATTATTGTGTACGATGGAGCCTATCAGGCTTATATAAATGAACCTAATGTTCCTCGCAGCATATACGAAATTAAAGGAGCCAAAAAGGTTGCCATAGAGATAAGGAGCTATTCCAAAACAGCTGGTTTTACCGGTTTACGATGTGGATATTCTGTTTTTCCACAAGAACTGATGGTTTATACTAAATTTGGTGAAGCGGTGCCGCTTATTAAGCTCTGGAGTCGCCGGAATGCCAATTATACGAACGGAGTTTCGTACATAGTTCAACGTGGTGCCGAGGCTATTTATTCGCGCAAAGGCAAAGCAGAGGTTCAGGAATTGGTAAATTATTATCTTACCAATGCTTCACTTCTCAGAAACGAATTACTTTCAATCGGTTTTGAGGTTTATGGTGGAACCAACTCGCCTTATGTGTGGTTTAAAACGGCTTATAACCAATCATCCTGGAAATTTTTTCATCAACTGCTGTATGAAAACCATATCATTGGCACTCCTGGCGTGGTTTTTGGATCATCAGGCGAAGGTTATATGCGTTTTACCGGTTTTAGCAGCAGGGAAGATACGCTTTTGGCTATAGAAAGACTTAGAAAAGGAATTTAAATGATGCAGAATTCTCATTTACATTCTAGTAGAATATATTTTTAGAATAATCAATTACCAAAAAGAAAATTTATGTGTGGAATCGTAGGTTATATTGGAAATAAACAAGCTTATCCAATTCTTATCAAAGGGCTTCAACGACTTGAATACAGAGGATATGATAGTGCAGGGATAGCATTGATTCATGGCGATAAACTGAATGTGTATAAAGCAAAAGGTAAGGTTTCAGAGCTGGTTCAGTTTGCAGAACAAAAAGATGTTGATGGAAATATTGGCATAGCTCATACCCGGTGGGCAACACATGGTGAACCTAATCAGGTGAATGCTCATCCACATTATTCTCAATCAGAGGAATTGGCATTAATTCACAATGGAATTATTGAAAATTACGCCGTATTGAAACAAGGCTTGAAGGAACATGGCTACACTTTTTCCAGCCAGACTGATACGGAAGTATTGGTACAGCTGATTGAATATATTAAGAAATCAAATGAGGTTGATTTGACGACTGCTGTACAACTGGCATTAAATCAGGTTGTTGGTGCATATGCTATTGCAGTTATTGAAAAAGGACATCCGGAATTAATTGTTGCTGCCCGTAAAGGGAGTCCGCTAGTTGTTGGTATTGGTGAAGATGAATTCTTTTTAGCTTCTGATGCTACTCCAATTGTTGAATTTACTGACAAGGTGGTGTATATTGGTGAAGAAGAGGTTGTAACTTTACAACAAGGCAAACAATTAAAAATTAAAACCATTGGAAATGTAGAAAAAACCCCTGAAATTAAAAAACTTGAAATGACATTGAGTCAATTAGAGAAAGGCGGTTATCCACATTTTATGATTAAGGAAATTTTTGAACAACCTAAAACATTGAGCGACAGTATGCGTGGTCGTGTGAATGTAGATGAAAACAATATAACCTTAGCTGGTTTTATTGACAATAAAGAAAAATTTTTAAATGCTAAACGTATTATCATCACTGCTTGCGGAACATCATGGCATGCAGGCTTGATTGGTAAATATGCGATTGAAGAATTTGCTCGTATACCGGTTGAAGTAGAGTATTCATCAGAATTTCGTTATCGTAAACCTGTAATTGACAGTGAGGATATTGTGATCGCAATTTCGCAATCGGGTGAAACGGCTGATACGTTGGCTGCAGTAGAATTAGCAAAATCGAAAGGTGCATTTATTTTCGGTATTTGTAATGTGGTTGGTTCTTCTATTCCACGCAATACACATTCAGGATGTTATACACATGCCGGACCAGAAATTGGGGTTGCCTCAACTAAAGCGTTTACTGCACAGGTTACAGTTCTCACCATGTTGGCCATGATGATAGGTAAAGAAAAAGGCACTCTGAGTCAGGAAGATTACCTTAAAATTGTATATGAATTGGCTAGGATTCCAGAAAAGATAACAGAAATCCTGAAACAAGATAATGTCATTGCAGAGTTTTCAAAAACGTTTACTTACGCTCAGAATTTTATTTATCTGGGACGTGGATATAATTTCCCGGTTGCGTTGGAAGGTGCTCTGAAACTAAAAGAGATTTCTTATATTCATGCTGAAGGTTATCCGGCTGCTGAAATGAAGCACGGTCCGATTGCTTTGATCAGCCAGGAAATGCCTGTTGTAGTCATTGCAACCAGTGCAGGAATGTACGAAAAAGTGGTCAGCAATATTCAGGAAATAAAAGCACGTAAAGGAAAAATTATCTCTATCGTTACCGAGGGCGACGAGGTGGTAAGTAATTTATCCGATTATACGATTAGCATACCAAATACGGAAGAATGTCTTGTGCCTTTGTTGGCAGCTATCCCGTTACAGCTTTTGGCTTATCATATAGCAGTTGTAAAGGGTTGCGACGTGGATCAGCCGCGCAATTTAGCCAAGTCTGTAACTGTAGAATAATGTGAAAAACAACCCCTGCGCAAAACGTTGGGGTTTTTTATTTGTTGTTTTACTTATTGTAGTTGATTGAGTTAATGATTTACTAATTCATTCTCTAATTTTCTAATTTTCAAATTCATTTTTATGTGCGGAATAGCAATGGTTAGGCTTTTAAAGCCGTTGGATTATTATCAGGAAAAATACGGAACGTGGCAATATGGCTTGCAAAAGATGTATTTGCTCATGGAGAAACAGCATAATCGTGGACAGGAAGGTGCCGGTTTGGCTACTGTCAAGCTTGATATGCCCTCCGGAGAGGAATATATCTGGCGTGAACGTAAAGAAGGTAAGAATGCCATTCAAGAAATTTTTGCAGAGATTAACAAAAAAATGGCTTCTGTTTCTGATGACGTTTACTCAAATGTAGAAAAATCGAAAGCAGAATTGCCCTTTGCCGGCGAATTGTATCTGGGGCATTTACGTTACAGTACCACGGGCAGGAGCGGTTTGTCCTATGTTCATCCATTTTTGCGCCGTCATAACTGGAAAAACAGAACTATGGTTCTTGCCGGTAACTTCAATTTGACCAATGTGGATGAATTGTTTGAACAATTAACCTTGAAGGGACAGCATCCACGCGATAAAGGTGATACTTTTTTGATGTTGGAATCGCTTGGTTTTCAACTCGACCAGGAAGTTCAAAAAGAGTATGATACCATCAAACAACGCTATTCGAACGATTTGGTTATAACCCATAAAATTGAGGAGAACCTTGATATAGCTTCACTTATCCGGAAATCTGAAAAATCGTGGGATGGTGGTTATGCTATTTGCGGGATGTTGGGTCATGGCGATTCGTTCGTTTTCCGCGATCCAAAAGGAATTCGTCCTGCTTTTTATTATATTGATGATGAGATTGTAGTAACTGCTTCAGAGCGTCCGGTAATTCAAACGGCCATGAACGTGAAGGAAGAGAATATCAAGGAGTTGAATCCGGGTGAAGCGATGATCATTAAGAAAGATGGCAGGATTAGTTTTGAAACTATTCGGCCTGCTGCAGATAAACTGGCTAAATGCTCATTTGAACGCATTTACTTTTCACGTGGCAGCGATATTGATATTTACCGTGAACGTAAACAGTTGGGCGAGTCATTGGCTCAACCCATTTTGAAGGCTATTGATAATAACGTTGAGAATACTGTTTTTTCATTTATACCGAATACTGCCGAAGTAGCTTTTTACGGTATGGAAGAAGGAATCAAGGCATCGAGTAATAAGCCGATCAGAGTGGAGAAAGTGTTGATTAAAGATATCAAACTACGAACATTTATATCAACCAATGATGAGCGGAATGATTTGGCTACACACGTATATGATGTGACTTATGGTTCTATCCGCCGTGGAAAACAAGATAACCTGGTGGTTATTGATGATTCAATTGTCCGTGGCACTACGTTGAAACAAAGTATTTTGAAAATATTAAACCGACTGGAGCCCAAAAAGATTGTAATTGTTTCTTCGTCGCCTCAGATTCGTTTTCCCGATTATTACGGTATTGATATGCCCCGCATGAATGAATTCTGTGCTTTTCGGGCAGCAGTGGCTTTGTTGAAGGAATCGGGACGGCAATATGTTATTGATGAGGTGTATCGTAAATCCAAAGCTCAGGAAAATTATCCGAAAGAAGAAATTATTAATTATGTGACAGGAATTTATGAACCGTTTACGCAGGATGAAATTTCGAAGAAAACGGCTGAAATGCTTACTCCTCGAGACGTTAACTGTCCGGTAGAACTGGTTTATCAAACTATTGACGGACTTCATAAAGCATGTCCGAACCATAGCGGAGATTGGTACTTTTCCGGAAATTATCCAACTCCGGGTGGCAACCGGTTGGTAAATAAAGCCTTCATTAATTATTACGAAGGAAAAGATGGTATGTAAATCTTGATTTCGGAAATATAAGTAAGATTAAAACAACCTGTCCTTTACTGCGAAATGCTGCTGTAGAGGACAGGTTGTTTGGTAAATATCCTGAATAGAGGCAAAAATATCTGTTGAGGCTATCGAAAAATTTTACGAATTCGATGAATGTTCATTTATGGTATAGAAATTTTATGCGGATTGAAAGCATTTCCTTTTGAACTGAATAAAATTATATGCTTATTGTAAGCGTATCCCCATATTCAACTTTATAATTAAATGCTTTGGCACTGCTAAATAGTCCGGTAATAATGCCGAATGAGCGGATAACACCTGCATGGGTGAAGAGGGCAACCTGCCTGTGGGGTTGTTCTTTTAATTCATTCAGAAATTCTTCCACGCGCTGTGTCATGGCTTTAAAGGATTCGCCGCGGGTAGGGGTTTCGTCAAACCAATTGCCAAACCAGGTTTGCAAGTGTGGGTCCTGAATATCGGCCCACGCTTTCATTTCCCAATCGCCAAAATTCAGTTCCATCAAGCGATTATCGATCACCGGTTCGGGAAATCCGCAAAACCCGGCCAACTTCTGGCAACGCATGAGCGGACTGCAATAAACGGCATCGAAAGTATTGGTTTGCAGTTTGGATAATACCGAACGGGCTTCCGCTTCGAATGTGACTGAGACTTCTACATTGCTTTGGCCGTAACAAATGCCCGGCTCTACGGCTACCGAGGTATGGCGAATAAGAGTTAGCTCCATAGTAAGTATGGGTTTAAAAATTCCGGGTTATCAGGCACACGGAGAGGTAAAACCCCAATTCGCAGAGCAAGGCTGTTGCTCCGCAAATGTCGCCAGTGTAACCTCCTATTCTCTTTCGGACATAAAAAAACAGAAACAGTACCAAGCAGCCGGGAAACAGTAATGAAAACCACAATTGCTTGTCTAATAAAAGGATCATCGGTAGTAACCCGAATATACTGGCAAGGATTATCCTGCCAACGGTTAACTTATCATACAATGTTTTACTTTTGCTTTCGCTTTCAGTACGCGCATAGGGCAGAAAATTCATCATCAAAGCGGTGAGCAGTTTCGAACTTGGGTCGGCCACTAGGATTACAGCAAACAACATGCTTTTGGGAATAGCAATCAGCGTATTGACCAGCAGGAGATAGTATACAATCATGCCTATCAGGGCGTAACTTCCCACTTGCGAATCTTTCATGATGCGCAGCACATCGGTTTTGGTTTTGCCTCCGCCAAAGCCGTCGAAAAAATCGCCCAACCCATCCTCGTGAAACCCTCCTGTAAGCAATAGCCGGACTACAAATGACAGGATGATAGCCAGCATAGGAGGGAAGAGTGTTGAAAATCCAAGCCAGGCTGCTGCTGTAATTACACCGGTAATCCACCCGGTGAGTGGCCAGAAACAAATAATCCGGGCATAATGCTCCACAGGAATATCAATTACCCGCCAGAGTGGGATGCGGGTAAAAAAAGTGATGGCGGCGGCCAGTTGGTAAAGGATTTTTTTCATAATGTAATTAAAAATACTTGGTTACATTGGCATGTTTAAATGTGCTCATTTCGTTGATCATACGCACGGATGAGTCAATCAATGGATAAGCGCAAAGAGCTCCTGTACCTTCGCCCAAGCGCATGCCGAAATTGAGCAACGGTTTAGCCAACAGATAATCCAGCACCAGTTTATGTCCGGTTTCATCGCCTTGATGACCAAAAATAGCATATTCCAGCACTTCGGGATATAATTTTGAAGCAGCCAGAATGCAGTTAGTCATAATAAAACCATCGATCAGAATTACCATGTTCAGTTCGGCAGCCTGCAGCATTCCGCCCACTGTCATTACCATTTCATATCCTCCGAAATAGCAGAGGACATCTATAACTGAACCGTCGCCGCTATAATTTTCAAGAGATTGTTTCAGTATGTTGTATTTGCGTTTCACACCCTCACTGTCAAATCCACTGCCTGCGCCGACACATTTTTCGAGTGAAATTCCTGTCAGGCAAGACATCCACATAGAAGATGACGAAGTATTGCCAATGCCCATTTCGCCAAAGCTTATCACGTTACAGCCTGCATCATGACATTCTCTTACCACTTGTGCTCCCCGTTCGATGCAAAGGTCGAATTCTCCCCGGGTCATAGCTGCCTCGTGCAGATAATTGCGGGTGCCTTTCCGTACTTTGAGGTTGATAAGTTGGTCTAGATCACCGAAATCGTAATTGATCCCCGAATCGACCACTTTCAACTGGATATTGTGCTGGCGTGCCAGGAAATTAATGCCGGCACCACCTTCAATAAAGTTGAAAACCATCTGTGGAGTTACTTCGGCTGGCGAAAAACTCACTCCTTCAGCTACAATTCCATGATCGCCGCCATACACGATGTGATGCGGATTGACCAATGACGGAGAAAGTGTTTGCAGGATAGTGCCGATCTGAACAGCGAGTTCTTCCAACCGCCCTAACGATCCTTTGGGCTTGGTCAGGTTGTCAATTTTTTCAATCAGATAAGGAACAATTTCCTTTTTGGGAGCTGCGATGTTGAAAGTTCTGTGTGACATAATTTTAAGATATATTCCCGATCCCTAAAGGGGAGTCGGGAAGTTAGTATTTATTTGATCTAAAACCCCCAGCTCCTAAAGGGGAACAAGAGATATTAGTATCATTTTTATAAAGAGACTGCGCCTTAAAGCCCCTTCAGGGGTTTGGGGTTTCTTTCCCCTTTGGGAGTTTAAGATTTTTATTTGATATACACCGGAATACCCGAAACCATTAAAACCATTTCGTCGGCGCATCGGGCAATGTGCTGGTTTACCCAGCCTAGCAAGTCATTAAACCTGCGTTGTAAGTCGTTGGAGGATGTTCCCCCAAGTCCCAGTTCGTTTGTTACGAAAATAAAGGTGGCATTTTGCTGTGTAAATGCTTCGAAACGTTCGGTTATAGCTGCTAAAGAAAGCTCTACGTCGCCGTTAGTTTCGCTGAAGAAGTTTGTCGACCACAGCGTTACGCAGTCGATTACCACTACGCGGTTCGTGACATCTACGTTTTGCAAGTCCTTGAGTTCTTCAATGTTTGTCCATTCTGCCCCACGATCTCGCTTATGGCGCTCAATCCTCGCACGATGTTCTTCGTCCCAAACAGCCGAAGTAGCCAGATAAACCGGATGATCCGTTAGCGATAGAGCCAGTTTTTGTGCATAACTGCTTTTGCCAGAACGTTGTCCGCCGGTAACTAAAATTATTTTTCGTGAATTCATATTCTTGATTATTTTTCGTTTTCCAGATTAAAGTAATACTTGGATTTATATCCGGGTAGCAACTCAGGATGAAAAATATACACCAAATCGGCCAGGACACGGTCAGGTTCCATCGGCCCTGATTCGTAAAACGGAGTTTTAGCCGTATTGATAGCAAAAACGTGCTTTTGCTTGAAAGCATTGAAATTGCCGTAGAGATTGTATTCGTTTTTTAATGTTTCGTAGGTCAGATTGCTACGGGCATCGTTGTATTTGAGTAGCCAGAAATCGGCATTGATCGCTTTCGCATAAACTTTCTCGAACGAAAAAGGCAACGATCCGGATTGATTCAACTCTTTCCACAGGTAATTGGCTCCGGCATCCTGCAAAAAGCGTCCTAAATAGCTTTTGCCTCCGGCAGTATACCACACGTCTCCAAATTTCTTTTCGGTGAATACAGTTGGACGGCTCTTGGTGGCTGAGACTTTATTGCAAAGCTCCAGGTAGCTTTTTTCGATCTTCGCGAAGATTTTATCAGCCAATTCATTTTCGTTCGTAAAAGCGGCTTCAAATTTGATCCATTCCGCCCGTCCAAGGGGTGATTCTTCCATGTAGGAAGCATCTTTTACTACCGCAATTCTTACTTTTTCAAATTCGGTACGTTTGGTATTCTCGAATGGAGAGATGATCAGAATTTCAGGAGAAGCAGCAATTAGTTTTTCCGGGTTAATGGCAGTAGCCATTCCCAAATCAGCTATCTTGCCTTGTTTTAGTCCTTCGGCAATAGCCTGAATACTGAAATATTCAGGTTCGCATACGCCAACGGTTAATTGTATTTTGTTCAATCGGTTCCAAATACCCGCATGTACCGATGAAGCAAAGGCTACACGTTTAACCGGTGTTCGTACCACGGTTCCTTCGGGCAGATTGGCCGGCAACGGTTTGTTTCTATCCACCAAAAGGTAAGTATCCAATATCTTGGTCGAATCCCACGGGTTGCGAACGGTTAGTTGCGTGTAATCTTTAAAGTGATTAATGCGGAACCCTTTAGCGTAATGAATTTCCGTGTTTTGTGCCGCAATATTAGCCGGTGAGCTCTGTTTGTTGTGCGAACCTGTGCAACCAATAAAACAAAGTGCGGAGAGTAAAATGAAATTTTTGACTTGCATGGAGTTGAATTAGAGTAAAACAGGGATTAATAGTGTGATGCTGACAATGATTAGCATGGTTATTTCGCAACGCCGGTTGATGGCCAATGAAATTTTCAAATCAACGTCGGTCAGTTTTTTATCAGTACTGCCAATATAAGGTTTCAGCATTTCAGTGCCAAAATAATAGTTTGGCCCGCCAAACCGGCAGTTGAGTATTCCGGCTAAAGCGGCTTCGGGGTAACCGGAATTGGGGCTGGCATGTTTGTTTCCGTTTGCCAATACAAATCCTGCTTTCGAAAGGTTTCCACTTACCACAAGCATTAATAAAGCCGTTAAACGCGCCGGAATAAAATTAGCAACATCGTCCAGTCGCGCTGCAAACTTGCCGAAATATAGGTATCGTTCGTTTTTATATCCTATCATGGAATCGAGCGTATTAATCATTTTATAAGCCAGCATACCGGGTGCGCCCAGCACAGCAAACCAAAACAACGGGGCAATCACACCATCGCTTAAATTTTCCGAAAGTGTTTCCAGTGCAGCTGTCCGTATTTGCTGGGCATTTAAATCCTTTGTATCGCGTCCCACTATCCGTGCTACTTGTATCCGCCCTCTGTATAGTGAGTGTTTCAACGCTTCAAATACCATGGACACTTCCCGACGGAGGGTTAAAGCCGAGAGACAGAAAAATATGGTCAATAGATTTAAAATGAATGAAATGATAGGATGAATTTTCGCAGATAAAGCAAAACAAAAATAGGATAAGGTAAAAGTAATGGTTGTTAATAAAAGTGTCATGAAGGTTCCTTTCGTAAACCGATACGAGCCTTTATTCAATCGTTTTTCCAACCAGCCGATCACTTTTCCAAAGCCGACAATGATGTGGGGTAACGATGCCGGATCACCTACCGTTGCATCAAGCAAGAAGCCAACCAGTAAGGCTGCTAGTGTGATAAGTTGCAGTTCCATGCTTTCAGTGTGTTGATTAATAGGTTATTTTGTTCCCTGGAAAGTGTATTTAGCCGGATTATTTCCATACCGTTATTTTCAAAGTTCGTAGCGTTACGGATTAAAATGCCTTCTTCCAATAAAAAAGTTTTCAAGTCAGCGGCTTTCCCATTGGTTAGTTCTACCAGAAAGAATGGAGTCTGGCTAGGTTTGGTTTTAAAGCAGCCAATTTTATCTATTTCACTCTGAAAGCGAATAGTCTCGGTTAACCATTCTTTCAAATCGAAGGAGTCAACTTGCTTGTTCAGGATAAATTTTCCAGCTTCTATGGCCAGCGTATTCACCGACCAGGGAATTTTATAATGGTTTAGTTGCAGGATAACTGACTCGGAAGCAATCACGTACCCAATCCGTAATCCTGGTATGGAGAAGCGCTTGGTGAGTGAATAAATAAGAATCAGGTTTGGGAATTCACATATGGATGTTACAGGCAGCGTTTCTTGCAGGGTGAAATCAATAAATGATTGGTCGACAATGAAAGTCACTTGCGGGTAGGTGTAAAAAATAGCCTGCAGTTCTTTTCTGTCAAAGCAAGTTCCATCCGGATTGTTCGGGTTGCAGAGCCATACCAGGTCGGGCTGGAATTTATCTATTTCAATCGACAAGTTTTCCCTGTAGCAGAGTTTTATCGTGTGTTGGTTTATCGTGCAGGCTTTGGAATATTCGGAAAAAGTAGGGGAGACAATGATGGATTTCTTTCCCTGGTAAGCTTGTGCAATACGGTAAATAATATCAATAGAACCGTTGCCGATACTGATTTGGGTGGATTGCAGATTCTGCATGTTGGCTATCAGCGTTTGCAATGATTCAGCATTCGGTTCGGGGTAACGGGTAGTTTTAATTAATGAAATGGAGAGATGGTTGTATAGTGCAGTGTTGTCGGCACCATACCACACATTGGAACTGAAATTGGCTTTCAATGCTCCTTGAAAATCATCCCCGTGTTCGTTTGTCATATTGTTGATTGTATTCGGTTTAAATGAATGTTATTGAAGCATTGAATAAACCAGGTTCATGTCCACATGTTTGCGGACATGATCAGCCAGTTTGTCATATTGTTCTTCCTTGAATTTAAAATAGTCGAAGGTTGTCTGCTTCGATTTGCTTGCCAAATAGGGTTGGATCAGATAGTCCACAAATTCAGCATTGTCGAGTATTCCATGAATGTAGGTTCCAAAACATTTGGCGGTAAAGCAGCCGTCTTTCGAACCGTTTTCGAGGATATTTAAAGATTCAATAGTTGTGGACAGGACTTCTGTGCGGCCGTTGTGTATTTCATAACCTTGGCATGTAGTTTTTCCTGCATGAAAGCTGAATTTGACTTGCTTGGTGATTTTTTCGCCTTCGAGTGTGGTTTTCAACGGCAGCAAATTCAATCCCGGGAGATGGCGGATATCGCTTTCAACACCGTTAGGGTCGGATAATTCGGTTCCAAGCATTTGATAGCCTCCACAAATACCCAAAATAGTTTTTCCATTGTCTTTAGCCTGAATAATGGCTTGTGCAATGCCGTCACGTCGCAAAACCTGCAAATCGTGCAAGGTGCTCTTGGTTCCGGGCAGGATGACAATGTCTGCACTTTCAATATCTTTCGGTTGGTTGGTGTAAAATAAATGAACACGTTCATCCCGTTCGAGCGGATTAAAATCGGTAAAATTGGACATGTGTTGGAGTAAAACTACGGCCACGTTCACCTTTCCTTCTTTGGCAAACCGGTGTTTGGTATGGAGCATTACAGAGTCTTCTTCCTCAATGTATATGTCACGGAAGTAAGATACAACCCCGACAACCGGGATTTTGCACAAATCTTCAATCATCTTGATCCCTGATTCGAATAAGCGTATATCGCCCCGGAATTTGTTGATCAGGATTCCCTTGACCAGTTTGCGTTCGTCTTCTGTAAGCAGCATGACAGAGCCATAAACCGATGCAAATACACCGCCCCGGTCAATGTCAGCTACTAATATCACCGAAGCTCTGGCATGGGCTGCCATGGACATATTCACCAAGTCAACATGACGGAGGTTTATTTCCGAGATGCTGCCGGCTCCTTCAATCACGATCGGGTTGAAGCGGGTTTCCAGCCTGTCGAACGCAGCACAAACCTCTTTGCGCAGGTTAGCTTTGTTATTCGTCGTAAAGTAGTCATAGGCATGTTGGTTTCCAATTGATTTTCCATTCAGGACTACCTGGCATACCTTGTCGGTGGTTGGTTTGAGCAGCAAAGGATTCATATCGGTGTGGCAAGGCACTCCGGCGGCTTCGGCTTGTACTGCTTGCGCCCGGCCGATTTCCAGTCCTTCGGGTGTGGCAAAGGAATTGAGCGCCATGTTCTGGGCTTTGAATGGAGCAGGAGAGTAGCCGTCTTGCTTGAATATGCGGCAAAATGCAGCGGCAATAACCGTTTTACCTACATCGCTACCGGTTCCGGCAAACATGAGGGGAGATAATTTAGAATTCATAATGTATAATTCATAATTGAAAGTAGGGTGTATGAATATAACTTTGGGATGAGCGGTCTTGTAACCCGTAATTTGATTCCTGTAACTATTTTAAACAGGAATAACCGGAACTAAGATATGGCAGCATCCTAGTTTCAGTTATTCCACACAATGCATTTTTGCTTAGAATGAATGCCTGTTTTTTTTTTATTTATTGGTGATAAATGCAATTCCGGTAGGTTGATAACCGGCTGGGAAACTGAATTTAAATTTACCATCCGCAGAAAAACAATTTACGCTTCCGGTGGTGTTACCATCAGATTCACCGATATAAACATCTCCATTTGCAGGATTGACATTAATACTATAAGGAATTGTTTTAATCGTTGTTCCATCTGTAATAAAGCTTTGTGATAAGATAACGTCGTTTTTCACATCATACACCATGAATTTTTTTTCCTTCGTTCCGTAGTTGTAATAGTAGCAATATGCCTTATCACCTGAAATAGTGAAGTTGTAAGGAGTAATATCCGGTATCGTAGTCACTGCATCGGTTGTACTATTTATGCGTTGGAAAGTATAAGGAATGCTACCATAATTTCCTACTGAGATTAAATAAACATCTCCGTAAGCATCGGCCTGAAGTTTTCCCGGATTAATCACTACATCAATTTTCTTTGTTTCAGTGAAAGACGCAAGGTTAATTACCGAAACTGTTTTGTCGTAATTCGGATAGTTCATTCCACCTGAGTTGGCAACATAGATTTTACCGTTTGTAATAGCAATACCTTCAGGATTAGGCCCAACAGCTACTTCAGCTTCGGATGCGAGGGTAGTGGTGTCAATGCGTGCTACAAAACCATCGAAAAGGGTTACATATATTTTTCCATTATAAGAAGCCAGTGAACGGGGTGATTGAGCGTTACCCTTAGCATCTTTAACTACAATTTGTTTTTTTGATGTACCCTTGAAGTCTATTACATCGATAAGGCTTGAACCATAAACCGAAATATAGATTTTAGAGCCGTATTTTAAAATATCTTGTCCTGTATCTCCTAATCCACGATTATTTACACTGCTGAAAAAATTATTTGTGGCGGTATTAGTTGTGAAATCATAATAAGTCAGTTCTGCATTGTTACCGGCATATGATCCCTGGTTAAGAAGCAGCAAACCGGTACTGACTGTTGGTGTCTCAACAGAATTGTTATCGTTCGTACACGAGTTGAAAAAAGGAACTAAAAGCAGTAAGAATGCTGCTCTTTTAAGGAATGAAATTGATTTCATGTGTTATTTATTAATTGGTGAAATATTATATATGAATTGATTTACTGTTAAAAATGTGCAGACAGGGTTATTCTCAAACTTCTGCCGGGCATTGGGTAGTATTGGACGATATCGTATTGGGTATCCAATAGGTTTAATACTTCCCCGGTTAAGCTTAATTGGCAAGGCTTTAAATCGATTTTTTTTGATATGAAAACGGAGTGGTCTGCGTATCCGTTCATAAAGTTGCTTTTAATGTTATTTTCAATTCTACTCCATCTTTTGCCAGAGTAACAGCCTGAATAACCGAATTCACACCATTTGGTATTGACCGATACCGATGAAGTCCCGGAATGAAACGGAGTATATGGGAGTTGTTCTCCATATGTTTTACTTCCCGGAGTCACATCTTCTGCTATTTGGAACGTATATCCCATGCTGAATCGAATTTCCGTGTCATTGTTTATTGGCGCAGCACATTTGAAGTTTACATCGGTGCCATATATCCGGACTTTATCCATATTGGTCATTGACCAGACAAAAAGATTTTCTTTTGGTAAGGCCACAATCTTATCTGAGATTGCATTGTAATAAATATCAGTGCTAAAGGTCATGTTTTTTAAAAACGGGAATAGTTTGTCGGTATTGATTACTCCAACGCTGAATTGTTTTGCCTTTTCCGGTTTTAAATATGGATTTCCCATACGTTGATAATACAGGTCATTGAACGTTGGTACCCTAAAAACATCCTTATAGAAAGCGCGAAGCCTTAAGTATTTATCTTCAAATGGTTTCCAGGAAGCAGAAACGGTTGGTGAAAACCGGCTTCGGTCGGCAGAAGCAGTTCCACGCTCCACAGTTTCGTGGGTGTAGGTATGCAACAGGCTGGCTGATATGTCCAGTGTTTCGATAACATATTTTGAAGCTAAAACATTTAGGATAGTTATTCTTCTGGGAATTGCAAAATCGGAAAAGTTGTTATTCATGGTGTTGTACGAACCATCTGTTGCAAATGAAGCAGAGAAATACTCCTTTGGCCGGAAAAGCACTGATCCGGATACATAGTATTCTTTTTGGGAATAGCTGTCTTCTTGTTTCCCGTTTGGTAAATTGATGTTGATATCTTCGTACTGATTTGCGAATTGACTGTATTTTGCCGAAAATTGGGTTTGCAGCGCTTGTGATTGTTTGTTTTCGTAATGCAGTTGGGTAAAGAAGTTCTGATCCCAAAGCCGTGCATTATTATCTTCCTTATACAAAATGGTGGAACCGGGCAAGCCTCTTTCTCCATCAAAATTGTAAAGTTTGATGCTTAGTTTCTCGCGTTCCTGCAATTGGAAGTAGGCGTTAAACTCATTTTTGAATGAATGAACATCACTATGCGAACGCTTTTTTCTGGCTGTGCTATCGTTCGAACCTCCATAATACATGGTGTAAGGATAATTGCCCAGTGAAAAAAGATATTCGCTATTGAAATTGATAGCAAGACGTTTGCTTATTTTCTTGTTGATAGAAATGGATGGATTAAGAAGTCCGAAAGATCCAAATTTTAAACTTCCCTGTCCTTCAATGCTTTTTCCATTACTGAAATTTGGAGCCTTGGTTACAATACTTATCACTCCAGCTGATGCAAACATACGTGCAGGCTGAAAAATATCATCGGGTTGTCCGTTGCTGAGAGAGATTGTTTCTACGTTGTCAAGCGAAAACCGGCTTAGGTCGATTTGGCCGGTTTGAGTATCATTCAAGGTGACGCCATCGTATGCCACAGCCGTGTGTTGAGCGCCAAGGCTTCTTACAGACACTGTTTTCAACCCTCCAACGCCACCATAGTCTTTTACCGTTACGCCAGCAAAATGTTTCACAGCATCCGATACACTTGCAGCATTAACTCTCAAGAAGTCTTTGGAGCTAATCTCTTGGGTTGGCATGCTTGCACGTGTAAGTTTCGAGCCGGAGCCATTTACTTCCACTTCTTTTAATTTATGTGTACGCAACGAGTCCATGCCCGGAACTTCGGCAATAACCGGAGCCGTTCCAGCTAAGAATAAAATGAATGTTGGTAATAAATACTTTTTAAACACAGTTGTAACTATTTGACGATGAATAAACCGCTCAAATAGCTCCCGAAAATGACCTAACAGTGGCAAAAGGTTTGTTTTTTGCTGATGTTTCGTCGCTTTTTCCTCGAAAGCTTCTGAAAATTAGTTGTTGTCTTGGCAGGTCTTCTGACTTACTCCCGTTTTTGAACGCCTTCCCGATTTCAGTTATCAGTTCTAGTTACCAGTTATCAGTCTGTATTATGACTGTTTACTGTTCACTGCTTACTGTTTACTGATGTTTCCAGTGGCAAAAGTGTTGTTCAATACGTTTCATTAATAATTAATCAGTTACAATTAATCATTAATATTGGAGCTTACAGCAGCGGGACTGTACAGGAATTACACCTGTTTCCCTTTTAATCCAGTGCACGAGGAATCGTGAACTAAAACCAAAGCGGGAGCAAAAGTACTACTTTTTATTCTAAAACAAAAGCCGGTCGTGTTATTTTTATATCCAACCTTCTTTGCCAGGATGCCTTTATGCAATATAAACCAGTTGGATACAAATGGAAATAATAACAATAAGATCGCTGTTGATTTTATGGAGATTTCTTTATGCATTGAATTGGATCTTGCTAACCAGCGGAAGGAACATATACCTATTTCTTGTGTATAAGCTCCTAAAATGACAATAAATGGTGATAGCCTGCATGTGGTCGTAGCCTTACCTTTGCTGTGTCAATAAAAAATAAAACTGACCAGCTATATGGACTATTTCAGACAGACAACCCATGGCACAATTCGCTTCTGCCGCAAATGCAACGTACTGGACGCGGATGAACCGGAATTCGGAAAATACACGGAAAATTTTGTTGCCAACGCAGTTGAAAGGAACTAATTTTTGCTTTCATGCCAACGAACTGGAGGAACTGAAATACTTGCTGAACCCTGATATGCAAGTTCAGGGGCAGAAACGTGTTGAACAGATAAACTATGAATTCTCGATGAATTAAAATAAAAATAGAAAGTATAATGAAAAAGATAGCAATTATTTATGGATCGACCGGTGGGAATACACAGGATGTTGCCAAACGTATAGCCACCCAACTCAACGATGACGAGGTGAAACTCTTTGATGTAGCTAAGATTAAACCGGAAGTGTTTGATGAATACCCGAACCTGATCCTGGGAACTTCCACTACCGGTATTGGCGATTTGCAGGACGACTGGGACTCGTATTTGCCTAAGCTCCTAAAGACAAATCTGGAGGGAAAGACAGTGGCTCTATTCGGGCTGGGCGATGCTTCGTCGTATTCCGATTCCTTTGTCGATTCCCTGGGAATTTTGTACGAAGCAGTGAAAGATAAAGGCTGCCGGTTAGTTGGCCAGGTGTCGACAGATGGGTACCAGTTTGATGAATCGAAAGCCGATTTGGGTGGTGAATTTGCCGGTTTGGTTATCGACGAAGACAACGAACCGGAGAAAACCGGTAGCCGTATAGCCGGATGGGTAGCAGCTATTGCATCCCAATTGCAATAAAAAAGTTTCAGATTTAGTGATAATTAGTTGGATAAAGGCCGGTAAAACGAATGTTTGCCGGCCTTTATTTATTTTATTTGTCGCGGGAGTGTGAGATTTGTTTTATGCTTCACCATTCACTCTAAATAATATATATCGCTTTCTTGAGAAATTTATTAGTATTTGCCAAAATGAGTCTCCGCCGTCACGAACCGAATTTATTTCATGTTGCCAATCATTTCTTTTGAAAATGAATTTATCTTTCTCCCCTTCGTTTGCAACGAGGGGGTTTATGGTTCTTTGTTTGTAACAATAAATATCTCCCCCTAAATCTCTTATCCGATGCCTTCGCTCGCCCATCCGATGCTTCCGCTCGTTCATCCGATGCTTTTGCTCGTCTATCCGATGCTTTCGCTCGTCCATCCGATGCCTTCGCTCGTTCATCCGATGCTTCCGCTCGCTCATCCGATGCTTTCGCTCGTTCATCCGATGCTTTCGCTCGTTCATCCGATGCTTTCGCTCTCTCATCCGATGCTTCCGCTCGCTCATCCGATGCTTCCGCTCGTCTGTCCGATGCCTTCGCTCGCTCATCTGATGCTTTCGCTCGTCTGTTCGATGCTTTCGCTCGTCTGTCCGATGCCTTCGCTCGTTCATCCGATGCTTCCGCTCGTCTGTCCGATGTCTCCGCTCGTCTGTCCGATGTCTCCGCTCGTCTATCCGATGCTTTCGCTCTTCCGTTTGATCGGGTTCGAACCTCTTCAGTATTTCTTTCTTGTTTATCCTGTTGGATTTCTCTTCAGATGGGGCTTTATGGGCGGTTACACCAATAGTTCCCGCAGTCCTTTCGAATTGAGGATGGTATATTCTTTTTTGTTGATCCGGATAACGCCGTCCTGAACCATTTCCGACAGGCTACGCGCCAACGATGGGCGCGCTACCCCGAAAAAGTCGGCCAGTTCGGTCTGGTTGCGGTTGATTTCAAACGGTTTTCCATCGCCGGTGGAATTTTCAAGGAGGAAATGGGCTATCTTACCTTTTATAGTCTTGATGGAGAGCAATTGGAGCCGGTTGGTCAGGAACTGGGTCCGGTTGGCATTGTGGGTCATAAAGCTGGACATGAAATCGGGATTAGTCAGCATTAACCGCATGATTTCAGTCTTGGGTATTTTCATTATTTCCACCTCTTCCAGGGCCGTTACATTGACCGGAAAGCGGTTGTTGTCCGAGAAAACAAATGCCGGGGCGAGTGGGCGGGGGGCTTTAATGATTTCGATGCCCAATATATTCCCGTTGTCGGTAATCATTTCCGTTTTCACGGAGCCAAGCATAAGCATATACAAGGCGTCGCACACATCGCCCTGGTTGATGATCAATTCATTTTTGGGGTAGGCTTTGATCGTGTACTTTAAGTCTTCCAAAAAGGCATTCTGATCATCAATTTTTAATTTGCTGCACACCGGACAGGCCGATAAATCTATTGTTTTCATATCAATTTCTGTTTGATGATTATCCGATATGTATCCTGAAACAGAACTGGAAGCTATTTACATTCCTTTCAAGGATCAAATACCGGTAGAAAAAAATCCCTTTTGGGAGAACGTTGCAAAAATAGAAATAAAATTCGGGAGTGTAACAAATGTTACACTTGAATTGTTTCTGTACTTATATCTTTGCAGCGTCAATATGGGAGGAATGATTTAGTCCGACCGGCTTTTACAAAGATTCAATATTAAAACATTTATACTATAGATCATGGAAAATAAAGCATTCCCAACTGCTGAAAAATTCAGTATGACTGAAAAAGTAAGCTATGCCGATGGTTCGGTAGTAAGTAAAATTATTATTCGCAACGAACGTGGTAACGTAACCCTGTTTGCTTTTGATAAAGGCGAATTCCTGAGCGAACACACAGCTCCCTTTGATGCCATCGTACAGGTGCTGGATGGTAAAGGTGAAGTAGTCATTGCCGGAAAGCCCTTTGAACTTAACGTTGGCGACAGCATTATCATGCCGGCCAATGTGCCTCATGCAGTCAATGCCCTGGAGAAATTCAAGATGCTGCTGACAATGATTAAATAAGAGACCCCAAACCCCTAAAGGGGCTTTAAGACTCAGTTTTTTAGATAAGAATAATACTCTCGATGAAATAAAACAATGCTAACTCAATTCCCCTTTAGGGGTTAGGGGTGAATAATATGAAACGAACAATAATAAAAATAGACGAAGAACTTTGCAATGGTTGCGAGGCGTGTGTGCAGGGATGCCATGAAGGTGCACTTCAGATGATTGATGGCAAAGCACGTATGATCAGTGAATTGTTTTGCGACGGACTGGGAGCTTGCATCGGCGATTGTCCGGTGGGTGCTATCGAACTCGAAGAACGTGAGGCTGAACCTTACGACGAAATTGCCACTATCGAACGCATGATTCCCAAAGGCGAGAAAACCATCATTGCCCACCTGAAACATCTCAAGGAACATGGGGAAACGGATTACCTGAAACAAGGCGTAGGCTACCTGCGTGCCAACGGCATTATGATCGACTTTGCCCAGGTGCACAACCACGGTGGCGCCGGGTGTGCTTCGAAACCTGCCGCTGCTCCACAACATACCCATGCCGGTGGCGGTTGTCCCGGAAGCCGCGAAATGACTTTTGCTCCGGCTGCGGCGCCAACATTTAAAATGGCTCCGGCTGCAGTAACTGAAGCGGCTTCGCAACTGCGCCAGTGGCCGGTACAATTGCACTTGTTGAATCCGGAAGCGGGTTACTTCCGTGGTGCGGATGTGGTGCTGGCTGCCGACTGTGTGGCGTTTGCCTATGCCGGTTTTCACGACCGTTTCCTTGCCGGTAAAACGCTGGCTATTGCTTGCCCGAAACTCGACTCAAATCAGGAAATCTACGTCGAAAAGCTGAAGAACATGATTATCTATTCGGCAATCAATACGCTGACGGTAGTCATTATGGAAGTTCCCTGCTGTGGCGGTCTGTTGCGCCTGGCTCAAAAAGCTGTTGCCGAAGCTTCGGGGCGAAAGATACCCCTGAAACTGGTAGTGGTAGGAGTGAAGGGAGATATCCTCCGGGAAGAGTGGGTGTAAGATAATGATTAATGGTGAATGATAAATTATAAATGATTTTTCAATACTCACCATTAATTGCTTATCACAAAAATTTATCATTTACGATTTACCATTAATAATTAGTTTATCATTTATCATTTACAATTAATCATTATAGAATATGAACATGTTTTGCTTTCAATGCCAAGAGGCAGCCAAAGGATCGGGGTGCGAGGTTAAGGGAGTTTGTGGAAAAACTCCCGAAGTAGCCGGTTTACAAGATTTATTGATCTATCAAATTAAGGGCTTGTCCCATTACACAACGGCCCTGCGTGCCTTGAATATAGAAAATGAGGCAGCCAATGCATTTATCACCGACAGTCTGTTTATGACTATCACCAACGCGAATTTCGATTACGAACGCTTTGTAAACCGGATTCGCGACGGCTTCAAACTCCGCTCTAAACTAAAAGCAGCTCTGCTTGAACATAACATTGAACTTCCCCAAACTGAATTACTCAGCTGGACGGCCGTAAAAGCCAGCGAAATGGAAGAAATAGCTAAAAACGTGGGTGTGTTGGCTACCGAAAACGAAGATATCCGCTCATTGCGCGAATTGGTTATCTACGGCTTGAAAGGTATGGCTGCTTACCTGGAGCATGCTTCCAATCTGGGTTCTTTCGACCAGGAAGCAAGCGCTTTTACCCAACGTGCTTTGGTGGCAACTACCGACGACAGTCTTTCGGCTGATGAGCTGACTGCTTTGGTACTCGAAACAGGAAAAATGGGTGTGCAGGTTATGGCATTGCTCGATAAAGCCAACACTACTTCGTATGGCAACCCCGAAATTACGAAAGTAAACCTGGGTGTTCGCTCTAATCCGGGTATCCTGATCAGTGGACACGACCTGAAAGACATGGAAGAACTGCTGAAACAAACCGAAGGAACCGGCGTAGACGTGTACACGCACAGCGAAATGCTTCCGGCCAATTATTATCCTGCTTTCAAGAAATACAGCCATTTTGTAGGTAACTACGGCGGCGCTTGGTGGAGCCAGGTTACCGATTTCGAAACGTTCAACGGCGTGGTGCTGTTTACGACCAATTGTATTGTTCCGCCTAAAGGCACGGCCACTTATGCCGACCGTGTTTATACCACCGGAGCTTCTGGTTTCCCCGGGTTTAAACATATCGAAGACCGCAAAGATGGACAACCGAAAGATTTCTCACCGCTTATTGCCCATGCCAAACAATGCGCTTCGCCAATTGAAATAGAAACAGGCGAAATAGTAGGTGGATTTGCCCATGCACAGGTATTTGCTTTGGCCGATAAGGTGGTTGATGCTGTAAAATCGGGTGCTATCCGCAAGTTCTTTGTGATGGCCGGTTGCGATGGCCGCATGAAAGGCCGTAGTTACTATACTGATTTTGCCCAACAATTGCCTTCGGACACGGTGATTCTGACTGCCGGTTGTGCCAAATACCGTTACAACAAATTGCCGCTGGGCGATATAGGGGGTATTCCACGCGTGTTGGATGCCGGACAATGTAACGACAGTTTTTCGTTGGTAATGATTGCCCTGAAACTGAAAGAAGTATTCGAACTGAACGATATCAACGAACTGCCGATAGCTTACAACATTGCCTGGTACGAACAAAAAGCGGTTATCGTATTGCTTGCCTTGCTTTACCTGGGTGTGAAAAATATCCACCTCGGACCAACTTTGCCGGCTTTCCTTTCGCCAAACGTAGCCAAAGTTTTGGTTGATGCGTTCGGAATTGCACCAATCGGAAGTGTGGACGAAGATATGAAGTTGTTCTTGCCCGAAGCAGAAGTGGCATAATCTATCACTTTATTTTTTCTTGATAAACCCCCTTTGGCTTAGTGCCTGAGGGGGTTTGTGTTATTGATTGATATATGTTTTCCTATATAAGAAATTGAGACCAAAGAGAAGCATTTATTCCCCAAACAGTAGGTTTATGTTCTTTTAAAACATGCTGTAAAACATATTTCGAAAGAAAACAAGTACTTTTGTCCTTATTTTAAATATCTCCGGATGGAAGAAACAATTCACAAACCCGTTCCCAATAAAATTAACCGCAAGATTGTCGGATACGTATTGCTGACATTTCTGGGTTATACCAATATCGGCTTGCCATTGGCCATTTTACCCATATTTATCACCCGGAACCTGGGATTCAATGCCATTATAGCGGGTGTTATCATCAGCCTTCAGTATCTCACTACCTTTTTGATGCGGGGTTATGGCGGTAAACTGGTAGATAGGAAAGGGCCCAAGCCTGCTACCCTGATCAGCATGGTTTGCTTTATGCTGAGCGGAGTGTTGCTGTTTGCAGCCAGCGAAACCCGGTTCAGCCCGTTGCTGTGCCTTTCGGTTTTGGTGGTTACCCGGTTAATTGCCGGTTGTGGCGAAGGGATGATTGGGGCAAGTCCGATCAACTGGGCCATGCTCGAAGTGGGCGACCAGCATACCGGAACAGCCATTTCGTTCAACGGCATTGCCAGTTATGGTGGTATGGCTATCGGGGCTCCGCTGGGTGTGTTTTTGCAAAGGTATGTGGGTATCGACGGTGTTGCAGTACTTATTGTTTGCTTGTCTTTAATCGGATTCTTTCAGGCAAAACGAAAGAAGGCTTTACAATCCCGGTCAACGGAAGATCCTCAGCCGTTTTTCAGGGTGCTCAGGAAAGTGCTTCCTTATGGCCTGTGTTTGGCCTTGGGTGCCATTGGCTTTGGGTCGATATCATCATTCATTACCTTGTACTACGATTACATGCACTGGAGCAATGGGGAGTTAAGCCTCACGGTGTTCGGGATAACGTTTATTCTGGCGCGGCTTGTCTTTAGCCGGTCAATAAAAACCCGTGGGGGAATCATGGTGTGCATAGCCTGTTTCATAACCGAAATTATCGGGCTGGCACTTATCTCCATACCCGCCAGTGTCTGGTTTGCGGTTGTTGGTGCAGCGATTACAGGCTTCGGTTTTTCGCTGGTGTTCCCGGCTTTGGGTGTAGAGGCGGTGAAATTACTTCCGGCATCCAACAAAGGTTCGGCTCTGGCTGCTTACGGTTTGTTTATTGATATTTCGCTGGGAGTTACCGGTCCGCTGGTTGGCCTGGTGGCTGAATCGGCCGGTATGAAATGGATTTTTCCATTCAGCCTGCTTGTTGTTGCCGTTGCGTTGGGATTGATCCTGATGCTGAAGCATAGGTTGAACCGGAAAATGTAAGAACAGTGCCTGTTTTTTCTACCTAACATTGCTTTACGAGGCTCTTGTGCTATCATGTTACGGCTTCTACGAAGTTTGTATTGGTTGTAAACACCGTAGGTGTGCAATTATGGTAGAAAAATGAATCCCCACAATCCGAACACCGTAGGTGTGGCATTATTTTCCCAGAATTACTATTCGTAGAATTCGAATACGTATTCATCTTTAAAATCTATTTCGAAATCATTTAATAATTTCAAATATTCTTGGCGGAATGTAGTTGTTGAATGTTTCTTTTCCTGATTCAGGATATACTGTATAACAGTATTTCGTTGCGAACGGGAATAAGAAAAACCGGCATAACCTTCTTGCCACGAGAATTTACCTGGTACAAATTTATTATCATTAATCCATCTGGAAGAATTAGCTTTGATTTCTCTAACAATATCGGAAATATTATTTTTAGGGCTTAATTCAAAGAAGACATGCACATGATCTTTATATCCATTTACAGCTAAAGGATAGTGCCCAATATTTTTCAAAATACCGGCAATATACCGGAAAAGATCTTCACGGAAATTTGTTGTCAATATATTATCCCGACCTTTGACGGCAAAAGTAATGTGAATGTTGAATTGAGTGTAAGTATTTGCCATTTTGTTTCTGGATTTAAATAATGCCACCTCTACGAGGTTCGTATTTTTCGAATTAATTCAGCTACCATAATTTCACCTCTGCGAGGTTCAAACCAATCACAGATATTACTTACCGTACTACCGATTTAAAAATTTGAGACTAAGTGTATATAGGTTTTATTTATCCAATTTTTTTGTACATCTAAAAACGTATAGGGACAGGTCGCGGCCTGTCCCTACCAATATTATTTTACGGTTTCGTCGATTCCTTTTTTGCGGTCGGCTTTGCGAATGGCCAGGCTGTTGTTATGCCAGCGCAGGCGTTCATTCAGGGCTTTTACAAAGTCGGTAAAGTTTTGCTCGCCCAGCACAATTATTTGCGCGTTTACCTTTTCAATAATTTTATAGATCATTGCGTCTATTTGTTTCCGTACTTCTTTCATGCGAAGTGTGGTCTTATTTTCGTTCTCCTCATCACGGCTGTTTTCAGTTTCGAGGCATGCAGCATGGTCAGCGGTCAGTGTATCTACCCAACCCTGCAATCCGGCGCTGGTAACGTCGGGCCTATAATTGCCATTTAGTTCCATGACTACCTTTTGTATAGCCCCTTCCTTGGTATTCAGCGCTACGGCTTTTACGTCCGAATTGGCATCCCACAGTGTTTTAATCCGTTTAAAAGCAGCCTGAACCGTGCTGTCGTAGTGGTTTTGTCCGCTTTTAATGGCATCATTCAGTCCATCAATAGTTACGTTACGTTTATCCACTACCAGTTTCATCCTCTCGGTGTAGTTGTTTTTGCGGATCAGGTTCAGGGCGGTACCTTCATCTGCAAGCAAGTCTTTGAATACCTCGTATTCAGATGCTACGCCCAGCATGGCTGGTGAATGCCTGGTTAAAAGTGAATCGAAATCAATAACTACTTTGTAGTGTTCCTGATTGCTGAAGCGAGACAAGCCGCAATCGATAATTTTCTCCATAAAAAATTCATTTTTAATTGTTAGTATAAATTTCAGTTATCATTGTACGGATATAAATATCCTTTTTTTTCAGTGCAAATAATATATTCCGAGGGGTCTGCTCGGTGTTTTTCATTAACGAATGCCTAAGCGGATGGGTCTGCTCGATGTTTTTGATTAACGAATGCCCAAGCGGATGGGTCTGCTCGATGTTTTTGATTAACGAATGCCCGAGCGGATGGGTCTGCTCGGTGTTTTTCATTAACGAATGCCCGAGCGGATGGGTCTGCTCGGTGTTTTTGATTAACGAATACCCAAGCGGATGGGTCTGCTTGGTGTTTTGCATTTGAAAAAGCCTGTTCGTACCCCTTTGAATCTTCACTTCCGGTTGCCTACATATACGTTTACACATAGGGTTGATCTATTCAGTATCATGATAGTATGTTCGTGAATTGATCTAATTAAATCAAATTAACGGATTCAAAAATAAATATAATTTTTGTAATTACAAACAGAAAATGAAGATTGTTGAAAAATATTTTTACTAAATGGGGCATTTACCCGGAATGGTGTGACGAACGTGTCCGGATGAAGTAATATACGTTGGAGGGTTGGGCAACTTCTGATCGGTAAAACCATAGATAATCCAATATGCCATAAAAACAACCAGGGCTTCACTGAAATGCGAAGCCCTGGTGATGTATGATTTTGAAATCCGTTTTTTTATTGGCAGTTAAACATCCATTTTACACCAAATTTATCGGTTAAGGTGCCGTACAGGCCTCCCCAAAACATTTCCTGCAACTCTTGTTCTACCACACCGCCTTCGGCCAGATGACCGAAAATCTTACGGGTTTCTTCTTTAGTGTCCGGTTCGAGCATGATGTAGCTGTTGTTGCCAAAAACCACCTTGAATGGCATGGATTCAAGGGCATCACTTCCCATTAAAACATGTCCGCCCAAAATAGGAAGCTGGATGTGCATAATCAGATTTTTATCGGCTTCTGACATGGGCGCACAGTCTTTCTGCGCCGGCATACCCGAGTACCGCATTATTTCGCCTTCAAAGTTGGAGTTGAAAACCGTTTTGTAGAAATTAAAAGCTGCTTCTGTTTCTCTGACAAAGTTGAGATAAGTACTTACACGTGCCATGTTTTCTGTTGATTTAAATTATTATTAATTAATTGCTTCCAATACCAAATCGAACACGGGGCTTGATCCGGTGCATGATTCAACATAAACGCAAAGCACCTGAATTTGTTCAACCTCGGACGTATCCTTCAGGCTCAGCCCGGGTTCTGTCTTAGCTTTCGCACCATTCATCTACGGTGAGTATCTGGGCCTGGCGTGGAAATACTTTGGTGGTGAGCACCTGGTGCACCTCCTGATCCCTGTCTGCACATCCATCGGACAATACCGTTAATCCATAGTCTTTATCGGCTGCTTCGCGCACCGTAGACAGTACCACGCCGCTGGTGGAAACCCCGGTGAGTATGAGGTGCCGGACGCCTATTGCCCGAAGCACTACTTCGAGGTCGCTGCCGGTAAAAGCACTGATGCGACGCTTGGTGACCACTATTTCGGTTTCGAGTGCTGCCACGGCGGGATCAATTTTTACCCACTCGTCCATATCTGTATGGACCAGAAGCTCCTTGCTTGCCGAGAACCATTTGTTGTGCCGGCTCACCTCGGGCATTCCGGCCCTGAAACCTACCACCACGTAGATCACGGGCAGGTTATTGGCGCGTGCATGCGCTATGGCTTGGGCTACGCGGCCGGTAATCTCTGTATAATTGGGAAGCGGGCGAAGTATGGCGGTCTGCATATCCATAACCAGCAGGGCGGTGTTTTGATTAGTTTGTTCCATGGTATATTGATTAAATACTTTTCATTATGATGTTTTCTTCTTCCAGCTTTTTTTGATTCTTTTTGTTCACCTTTCTTTCTCTCAGGAAACCGGAAAAAACGAGGGCAATGATGATGGCCAGTATTCCCTGGCAGAGCAAGGTGTTCTGGGGGCCGATCATTTGCGAAACACTGCCGGTAAGCAAACTGCCCAGCGGAAGCATCCCGAAAAATGCCAGTGCAAAATAGCTCATTACCCGCCCACGCATGTGGGGAACCGATTCTGTTTGTATGATCGTGTTGCCAATGGTGGTTTGCGACATCATGCCGAATCCGGTTACCGCTGCAAATACCATGGCCAGCGGGAAATAGCTTGTATGCGAGAAAAGCAGTAAGCAAACGCCAAAGACAATGGTATTCACCAGTAAAATGACTTTGAGGTTTGTTCCCGGTTTCAATGACGCTAAGAAAAAAGCCCCACTCAACGCTCCCAAACCAATGAAACTATTGATATATCCGAACGTGGTGGCATCGCCTTTGAAAATAACCTTCGCAAAAATAGGCAAGAGGGTGTTATAAGGCAATACAAACAGGCTGATACAAGTGAGCATCAGCAATATCATTCCGATAGAGGGTGTATGCTTGATATAATTAAAACCTTCTTTAAGCTCGGAAGTGGCTTTCTTTTTGGCATGACCCGGAACGTATGGCGGTAGTTTCATGAGTAGGAGCGACCCTATTACGGCTACAAAACTCAGGGCATTAAGCGAAAAACAAATGCCGGCACCCAGCTTTTCCAATATGATACCCGATAAGGCCGGCCCCAGCACCCGGGCCAGGTTGACCATGGACGAATTCAGGGCCAGCGCATTGGGCAAATCGGTTTTGCTATGGATGATTTCATGCACCATGGGTTGCCGTGCCGGCATATCGAAGGCATTAATAATCCCGAGAATAACGCTCAGGCTTAGGATTTCCCACACGGTGTACCGGTTGCTAAGGATCAAAATGGCCATCAGTACCGCCTGAATCATAGCAGCCGTTTGGGTGATAAGCATTATTTTGTAGCGGTTGTAGCGGTCTGATATGATACCACCATACAAGGATAGTAAAAACGATGGAAACTGCGTGGCAAAGATGGTAATACCCAGCATGAATGCCGAATGAGTCATGGTGTAAACCACCCAGCTTACGCCTGTGCGTTGCATCCAGGTTCCGATCAACGAAATGGATTGTCCGGTAAAATATAAAGAATAATTGCGGCTGCGGAAAGCTCTGAAAGTACTTATCATAGGGGTTGTTCGTTTTGCTGTTTATGATTTTTCTTTGCCGGCAAACCGTTTGCTCATCCAAATGGCCAGAAAGGCTATTCCTGCAAAAAACACAACCAGCGAAAGGCTGTTTTGAGGTGAAACCTGCGCAACACGAAAGAGTAAATAACCAATTACCAGATTAAATAACGACCACACTACATTCAAGGTTGGCGACGACAAGCCTTTCCCGTGCGGTTTGGAAAATGGAGTAGGGAACCTGTTGCCCGAAATGCCGTTGACAAAATGGGGTACAAAGTTTGCCAAAAAAGCCCCTGCCAAAAATCCACTGAAATAATGATACCATTCCATGCTGTTAGTTATTCTTTATAAGTTTGTGTAATATGGGCAGGGCCTTTGCGAGCAGTGCTTTATCTTCGGGTGTGAGTGAGTTTTCAATGGCATTTTTGAGCCATTCATCCCGTTCGTACCGGGTTTTTGTCACAATTTCTTTTCCGGCGGGAGTCAGTGAAATATACACTTTACGCCTGTCTTCGTTGGATGGAGTGCGTTCGATGACGCCATGAAGCTCCAATTTCTTTAATATCTGCGACATGGATTGTGTTTTAATCCTTGTCAAAGCTGCAAGTTCCGAAGGTAATAAAGATTCATTGCGTGCCAGGTGTTTAATAGTTTCAATCTCGGTCATTGAGTATGACTTAATCGACGATATTTGTTTCCGGAGCCCTTTGTGCAAGGCCGAAATTGCTGATCGTAAGGCCGAAGATAATTCCGTGCTGTCCATATAGCTTGTTTAACTTGGTTTTCTAACTTGTAAGTTTACCTTGCAAAAATACTCCGTATTCCGGTTCGGCTTATCAGTTTCCAATAAGAATTAGGATTTGTTATGGTTGCAGCCCCAAAATCAATGTTTTTTAAATAAAAGCCCGGCAGTCGATAAGGATTTGACCGCCGGGCTTTTCTATTCAGGAATGGTTTGGCCCAACGTTATACCTCCACCTTTTTACCTATGAAATGGGCATAAGGGGCAAATGAGCGTATAATTCCGGCTTCTGATGCCTCACCGGGAGGATTGAAGAATGTTGTTTCAAGCAGCACGGTGTCTTTTTTTACGGTTCGTTTCCATATCCCGATAATCTGCCCGTTGAGCACAATGATAGGCCGGAAAATACCGTTGTTGGAAACTGCCTTGGCATGATGATCGGCAGGCAATGATGCCGTTCTGTCTTTATAACTGATAATAAATTCGTCGAAAGCCGGCAGGAAGTACACGCTGTCTTGTGCTTGTTTGGGAAGGGTAAATGAATCAGACAACCAATAAGTTTGACCGTCAATTGTTTCGGACACGAAGCTTGGTTTTACCATTTCGAGCGCTTGTGTTGCTTCCTTTACCGTTAACCCCGACCACCACACAAAATCAGCCAACGTGGCCGGACAGTGGCTCGCGAAATACCGCCGGGCAAGCATAGCCAGGGCCTCACGGCGATCATAAGTCCGGGTTTTGGGAACCCATTCATGGAGCAGGGCGTAGGTCTGTTTATCCGATTTTGTTCTTCCGCTGCAGAGTATTCCGTCTATTTCGGCCCGAAGCAGCAGGTGTGAAGCCCTGTTACTGTCTACAGCAATGCCGGCCGTCACAAATTGGGCTACCAGGTCTTCACGGGTCAGATGATTGTTGCCGGCCAGGGATTTTTCAATGATTGCAGCACTTTTCTTGTAAATGGCCTCGTTGAGCTCCAGGTTTTTATCCCTCAATTTTACGATTCTTCTGATTTGAGGAGCTGTTAAGTCCAACATCCAATGGATATCATCGGCCGAAACAAAATGCCAGGTTGGCCGTAGCAGGTGTGTCCGGATAATTTCGCCGGCATCGATAGCCGATTTAATAACTTTATGGGTGGCATGGGGTAAACGTGCACCAATAGCCCATTGGGACATCTGGACATCCTGCGCTTGTATGGCGCCCATCCAGCCCACCAGGCTTTTTGCCGTTGTAAATTTCGAAGTAGTAACTTGCTGGTTGATCAACCTGAGGTTTGAAAGGTCTGTCGGGGTCATATGTTGTTTGTTTGGTTTATATCCGGGTATTTTCAAGAAGCTTTTCCCTTGCAAATATACCTAATCTCCACAAGACAGCGCGAATATGGCTTGTCTAAAAAAATTCCCGGACGGAACCAATTGATTCCGGACGGGAATTTCTCAAAGCTGTGCCAAAGCGTCTGCCACCTTATTCACCGGACGTTGGCAGGTGTTGTTGCGGCAAACGTAAATTGTTGTTTCGCCTTTTCGCTCTTTACCCTGAAGCGTTGGCAGGTTGCCTTCGGTAACTCCACCGCTTAAAAGGACATGTGGCAGGTAATGGGTTTCAAATTCTTTTCGCAGGGCTTCGTAATCCGGGCCGATAATAGCTATTTCATACGGTTCGCGGGCAAACCAGCCTAACAGGATATCCCAATTGGCGTAGTAAATGCCACCGTTTTTCACGTGGCTTCTGATATTATCGAGCATAGCACGGGCAATGCTCAGGTAGTCGTCTTTATAGAAATACCGCCCGAGTATATACAGGTTTTTAGCCATTTCGGAATTGGAAGAAGGAATCACATTGTCCGAAATCTCCATTTTCCGGGCAATAAGTGCCGGTCCGGTGTCGGAAGTGTAATAAAACATGCTTTTATCGGAATCATAGAAATGGGCGATGGCGTATTCCGACAATTGCAAGGCTTCTTCAAGCCATTTTTCATCAAAAGTAACCTGATATAACGCAATAAAGGCCTGAATGGTGAACGCGTAATCGTCCAGGAAAGCTGTGATGGAAGCTTTTCCGTTTTTAAAGTTGCGGTACAGGCTGTTGTCTGCCCGTCTGAGTTCGGTATTAATGAAATTGGCTGTTTGCAGGGCTGTTTTCAGGTACTCAGGTTTGTCGAGTGCGCGGTAAGCATCGCAATATCCTTTCAGCATAAGGGCATTCCATGCGGTGAGGATCTTGTCGTCGAGTGCCGGTGCTACCCGTTTGTTTCTTTCGGCCAGTAATCGTTCCTTTGCCTCCGCAATCCGGTTGTCCAGTTCATTTTCAGTAATTCTGTATTTATCTGCTAGCTCTTTACTCTTATTCGCAGTAAATAAAATGTTGTGATTGTTTTCCCAGTTTCCTTTCTCCGTAACCTGAAAATACTCAAACATTATGTCAGCCTTATTGCCCAACACTTCTTGCAATTCGCTTTGCGACCAGACATAGTATTTACCTTCAACGCCTTCGCTATCGGCATCCAGCGACGAATAAAAACCTCCTTCGTTGGAGTGCAGTTGCCGTTCGACGAATGCGAGTGTTTCGGTCACAACGGTTTCGTAGGTTGGATTTCCGGTCAATTGACAGGCAGCAGCATACACACTTACCAGTTGTGCATTGTCGTAAAGCATCTTTTCAAAATGAGGAACTTTCCATATCTCGTCGGTGGAATACCGTGAAAATCCTCCTCCAACCTGGTCATAAATACCGCCTGCACCCATCTTATCTAAAGTAACGGTAACGGCTTTAAGCGCATTTTCGTCCTGAACCAGATGATGATAATGGAGCAAAAACTGAAGGGCGGACGGCATAGGAAACTTGGGAGCATTTCCAAAGCCTCCATTTTTCAAATCGATATTGTTTTTCAGCTGGTAGAAAATGTCTTCTAAATCAGCAATGGATACTTCCTGTCTGGCGGCTATAGACTCTGCATAGATCATTTCATTATTCTGCACACCTTCTGTCAGGTATTTTGCCTGTTCTTCGGCTTTATCAGGATGCAGGGCTATAAAATTGGAAACCTGGGCGAGCATATCCAGCCATTGTGCTTTCGGGAAATAAGTGCCTCCGTAAATAGGCCTTCCATCGGGCAAAGCAATGCAATTCAGCGGCCAACCACCCCGTCCGGTGAGCAGTTGGACAGCCGTGATATAGATCTGGTCGATATCCGGCCGTTCTTCACGGTCTACCTTGATAGCCACAAAATGCTCATTCATATAGCTGGCTACCTTGTCATCTTCAAAACTTTCGTGCTCCATCACATGGCACCAATGGCAGGCAGCATAACCAATGCTGATAAGGATGTTTTTGTTCTCTTTCCGGGCTTTTTCCAGCGCTTCGTTTCCCCACGGGTACCAGTTTACGGGATTATGGGCGTGTTGCAGCAAATAGGGGCTGCTTTCGTTGATCAGCGCATTGGTGTGGGTATGTTGTTTCGTGTTCATAATTATCCGTTTTACGTTTGGCTTAAAACGGATAGGAGTGGAAAAAGGTTTTTTAATTAACGTGAGTACAGGATAAGCAAGCAGATCCTGTTTATTCAACAGAATTATTACTTGCTTTGAGTGTAATCTTTAATATAATGAATCCCAGTATGGCAGCAATGGTTGACGAGAGTAATATGGCTATTTTAGATTGGTTTATTGTTTCAGGATTATTGAACGCAAGTAAGGTTACAAAAATAGACATTGTAAACCCGATTCCACCTAAAACCCCAACACTTAATATATTGCTCCATTTAAGGTCGCCGGGTAATGCGCAAAGTCCCAGGACAGAACCAATGTAGGAGAATATGAATATTCCCAGGGGTTTACCTAAAACCAGACCCATAAAAATGCCCAAACTATTCGGTTGGATTAATCCGTTTTGGAAATCTCCTCCAATAGCAATGCAGGTATTTGAAATGGCAAAAAGCGGGAGAATAAAAAAGGCAACCGGTTTGTGTAGAAAATGTTGTAGTTTGTATGAAGGTGATTTCTCATCTCCTTTTCCAAACGGAATGGCAAATGCCAATAAAACTCCTGTGATTGTGGCGTGTACTCCAGAGTTGAGCATAAAATACCACATGGCCGCACCGCCAATTAAATAAGGAATCAGATTCTTGATTTTGAATCGATTTAGACTAAGCAGGAAAACGAAAATCCCCAACGCTACCAGCAGGTTTATCCAGCTAATTGATTTGGTGTAGAAAATGGCAATTACCAGAATGGCTCCTAAATCATCGATCACGGCCAGTGCAGTTAGGAACACTTTTAATGAGGTTGGCACCCGTTTTCCCAATAAAGATAATATTCCAATAGCAAAAGCTATGTCTGTTGCCATGGGTATTCCTGCACCGGCTTGAGTAGCTGTGCCAAAATTCAATAGTAGAAAAATACCGGCAGGTAGCAACATACCGCCCACTGCTCCGAATATGGGTAAAGATGCATTTTTAATATTCGAGAGTTCCCCTTGATATATCTCACGTTCCAATTCCAGGCCTATGAGCAGGAAGAATATAGTCATCAAGCCATCATTTATCCAGTGCGTGAGGCTGTGTCCGGCTATATCGAACCCCCAGAAATTAATATAAGTATGCTGAAACGATGAGTTTGCAAGCAAAAGCGATAGGATAGTCATAAAAACTAAAATCAATCCACCTGCTTTTTCGCTTTCGAAGAATTCATTAAATAGCTTTTTAATTTTCATATCAATAACTTGTGCTTATATACGTTCTGTAAATCTAATCAATGTGTTCTTTTACAACCCCGGCCGATCCCTCTGCTCCGGGCAACAGTTCAAAAATCTTATCGGGTTTCAAGCCTTGTTCATCGCGGTGTGAAACATACAGGATGGCAACTTTTCTTTCGGCTGCAATTGCATTCACCATGTCGATAAACAACCGGCTGTTTTCATCATCCAATTCTATGGTTGGTTCGTCCAGAATGAGTAATGGAGGATGTTTTACCATGGCCCTGGCCACCATTACCATGCGTTGTTGACCGATTGAAAGGCGTTGAAAGGTCTTGTTGCGGTAAGCCGGTCCAAGCATCTCCAACCACTTTCTAGCCACGTCTTTTTGCATGTCGGTGGGTTTGCTGTAAAGTCCGATAGAATCCACCAAGCCGGAAATAATCATATTTTCCACCGTGTCGTCGCGTGTAAATTGCTGGATCATGGCAGGAGTAAAGTAACCAATCTGTTGCTTAATATCCCAGATTGTTTCGCCAGAACCTTTTTTCTTGCCGAAAAGAATCAGGTCCTGCCCGTATCCGCGCGGATTATCGCCGGTGATGATCGACAACAACGTGCTTTTGCCCGAACCATTCGGACCCACCAGTTGCCAGAATTCACCTTGTCGGATCGTCCAGTTTATCTTGTTTAATACAGGTTTATCCACATATCGCACCGATACCTCATTGAGTTGTACCAACGGATTTATATTGGCTTTGTTCGCGTTGTATTCTTCCGGAAGTTTGAATGTGTGTGGTTGGTTGGTATTTGTAGTTTCCAAAGTCCGGAATGTGTCGGCATCTTGTTCTGCAACAATCTGATTGTTACGGTCAATGCTTAGAACTGTTCCGATACAAGGTAACATATCGCGTTTGCGGAAAAAAAGCTGGATCAATAAAGTTGTTTTGCCCAATTCCGTCAGGGTTGCCGTGATAGATTCTTGCGTCGCTTTGTCAATATTGCTATAAACATCATCCAGAACTATGAATTGAGGATTTTGCGTGATAAGGTACATTAAAAGCGCTTTCTTTTGCTGACCGCTTGACATGGATCCCAGACTGGCATTCTCACTTGTCTGGATCAGGAACCGGTCATGGCGGAGTTCTTCTTCAACAAACCGGTCGATGGTTATTGCCGAATGCAATGCTCCACGCATGGAACCCAAATCGATATGCTCCTGCAAAAAGCGATTTGTCATGATTTGTTCGAGTATCTTGTTTTTGTTCGATTCGTTCGATAAATAAAGCCCAATACCTGTATGTTGTTTCATTTCTTTATTATTTAGCCAAGTTTAAAAAGCCTTTCCTCCCTTATGTTGGAAAAGCTTCCCGGTTCTTTCGATTTTTTTTGCAAAGGTACGAATAAGCAATAGATTCGTATCGTGTGCCAGTGCTATATTACGTTTAAAAATCTTCAGGCAAATCTGCCTGTTTTTTCTATTAAGTCATATTTCTAAATCGAGAGTTCGTTCTCTGAATAACGGTTCTTTGAGTTGATGTTGATTAAAACAAAAAAATGACATGTCAGGATGAAAAATGGGACAGTTTCGGGATTTTTTTCCAGGCAAAATTGCTGATGTCCAAAAATAGTTGTTTGTCCATTTTCATACCGTTGAAACATAGTAGATTAAAATTTTCGATGTCCAAAAATATTTTGAGGCTTTTGAGGTTTATTACATATCAAATGTCTAACTTAGTGCGTGAATTTTTCAAATAAATCTCAATTCCTGTTAAGTTTGTATTTTAGTTGATACTGCAAATTCCAGACAAGATAATTTGTAGCTTGAAGCAAGAAATAAATAAAGATAGGGCGGGCAGAAAAATTCAGCTTAACGTAGAAAATACAGAAGACTAATAACTAAAAACTTGAAATAAATTATGAATGCAAAAGCTAAAAGAGAAAAATTGAAGAAGACGAGGATTGCTTTGGGAATCAATTTACCAATTTGTATTGTGTCGATGATTATTGGTTTACAATCTATATACAGCATGGATTTTTTTAAAATAATAGTTTCCGCAATTTGTTTTATAATCACATTAAACCTGATTATTCTGATTTCACAGCATATGATCAGATTGCAGAAAGCGGATTAATAAAAGTTATTGACTGCGCAGGACATGAATACTTTAAAGAAAAGTGTCTAACCCTTGCTTAAGCAGACTTTTCAGAACAACTGAAAAGTCTGCTTTTTTTATTATATGCGATGATTCTTAATTTGTGTTTTTTTATATAGTTCAGGAAGTAAAAATCACTATTTTTGTGACTAGTAGATTGGATGTTTACCTGATTTATACCTGAATTGACCGCAATAATAAAAGAAAAACCGATAAATATCATGAATTCATTATTAGCCCGAATAATTATTCAAACCTCTTTTGATCGTAAGACCCGAGGTTCAAAGGACAAAAAGGAATACTCGAACCTTGAATTGGCAAAAGGATATAAAAAACTTCTGAATACGATGAAAAGGACTGCCAAAGATTTCATCCTCATTGTAATTGCCATTTTCTCCGCTTCGTTTGGGTTTAAAGGTTTTTTGCTCACCAATCGTTTTATCGATGGCGGGGTGACAGGTATTTCATTGCTTGTTTCAGCATTATCCCCGGTTCCGCTTTACATTCTGATCATTTGCATTAATGTGCCATTTATTCTGCTTGGATTTAAAATAATGGGAAAACATTTTGCAATTAAAACGGCATTGGCTATTGCCGGCCTTGCTGTGTGCCTTGCCACGGTGCATTTTCCGGATGTAACCAAAGATAATTTATTAGTTGCCGTTTTTGGTGGATTTTTCCTTGGTGCCGGCATTGGTCTTGCTGTACGCGGCGGGGCAGTTATTGATGGTACTGAGATATTGGCTATTTATTTAAGCCGGAAGTTCGGAACGACTATCGGAGACATTATCATTTTTATCAACGTCGTTATTTTTTTAGTGGCTGCTTACCTGCTGGGTGTTGAAATTGCACTTTATTCGATGATTACATACTTCGTTGCTTCTAAAACACTTGATTTTATTATTGAGGGTATAGAAGAATATATTGGGGTGACTATTGTGTCAACGAAGAGCGAGGAAATACGGCAAATGATCATATATAAACTGGGACGTGGGGTCACTGTTTATACCGGAAAAAGAGGCTATGGAAAAGAGCTGGAAACGAAAGATGTTGAAATAATTTATACCGTAATCACCCGGCTGGAACTTAATAAGCTTAATTCTGAAATAGAAAAAATCGAACCAACTGCTTTCGTTGTTATGAATAGTGTAAAGGATACTAAAGGCGGTATGATTAAAAAACGGCCGCTAAATCATTAGGTTTAAATCTTAAGGTCGATCGGATATGGACGAAATTGAATATACTCGGTTGAGAAAAGAAATGGTTGAATACCAAATCAAAGTACGGGGCATTCGTTCTCAGAATGTTTTGGAGGCATTTATGAATGTTCGCCGCCATGCTTTTGTGCCGGATGAATACCGGAATCGGTCCTATGAAGATAATCCTTTACCAATAGGGTTTAATCAAACTATCTCACAGCCCTTTATTGTTGCTTATATGGTTGAAGCTTTAAAACCGGACAAAAATATGCGGGTTTTGGAAATTGGAACCGGATCGGGTTACCAGACAGCCATTCTTTCTTGCCTGTGCAAAGAGGTTTTTTCTGTCGAACTCATTGATTCGTTGGGCGAATCCACTAAGATGAAATTGAAAGAAGAAGGTTACAACAATATCAAGGTGAAAATCGGCGATGGATACTTGGGTTGGAAAAGATATGCACCTTTTGATAGAATATTGGTAACTTGCGCTCCAATAAATATTCCGGAGCCGTTATTGGAACAATTGGCCGAAGGCGGCAGAATGATGATTCCTGCGGGCGAGAGCCACAGGCAAAAACTATACTTGATAGAGAAAGTACATGGGGAAATCAGGCAATTGGAAACGCTTTCTGTCAGTTTTGTTCCCATGATACATAAATGATAATATAACTACTAAATTACAATGACAATGAAATTTAAATTGATTTTATTAAGCGGATTGTTTTCAATCACTTCTCTTACTTTCGGACAACAATCTTCCACATGGGATAATTGGAAATGGTTAACCGGCGAATGGATTGGCGAAGGAAATGGAAAGCCCGGACAAGGTGGTGGAACTTTTTCTTTCAAACCGGATCTTGATCAGAAAGTTCTTGTAAGGAAAGCGCATTCGGAATACGCTGCATCTGGCAACAAACCTAAAATTGTGCATGATGATTTGATGATTATTTATCCTGACCATTCGGGAGTTGCTTCAAAGGCTATCTACTTTGACAATGAAGGGCACACGATCAACTATTCAATAACCTATGCTGATAAATCAATAATTTTTACCAGTGATAGAATTGCCGGAGTCCCGGTTTTTCGCCTGACTTATCTTTTGCTTGAGAATCAAACCATAGATGTGAAATTTGAAATGTCTCAAGATGGTGTCAAATTCATGACTTATGTAGAAGGGAAAAGTAAAAGAACAAACTAGCGGTTTGTTAAATTAAATATTTATTCATTTATCAAACATTTCTTACCTCTTCTTGTTTTAAAATCGGGCATGGAACTGCATCTTTGTCAAAAGTCCGATATATGAATTTGAACGTAAAAAATGAAACTTCCACGCTCCGGGCTGTCGTTTTAGGGCAGCCCGGCTCCATTGGTAAAATCCCAACCATTGATAAAACTTTCGATGCTAAGTCATACGAATCGGTTTTGAAAAAGATCTATCCTACTGAAGAGTCAATTGCTCGGGAGATGAACGCTTTCGAAAAGGTCTTGCTGAAGTATAATGTTCAGGTTTTTAGGCCAACTACGTTAGAAAATTGCAATCAGGTTTTCGCCCGCGATGTGGGTTTTGTGATCGGCGATAAAATCATTAATTCCAATATAATTCCGGATCGCGAAGACGAAAAAGAAGCCTACGAAGTTATTTACGACCAGATAGCATATAATAAAATCTATAATTTACCCGGGAAAGCACATGTAGAAGGAGGCGATGTAGTGCTGTTTGACGAAAAAGTTTTTGTGGGATTGTATACAAAACCCGATTATCCGTCTCTAAAAACAGCCCGTACAAACCTATACGCTTTCAATTTTCTGAAAGAGCTTATTCCGGATAAAACATTTATTCCCATCGAATTAAAAAAGCACGACACTGATCCGCGTGCGGGCGTATTGCATTTGGATTGCGCATTTATGCCGGTGGGCAATGGCAAAGCAATTTTGTATAAAAATGGGTTTTCCAACGGGAAAGATTATCACATGTTGGTGGAGATTTTTGGACGGCAGAATATTTTCGAAATTACCCAAGAAGAAATGTATTACATGAATGCCAATGTGTTTTCTATTTCGCCTACGGTGGTTGTTTCCGAACGGCGGTTCACCCGTTTGAATGAACAATTGGAAAAATGGGGATTGACCGTAGAACGCGTTCCGTATTTTGAAATTTCGAAAATGGGAGGGTTGCTGCGTTGTTCCACTTTACCGTTAGTAAGATACGATGATTAAATGAGTGAGTATTATGGCAAAACAAACTACACATACTATTTTGATGATTGAGCCGGTAGCTTTCGGGTTCAATCAACAAACTGCTGTGAATAATTATTTTCAGCAACGGGATTATGATACGGATCTTGACATTCAGAGTCATGCACTTGCAGAGTTTAATAAGATGGTTGCAGAACTTCGTGCTAAAGGTGTTACCACATTAGTAGTTAAAGATACGGAGCAACCGCACACGCCCGATTCCATTTTTCCAAACAATTGGATTTCATTTCACGAAGGCGGACAAGCTGTTTTGTATCCGATGTTTGCCAAGAACCGGCGGAATGAACGCAGGAATGATATCATTCAGCGTATTGAAAACGAAGGAACCGTGATAAACAACGTAGATGACTTTACTTTTTGGGAAGAACAGAATCTGTTTTTAGAAGGAACCGGAAGTATGGTTTTCGACCGTATTAATAAGATTGCGTATGCAGCACTGTCGGAGCGGACGGATAAATCTGTATTTTTGCAGTTTTGCAAGATATTCGGTTTTAAACCGGTTTATTTCACGGCCAATCAATCGGTCGATGGGAAACGGCTTCCGGTTTACCACACCAATGTAATGATGTGTGTGGCTGCTGAATTTGCTGTGATTTGTTCTGATTGTATTGATAATGACTCGGAACGGGAAAAGGTGATTCATGCTTTGGAAAAAACGGGAAAGAAAATCATATCCATTTCGGAGGAGCAGATGCATTGCTTTGCCGGCAATATGTTGCAGGTTGAAAACCACGAAGGCAAACTTCTTTTAGTGATGTCGCAGTCTGCTTTCGATTCATTGGACGAACAACAGATAAAGCAATTGGAATTATATAACGAATTGATTGTCGTGCCAATTCCCACTATTGAACGGGTAGGGGGCGGAAGTGTCCGCTGCATGATGGCCGAAGTCTTTTGACCTGATATCATGTGGGTGGATTCATGCCGGTGGGTGGAAAGAAATAAAAATATCAAACTAACTTTTAAATAACGTTGCCGGATTACGGGGCAAATTATAATTTATGGAAATAGCAAAATTATCGGCTTCGGAACTGATGGAGCTCGAAAATAAATACGGGGCACATAACTATCATCCGCTTCCGGTAGTACTTGAAAAAGGAGAGGGGGTATTTGTTTGGGATGTGGAAGGGAGAAAGTATTATGATTTTCTTTCGGCCTATTCGGCCGTAAACCAAGGCCATTGCCACCCCCGGATTATCAATACGCTGGTTGAACAGGCTAAAAAACTGACGCTGACTTCGCGGGCTTTTTACAACAGCCAGCTGGGACGTTACGAAGAATTTGTAACCCGATATTTTGGATTCGATAAGGTTTTGCCCATGAATACGGGTGCCGAAGCGGTGGAAACTGCCATCAAACTTTGCCGGAAATGGGCGTACGAAAAGAAAGGATTGTCCGAAAACACCGCTCAGATAGTGGTTTGCGAAAATAATTTTCATGGCAGGACCACCACCATCATTTCCTTTTCGGTCGACCCGGATGCGTATAATCACTACGGTCCGTTTACACCCGGATTTATTGTCATTCCCTATAATGATGCTGATGCATTGGATAAAGTCTTAGTTTCCAATCCGAATATTGCCGGTTTTTTGGTTGAGCCAATTCAGGGTGAAGCCGGTGCGTATGTACCCGAAGATGGTTACTTGAAAAAATGCTACGACCTTTGCCATCAATACAATGTACTTTTTATTGCCGACGAAGTTCAAACCGGAATTGCCCGTACCGGAAAATTGCTGGCTTGCGATTACGAGGATGTTCATCCCGATATTTTGATTTTGGGAAAAGCTTTGTCGGGTGGGGTTTATCCGGTTTCGGCCGTTTTGTCGGGCAACGAAATAATGGATGTTATTCATCCGGGACAGCACGGTTCTACCTTTGGCGGAAATCCGGTAGCAGCGGCAGTGGCAATTTCTGCTTTAGAAGTGATCCGGGAGGAAAGGCTTGCCGAAAATGCTTATGCTCTTGGCAAAATTTTTCGTAAGCAGCTAACAGAGCTGTGCAAAACTTCTAAAATAGCGTCGTTTGTTCGGGGAAAAGGGCTGCTGAATGCCTTGGTAGTCAATAATGAAAGCGATGAAAATCTGGCTTGGGACATTTGTCTGAAGCTGCTCGAAAATGGAATACTCGCTAAACCTACCCACACCAACATTATCCGGTTTGCACCACCCCTGGTGATTACAGAAAGCCAATTGCTTGAATGCATTGGAATAATCCGGAAGACTATTGCCGAATTTGAATGAAAACTCGGCAATAGTTTATCTGAAATTCAGCAATTGGAAAAAGAAAGATGTAATTCCCCTGATTAAACTTGTCAAGTGTAAAATATTAATGTTGAATTGATTTTCAGCAATAATGATGGCGAAGAGAACGAACGTGCCCCATCTGTACATGTTCATCATTAATTTGGGATTAATATCTTTCAGGTACGTAAGATAAATATGCGAACCGTCCAACGGTGGGATGGGTATCAGATTAAAAACAAATAAACCGAAATTGATCACGCCCCAAATCACAATCAGTTGAATTAGTTCAAGACCCATTGTGGTGGTGCTGAAATAGTCCACAAAGTACATGAGCCGCGCAACAATAAAGAAAAAAACGGCCAGGATAAAGTTTGAAATTGGGCCGGCGATGGAAATCAGTATCTCGTCCCGATGTTTGTTCTTCAGGTTGTCCGGATTAAAACTCACGGGCTTTGCCCACCCAAATCCCGCAATGACGATTAGAAAAAATCCCAGCCAATCAATGTGTTTGATTGGATTTAAGGTTAACCTGCCCTCATTTTTAGCCGTACTATCTCCCAGTTTATAAGCAGTGTACGCGTGTGAAAATTCATGAACAGTCAATCCAATAACTGCTGCTGGAGCAATTTTTAAAACCTCAGCTAAATCCAATCCCATAATTTGTTGATTTCGGTGCTTTTAATTGAAGCGCAAATATATTCATTTTATACCAGACAGGTCGTCATTTTTTACCGATTTTCCAGAATCTTTTCAAGTTGTCAAAACCTTTTTTCTTTATAATTAAAAGAAAGTTTCAGAAAGTCTTGTCCAAACAAATTTAGTTATTTACATTTGCAAATAGACCAATAGCTGGAGTAACGCTTTCTTTTTCTGATTTCTTTAGGCTATCTGCTCATCACGTTCTTTTACAAATTATTTTTTGCTCAATAATATCTTTCAGGAAGTAATTGAAAATTTCAAAAGCTTCCCGATAATTGTTTTTATACTTTCGGAAATTCCGAAACGACCCCGACGGTTGTTTTTGTTCTTTCGGAATTTCCGAAACGATCCCGTCGATTGTTTTTATCCTTTCGGAAATTCCGAAATGATCCCGTTGGTTGTTTTTATACTTTCGGAAATTCCGAAACGATCCCGACAGTCGTTTTAGTAATTTCGGAAATTTCGAAATGATAAAAACGGCAGTTTTACTCTTTCTGGAAATTTCAAATTTGTTTTTATAGAGAGTTAGCTTTCCGACCGTCAGTTTTTCGAGTGAAGCGGCATAAAACACTGTTTCAACTTTCCCTCTCCCGTTGGAGAGTGTGTCCGAAGGACGGGTGAGGTCTCTTGATTTTTTTTGCTTCGTTTTTTTTATCAAGTTTCCAGAAGATTTTATCTTCCAATAACTTAAAAGAAACCTAATTTTTATACTGCCCCTAATTATCTCCCTTCGGTCGCTGACCGTTGGTTCCCCTA